>Ga0209310_1002110_pt1 | contig 13231 bp, 16 predicted proteins | sample AD_UKC030_MetaG_FD_184415 | JGI IMG/M metagenome (GOLD analysis project Ga0209310, IMG submission 184415) | Active sludge microbial communities of municipal wastewater-treating anaerobic digesters from USA - AD_UKC030_MetaG (SPAdes) (version 2) | ecosystem: Engineered > Bioreactor > Anaerobic >... | reverse complement strand
AGCGCATGAAAATTCACGAATATCAGGGCAAACAACTCCTGAAGAAATTCGGCGTTACGGTTCCGCGCGGGATTCACTGCACGACCGTCGACGACGCGGTCAAGGCAGCCGAAACCCTGGGCGGCAAAGTCTGGGTCGTCAAAGCCCAGATTCACGCTGGTGGCCGTGGCAAGGGCGGTGGCGTCAAGGTCGCAACATCGCTGGAAAAAGTGCGTGAGTACGCCGGCCAGATTCTCGGCATGCAACTGATCACGCACCAGACCGGTCCGGAAGGCCAGAAGGTTCGTCACCTGCTGATCGAAGAGGGCGCCGACATCAAGCACGAGTACTACGTTGCCGCGCTGACCGATCGCGCGACCCAGTCCGTCGCCATCATGGCGTCGTACGAAGGCGGCATGGACATCGAGGAAGTTGCCCACAAGACCCCGGAAAAGATCGTCAAGGTCTTCGTCAACCCGCTGGTCGGCCTGACCGACGAGCAGGCCCTGACCCTGGCCAAGGGCATGGGCATGAACGAAGCCTCGATCCCGCAGTGTGTCGATACGCTGAAGAAGTTGTATACCTGCTACATGGAAACCGACGCTTCGCTGGCCGAAATCAATCCGCTGATCCATGAAGGCGACGGCACCGTCAAGGCGCTCGACGCCAAGTTCAACTTCGACTCCAATGCCCTCTACCGTCAGGAAGAAATCGTCGCCATGCGCGACCTGGACGAAGAAGATGCCGACGAAGTCGAAGCCTCCAAGTTCGACCTGGCCTACATCTCGCTCGACGGCAACATCGGCTGTCTGGTGAACGGTGCCGGTCTGGCCATGGCCACCATGGACACCATCAAGCTGTTCGGCGCCGAGCCGGCCAACTTCCTCGACGTCGGCGGTGGCGCGACGACCGAGAAGGTCACCGAAGCCTTCAAGATCATGCTCAAGAACCCCAAGGTCAAGGGCATCCTGGTCAACATCTTCGGCGGCATCATGAAGTGCGACACCATCGCTACCGGCGTGGTCGCTGCGGCGCGTGAAACCCATCTGAGCGTGCCGCTGGTTGTGCGCATGAAGGGCACCAACGAAGATCTGGGCAAGAAGATCCTCAAGGATTCCGGTCTGCCCATCATCTCTGCCGATTCCATGGCCGAAGCCGCCACCCAGATCGTTGCTGCGGTCAAGTAAGGAGCTATTGAATGTCCATTTTCATCAACAAGAACACCCGCATCATCACCCAGGGCATCACCGGCAAGACCGGTCAGTTCCATACGGAAAAGTGCCAGGAATACGCGAACGGCAAGGAATGTTTCGTCGCCGGCGTGAACCCGAAGAAGGCTGGCGAGTCGATCTTCAACATTCCTATCTACGCCTCCGTCAAGGAAGCTGCTGCCGAAACCGGCGCCACCGTTTCCGTCATCTACGTGCCGCCCCCGGGCGCCGCCGCCGCGATCTGGGAAGCTGTTGAAGCCGACCTCGATCTGGCCATCTGTATCACCGAAGGCATTCCTGTTCGCGACATGCTGATCCTGCGCAACAAGATGAAGGAAAAGGAAGCCAAGGGTGGCAAGAAGACCCTGCTGCTTGGCCCGAACTGCCCCGGCCTGATCACCCCGGACGAAGTGAAGATCGGCATCATGCCGGGTCACATCCACCGCAAGGGTCGTATTGGCGTCGTTTCCCGCTCCGGCACCCTGACCTACGAAGCCGTTGGCCAGCTGACCGAAATCGGTCTTGGCCAGTCGTCTGCCGTCGGTATCGGTGGTGACCCGATCAACGGTCTCAAGCACATCGACGTCATGAAGGCATTCAACGACGATCCGGATACCGACGCCGTCATCATGATCGGCGAAATCGGCGGTCCGGACGAAGCCGAAGCCGCGATGTGGTGCAAGGAAAACATGAAGAAGCCGATCGTCGGCTTTATCGCCGGTGTCACCGCCCCGGCCGGCAAGCGCATGGGCCATGCCGGTGCCTTGATCTCCGGCGGTGCCGACACCGCCGATGCCAAGCTCGCCATCATGGAAGAGTGCGGTTTCACCGTGACGCGCAATCCGTCCGAAATGGCCAAGCTGCTCAAGGCCTTGCTGTAAAATTCGAGCCTAGCTCAACCAAAAAGGCGGGCCGCGTGCCCGCCTTTTTCTTGGCCGACTCGACAATGCGAGTTGACCTGAAAGTCGGCCAAAAAGGCGACCAGGAAATCGTTCAGGATATTAAAAGGTGCTGTTAAAGGTGCTATTATGGGTGCCTTGAAACTGTTCCGGGAGCCGCTCATGGCGCACCAGATACTTTCCGAAACCGCAGCGAGCATCTCGGAGCTCAAGCGCAACCCCATGGGTACCGTGGCGGCCGGCGAAGGATTCCCGGTGGCCATCCTCAACCGCAATGCCCCCGCCTTCTACTGTGTTCCGGCCGACGTATTCGAGGCCATGATGGATCGCCTGGAGGACATTGAGCTGGGTGCGATTGCCGATGCGCGTGCCGGTCAAAAGGTCGTCCCGGTGACGCTCGATGAGCTTTGAACTCGGGTTTTTCGAGGAGGCACTGGCGGAGTGGCGCAGGCTGGATGCCAGCGTCAGAGAGCAGTTCAAGAAAAAGCTGGCGGAGCGACTGCTCTTTCCGCGCCTCCCTTCGGCAAAACTTGCCGGGCATCCCGACCGTTACAAGATCAAATTGCGCACTATCGGCTATCGCCTCGTCTACGAGGTACGCGACCGGCAGCTCGTGGTGCTGGTCGTGGCGGTCGGCAAACGGGACAAAAATGCCATTTACAAGGCTGCGGAACGGCGCTGACGCCGTGGCGCCTGCACTCACAATTTTCTTCTCCTTTCGATAGCGCATGGAACTCGATCTAACTTCTAGCCTCTTCTGGGTCGCCGTCGGCCAGATCATCCTCATCGACATCGTGCTCTCCGGCGACAACGCCGTCGTCATCGCGCTCGCCTGCCGCAACCTGACGCCCGAGCAGCGCAAGACCGGCATCTTCTGGGGTGTCGCTGGCGCCATCGGGTTGCGTGTCGTGCTCACGGTCTTTGCAGCGCTGGTCATGAACCTGCCGTGGCTCAAGCTGGTCGGTGGCCTGCTGCTGATCTGGATTGCCGTCAAGCTGATGCTGCCGGAAGAGGAGGAGGGGCACGACATTAAGGCTTCGGCCCACCTGTGGGGGGCGGTCAAGACCATCATTGTCGCCGATTTCGTCATGAGCCTCGACAACGTCATCGCCGTCGCCGGTGCCGCGCATGGCAGTCTGGCGCTGCTGCTCTTCGGGCTGGCCGTCAGCATTCCGCTCATCGTCTGGTCTAGCCAGCTGATCCTGCACTGGATGGAGCGCTGGCCGTGGATCGTCCTGCTCGGCGCCGGCCTGCTCGGCTATGTCGCCGGCCAGATGATCTTCACCGACCCCGGCGTCATCGGCCTGCTGCCGCCGCTGCCCGAATGGGCGGCCAAGGCGGCGGGCGCCATCGGCGCGCTGCTGGTCGTCGTCGTCGGGCGCTGGCTGGAGCAAAGGATACTTGCCCGGCAGGATGTCACCATCGTTTAAGGAGCAGAAGGCATGGCGCTGTTTCTCACGGAAAACGACGTAAAACAGGTGTTGACCGCAACCATGGCATTGGAAGCGGTCGAGTCGGCGCATCGCGATCTAGCGCGTGGTCAGGCGCAGGACACCCCGCGCGCCCGCACCCGCCTGCCGCAGACGGTGCTGCACATCCTGCAGGGCGCCTTGCCGGCGCAGGGGGTGCTCGGCTACAAGGCCTACACCAGCAACCGCAGCGGCAACCGCTTTCTCGTTCACCTGTTCGATGCGGCGACTGGCAGTTTGCTGGCCGTCATCGAAGCCGACTACATGGGCATGATCCGTACCGGCGCCGCGAGCGGCATTGCGGCTAAGTGGCTGGCGCGGCCCGATGCGCGAGTGGCCGGTGTCTTCGGCGCCGGCTGGCAGGCCGAAGGGCATGTCCGCGCAATTTGTGCCGCCTTGCCGCTGGAGCAAGTCAAGGTGTTCAGTCGCCAGGCCGACAGGCTGGCGACTTTTTGCCAGCGCATGCGCGAAGCCACCGGCGTGGCCGTGGTGCCGGCGGCGAGTGCCGAGGAAACCGTGCGCGGCAGCGATGTGGTCGGCACCGTCACCACTGCCGCACAGCCGCTGTTCGACGCCGACTGGCTGGGGCCGGGCACGCACATCAATGCGGCCGGCTCGAATGCCCTGATTCGTCAGGAGCTCTCGGAGGCAACGTTCAAGCGCGCCTCGCTGATCGCCGTCGATGCCGTGCCGACCGCACTGGCGGAGGCCGGCGACCTGCTGCCGCTGCTCGAAAAAGGGCGGCTGCATGCCCGCCAGCTGGTCGAGCTTGGCGACATCATCGTCGGCAAGCAACAGGGCCGGACGTCTGCCGATCAGATCACGGTTTTTGAATCGCAAGGCATGGCCATCCAGGATCTCGCCGTCGCGCTAAGAGTGCTGATGGCGGCGCGGGAGGCTGGCCTGGGTGTCGAATTGCCGTTGAAATGAGAGATTCGTCACGGATGCGTTCGTCGAGTGCTGGCATGATTGGCTTCTTATAGTTGATCAGGCATCGAACCAATGTCGCTGAATGAAGCCCTCACCATGGCGGTTCGCACCGACCCGGGGAAGATGCGCGCCAACAACGAGGACGCCGTATTTTGCGATGCCGGATCGGGCCTGGCGATTTTGGCTGACGGCATGGGCGGCTACAACGCGGGCGAGGTGGCCAGTGGCATGGCAACCACGCTACTGGCCGAAAGCCTCGGCCGCGCGATGAGCGAAGTCGCGGCGCAGGCCCCCGGCGAAACAGGTCTGCGCAGTATCCATCTTCAACTCTGGGAATTGATCGACGAGGCCAATACCGAGATTTACTTCGTCGCCCAGAGCGATTTCCGGTGTTTTGGCATGGGTACGACACTGGTTGTCGCCTGGTTCTACGACAATGGCCTGACCGTGGCGCACGTCGGCGATTCCCGCCTCTACCGGTTGCGCGAAGGATGCCTGGAGCAGGTCACCCGTGATCATTCGCTCTTACAAGAACAGCTCGACAGTGGCATGATTAGCCCTGCGCAAGCGCGGGCTTTCCATTCGCGGAATCTGGTCACCCGTGCCGTGGGTGTCGAACCGGGTGTCGAGCCTGAAATCCAGGATGTCGATGTGCAGGTTGGCGACGTTTTTCTGCTCTGCTCGGATGGGCTGAGCGACATGATGGAAGACGGCGAAATTGCCCGGACGCTGCGCGAGTATGGAGACGACCCGGCGATAGCCGCGGATCGTCTGGTGGAGATGGCGAACGACAATGGCGGGCGGGATAACGTTTCGGTGATTGTGGTCAAGGTACGCGGCGAGTTTCCGGCCACGACAGGCAAATGGCAGAAGCTTCTTTCGCGTTTGGGGCAAGACAGGTAAGGCACGATGGCAAGACTGATACTTTCGATGGACGGGCTGGTGCTCAAGGAAATCCTGCTGAACAAGGAAAGGATCGCCATTGGCCGCAAGGCGCACAACGACATCCAGATCGACAACCTGGCCATCTCCGGCGACCACGCCGCTGTGGTCACCATCCTTGACGATTCATTCCTGGAAGATCTGAACAGCACCAACGGCACACTGGTCAACGGACAGGCGATCAAGAAGCACGTCCTGAAAAACAACGACATCGTCGAACTGGGCAAGTACAAGCTGAAGTACATGACCGAAGCGACGGTTGCCGACAACGAAGCCGCCTTGCGGGCGACCGGAATTCCCGCCTATCAGGAACCTGAACGCACGTTTTCCGATACCCAGATCCTGATTCCGCGCCCACAAGCGCCCGAACCCGAGCCCTTGGCAACGGTGACGATCCGCCTGTTGACCGGCCCCAATGCCGGCAAGTCGCTCGAATTGGTCAAGGCGTTGACGACCCTGGGCAAACCTGGCGTGCAGATCGCGGTCATTGCCCGGCGCCCGGCCGGCGTTTTCCTGACTCATGTCGAAGGTGAGGCTTTCCCCACAGTAAACGGAAAAGCGATTGATGGCGCCGCCTATGCACTGAATAACAAGGATGTGGTCGAGATAGCCGGAATCCGCATGGAACTGACCATCAGGCCGTGATGTTGCAGCGCTGCCCGGCTTGCCTTTCAAGCGCGGGCGGAGACGATCAACCAATGAAGAATACATGACGATCAAACTGAGGGTACTCGGCTGTAGCGGCGGCATTGGCGGTTCGCATCTGCGCACCACCGCGCTGCTGGTCGATGACGACATACTGATCGACGCCGGCACCGGGCTCGGCGATTTGAGCATCGATGCGCTGGCGCGCATTGATCATGTATTCCTGACCCACACCCATCTGGATCACATTGCCTGCCTGCCGCTGATGATCGACTCGGTGGCAGACCGGCGCGACCGGCCCATCACCGTTTACGGTACTCGCGCCGTCCTCAACATTCTCAAGGCCCATGTCCTCAACTGGCTGGTCTGGCCGGATTTTTCCGAAGTTCCGTCGGCCGACAACCCCTTCCTGCGTTACCGGGAAATCGAGGCCCTGCAAACGCTGACGCTGGCCGGCCGCAGCATCACGCCGCTGCCTGTCGACCACACCATTCCGGCCGTCGGATACCGCATCGATTCCGGCGCAGGCAGTCTTGTCTTCTCCGGCGACACCGGCCCGTGCGACGCCTTCTGGGCGGCGGTGAACACTATCGGCAACCTCCGCCATCTGCTCATCGAGTGCGCCTTTCCCGATCGCGAGCAACGACTGGCGGTGCTCTCCAAGCATATGTGCCCCAGCCTGCTGGCATCGGAATTGCATAAGCTCGAACGACACTGTGAAATTCATATCACCCACCTGAAGCCCGGACAGATGGAGCTGACCATGGCGGAAATCGAACGCTGCCTGAGCGGATTCAATCCGCGCATGCTGCACAACGATCAGCTACTGGAGTTCTGAGCGGGTTACGCGACGCGACATGCCGTGCCGGCAATAGACAGGAAATCTCTTGGGAACACTTGACGACCTCTTCCGCCGCTTCGAATACCTGAACGACATCGGCGCGTCGCTTTCCAATGAACGCGACCTCAATCGTTTGCTGGAAAAAATCGTGCTCGCCGCCAAGTCGATCACGCGGGCCGATGGCGGCACCCTCTATCTGTTATCGAACGACAAACGCAAGCTGCACTTTGAAATTGTCCGCACCGATTCGCTGAACATCGCCTTCGGCGGCACCAGCGGCAACCCGGTATCCGGTAACTTTCCCGACCTGCCGCTCTACCGCGACGACAGCTCGCCCAACGACACCATGATCGCCGCCCACGCGGCCATCTCCGGCGAAACCGTCAATATCGCCGACGCCTATGTCGCCAAAGGCTTCGATTTCTCCGGCACGCGCAAATTCGACGAACGCAACCACTACCGTTCGCAATCCTTCCTGGCCGTGCCGATGCGCAACCACGAAGGCGAAATCATCGGCGTCCTGCAACTCATCAACGCCCAGATGCCCAAGCACGAAGTCGTCGTGCCATTTTCCGAAGCCGACCAGCGCCTCGCCGAATCGCTCGCCTCGCAGGCCGCCATCGCGCTGACCAACCGGCAACTGGTGCACCAGATGGAAGAACTCTTCGAGTCCTTCATCCAGCTCATCAACCTCGCCATCGACGAAAAATCCCCCTACACCGGCGAACATTGCCAGCGCGTGCCGGAACTCACCATGATGCTCGCCGAAGCCGCCCATGCCACGACCGAAGGCCCGCTCGCCGGCTTCCGGCTGACCGACAAGGATCGCTACGAACTGCGTATCGCCGCGCTGCTGCACGACTGCGGCAAAGTCACCACGCCGGTTCACGTTGTCGACAAGGCCACCAAGCTGCAAACCATCTTCGACCGCATCGAACTGATCGACACCCGCTTCGAAATCATTCGCCGCGACGCCGAAATCCGCATGCTGCGGCAAATCGCCGAAGGCGCCGCGAAAGAAGCAGCGGAAATGGCATTCCGCGAAATCGAGGCAAAAATCGCCGTCGACCGCAACAGCCTGCACAAATCCAATATCGGCAGCGAACGCATGAGCGATGCCGACATCGAGCGCGTCCAAGCCATCGCCAGCCGCTACCGCTGGCGCAATCCGGCTGGCGAGGAAGTCGACTTCCTCAGCGCCGACGAACTCGCCAACCTCACCATCCGCGCCGGCACGCTCACCCAGTGCGAACGCGAGATCATCAACCACCATATCGAAGCCACGATCAAGATGCTCGAACAACTACCGTGGCCCAAGCACCTCAAGAACGTTCCCGAATACGCCGGCGGCCACCACGAGCGGATGGACGGCAAAGGCTACCCGCGCGGCCTCAAGCGCGAGCAAATGAGCTGGCAGGCCCGCATGATGGCCATCGCTGACATCTTCGAGGCCCTAACCGCCGGCGACCGCCCCTACAAACAAGCCATGACCCTGTCGCAAGCCCTGGAAATCCTCGAAAAATTCCGCCACAACGGCCACATCGACCCGGATCTGCACGACGTGTTCGTCAAGAGTGAGATATTCCGCAAATACGCCGCCGAGTATCTGGATGCCAAGCAGATGGATTGCTGAGGCTTACCTGGTCGTCCTGGAGCAGAACGCCTCGAACGCAGGCGTGGCTGCTTCAAGGTCACTTTGGGTGGCCAGCATGCGGTTGAACGGGTCGCGGTGGGGTTCTCAATCATGTTTCACTCGAATTGGTGCTATAGTGCATTAGTGCATTACCATTCCGGGAGACGCAGATGTCTGTAGTAACCACTCAACCCAGCGTCAAAGTCATCGGCGCTAACGGGCAAATTTCACTGGGAAAACAGTATTCTGGTCGCCAGGTGCTGGTCGAAGAACAGGAGCCGGGTGTCTGGCTGGTACGCACCGCTACCGTCGTTCCAGATAACGAACGCTGGCTGCACCTGCCAAAGGCAGCCGCGGATCTGCAAAATGCCTTGTCCTGGGCGCAGGCAAATCCAGCCGCCGACGCCAATGTGGATGCCACGCTGGAGAAACTGAATGGTCAAGCCTGACACGGATGCTCGAGTCAGGCTTGACCTTAATAACCCCGTCTTTCAGGAACACCTGCTGACACTGCAAAAGTCGGAACGCCACGCAGCACTCGATACACTCAACAAGCTCAGGCAATTGACCTGGAATCAGGTTTATCGCGACAAGGGATTGAAATGGGAGAAAATCGTAAGTGTCAAGCCACCGACCGGTATCGATGCCATCTACTCGCTACGCATCACGCAAGCGCGGCGGGCAACGGCCTGTCGTGATGGTGAATTCATCCGTCTTCTGACCATCGCGCCAGACCACGACAGTACTTACGGCAAGAAATAATCGGCGCGGCTTGGCGCCATGCTACTCGACGCCAATCAGTGGTCTGCCCCCGGTTTTACGATGTAGCAATCACGGGTGAAAATGCGCCGGCTACGCAGCCAGATTCGCCAGCCAGTTTGCCGCCTCGGTGATGCGTATTGCCGAGCGGAACTCCTCCTGGCGCAGATCACGAACAAGCTGAATGGCTTCTGCCTGCGGAAACCTGCCGGCGAAACCGCTTAGCGCGCGGTGCGGTGCGCTGTCCGAGAGCTTGCATTCGATCAGGTGAGTCAGATCCCCGTCGTTGCTCAGCGCGAAATCCACCTCGGCACCATCCTTGGTTCGGATGTAATGCAAGCCCGCCGCCTGTCCCCGGGCATCCTGGAGAAAGTGAACATGCTTGAGCAGCATCGTAGCCACCGCATTCTCCAGCCGGATACCCTGATCGCCCCGCACCAGCCCGGTATCGAAAAAATACACTTTTGGCGTCTGCAAAATGGCCCGCGCCACGTTCCGGTGCCAAGGTTGCACCGTAAATACGATGTACAGCGCCTGCAGGATGTCCAGGTAGCGCTTGAGCGTGATAGGAGAAACCCCCAGGTCGCGGGCAATCGAAGCCAGTGAAAGCGGCGAGCCCACGCGCTCGCGCAGCAATTCCACGAAAATACGCATGGTATTGATCTCGTGCAGACGCGAAAACTCCAGCACATCTTCCCGAATGAGATCGGTGAAATACTGGCGGCGCCACCGATCGGCATCTTCCGAGCTGGCGGCCAGGCACGGCTCGGGAAAGCCGCCGCGCAGCATCAGATGATCCAGCGCCGCAGCCGGCATTTCACCCCGCTGCTCGCACCATTCGCGTACCGAAACTGGATGCAGGCGAAAAGGCAGGTAGCGCCCGGCCAGCGAGTCGCCACTCTGTCGCCAGGTTTCCATGCGGGCGCTACCGGTCACCAGCAAAGACTGCCCGGGCCAGCGGCCATCGACCACACCCTTCAACCAGTTTTTCCAGTCCGGCATCTTGTGGATTTCATCCATGGCCAGCAAGCTGGCTCGAGGATTCCAGCTCTGCCGCAACAAGATGGCGCGGTCGGGGGCAACATCCCAATTCAGGTACTGAGCCGGCTGAAAACGATCCATAAGGTGCCGGCAAAGCGTTGTCTTGCCAACCTGCCTTGGGCCGGTAAGCAGAACCAGTTTTCGGCCAAGGTCGGCCGCGACGAGATCATCAAGATAGCGCTTCATTCCGACTATTTTATACGGATATACAAAAAAGTCGCGACTAAGCTCCAGTCTTCTGGATTTTCGCCGCTATGGCCGCCGTTACGATCCTCGTTTGCATCGTCGACCGCAACAGGCTGCACAAACTGAATGCCGGCATCGGGCGCCATCAAACCATTGTCGGCAGCTAGCGCTGGCGCAGCATGCACGTCAAATCGAGTCCGATACCGGCGCTTCGAAGGATTCAACGTCGGCATAGATCGCATCGACGGAAACGCTGCTCTCCAGGCTATCGAGCCGAATCTCGCCCGAATCGAAGTATTCTGCCTTCCAGTCGTTCGCCCGCCGATAAACCTCCACCCGCCTTGCGTTCTGCGCCACCAGCACATATTCCTGCAAGCTCGGCAAGGTCTGGTAAGCCAGCAGCTTCTCGCGGCGGTCGATACGCTCCGTCGAGTCCGATAGCACCTCGACAATCAGGCAGGGATGGCTACAGAAATAGGGCTGTCGGTCATCGGGAACGCAGGACAAGAGCAAATCCGGGTAATAAAACACCGTCTTGTCGGCAATGTTCAGACGCAGCTTCATGTCTGAGATAAACAACTGGCAGCGCTTTTTGCGAGCTGCGGGCATCAGGGCAAATGCCAGCGCACTGGCGATCAGGCCATGAGAGCGACTGGCGCCACCCATTGCATAAACCTGACCATCCACATATTCGTGTCTGATTTCACTGTGCAACTCACCATCAATGTATTCGTCGACAGAAATGAAAGTATTTAAGGCTGGTAGTGGGGGCATGGCGCAATCCTCGTGGCGGGCATGGCGCAAGTGTAGCAGTCTCGCCGCGGCGATCAATGCTGTGACGCGCCCGGGCGGCGGTGCTGACGTTTTTTGTCATCTGAAACTGACGTTTTTTGTCAGCAAAAAAGCGTTCGATGTCATAATGAACCGACGGCTCGTGAAATAATTCACGCAAAATGCATGTCGTCCAGGCTGGCACGGCTTGTGCTGAGTAGCAGGCAGGTGGCGAACGTTCGACGCCTTTCATTTCGCTTAAGGAGATTCACATGACCCGCATTCAAAAAGGCTTTACCCTCATCGAATTGATGATCGTCGTCGCGATCATCGGTATTCTCGCCGCCATCGCGCTGCCGGCTTATCAGGATTACATGATCCGCACGCGCATCAGTGAAGGTCTTTCTCTGGCTGAACCCGCAAAGTTGCTGATTGCCTCTGAGGGAGCCAGTTCTCAAAACGATCTTGACCGCGTCACCGCAACATGGAACGCACAGGTTGGCGGTGTCGGTGCATCTTCCAAGTTCGTTACATCTATTTTGCTGGGTGCTACCGGTGCCAATGCCACAGCCGGTCAAATTACTGTGACGTATAATGCAGGGAACGTCGGTGTGGGTGCTGCCCAGAACGTGATTCGATTGACGCCGTGGGTGCGTGACACCGCCGCTGGTCAAGCTCTCCGGGCTGCTATCACAGCCGGTGCAACTGGTGTTGTTGACTGGGGCTGTACTGCGGAAACCAATGTGACCGCTGCTGCACAGATCAACGCTGCTATTGCAGCTGTGGGCGCTACCGGTGTCCGTGCCCGCTTCGCTCCGGCTCAGTGCCGCTGATCGTAGCTAGCTAGTTAAGTCCCCCGGGCGGGCTTCGGAGACGAAGCCCGCCCTTTTTCATTTCTTCAAGTTTTCGGTCTTGGCATGAAAGCTCGTCTTCGCGCCGCCGGCAAAGCGGCCCTGATCCACCTGGCCTTCAGCATCGTGCTGGTCGGCAGTGTGACCACCGTCCTGTTCCATTTCTGGTTTCGCGGGCCTTATCTCGATCTGTTCGATGGCCTGCGCATCGTCCTCATCGCCATTCTGGTCGATATCGTCTGCGGCCCGCTGATTACTGCCGTCGTCTACAACCCGGCCAAGTCGCGGCGCGAACTGACGCTGGATCTGACGCTGGTGGTGATGATCCAGCTCGCCGCGCTGGCCTACGGCATACACGTGGCCGCCATGTCGCGCCCGGTCGCCCTGGTCTTCGAGGTGGATCGCTTCGTGGCCGTGGCCGCCGGCCAGGTCAATGAAAACGCCTTGCCCGAGGCGCCCGAAGGCGCCAGGACGCTGGCGCTGATCGATGAGCCGAAACTGCTCGGTACGCGCGAGCCCAAGGACAACGCGGAGATGCTCAAAAGCATCGAGCGCTCGCTGGCCGGCGAGGAGCCGAGCGTCCGCCCGGACTGGTGGCAGACCTATGCCGATTCCCGGCCGACCGTCAAGAAGCGGATGAAGAAGCTCGCCGATCTTGAAGCGCGCTTGCCGGATGATGCGCGAGCGGCGCTCGCCAAGGCGCTTGCCGAAACACGGCAGCCCGCAGCGGTGCGCTATTACCTGCCGCTGACCAGCCAGAAAAAGCTCAACGACTGGATTGTCCTGCTCGATGCGGATGGCCAGCCGCTCGGTTTCGCGCCGGTTTCCGGCTGGGACGACTGATCCGCCGGACGAAAAAGGCGCTGCCGGCGTGCCCGGCGGCGCCTTTTTTGGCCTGTTGCGGTCGACCCCGAAAAAGGGGCGATTTTCAAATCTGCCAGGGTGCCTTTTGTTCGAGCCAAATGTTGAGGGCTTCCGGCAGTTCGCCAACCAGCAGCGCATGGCGTCCGGCGATCCAGCCGTGGATGGGGCCGGGGGGGCGGTTTTTGAGGGCGTCGTCGAGCAGCGATTGGG
>Ga0209310_1002106_pt1 | contig 13256 bp, 13 predicted proteins | sample AD_UKC030_MetaG_FD_184415 | JGI IMG/M metagenome (GOLD analysis project Ga0209310, IMG submission 184415) | Active sludge microbial communities of municipal wastewater-treating anaerobic digesters from USA - AD_UKC030_MetaG (SPAdes) (version 2) | ecosystem: Engineered > Bioreactor > Anaerobic >... | reverse complement strand
AAAATAATTAATTATTACAATATAGCATATTGAGAGGTAAGAAAAAACGGGATTTAAAGATCAAGCCGTTTTCCTACTAAAGCTACCCTATACAACTGTTCTGCAACATTAATAATCTTTCCTTCACCATCATCCACAGACCAGGTAAGATCAATACCACTTAATTGAAGTGTGTCAGAGATATTAACTCCCTGTCCTTCAGGATTTATTATCATTTCATAATCGGGATACTCTTCTTTAACCGCTTCCCATTCATCATTCATACAAGCTCGAAGGTGATTCTGCCAGTGTCTTGGATTAATCAATGCCCTATCGGTCCAATCGGTAGGTGGACAATCATCTCTTACTCCAAAATTGGGACATCCTTTTTTGTGATTGTAATATGGTTGAGTACAAAGATTACTAACCACGTCTAAATCATGTGTTACTAATTGGGCATTTTCTATAATAAAGAATTTGGTGTCAAGTTTCTCAAATTCTATTCTTTGCCCAATTCCCATAATAAAATTCTTGATATTTTTAATGGTTCTCCCATTTTTTGTGTTGCCTCATCTAGCAATGCAGAAATAGTCTTAGATTCATCTTTAAACCATTTTTGTTCTAATAAACACTTCTCGGAAAAGAACTTATTCAACTTCCCCTGCACTATCTTCTCCATCATCTCCTTTGGCTTTTTCTCAGCTTCAACCTCGGTTGCATATCTTCCCTTTAAATCTTCAAGAGTCTTTTCATCAATTGAATCTTTTGAAATGAATTCTGGCTTCATTGCAGCAACTTGCAATACAATTTCATGTACAAATGCTCTAAAATCTTCATTCTTAGCAACAAAATCCGTCTTACAAGTAACCTCTACCAATGCAACAAGTTTCCTATCACTTCCATGTACATAGGAATCAATTACTCCTTCAACTTTCTCATCAATATCCCCCTCTAATTCTTCATCCCAGCCTCTTTCTTTGATTATCTCTACTGCTTTCTCAAAATCCTTTTCTGCTTCTTCAAAAGCTAACTTACAAAGACCAATCTTCGCTCCAGTTAAATTGTGTAATCTACCCATCACATCACTCCTTTCATTGATATATTCTATTGCTTTTTTCATATCACCATCAGCTTTTACTAAAGCCTCCTTGCAAAGAGCCATTCCTGCAGAAGTCTTGTCTCGAAGGGTTTTAATATCATCTATTGTGATTTTTGCCATATATTTAGTTTTTCAAATTATCTACTTTATCGCTTTGAGAATATCTGCGACAGCTTTTTCACCAATTCCCTTGACCGCCATTAATTCTTCCTTTGTCATCTTCTTAATAGCTGGAACTGATTTTAATCCTGCCTCATTCAAAGCTTTAATTACTCGTGCACTTAGACCTAAATCATCCATTCCCTTTTTGTCTTCTTTCTCTTTTACTTCTTCCGCTTTCTTTATCTCAGCATCAATATCTTTCTCTTTCTTTACAACTCTAACCACTGATGAAGTGTTAGCAGAAGAAATCTTTCCCTCTCTCAATGCTTTCATTCTTTCTCTGTCTTCTTCTTCCATCTTTGCAATTCTTTCTTTCTCTTCGTTTGCTTCTTTCTGTAATTTAGCAAGCAAAGCTTCATTATCCCTTCTTAAAGATATTACGGAAAGAGAATTTTTTGATTTACCTACAACTTCTCCAAACAAATTTACAAACAATGCAATACTTTTTAAAGAGTCGTCGTTTGCTGGAATTGGGTAATCAATGATATCTGGATTACAGTTAGTATCGATTAAAGAAATGATTGGTATATTCATGTTTTGAGCTTCTTTAATTGCATTCTTTTCGACTGCACTATCCACTACAACGATTGCCTCTGGAAGCTTATCCATGAATTTAATTCCGCTATACATTCTATTTAATCTCTCAACATCTTTTTGAAGTAGTAAAATCTCTTTTTTTACAAGTCCCTTCCCCCCTCGTGCAATTTGCTCTTCCATTTTAACCAATGTTTGAACACTCTTCTTTATGCCTTCAAAATTTGTAAAAAGACCTCCTGGCCATCTTCTGTTGATGTAGAACATTCCACTTTTTTTTGCAACATCTTCTATGATTGTTGCTGCTTGACCCTTAGTTCCTACAATGAGGATATTTCCCTTTTCTGCAAAACCTTGAAGCTTTGTAAGTGCCTCTTCAAGTAAATCTAAAGATTTTACCAAATCAATGATATGGATACCGTTTCTAGTTTCGTAGATGTATTTTCCCATTTTAGGATCCCAAGCACTTTTCTTGTGTCCAAAATGTGCACCTACTTTAAGTAAATCTAGAAGTTCGGGCATTTGAAAACTTTTGTTTTTAGTCTCTGTTTTCTCTGAGACTACTGTTTTGGCGTCTGCCATATTTGTATTCCTTTCCTTTTAATTAATATTTCTGAAGGATATTTTCTATCCAGGATTGGTCAGAAATATATGAGATATATTAAACCGTTAGGATTATACACAACTGAGAGACTTTTGACAACCAAAGAGAGAATTAAATTTCTACTCTTCTCCATTCGTTTTCTGCTATGACAATATGGTCTAACAGAGAAAGACCGACAAGTTCAAGTGCTGCGCTGATTCTTCTTGTTATCTCTGCATCTTCCTGGCTTGGTGAGCTATCCCCTGAGGGATGATTATGTGCTATTACCACACTACTTGCATTCAACTCTAGCGCAGGAATGATTATATCTCTAGGCAGAACATTTACACTATCAAGACTTCCGATACAGATTGTTTTCTTGGATATTACTTCAAACCTTGAATTAAGAAAAAGTGCTACTACATGTTCCTGTTTCATCTTTCCAATTTGTTTCAAAGCTAAATATGCATCTTGAGAGTTTCTTACATAGATTTTTTCAACACTCCCAATTTCATACAATCTTCTTCCCAGTTCAATTCCACAAAGAATCTTCATTCCTGTTACTTCCCCTATTCCATCAATATTTCGAATACTGTCTAGGGTAATAATTTTCTTAGCTTCTAGAATACTTCTCATCCTAGAAATTAAACTTCTTGAAACTGAAAGAAAGTTTTTCCCTTTAATTCCCCGCCCAACAATGATGGCTAACAATTCCATGTCTGAAAGGGAATCTATTCCTCTCTCAATATATTTCTCTCTAGGAAGCATGAAGACATATTAGTCGAAAAATGTGAAATCAATATTAACTGGAAACTATTTCTTCACAAAAACGGCCTTCAAACTAATTCTTCCCTCGACAGTTTTGTCCAATCTTCTTGACTGTGTCGAAAATTCTGAGGTATCTCTCTTGCCTGTTATTTCATCTAACCAATATGAGAAGATGTAACCATCGTTAGCAACTGCTTCAACCTGAGTTGCATCCTCCCTAAACAACACTTCCTGTCTTTTTTCTCCAACAATTTTGCCACCAAATGTCGACTTGTAGCTGACAAGAACCTTTTTCCCATCGCATGTGTTGTAGGAAATACAGGATTTTCCCAAATCACAAATGATTCTGTCGTAAGACTCATTGTCTATTTGAATGTCATCAACACAAGGACCAACACATTTATCGATACAACTACTTGCGTCACTGTTTTTTGGTCCTAGATTATTTTCTTTGCTAATTGTCCAAAATAAGAAACCAGCACCAAAAAGAAACAGAAAGCCAATGATTACAGAGCCTACTACTCTTACTTTGCTTGTTTTAATTAGAGATTGAAGACTTTCCATATATATTGATGATAGTATTGAAGTCGTTTTTTGTAAAGAAAGTACAGGTATCAACAGAACCTATTTTTTTGACTTCTTTTTTCTCTTCCCTGAAGAGCGTTTTGCATTCTTAATGTATTTACATGCTGGGTAGTTACTACACCCAATAAAAGTTTTCCCCCATTTGCTTCTTCTTTCAACAAGGCTATGTCCACATTCAGGACATTTCTCCTTCAAAAGCAATGGTATTATACCTTTGCATTCGGGGTAATCTTCACAGGCCCAAAATTTGCCATATTTCCCACTCTTCAAAACAACACCTTTCCCACATTTTGGACATTTGCTTTGCTTCTCATACTTTTCAAAATCAATTTCAATTGCACCTGAAAGATCCTTCATTCCTTTACACTCTGGGAATTTCGCACAACTCAAAAATTTCCCATACCTACCGACCCTAACTACCATTTCTCCTCCACACTTAGGACATTTTTCATCAGATTTACCTAAAATTACTACGTCTTCCTTCTTGACATTCTTTTCTGCTGATTCAATACCACTCATTAACATTTTGTATTCCTTGTCTATCACAGGAACATACTTTTTCTTACCCAAAGAAATATCATCTAATTCATCTTCTACACCTGCTGTATATGCATAATCAACAAGTCTCGTGAAATTTTTCCTAAGGAAATTGGTCACCAACCTTCCTACATCAACCGGCATAATTGCTTTTCCATCTTTTACAACATACCCTCTTGCTAAAATTGTTGAAATTATGGTGGCATATGTTGATGGCCTCCCTATACCTAATTCCTCAAGCTTTTTAATCAAAGATGCTTCAGTATATCTTGCTGGTGGCTGTGTATATTTCTGCTCATTCTCAAATTTGACTTTTTCTAACACATCATCTTTTTTTACTTCGTACATTTCTTGTAAATCTTCACTTTCACTTTTAACATACAACACTTTTCTAAAACCCTCAAAGAGAACTCTTTCACCACCCATAACAAACTCAAACTCCGGGGATTTTAAATCTTGAGGTACGAGGGAAACTGTCAAAACTTCAACTTCTTTACTGCTCATTTGACTAGATACAGCTCTTTTCCATATCAATTCATACAACTTCCCAGCAGAATCACCTAATTCAGAAGCAACCTTCTTTGAATCTACCCAAAAATCAGATGGTCTTATTGCCTCATGAGCCTCCTGTGCATTCTTTGATTTTGTTTTGTAGAAATTTGGTTTCTCAGGAACATATTCTTTTCCAAACCTTTCCTCAACTAGTTTTCTAATACTTTCAATTGCCTTACCCCCCAAAAACACAGAATCCGTTCTCATATATGTGATATAGCCAGCTTGATAGAGCTGTTGCGCAACACCCATTGTTCTTTTTGAAGTGAAACCAAGACCATTGTAAGAAGATTGCTGAAGGGTTGATGTTGTAAATGGAGGAAAAGCGTGTTTGTTTAATCTTTTTTTAGAAACATTCTTTACTACAAATTTACTGTTTCCAATTTTCTTTTCAAATTCTTCAACCTCGTCTTGGGTCTTCGGGATATATTTCTTTCCGTCTTTCCTTTGAAGTTTTGCCTTGAGAAGATGTTCCTGGTCATCTTTAACAACAACAGATACTTCCCAATACTCTTCTGAATTAAATGCTTCTCTATCTTCTTCCTTTTCTACAATCAATCGCAAAGCAACAGATTGTACTCTACCTGCAGAAAGTCCATACCAAATTTTTTTCCAAAGAAGCTCAGAAAGCTTGTAACCTACTAATCTATCCAAAACTCTTCTTGCCTTCTGAGCATTTACCAAATTCATATCTATCTTAGAAGGTTTTGAAATCGCTTCCTTAATTACACTCTCTGTTATCTCATGGAAGGTAACCCTATTTGCCTCTTTTATTCCTAATTCATTTGCAGTATGCCATGCAATAGCCTCTCCTTCTCGATCAGGGTCCATTGCTAAATATACTTTACCATTTTTTGGAATTGCTCTTTTCAAATCTTTTACTATTTTTCCTTTCCCATATATTTGCTCCCAAAGAGGTTCGTATTCTTTCTCAACATCAACTCCCAACTTGCTTTTTGGCAAATCAATGATATGCCCAACTGTTGCTAAAACCTTAAAATCACTTCCCAAATACTTGTTTATTGTCTTAGCTTTTGAAGGAGACTCAACAATCAACAAATTATTGTAAGTCTTTGCTTTAACAATTTTTTCTGTTGTTTTCTTAGTTTTGGATTTTGCCATATTCGTGTATTATACCACCTTAATATTTTTTGACCTCAATTAATTAGTAAAAGGTAACCTGTTCACCTACTATTCCCACTATTTCCTTCATGTCCTCAATACTTGTAATCATATTCGCTCCCTGCTTAGCTAAAATGTTACATCCCCGAGAGACTTCACTTGTTATATTCCCCGGAACTACATACACATCTCTGTTGTAATCTAATGCTAATTTGGCTGTAGTTAACGAACCACTCTGCTCTCCAGCCTCAATCACAATCGTCTCGGGGGATACCCCAGCGAGTATTCTGTTTCTTTGTATGTAAAGATGCCTAAACCATTTTTCTCCCTGGGGGAATTCAGCCAGTATCAAACCCTTTTTCCAAATCTCTTTCAAAAGCAACTTATTCCTTCCAGGTATTGCTGTGTCTATTCCCCCAGCAACAACAGCCATTGTTTTAATGCCTCTCTCTAAACAAATCCTGTGAACATATTCATCTACCCCGACAGCCAAACCACTAACAACAACAATATCCAAATCTCTAATGAATTTTCCTAACAGCATTTTTACAACCACTTTCCCATATTTTGTCATCTGCCTAGTTCCTACAATGGTGATAAATCTTTTCGAAAGAAGGGAAATATCTCCGTAACAGTAAAGAAAATTTGGACAATCTGGGATTTGCTTTAAGAGTGAGGGAAATATCCCATCTCTTTTATATATTTTTTGCACAATTGAATATACCCAAAGTATATGAACTCTGGATTAACTACAACTTTCCGTTCTCCTTCATCCAAACTATCATTTCTTTTGCCACTTTAGCAGTGTTGTAACTCTGTCCACCATCTTCCAAGAAGATGGTTAATACATATTTGGGATTGTCATATGGGAACACTGTGGTAACCCAAGCATGCGTATGTTCGTATTCGCCCTTTATGTTTAACTTCCCAAATTCAGCAGTACCTGTCTTTGCCGCTACAGTCAAGCCAGGAATCCCCGTCAAACCACGAATTGTTGCTCTAGGACCATTTACAGCATTCCACATCCCTTCCAATACTGTTGAAAGGGATTTTTCTGACAAAATATTCTCCTTAAGTGGTGAAAATTGAATTTCTTCCTTTTTCTTTCTTTCATTCTCAAAAGTTTTCGCTAAATGTGGGGTATTTAGCCTTCCCCCATTAGCTATTGCAGATGTCCAATTCGCCATCTGAATAGGGGTAACCAAAGTAATTCCCTGACCGATTACTGAGTTACAGGAATCTCCTTCAGGATACCAAACTGGCTCCAACCAAGGACTTGTCTTTGCAAGCTCAATCTTGTTCTCAGGAGACGGCAATCTACCAGGGGCTTCTCCTGGGATATCAATCCCTGTATATTCCCCTATACCAAATTCCTCAATATATGGAACAAGGGCATCCATATTCCATTTTCGTATCATTTCACAGAAGTAAATGTTTGAGGAAACTGAAATTGCATCAATTAAATTCAAAGGACCGTAGGAATGATTCCCATATTCTTGAAATGGCGAACCCGCAGTAAAGGTGTATCCTGCTCTGCTTACATATACAGTATTTTTTGTTAACACACCTGCCTCCAAACCACCTGCTGCAACTATCGTTTTGAATGTAGAACCCGGGGGCATTTGAGCAGCTATGGATCTGTTTAGAAGCGGATTTCTAGGATTTTCAAGTAACTCATTAAATTGGCTCTGTGAAATTCCTCCTACAAAAAGATTATTGTCATATCCCGGATTGGAAACAAGTGCAAGAAGTTCACCAGTATGGATCTCTTCTATTATGGCTGAACCTCCGATAGCTTTGTAATCTAAAACAGCTTTTTCCATAAGCTCGTAAAGCTTCTGTTGTGTTTGAATATCAATCGTTAGATACAAATTCTCCCCTGAAATTGGTTCCTTAAGAACATATCCCTCTTCTTGAACCCTTCGACCAAGAGAGTCAACCTCCCATGCAATTTCCCCATCCTCACCTATCAACCTTTTATCATATTCCTTCTCTAAACCTGTTCTTCCTACAGTATCGGTAGAATCGACATACGACAATTTGAGTAAATCCTCAGCAGTTACCGTTCCCGTGTAACCAAGAATATGTGAGAAAGCTATTCCCGAAGTATATTCCCGTTTACTCCCACTATCAATGTATACACCAGGTAATTCATTTGATGCGGCCTTAATTTTGATTGCTATATCATCATTAATATTTTTCGCAACAAGTATTTCGGTAAAATATGTATTCTCTTTATATTGCGAGTATATCTTTTCAGACAAAGAAGAAAACTGCGAATCAGTTTCTAGTATTTCTTCCTTCCAAAGATCCCCGATTATACCCCCGAGGGTATCACAGGCCTGTTCGAGGTTTTCCGTATCAACATATCCGTTTTTGTCCAAGTATCTCTCGACAGAGATATATACGTTCATAGATGCAGCATTTTTTGCTAACAACGCACCGTTCCTATCCAATATAACCCCCCTATATGCGCTCTCCTTTCTTATTCGCAACTGATTGTACTTTGATCTCTCAAGCATCTCCTCTCCCTTGTTAACCTGCAACTGAGATATATGATAAAGAAGAAAACTGAATATTGTGAAGAAGACCAGGAACAAGATAACAAAGTTCCATTCTGAATTAGTACTAACCTCCTCGTTCTTTTTAAGGCCCCCTTTCAACGTGCGAAAAAGATTCTTAGCGTTAAATTTGTACTTTTTAACACTTTTCCTCTTGCTTACACTTTCAAGTTTTTTTGAAAATTTCAACTCCATTCTCTTATTTTAATCGAATTTGATTACTATTTCCTCTTTTACGAAATTTCTCAATGACCAACTCTCCACCCCAAACAAGAAGAGTTGTGATTACTGTTTTAATTAAAATTGCAAATACTGTTTTCCAATCACAAAAACCCAAAGTGTTGGACAGTAATACTGTAGTTAAAAGGCATCTTGAGAGAAAGTAGGAAAAAGAAGCAATGAAGGTGGCAATATACATTGAAATACCCTCCTCAACAGAGGTTATGAACGAAAGAAGATAGAAAATTAAGGAAGGAATGAAGAAAAACAGAAGGTTAGTACCTAAACGATTGTGCAAAACGACATCCAGTATCACAGATAGAACTAGAAGCAAGGGCATGAGTACTTTTGGGTCAATTCTTCTTCTTAAAAGCAAAAAAATTGAAAAAGAAAGATTGAAATTGAAAAGGAGAAGAAAAAGATTTTCAATGAAAACAAGGGCAAATGAGGCTAAAATTGTTCCAATGATTTGTATTATTAATATCATAGTTTTCCCCCCTTTAAAGCAACAAAAACAGTCATTAAATCCGAATATTCAATAAAAGGTGTTACCGTACCGCTTCTTGAGGTCTCTGCTGGATTAGAAGACAGGTTAGATAATCTACCAACAACTAAATACTGCCCAACTTTGGAATCATTTGTTATTACAATATCGCCCTCTTTGACAGAAGAAGTGGTTGATATGTTTTCAATACTAATATGGTTACCAACTCCTTTGAGCACTGCTTTACTCAATACAACAGAATTTTCTGATATCACTCCACTCTCGGCACCTACAGAAGTAACAAATACCTCGAAACTACTATTTTTTGAATATGGCAATACAACAAGAGATCCATTCTCATCAGCCTGTTCGACAAGACCTACAAACATATTACCGAAAGAAACGGTGTCACCAACTTCTACCCCTTCTCTTCTCCCAATATTTAATCGCAATGTACCAGTGTCACTTCCTACAACTTTGGCTTTAAAAAAATTCAATCCTTTATTTCCTAGATTTAATTGCTTCTCTAAGGCATTTCTTTCTTCAAGAAGTGTTTGGTAGTATGCATTGTTTATGTCTTTTTCGTAGATATCTATTTTCATGTTGTTGTATTCTTCCTTAAATTTCGAGATTGAGAAAATCGTTGTAATGTATTCCTTCAAATTATTTCCAAGTTCACTCCCAGCAAAAGAAGCCGGTTCATACAAAAAAGATATTCCTTTTCGGACTGGAGAAAGAAGATTTCTTGAATCAAGAACTACAAAAAAAAGTATTGCAGGTATAATCATTAACAAAAAAAGCTGTTGTGCAGAAAAAGAGAAAGATTTCTTGTATTTTTTCATTTAATACAGAATTAAACTAATTCTTCCCAAGATCTTTGAACCCTGTCAAGCAATTCTATGTGATCGAGCATCAAAGATGTCCCCCTAGCAGCTGCTGAGAGTGGATCCTCTACAATTTTGACTGGTAATTCAAGTTCATTTGTCCAAAAAGTATCTAAACCTCTTATTAAGGCCCCTCCCCCAGCAACATATACTCCTGAAGCCACTAAATCTTTTAATAGCTCTGGTGGTGTTTCTTCAATTGCATCTTTAACCGCTTCAGTGATTAGTGAAATTGTATTCATGATGGCCTCCCTTACTTCTATACTACTCAATTCTATTGTCTTTGGTAAACCAGTAAGTAAATCTCTTCCCTGTACTGGATATTTTTTCTCTTTTTTAAGAGGCATCGCTGAGCCCATCATTATTTTAATATCTTCTGCACTCCTCTCACCTATTAACATATTATATTTACTTTTAACATAGTTGATTATATCCTGATCCATTTCATCCCCAGCCACTTTCATCGTTTTGTCAACAACCATATCGCCTAAAGAAAAGATTGCAATATCAGTAGTTCCTCCTCCAAGATCGATTATCATGCTTCCAGATGCATCTTCTATGGGTAAGCCTGCACCAATAGCTGCTGCCATTGCTTCTTCCACCACATATACCTTTCTTGCTTGAGCTGTTTTTACAGCATCGATTACAGCCTGTCTCTCGACTTCTGTTACAGAAGAAGGTACTCCAATGATAACCCTAGGTCTTTGAAGCTTGAATCCTTTTGTAAAATACTTGTGCGCTTTTGTAATGAAATGATGAATCATAGCCTGAGTTGTATCAAAATCAGAAATAACCCCATCTCTCAAAGGTCTTACAGCAACAATGTTACTTGGAGTTCTTCCAATCATCTGTCTTGCATCTTTCCCCACAGCTAATACCATTTTAGTTCTTTTGTCTATCGCAACTACAGATGGTTCTGAAACAACAACCCCATGATTTCTCATGTATACCATTGTATTAGCGGTACCTAAATCGATACCCAGGTCGTATGTAAAAAATTTCCAAAAGGAATCCATCAAAGCCATTAGTAAAAAATGTATACAATTAATTGTTAAATGATTCTATCATTTATTCAAAAACCCGTACATATGCATGAGGGATTAAAGTACACTGGGAGAAATATGTTGTTGAGAAAGTTTAGGATTTATCTTTGAGAAGTTTGTAACACTTCATACAAACATCTACTTTTGTTGGAGTTCCCTCTATTTCAACATTAATACTCCTAAGGTTAGGTTTGAAAACTCTCTTTGTCTTTGGAGCTTTATATCTCCACCCAACAGAGTGTTTATGCTGAATTCTGTTCCCAGAAACTGTAGATTTTCCACATAGTTCACATATCTTTGCCATAGCGTTGCATTATATATTAAGAAATTAAGATTGGCAAGAACTAATATTTGAATCTTCCTTTAAAATCTTTTTTACCTCCTTGATATCATTCCATTCATATTCTTTTTGTCCAAAACAAAGAGATTCTTCATGAGCCTTACCTGTAACTATTACCACATCTCCTTCCTTTGCAATTGAGAATGCTTTTAGCAGGGCATCTTTCCTGATTTTTACATTCAAGGAATCATCATCATATCGAATTAATTTTGCGTTTTTGTTTTCACTCTCTTCCCAACCTCTTGTAATTTCGTCGTTAATTTCTTTTAAACTCTCAAGTCTCGGATCCTCAGCTGTAAGGATTGTAATATCTGCATATCTCCTTGATATTTTCCCCATCTCATACCTCTTTGAAGTATCTCTTAGTCCAGCACAACCGAAAACATGTATTACCTTGCCTTCTTTTCCCTTCAAGTTTCTAGCAGAATCCAATGCATTCAAAAGAGCATTCGAGGTATGCGCAAAATCAACAATTACTACAAAAGGTGTATTTTTCAATATCTCCATTCTTCCCGAAACTGGGGTGAAATTATTCATACTCCTAAGGCTACTTTCTATTGATACACCCTCTTTAAGACACATACTAACAGCACAAAGGAAGTTACTAACATTGTATTTCCCTAACATTTGAAGGGAAGCATCTACTCCATTTAATTTAAATCTTATTCGATTTGATTCTTCAACAATTTCGGAAGCTTGGATTCTTGCTTTTTGTGAAATACTGTAATCCATATAGCTAGATGTAAGGGTTGAAAGTATTTCGTATGATTTATCATCACGATTTAAAGTAACACTTCCTTTATCTTTGAGATGCTCCCTAATCAAAAGTGACTTAGCATTACAGTAATTATCCCATGTTTTATGGTAATCCATATGTTCGGAAGTAATATTGGTGTATCCAATATTGTCAAACTTCAAACCTGCTAGTCTTCCCTGTTCCAAACCATGAGATGTTGCTTCAATTACAATATGGGTACAGTCCCCTTTCTCTGCTAAATTTATTAATTCAAACAGATTTTGAGCAGTTGGAGTTGTAGTATGAAGGCCTGTATCTATCTGTACATCGCCAATATATGCAGCTACCGTTGTAATTAAAGCTGGCTTAAATCCAGAACTTTTAAGAATATGGTAGATCATAGTACAGGTTGTCGTTTTTCCATCTGTTCCTGTTACAGCCAAATATCTCATTTTGCTTAGATCGATATTAAGAAGTGGGGCAATTTCTGACTTTACAAAAGCATCTATCTCTTTCTTATTTAACCTTTTCCTTTCAAATTCGTTTATTAGGAGATGGTAAAATGCACCTACTTCATATCTTTTAATGGCAGGATTAGATTTAAATACATTATTTTGCAAAGCTACTGGTAAATCAGCCGAATAAATTAGTAAATCCGACTTAAATTTCTCCCCCTTATCTGGATTTCGATATTGTATTTTTACCCCAAGGCTCTCTAGCTCTTTAGTTTTCTCACTCTCTTTAATATCAAATCCCTGTACATCTGTACCAAAAAGTAGAAAATATTTTGCTAAAAAGAAGGAACCTGCACCTCCAATTCCTAACATTGTTACACTTTTTATGTCTGAGTGCTTCATACTATTTATATTCCTAATTATATTACACTAACTTCGGAACTGGTATAATGGGTTATGAATATTTTTACTTCTGACATGTTGTATTGGATTTTATTCGCAATACCTTCAATCATTATAGCCTCTACTTTTCATGAATATGCTCATGCCTGGACAGCCACAAAGCTTGGTGATTTAACATCTAAAGTAAATGGCAGATTGACTCTCAACCCTC
>Ga0209310_1002102_pt1 | contig 13277 bp, 10 predicted proteins | sample AD_UKC030_MetaG_FD_184415 | JGI IMG/M metagenome (GOLD analysis project Ga0209310, IMG submission 184415) | Active sludge microbial communities of municipal wastewater-treating anaerobic digesters from USA - AD_UKC030_MetaG (SPAdes) (version 2) | ecosystem: Engineered > Bioreactor > Anaerobic >... | reverse complement strand
ATAAGTTCATCAGCCTTATATGAAGCGGGAGTGCCCAGGCGTTCACTGTACATGATGGAATAAATACGTTTGGTACTTTTCTGTGTCTTTTTTACTTCCCTGAACTGGTTCAGGGTTACTATTCCGGGTTTATCAGCCATGAAATCCTTTCCCGACAGCATGACACGTATCCCAAGCGGGGCCCTATCAACTGGTATGGAAGCACTTGCCACCAGTTGAACCGACTTATCTTCCAGGATTTCTTTTTCACTCCCTGCTACTTTTACCTTAGGGTAGCGTTTGGTAAATGCCTTAAGCAGATCGGGTTCCGGAGCAAAAACCGAAACAAGCTCTCCTCCGCCATCTATGACTGCATCGGTCATGCTGTAAATGTGCCCGTGATTTAACCCAATCACAGAGAACCTGATTGATTCTTTGGGCAAAGGCCTTGGTACGGGTTTAATAATGATTTCCTCAGGGCGGGATGTCTTATGAAGTCCTCTGCCAAAAATTTCAGCCGGAAAAAAACCTGCTGCCAAACCTGCTGCCGAGGCGAAAGATTGCCAGATGAAGTTACGTCTGTCGGATTTCATAACATGTATTTTAAATTTCTTGATGGATAAGACAAACTTAAGAAAAAATGAGGATATGAATGCTGACCGGGGTCATTATGGCATGGTCATCACCTTTTCTCCGAAGACGGGGTGTCTTTCAGCTGCCATCATAACTATTCGTTTTGCCATCTGGCCGTAGGAATAGCTGGCCATTTCTGCAGCCAGGGCGAAGCTTGTATCAATACTGATATCGTTATTGGGATTTATATCGAGGAGATAGAATTTATCGTTGCGCAGCCGGAAATCAAACCTTGCATAATCGAGGCATCCGAATCCTTTCCATGTTGCAATGGCTGCCTTTTCAAGATTTTTTAGAAGTTTATTATCAAGCGGGGCAGGAATGAGCGTTTCAATTTTTTCATAATGTTCCGAGCCTGGAAGGAATTTTGAGTCATAAGTGCACAGTCTTTTCCGGGCTTCGTTGAAAGCTGAGAAATCCATTTCTACCGGAGGCAGCATTTCAGGGGGATCATTATTCCAGACCGATACATGGAATTCACGACCGTCAATAAAATCCTCTACCAGTGCAGGTTGCTTTAATTCATTATTTACAAGCCTGATCTGCTCCCTGAGGGTTGTTGTATCATAAACTACTGACTTTTCGCTGATAGTTAGGCTGCAGTGTTCCCGGGAAGGTTTTACAATCGCAGGGAAAAGATTCCACCCCTCAGCTTCTTCCGGAGTAAGCACTGCCCCGTAAGGTACTCTTATGCCCATGGAACAGAGGACTTCCTTTACCTTTTGTTTTTCATAGCTGAGTTCCAAAACCTCAGGCACGTTCCCGGTATATGTGAATCCGTTATTTTCGATAATTTCAGGAACTTTCCTTTCACTTAGCGGAACACCCGGAAGTGTTTCGCAAAGGTTCAGTATAATTGTATCCCCGGGATTGTATCGCTGAAGGATCTTTCCCAGGTCAGGACTGTTCAACTCTTCAATGTATGTTTTGATCCCTTCATCTTTCAGGGAATTGAAGAGAAAATTGTTGGAGTTTCTGGCATCAATGATTTCAGATTTGCTCCAGACTGGATCGATATTGTATAGTACAAGAACTTTCAAAAAAAGTGTTTTGTTACGAATCTAAAGTAAAAGTTTGAAAAAAATAATATATGTGGAAAACTTCACCGGGTTGTGTTAATAAGAATATCAATCCTGTCATTTCTTAATGCTTTTATTCCGGTTAATATGAATGTGATGCGGGGATTTTGAAAACCCGGATTGTATCACAGAAAAGTATGGCAATTCAGTTCTCAGAACACATTAAATGAGTATATGCTGGGAACTTCCGGTAATATATTAAAAATCAAAAAGGCATTGATTTCTAAAGAAATAATTGATGTTGAAGATCCTGGATCCCTTGTTTAAAGCCTGGTTGAAAGATTATTATTTTAAGAACAGGTAAATTGCAGTAAAAAGTTCTGAACAAATATCAGCCGGATCAGGAAAACATTAAAAGCCCTCGGAAGGGGGCTTTTTTGCACATATAAAGGGAGGGCCGGAGAGGGTTACATCTCCTGATGTTCCGGCAAATTCATTTCTATCAGATTAAATTTAGGTTTTTAATAATTCGTAAATTAACAGAATATATCAGATGTAAAAATTACAGCCATGGAAAACAGAAATCGTCGTCAGTTTCTTAAGAAGAGTATTATTGGCTTAACAGGAGCTGCTATGGTCCCTGGTACATTAACCAGTTATGCTTCTGTTTCTGCTTCAAAATCAACTGTCGCAAACCTGCCTGCACGAGTGCTGGGTAAAACCGGAATCAGAACTCCGTTGATAAGTTTTGGCACTTCCGGTGCCCTTGATACCGGTTTTATCAGATCCGCTTATGAAGCAGGGATTAAAATGTTTTTTTCTGCCACATATTATGGTGAAGGGAAAAATGAGCAGATTGTTGGAGCAGGACTGAAAGGGCTGCCCCGTGATTCTTTCATAGTTGGGACAGCTGTCCCCCCGGATGGATTTGATAACCGTACAGGGACTTTCCCGAATGGATTTGATCCCGATGCATATATTAAGAAAGCAGAAGGAAGCCTTAGCCGCTTTAATCTCGATTATGTCGATTTTGTTCTTTTCCCCTTTGCAGGTAAAAGGGAAACTGTTCTTAACGAAGGGGTGCTGAAAGCAATGGGACAGCTTAAAAAACAGGGTAAAACACGTTTTATCGGCATTGCCTCCCATAGCGATATGGAGGAAGCATTGACTGCCGCTACCGATTCAAAAGTATATGATGTGGCTATGATCTCATATAATTACAAGACCAGGAATATTTATTCTTTGAATTCAGCTGTTGCCAGGGCTGCAGAAGCCGGTATCGGAGTCGTTGCCATGAAGACCACCGCAGGCGTTTATAACGAAAAATCAGGTGTTCAGTATAATTCTGATGCAATCCTGAAATGGGCATTGCAAAATGAAAATATTTCATCAATAGTCTCGGGAATGTCATCATTGGAACAGCTTCAGAAAAACATTCAGATGATAAAAAACCTTAAGCTCTCAGAACAGGAACTAAAAGATCTGAATCTGGCAGGAATTGAATCAGGCCATGGCTTATATTGTCAGCAATGCAGACAATGTATACCACAATGTCCGAATCATCTTGATATTCCGACAATAATGCGTAGTTATATGTACGCCTATGGATACAGGAATGCAGAACAGGCCTGGCATACTCTGGCAGATATTGATCTTTCCCGCAATCCTTGTGGAAATTGTGAAACATGTAAAGTAAATTGTCTTTCCAGTTTTGATGTTAAGAATAAAATCATGGATATTGCCCGCCTTAAAGATGTTCCGGAAGATTTTATTAAAACATGATACAATAAAAACTTTGCTGTTCTGCAAACATGTACTAAATGTAGGAAAGAGTCTGTTCCGCTAAGCTGAAGCAAAGCACGAGATTCTGGGTAAGGTGGATGATGACAATTATTCTCAGCAAGCTGGCGGATCATGATCCTGATAGGGGAGTTAAACAAAGAAAAAGCCCTTTCAGCCACCTCCGTCGGCTGTCGGGATTTTTATTTGCAGACAAGAGTTTTGAAATATCGAACCTGGATTTGTTAAAGGATATAACAAGACAGGTTGATTTTCTTATTACTTATGAATATATCGGATAAACAAAAAAATATGCTATCAGACAAATTGTCAATCAGATTGCATAATTGTCCAATTATTGCTATTTTTACAGAATGATCCCAAGAGAATCAGCAACTATAATTAGGAAGTTAAGGAAGCAGTTCCCCGTAATTACCCTGACGGGTCCGCGGCAAAGTGGAAAAACAACACTGCTTCAATATTTATATCATGATATCCCATATGCCAGTTTAGAAGATATTGATGTAAGAACAGCAGCCTTAAACGATCCCCGTGGATTTTTGACCAATTTTCCTGAGGGAGCTGTGTTGGACGAAATTCAGCGCACACCTGAATTATTCTCATATATACAAGGCATTGTCGATAAAAATAAGAAGGCACATTTTGTGCTGTCAGGTTCTCAAAACTTCTTGTTACTTGAAAACATTTCACAGACCCTCGCAGGACGTTCAGCCATATTAAAACTGCTGCCTTTTAGCATTTCAGAACTACAGAACGAAAAGCTGGTACCAGACACTTATGAGCAATTGATCTTTACCGGGATGTATCCTGGCATCTATGATCGCGATATTGGTCCGGAATACTTTTATCCTTCTTATATAAGCACTTATGTAGAAAGAGATGTCAGACAAATAAAAAATATAGAGAATCTGAACAGCTTTTCAAATTTCCTTCAACTTTGTGCCGGACGAACCGGACAGGTTGTCAATATAAATTCCTTAGCAACTGATGCGGGAATTTCACCAAATACTGCCAGGTCATGGTTATCAATCCTTGAAGCAAGCTTTATCATTTACTTTTTACAGCCCTATTACGAAAACTTCAATAAAAGAATTATCAAGTCGCCAAAACTGTATTTCTATGATACAGGATTGGTCTGCTCTTTGCTGGGAATTCGTTCCGCGGATCAGGTCAGGACCTTCCATTCAAAAGGAGCCTTGTTTGAAAACCTTATTATAACTGACCTTATTAAAAGCAGACTACACAAAGGTGAAAATCCTAAATTCTATTATTGGCAGAACAAAACAAAACAGGAAGTTGATTTAATCATAGACAAACCTGATGGGCCTGTCCCTTTTGAAATAAAGTCAGGCATGACTATGAATGATAATTACTTCACCAATCTGAAATACTGGCAAAAGCTATCTGGAGAAAAACCTGAAAATCTGAATGTGATTTACGGAGGAGATACCAGTCTGAGAACTTCCGGCGGTAATTTTATTTCCTGGAAAAAGCTGTATGACCAATATATCTAATCATGTCAGCCAACTGGCAATCCCAGGTAATACCTTCATTTTCAATTAATAATTATTGGAATAAAAGAGGATTTCCAATCAAATCTGTTGAAGGGTCCTTTTTATTGGATGAGGGAGGATTATTTCATGATCCTCAGGAGGGAGCTTAACAAAGAAAAATCCCTGTCAGCCTCCTCCGTCGGCTGTCGGTGTTTTTTATTTCCATCCCTTCGTCTGCAAACTGCGTTTGCGACTCGGGCTGTAAATAAAAAACCCCGCCGCTAACGCGACAGGGCTTTTTCTTTGTAGCGGAGGGAGGATTCGAACCTCCGACCTTTGGGTTATGAGCCCAACGAGCTACCACTGCTCCACCCCGCAGTTTTATTGTGGCTGCAAATTTAATACTACTTAAACCAATTACCAAAAAAATTGTTTACTTTTTTGAAATATTAATTTAGTATGTTTGTTTTTAAGTTGACAATATGCAGTTGGCAGTCAATTATTGCAAACTGCCAACTGCCAACTTTTTGTAAACCACCGGATACAAACTTAAAATAAACAATATGCCCCGGGTATTTAAAGCAACCGAAATAGAAAAAGAAGAAAAAGAGATAAAACGCGATTATCTCGACAGACATATGCCTCATGTATTCTGCCCCGACCAGGTGAAAAGAGGTGAGAAATTCGTGGTTAAGGTTAAAATGGGCGAAGAATATCCCCACCCCGATGAATATGATCATTTTATTTCTGTAATCCAGCTCTGGAACCGCGAAACACTGCTGGCAGAAACAAGATATACAGCAGGTGTATACGGAAACCTGCCTTCCCAGGTTGAGGTCGATTTCTATATCGTGGCCCCCGACGTTTCCATGAACCTCTCGGCTATGGCTGTTTGTACCAAACACGGTCTGTGGCAGAGCGAGGACAAGGCGGTTAAGGTTGTTTAGGTTACCGGCGCGCGGTGTGCAGCATGCGGCATGCGGCGTGCGGCATCAGACGTGCGGCATCGGGCGTGCGTTATACGGTAGCCTGGAGCCGGACGCCACCAGCCGCTAACCGGTCGCCGGATGCCGGAAACCGCTTTTTATTCAGTTCCATGCTGATAATAAAGATCATCTTTATTATCTTTGCGTGCCAAATATATACTGTCCGATGGCTAAAAATGATTCCAGGAAAAAACGAAACTGGCGCGATAAATACAGGTTTTCTGTAGTCAACGACACAACTTTTCAGGAGATCTGGAGAATCAAGCTGACACAATATAATGCATTCCTTCTTATAACAGCAATTGTACTGTTTATAATAGGAGCAACAGCTTCCCTGCTGGCTTTTACAAACCTGAGGGAAATGATCCCCGGGTACCCCGACATAACAATGAGACGGAATATTCTCATGAGTGCAATCAGGCTCGATTCACTCGAAAAGGAACTGGAACGCAGGGATAAGTATTTTGCAAACCTGAATGCAATAATCTCGGGAAAAGAACCAGCCGGATCATATTCTGCGGGTGATACTACTGGTTATCGTGGTGAGGTCACTTTCCGGAAAACTCCCGAAGACTCCGCTCTGAGAGCCCGGGTGGAGAATGAAGAGAAATACAGTCTCACTGTCGGGTCTGTCTCTTCTGAAAACCAGACTAATCTTGCCAGCCTTCACTTTTTCCCGCCCGTGAAAGGGATAATCTCCGGGAAATATGATCCGCGTACACGACATTTCGGAACGGATATTGTAACTAAACCTAAATCGCCGGTATCTGCAGCCCTTGATGGTACTGTTATCTTTACAGGCTGGACAATGGAAACAGGATTCGTAATTCAGATCCAGCACCCTAACAACATCGTTTCGGTATATAAGCATAATGCTAACTTGCTCAAGGAAACCGGAGATAAAGTAAGGGCAGGAGAACCTATATCTGTTGTTGGTGGTTCGGGAGAACTTTATACATCCGGCCCCCACCTTCATTTCGAAATCTGGTATAAGGGTAGCCCCCTCGACCCTGAGAAACATATCCTTTTCTGAAATATACCTGTCTGAACATGCCTGTCAATCTAGCAATTTTAGGATCAACCGGATCAATCGGGACCCAGTCACTTGATGTCATCTCAAGATATCCTGACCGATTCAGGATTTCTGTTCTTACTGCGGGGGATAATGTTGATCTGCTTGCTGAACAGGCATTAAGGTTCAATCCCGATTCGGTTGTGATCGGCAATAAAAAACATTATCAGGACCTGAAAAAAAAACTGAACGGGACGGGAATTAAAGTAAGTTCGGGAGAAGATGCAATAGAACAGGTTGCCGCAGAATCCCCGGCCGATATGGTCTTAATAGCAATCGTTGGTTATTCGGGACTCAGACCGACTATCGCGGCAATAAGATCCGGGAAAAAGATCGCTCTGGCAAACAAAGAGACTCTCGTTGTAGGAGGTGCGCTGATCAGGAACATTCTGAAAGGATCGGAAAACCGACTGATCCCTGTCGATTCGGAACATTCAGCAATATTTCAGTGTCTTGCCGGGGAGAAAAGCCTGTCTGTAGAAAAGATAACACTTACAGCTTCAGGAGGGCCTTTTTTAAATATCCCGGTTGAAATGTTAAGGGAAGCGACTCCGGAAGACGCATTAAGACATCCCAACTGGAGTATGGGTGATAAAATCACAATTGATTCTGCTACAATGATGAATAAAGGGCTGGAAGTGATTGAAGCCAGATGGCTCTTCAATCTTGAGCCGGAGCAGATAAAAGTGATAATCCATCCGCAGTCGATAATTCATTCATTCGTTCATTTTACTGACGGATCAGTTAAAGCCCAGCTGGGTATTCCCGATATGAGGATCCCGATCCTTTATGCTTTAAGTTATCCGGAAAGATTCCGGTCCGACCTGCCCCGGCTCGATCTCAGTAAATATCCTTCCTTCACTTTTAATGAGCCGGACAATGATAAGTTCAGAAGTCTTGCGCTTGCATACAAGGCATTGGACAGGGGAGGTAACCTGCCCTGTATTCTGAATGCCGCGAATGAGGTGGCAGTGTCGGCATTTCTGTCTGAAAAGATCGGATTCATGCAAATACCCGACGTAGTTGAGTATACAATGGAGAAAGATCACTTTATAGCTGACCCGGGACTTGAAGACCTGGAGTTTTCAGACATGCAGTCAAGGGTGACTTCAGGAGAGTACATTAATAAACACGTAAAAGAAAAATGACAGTTCTTATTAAAATACTGCAATTCGTTATAAGCCTTTCAATTCTTGTAATAATACATGAACTGGGGCATTTTATTTTTGCCAAGATATTCAAAACGAGAGTTGAAAAGTTCTATCTGTTTTTTGATCCGTGGTTCTCTCTGTTCAAATTCCGGAGAGGAGAAACAGAATACGGGGTAGGATGGTTGCCTCTCGGGGGGTATGTTAAGATCTCCGGAATGATTGATGAGTCGATGGACACTGACCAGATGAACCAGCCTCCCCAACCATGGGAATTCAGATCAAAAAAAAGCTGGCAGCGCCTGCTGATCATGACCGGCGGTGTTCTTTTCAATTTCCTTCTCGCCCTTCTGATTTATGTAGGGGTCCTTTTTACCTGGGGTGAAACATATCTTCCTACAAGGAACGTAAAATATGGGATTGTCACAGATTCAACAGGCTATAAACTTGGTCTGAGAAACGGAGATAAGATAATCTCGGTTGATAACCAGTATATTGAAAATTTTTCTCAGATTATTTCCGATATATTACTTAATGACCGGAAAACAATTCAGGTAGAACGGGATGGTCAGATTGTAAACATCGATGTGACAATGGAATATATTAAGAAAGTCCTTAAGGGAGAAGGGATGATTGAACCCAGGACTCCTTTCGGACCTTTCGTTATTTCATCTTTTGCAAAAGAATCTCCGGCCAGTATTGCAGGTATTCAGGTAAATGACGAACTGGTCGGGCTCGACAGCAATAAATTCATATGGTATGATGAATTTCAGGGTTACCTCGCTGCCCATAAGAACAAGCCGGTTATTATGAACGTCATTCGTAACGGACAGCCCGTTGATATATCAGTTACCCCGACCGCTGCCGGATTTCTTGGTATTGTACGGAACTGGTCGGTTGACAAGGTGTTTGAACTCAAGACTATAAAGTATGGTCTGCTCGGGTCCATTCCGGCAGGGATTAGAAAAGGATTTAATACTATTGGTGATTACCTCAAACAATTCAAGCTCATTTTCTCGAAAGAGACAAAAGCATATGAATCACTCGGAGGGTTCATTACGATCGGCAGTATATTCCCGGGTATATGGGACTGGCAGTCCTTCTGGACACTTACCGCCTTCCTCTCGATCATTCTGGCAGTTATGAACATATTGCCTATTCCCGCTCTGGACGGCGGCCATGTGATGTTCCTGCTTTATGAGGTTGTCACAGGACGGAAACCAAGTGATAAATTCCTGGAATATGCCCAGATCGTCGGGATGGTAATACTGTTTTCCCTGCTTATCTATGCAAATGGTAACGATATTGTTAAATTGCTTAGAAAATTTTTTTAATTTTGCCGGACTTGTTAATGAATAAAGAATTTATAACTTTGTACAAATTTTAAAACTTAATGAGATGGGAAAGATAGGTGTAACGGAGATAATTCTTATTCTGCTTGTTGTTGTACTGCTTTTCGGCGGACGTAAGATCCCTGAACTTTTAAAAGGTATCGGACAGGGGATGAAGGAATTCAAGAAGGCTTCAAAATTTGACCCTAAAGAAGAATAAAGTATTCAGAACGATAAGGATTATTTTATTTCAGATATCATAAGGGCTGGGGAAGCCCTTTTTTATTGACCTGTAGTTATGAAATCCTCTCAAACATTCGATTTTAAACCCCCTTTTAGGGGGTTGGGGGTATAGCCGTCAACCTAACGGAGTTTCGTGTACAAAAGTTTCCCCTCCTTTTTTTAAGGAGGGGTGGCCAGACCACAAAATCATTTAATGTGCAGAAATATTGATGTTCTGGCCGGGGTGGTTTATTTTATTCTGAGAACTAAGTTCCCGTTTCCTAATTACTTCTTAACCACCCCGGCCAGGAAAAGGACAATTGTAAACATTTCAAAATTTGCAATCCCGGCCACCCCTCCTTAAAAAAAGGAGGGGAAACTATAGATCTCTAAAACCTTAGGTTGACGGCTATGGGGTTGGGGGGTCAACATCCTCATATTTCTGATCCCTCCTCCGGGGCTCGAAACCTGCTTCTTTAATAATTCCCCTGAGATCATCAGTGCTGAAATGGTTGTCTGAACCTGCAGCACTTACAACATTCTCTTCAATCATTATTGATCCCACATCATTCGCACCCGCATGGAGCGATAACATTCCCACATCCTTTCCCACAGTAAGTACCGAAGCCTGAATATTTTTTATGTTTGTCAGCATTATCCTGCTTATTGCTATCAGCCTTAAATAATCAGGAGGGTTGTAAGTGCTTTTGATACCCATTTTCTCCCTGAGCTTTGTACCTTCATCCTGGAACGGCCAGGGGATGAAAGTTATGAAACCGTAACTGCCCTCAGGTTTTTCCTGCTGAAGTTCCCTGAGTTTGACAAGATGTTCGATCCTTTCACCGACAGTTTCAATATGGCCATACATCATTGTCGCAGATGTTGGCAGATTTAGTTTGTGTGCAACTCTCATCACTTCGAGCCATTCACGGGACGATGATTTTACCGGTGAAACAATTTTCCTGACCCTGTCTGACAATATCTCGGCGCCTGCACCAGGCAAGGAATCCAGCCCTGCATCCATCAGCCTCGTAAGTATATCAGAAATTGTCAGTTTCTCTTTTTTTGCGAGAAAAGTTATCTCGGGAGGTCCAAGGGCATGAAGCTTAAGCGTAGGATACATTTCCTTCAGATTCCTGAAAAGCATACAGTAAAATTCGAGTCCGAGATCAGGATTCATTCCACCCTGTAACAAGAGCTGATCACCCCCAAGACTGAAGAGTTCATCAATCTTGCTTTTATATTGTTCTAATGTTGTTATGTATGCATCAGGGGAGTTTTTAGTTCTGCAGAAATTGCAGAAAGCGCATTGTGAAAAACAGATATTTGTAATATTGACGTTCCGGTCGATCATCCAGCCTGCCTTTCTGCCCGGATTATGTATCTCCCTGATCATGCCGGCGACGAACATAAGCTCATCGAGCGGCGCATTCATATAAAGTGAGATCCCTTCTTTTGTATCAAGAGGTACAAGCTTAAGAGCTTTATCGTACAATTGATCTGTAGTCATCCGGTAAAGGTAGTGCTTTGAATCCGAAAGAATCAATTATTTAATTAACTTTACGGCTTAAAAATTGTCTGATCCATACATGAAGCCGGAATTAAGAAAGATACATAGGATAACTCCCGATCAATCTGTTGTTTGCATCATCGGGAAGGATGAGATCCCCGACACAATTGTTCTTACCAGAGAAGAAAGAGAGTATGCTGTAAAACAGCTGCGGACCGGTGAAGAAATTGTATTTATAAATTCATATTTCAAGTGCACCTACTTTGTCAGGATAAAAGACGGACTGAGCGGATTCAAAGCCAGTGAAGAGCTTCGAAAAGCTGCTTCCGGGATGAAGAAGCTGATCAGATCTAATGATCACATTGAACTTGTAATAACTTCATGGGATGTTTATGAAAGATCTGTTGCTGACTTTGCCGAAGGATTAATCCTTAGTATCTACAAATTTGATAAGTATAAAACAAAGGATGAAGATGATGTCCCTAAAAAATATCCTTCGGTCCTGCTTTTGCACGGCAACCTGGGAAGGGCCGAAATAAAGTGGCTTGATGATTATCATTCAGAAGTTTACAGCAAGCTAAGTTTTTTCCTTGAGCATGAGGAAAGACTTTGGCTCCAGGAAAAATGTGAACCAATTTAGGTTCTTATTTTATAACCTCCTCCATAAGAGTAACATCCATAACCGGGAATTCTGTTATCCTCAGTCTTGTGCAACCGTAAGGTACAAGCTCTATTACCTCGGGGTCGCCCTGTGGTGCAACAGGACTCACCGGAGGAACGTCGGCTGAATTGTTTTTCATTGTCCATTCCGGGATTCTGATTCCCCTGGTCTTGATTACAACAGGTGCATCATTCTGGTACAGAACATATTTCGAAGAATCCTCCGACCATACCATATCATCTTTGTCTGCAAAGGCCAGTCTGCCTAAAGGATTCTCAGTTATGTTTATACCTCTAAGTGGATTTCTCTCGTCAAGGAGCAGACCATAATTCCAGGGACTTTTCGGTGTAATCTCCCAGTCGGTGCTGCCCTTGTAACCATAATTGTCGTAATTGATCTTTACACTTTTGTATTCCCTGGCAATTCTAAGGGAAAAATAAAGTGGTCCGCGCATCAGGGAGGCTGAATTATTGTAACGTCTCTCATATCTGATATTCATGGGAACCTGAAGTGTAATCCTTTCACCATCTTTCCATTTCTCATTCAGTCTGATCAGGTCCTCTCCCTTGCGGACAAATGATTTTCCCCTGTATTCAACAGTTACAGAATCAGCCCATGCCGGTATCCTCAGTTCGATGGGGAACCTTACAGGTTTGTCAGTATCTATTGTGAAGGTAATAAGCCCGTTGAAAGGATAATCAGTTTCTTCAGATATTGTTATATCCGCACCATCAGCAACTTTAGCCTTAACTACAGAAGGCCCGTAGGCTACTGCAACAAGACCGTTGTCATTTGTTGCCATCCATAAGCTTTCAACGAACTTCGGCCAGCCCTGGTGCATATTGGCGAGGCAGCATCCGAAGTTAGGCATCAGTCCGTAAATATTGGAATAGTCGCCATTTGAGCTCCAGTCTCTTTTTGCTGCAGATACAAGTACCTGGTTAGCCTGCTGATCATACTGATGTGCCCAGAAATCGGGAGTTGTGGTTCCTGGCAATGAATTGTAAGTCAGCAGTTCAAGCCTGTCTGAAAACCTGCTGTCCCCGAAAATTTCAAAGAGTTTTTCAAGGGAGAACATATATTCAACAACTGTGCACAACTCTGTCCCCTGGTTGGGGCCTTTTCCTGAAAGGTGTTCGTCGCATGAGAACCTGCCACCGGCCTGACCATGGTTAAGATCATATTTCCTTATTCCTTCGTATACTGCATTTTTGTACCTGTCGTCACCCGACTGCTGATACCAGAGTCCCGGATACTTGATAGCCATAGCATTATTTACACCATGGGCTGTTTTGTCTTCTGCAGTGCCGTTATGAGGAATTGTTTTGTTTGCCGCAGCGGTTGAATCCCACGGGTACTTCTCATAATAGCTTGTCCAGTCAGCGCTTGTTTCCTGAATTGTTTTTATAGTCTCAATTATCCA
>Ga0209310_1002100_pt1 | contig 13287 bp, 12 predicted proteins | sample AD_UKC030_MetaG_FD_184415 | JGI IMG/M metagenome (GOLD analysis project Ga0209310, IMG submission 184415) | Active sludge microbial communities of municipal wastewater-treating anaerobic digesters from USA - AD_UKC030_MetaG (SPAdes) (version 2) | ecosystem: Engineered > Bioreactor > Anaerobic >... | reverse complement strand
CGGGCGCTGGGTACAGGTCGGTGGCCGCTGGGGTTGGGCACCGGGCACCTATGCCGCGCGCCCCGTGTATGCGCCGGCGCTCGTCGGCTGGGTCGGCGATCCGGGCTGGAACGTCCGTTTCGGTTACGCCTCCGCCCCGGCGGTCGGCTGGTTCCCTCTGGCACCACGCGAAGTCTATGTGCCCGGCTATCGCACCAGCCCGACCTACGTGCGCCAGATCAACGTCGCGCATGTCCACGACCATGCGCAGATCGACCGCGCACTGCGCCCGGAATACCGGCCGCATTACGCGCATCAGGAGCAGCCGCATGCCGTCACCGTCGTCCCCTCCAGCATGCTGCGCGAAGGCAAGCGGATCAACCGCAACAGCGTTCGCCCGTACGACCGCAATGAACTCGGCCAAGCACCCGTGAAATCCCGGGCACCGGGCGGCGATTGGCTGGCGCCACCGGCCAGCGCCGCACGCGCGGCGCAGCGCAACGAGCCGGAACGCTACGCCCCGCAGCGGCAGCAGGTCAGGCCACCGTCCGAGCGCTTCCAGCAACCCGCGGCCGGCATGCCGCAGGCGGGCCAGGAAGGTCGTCGCGACATGACGCCGCCAACAGCCAGCCGTCAGCCGGAAACCGGTGGCCGCCCCCCTGGCCCGGATGTTCCACGCGCTGCGCCGGAATACAACCGGAACATGGAAAACCGCGGACGGGCGCCTTATCCCGAGGATCGCCAGAACGGCCGGGCAATGCCCAGCTCGCCGGCAATGCCGGGCGCACCGCGCGTCGAACACGATCGCCCGCAACCCGCTACACCATCCCCGGCAATGCGGGAGGAACACTATCGCCAGGCACCGCCGGCGATGCGTGAAATCCAGCAACCGGCGCCAGTCCAACGCGAGCAGCGGCGGGACACCTATCGCGAGCCGCAGCAATATCGTGAAGCACAGCAATTTCGCCAGCCGCAACCCGAGCGGGCGGCGCCGATGCCGCGCGAAGCGCCGCGGGCCATGCCGCAACAGCAATCCCAGCCGCAACCCCAGGCGCAGCCGCAGCGCCAGCCTCAGCCGTCGGCACCGCCGATGCGCGAGATGCAGCGCAGCGAACAGCGCCCGCCACCGCAGGCGGATCAAAACCGGGGCGGCCGCGGGCCGAACGAGCACCGCGACGGCGACCGGGGCCAGCGTTAGCCGGGCACGGGCTCCCGCAGGGGTGCAGTATTAGTGCTGCTTGTGGCCGAGGCCCAGGTAGCTTTCGATGACCCGCGGGTCGGCGGCCAGTTCCTGGCTCGGGCCGGCCAGCGAGACTTCGCCGGTTTCCAGCACGTAGGCGTAATCGGAAACCTGCAGCGCGGCGCGGGCGTTCTGTTCGACGAGCAGGATGGCGACGCCGGTTTCCTTGAGCTCGGCGATGATGCGGAAGATTTCCTTGATGATCAGCGGCGCCAGGCCGAGGCTGGGCTCGTCGAGCATCAGCAGCTTCGGCTTGGCCATCAGCGCGCGGCCCATCGCCAGCATCTGGCGCTCGCCGCCGGACAGGGTGCCGGCCAGCTGGGCGCGGCGCTCTTCGAGGCGCGGGAAGAGTTCGAACACCTCGTCCATCGTCTCCATGTGATCGCGATGGCCGGTGCGGTAGCGGTCGAAGGCGCCGAGGATCAGGTTGTCCTCGACGCTCATTTCGGCAAACAGCTCGCGCTTTTCGGGGACCAGCGTCATGCCGTGGCGGACCAGCACCTCGACTTCACGCTCGCGACCCTGCCCATGACCCATGTAGACGATGTCGCCGGTCGCCGGCAGCAAACCCATCAAGGCCGAAAGCAGCGTCGTCTTGCCGGCGCCGTTGGGGCCGATGACGGTGACGATTTCGCCGCGGCGGATGGTCAGGCTGACGTCGTGCAGCGCCTCAACCTTGCCGTAGGCGACGCTCAGGTGCTTCACGTCGAGGATGATCTCGTGATCGTGCAGGTGCGGGTGCTTGCTCATCATTTCAATCCACGCCGCCGAGATAGGCTTCCAGCACCTTGGGATCGCGCTGGACTTCTTCCGGCTTGCCCTCGGCGATCTTCTCGCCGAATTCCATAACCACCACGCGGTCGGCCAAGCCCATGACGAAATCCATGTCGTGCTCGACCAGCAGGATGCCCATACCTTCGGCACGCAGCTTCCTCAGCAGTTCGGCGAGTGCCTGTTTTTCCTTGTAGCGCAGACCGGCCGCCGGCTCGTCGAGCAGCAGCAGGCATGGATCCGAGGCCAGCGCACGGGCGATTTCGACGATGCGCTGCTGGCCGAGGGCCAGGCTGCCGGCCGCATCGAACATGTGCTCGGCGAGGCCGACACGCTCGATCTGGCGCGCCGCCTCGGCGAGCAGACGCCGCTCCTCGGCGCGGTCGAGGCGCAGCGCCGCCGGCAGTACGCCCCGGCTGCCGCGCAGGTGGGCGCCGATGGCGACGTTTTCCAGCACCGTCATCTGGCCGAGCAGGCGGACGTGCTGGAAGGTGCGGCTCATGCCGCGCCGGGCAATGTCGCGCGCGGCGAGTGTTGCGGTCGACTCGCCGAGGAACTCGATTTTGCCCTCGCTGGCCGGGTTGACCGCGGAGATGCAGTTGAACATGGTGCTCTTGCCGGCGCCGTTCGGCCCAATCAGCGCCATCACCTCGCCGGCACGGACGCTCAGCGACAACTTGTTGTTGGCGACCAGCCCGCCGAAGCGCTTGGTGACGTCCCGTGCCTCCAGCAGCAGGGTGCCGGCGGCGACCGCCGAGCGCCGCGGCAGCGCTTCGCCGTGCGGTACCTCGTGCGCCGCCGCGCGTGCCGGCAACAGCCGCAGGATCACCGGCCACAATCCGGCCCGGGCGCGTTGCAGCACCAGCACCATGGCGATGCCGAAGACGATGATCTCGAAATTGCCGCTCTGGCCGAACAGTTGCGGCAGCCAGTCCTGCAGCCACTGCTTGAGGAGGGTGATCAGCCCGGCCCCGAGCACGGCGCCCCAGACATGGCCGGCGCCGCCGACGACGGCCATGAACAGGTATTCGATGCCCTGCGTCAGCGCAAACGGCGTCGGGTTCACGAAGCGCTGCAGGTGGGCGTAGAGCCAGCCGGAAACGCTGGCCAGCAGGGCGGCGATGAGGAAAATGACGATCCTGGCGCGGGCGGTATCGACGCCCATCGCCTCGGCCATCACCGCGCCGCCCTTGAGCGCCCGGATGGCGCGGCCGGTGCGCGAATCGAGGAGGTTGCGGATGCCGAGGATGGCGAGCAGGAGGATCAGCCAGATCAGGTAGTAGAACTCGCGCCCCGATTTCAGCGACCAGCCGAACAGCGACACCGCCGGAATGCCGGTGATGCCGGTGTGGCCGCCGAGAAACTCGACATTGCCGAACAGGAAATAGAGGCTGATGCCCCAGGCGATGGTGCCCAGCGGCAGGTAATGGCCGCCCATGCGCAGCGTGATGAAGCCGAGGAAGAAGGCGACGGCGGCGGTGATCGCCAGCCCGATGAACAGTGTCACCCACGGCGAGAAGCCATGCGCGGTGGTCAGCCACGCCGTCGTATAGGCGCCGAGGCCGACGAAGGCGGCCTGGCCGAACGAGGTAAGTCCGCCGACCCCGGTCAGCAGCACGAGACCGACGGCGACGATGGCGTAGAGGCCGATGTAGTTGAGCAGGGTGACCGAAAATTCCGGCAGGACGAGCGGGGCCGCAACGAGCAGGCCGACGAAGCCGAGCAGCGGCAACTGGCGAATCAGCGCATTGCTGCGGTCGACCGTCTTTTTTGCCGAAATTCGGCGGCCGCCGCCGACATCATCGCCTTTTTCCTCTTCTTCCTCGACGTGATGCGCAGTCAGCGAGCGCCACAGCAGCACCGGGATGATCAGCGTGAAGACGATCACCTCCTTGAAGGCGCTGGCATAGAACGACGAATACGATTCGAGCAGGCCGACCAGCACGGCGCCGAGCGCGGCGACCGGGTAGGAGGCGAGGCCGCCGATGATGGCGCCGACGAAGCCCTTGAGGCCGATCAGGAAACCGGAGTCGTAGTAGATGGTAGTGATCGGCGCGATCAGGACGCCCGAAAAGACGCCGATGGCGGCGGCCAAGGTGAAACAGAGCTTGCCGGCCAACGCCGGCGGGATGCCCATCAGGCGGGCGCCGGTGCGGTTCATTGCGGTTGCGCGCAGGGCCTTGCCGTAAACCGTGCGCTCGAAGAAGAAATACAAGCCGATGATGAGCAGGGCGGAGGCGGCGACGACGAGGATCGTCTGCCCCTGCAGGGGGGCGCCGGCGAGCTCGAAACTGATGTCGGTGAAGGACGGCGTGCGCGAACCCTCGGCCCCGAAGAACAGCAGACCGAGGCCGATCAGCGCCAGATGCACGGCCACCGAAACGATCAGCAGCACCAGCACCGAGGCGCTGGCCAGCGGCTGGTAGGCAACGCGGTAAATCATTGGACCAAGCGGCACGACCAGCAGCATCGACACCGCGACCTGCGCCCACAGCGGCAACTGGTTCGGCGGCATGGCGAACAGGCCGGCAGCGCAGAGCAGCGGGATGCCGACGTTGAAGATGAGCAGCGGCGGCAATTTGCGGAAACGGCCATCACGCACCAACCGGATGCCGTCGAGCAGCGCCACCGCCAAACCGAGAGCGAGGAGCAGCCAGACCGTCCCCGGCACCTTGCCGGCCTGCAGCGCCGCCAGGGTCAACGCCCCGTAGGCAACGAATTCGCCCTGCGGAATGAAGATGACGCGAGTGACGGCGAAGACCAGCACCAGCGCCAGGGCGAGCAGGGCGTAGATGGCGCCGTTGGTGACGCCATCCTGGCCGAGGAGGAGGAGAATTTGCAGGTCCATGAGCGGAAACGACTGTCGTGCAGCCGCGACAGCGCGAGCGGGCGCTTACTTCACGAGTTTCCAGGCACCGTTTTCTATGGTCACCATGACCCGGGCGCGCTGGTCGAAACCTTGGTGATCGTTCGGCGACATGTTGAAGATGCCGTGCGCGGCCGGCAGGTTCCTGGCGGATTCCAGCGCATCGCGCAGCGCCTTGCGGAATTCCTTGGTCCCCGGCTGCCCTTTCTTGAGCGCCAACGGAATGGCGTACTGCAGCAGCACGCCGGCATCCCAGGCATGGCCGCCGAACGAGCTGACACTGCCCTTGCCGTGCGCCGCCTCGTACTTGGTCACATATTCCAGCGCCGACTTGCGGACCGGGTTGTCGGCCGGCAGTTGTGCCGCGACGACCATCGGGCCGACCGGCAGGAAGGCGCCCTCGACATCCTTGCCGCCGACACGCAGGAAATCGTTGTTGGCGACGCCGTGCGTCTGGTAGATCAGACCCTTGTAGCCTTTTTCCTTCAACGTCTTCTGCGGCAGCGCGGCCGGCGTGCCGGCACCGCCGATCAGCACGGCGTCCGGCTTGGCGGCCATGATCTTGAGGATCTGGCCGGTCACCGAGGTGTCGTTGCGCTGGTAGCGCTCGCTGGCGACGACCTTCAGCTTGCGCGCCTCGGCGATCTTGGCGAATTCCTTGTACCAGCCTTCGCCATAGGCATCGGCGAAACCGATGAAGGCGACGTTCTGCACCCCCCTGTCGGTCATGTGCTGGACGATGGCGGTCGCCATGTGCGCGTCGTTCTGGGCGGTCTTGAACACCCACTGGCGCTTGGCATCCATCGGTTCGACGACGATCGCCGAGCCGGCCATGGAAATCAGCGGTGTTTCGTTGTCGACCGCAACATCCGTCATCGCCAGCGAATTCGGCGTCGTCGTCGAGCCGATCACGACGTCGACCTTGTTCTCGCTGATCAGCTTCTTGATGTTCTTGGTCGCCGCCGTCGGGTCGGTGGCATCGTCGAGAACGATGTAATTGACCTTCTGGCCGCCGATGCTGGTCGGCAGCAGGGCGATGGTGTTCTTTTCCGGAATGCCGAGCGAGGCTGCCGGGCCGGTAGCCGATAGTGAAACGCCGACGTTGATGTCGGCCAGTGCAGCGGTGGACAGGACTGCCAGAACAGCCAGCGTCAGCTTTTTGGACACTTGTTATCTCCGGAGGACAGCGGCAAAAGGCGGCAGTCTACCACGCGGCAAGGCGCCCCTCCTGGCCTTGCCGCGGGCAGGAAGAGGACTTACTTGAGCAATTTCCAGGTGCCGTTCTCGACCTTGACCATGACCCGAGCGCGCTGATCGAACCCGAGGTGATCGTTGGCACTCATGTTGAAAACGCCGTGCGAGGCGGGCAGGTTTTTGGTCGCTTCCAGGGCATCGCGCAGGGCCATGCGGAACTCCTTGCTGCCGGGCTCGCCCTTCTTCAAGGCGACGGGCACCGCGTTGGCGAGCAGCAGCCCGGCATCCCAGGCATAGCCGCCGAAGGCGGTGACGCTGCCGGGGCCGTAGGCGGCTTCGTACTTGCTCACGTATTCGCTGGCCGATTTCTTGACCGGATTGTCGGCCGGCAGCTGGGCCGCCACCAGCACCGGGCCGGTCGGCAGCAGTGTGCCCTCGCAATCCTTGCCGCAGACGCGCAGGAAGTCGTTGTTGGCGACGCCGTGCGTCTGGTAGATGATGCCCTTGAAACCCTTTTCCTTGAGCGAGCGCTGGGGCAGGGCGGCCGGCGTGCCGGCGCCGCCGATCAACACCGCATCCGGCTTGGCGGCAAGCACCTTGAGTACCTGCCCGGTGACCGAGGTGTCGGTGCGGTTGAAACGCTCGTTGGCGACCAGCTTGAGCTTGCGCGCCAGGGCGATCTTCGAGAACTCGTTCCACCAGCCTTCGCCATAGGCGTCGGAGAAGCCGATATAGGCGACCGTCTGCACATTGTTGCTGGTCAGGTGCTCGACGATCGCCGTCGCCATCTGCGCATCGTTCTGCGGCGTCTTGAACACCCACTTCCGCTTGTCGTCCATCGGCTCGACGATGCGCGCCGACGCCGCCATGGCGATCATTGGCGTCTCGCTCTCGGCGGCCACGTCGATCATGGCCAGCGAGTTGGGCGTCGTCGTCGAACCGATGATCACGTCCACCCTGTTCTCGCTGATCAGCTTGCGGGCGTTCTTGACCGCCGTCGTCGTGTCGGAAGCATCGTCGAGCACGATGTAATTGACCGTTTGCCCGGCGATGGTCTTCGGCAGCAGGTCGATGGTGTTCTTTTCAGGGATGCCGAGCGATGCGGCGGGGCCGGTGGCGGACAGCGTGACGCCGACGTTGAGGTCGGCGAAGACGCTCGCGGCCAGGGCCGAAAGCAGCGTGGCGAGGATGGTTTTCTTCATTGTCTCTCTCCCTTTGGTGAATCGATTATGCAAAGGTGAAGACCCTATTACCAACCTGGCATCCCTGCAAGCCGCGCGATCAAGGGAGCGTGATAAAGTTGGATTTTTGTGGAAACGGTGTCCCCCATGTTCTCCGGAATCATTGCCGCAGTCGGCCGCATTACCCATCTCACCGCGCGCGAAGCCGGTTTTCGTCTGCATATCGAAGCCGGTAATCTCGGCCTCGACGACGTCGCCCTCGGCGACTCGATCGCCTGCAACGGCGTTTGCCTGACGGTTGTGGCCCACGACGGCAATCACTTCATGGTCGACGTCTCGCCGGAAACGCTTTCGTGCACCGTCGGCCTCGATGCGCCGGGAGAAATCAACCTGGAAAAGGCGCTGCGCCTCGCCGATCGCCTCGGCGGCCATCTTGTTTCGGGGCATGTCGACGGCGTCGGCACTGTCTTGCGCTTCGACCCGGTCGGCGACAACCGCCTGCTGGAAATTCAGGCCCCGCATGAACTGGCAAAATTCATTGCACGCAAGGGCTCGATCACCATCAACGGCACCAGCCTGACGACCAACGAGGTCGCCGGCGAAATCTTCACCATCAACCTGATCCCGCACACGCTGGAAAACACCACGCTGAATCAACTCAAGCAGGGTAGCCGGGTCAATCTCGAGGTCGATCTGATCGCCCGCTACTGCGAGCGCCTGCTCGGCGCCGAGCGGGATGACTGAAACGGTTGCGCCCTCGCGCGCCGAAGCGCAACAGCGCGCCGACGACATCCGCACCTTCCGTGATGAACTCGCGCGCCTGACCGACGCGGGCATCCTGCGTCTCGACGCTAGTCAGCAGGCGGCGGTACGCACCTACCATGAACGGCTGCTGGCCGAATTTGCCTCACTTTTCGACGTCGACCGCGACAGCCGCGCCAAGCAGTTGTCGTTCGGCATGCGCGTCGCCTCCTTCCTCGGCGCACTGGCGCTGGCGGCCAGCGTCTTTTTCCTCTTCTACCAGTTCTGGGGCCACTTCGGCGAAAGCGCCCAGGTCGCCATCCTGATCGCCAGTTCGCTCGCCACCTTCGGCCTGACGCTGTGGATCCAGGGACGCGACGCCACCGGCTACTTCACCAAGCTGGCGGCACTGGTCGCCTTCGCCAGCTTCGTGCTGAACATCTCGATGCTCGGCCAGATCTTCAACATCACGCCGACCGACAACGCCCTGCTGCCGTGGGCGGCAATGGCCTTCCTCCTCGCCTACACCTGCGACCTGCGCCTGCTGCTGGTTGCCGGCATCTGCTGCGTCATCGCCTGGGTGCAGGCGCGGGTCGGCACATGGAACGGCATCTACTGGCTGCACGCCGGCGAGCGCCCGGAAAACTTCTTCCCGGTCGCCGCGCTGCTCTTCGCCTTCCCGCTGCTCGTCCCGCACCGGCGCTTCGGCGGCTTTGCGCCGCTCTATCGGATCTTCGGCCTGCTCTGCCTGTTCGTCCCAATGCTGGTGCTCAGCCACTGGGCCTACGGCAGTTATCTCGACGCCGCGCCGCGGACGATCCAGAACGCCTACCAGGTCGCCGGCTTCATCGCCGGTGCGCTCGTCATCTGGCTCGGGGTACGCTGCAACTGGCCGGAAACGGTCAATACCGGCATCGTCTTTTTCGTCATTTTCCTGTACACCAAGTTCTACGAATGGTGGTGGGAGATCATGCCGAAATACCTGTTCTTCCTCGTCATCGGTCTGACGGCAGTGCTCATCCTGCTCATCCTCAACCGGCTGCGCCAGACCTTCCGTCCGGCCACCGGGGAGGAAGCGCCATGAAGGCCTGGTCACGCGGCCGCACCCTGGGCATCGGTCTCGCGCTGATCGCGCTGACCAATGCCGTCGCCCTCGGCGGCGTCTGGTGGAACCGCGCAGCCGCCCCCGAGAGCAGCCTGACCCTCAGCGAGCGCGAACTGGGGCTGCCCTGGCGCGCGCTGCGCAATCGGGAAAACAGCGGCCTGGCGCTCAACCTGAACTGGCGGGTTGCCGACCGCGAGGCGAGTGAATTCATCAGCGGCTACACCGTCAACGGCGGCTCACCGGAATGGCTCGACGCCGCCCGCATGCAAGCCCTCGGCTTCACGGTCGGCGACGCCGGTTCTGAGGCCGAGCGCCGGCGCTACACCCGGCAACTGCCGCGCGCAGCAATCTTCGTCCTCGAGCTGAACGGACCGGCGGCGCAACGGGCGCTGGAAAGGGCACGGGAAAACGCGGCGCGTCACGCGGCGGCGGCCGCAGCAAACGCCGGCAACAAGGAATTCGCCGGTCGTGCCAAGCATGCCCAGGATTTGCTGACCCAGGAAGAAAACGCCAGCAGCCGGCTTTTCGTCATCGATGCCGGGCTGGGTGCCCATGCGCTGCGCCAGCAATACCCGGACCGCACGCGCTTCATGCTGCTGCGCGGCACGGTGCGGCCCAGCATCCGCGACCGCGGCCCCGGCCAGCCGCAAGCGACCGGCTACGTTGCGCGCGTCGGCAGCGGCCCGATCCATGTCCCGCATGCCTTGCGCGCTCCGCTGGAATCGCTGCGTGCCCGCGGCGAACCGGGCGGCGGCGACCGTTTCAGCGCGACGCTGTTCGTCGGCCAGCGTCTCGAACCATTGATCGCCGAAGTGCACCCGCCGGCGAGTGCTGCCCACTGACTCCCCTCGAAAACTCCCGCGAGGCACCCCAATGAAATCCATCGTTGCCCTGATCTTCGCCCTCTTCATCGCCGGCTGCGCGTCCTACGACGGGCGCGGATTGAAACCGGGCATCAGCACTACCGACGACGTCATCCAACTCATGGGGCAACCCGCCATGCGCTGGCAGGAACCGGGTGGCGGCGAACTGCTGGCTTACCCGCGCGGCCCGGCCGGCTTCAACACTTTCATGGTGATGATCGACAGCAAGGGCATCATGTCCAGCCTCAACGGTGTCCTCGACATGAAGCATTTCGCCCTGATTCGTCAGGGAATGACCAAGGACGAAGTGCTGCGCATACTGGGCCCGTCGCAGCCGCAATGGACCGTCTATTTCGAGCGACGCGACGAACTGGTTTGGGAATGGCGCTATTGCGACGACTGGAACGAGCCGGCGCGCTTCAACGTGCTGTTCGAAAACAGCACCGGCCTGGTCAGATCCACCCAGAGCTACACCGAAGGCATGCTCAGGCGGTTCCGCGAGGTCTGCAGCCGCTAGGCGGGCGGCGAGTAGTGGAATAGACCTCCCGCCGAGCGTCTTCAGCCCTGCAGCGAGCGGCCCTGAGCCTTGAGCCAGGTATCCAGATCCACGCGCTCGATGAAGGTCCGCATGCGGTCGATGTTGCCCTCGAGGCGCTCGCCTTCCCACTGCTCGGTCGCCCAGCGCAGGATATTCGCGGTCAGCTCCCCGCGGTCGACCGCCAGGGCAAGCTGTATTTCCGCAGCGCGCAGCGACGCGGCATCGGAGGAAAGCAGCCGGGCAGCGTCATGGACGCTCAATGTCGATTTCAGATTCAGCTGTTGCAGGTCGTCCATCGTCAAACCCCCCAAGGAAAGCGCCTTGGCGAAAGAGTACACGACAAGCTGCGGGAAATAAAAAGGTTCATCTCGCCCGACAGGAGAAGGCGCGATGAACCCAATATAAAGCCGGAATTCCCCTGAATTGTTGTTAGTCGCTTGCCACGCGCTTGCGCCGGTAAGCTACCACGCCGCCCAGAGCCAGCCCCAGCAGGGCCAGCGAGCCGGGTTCGGGAACACTACTGCGCACATTTGCGGTCAGCGACCAATTTGCAAGCTGGCCGGTATCGCCCCCAGCGTTGTCACTGATTCTCAGAATCCAATCCCCGAATATGTCAGCACCCGAAAATGCACTAAGCGCCTGTTCCGGAATAAACAGGGTATTGCGGCACCCATTCGGAACTCCCACCGTCTGGTTGTCATTACAACCTGCGCCTATAGTTTCCGCAGCCACCAAAGCCGCGTCGCTGAACGTCAATGGATGATCCGCGGAGAGATTTGTTGAATCTCCAAAAAGAATGCTGCCAAAGAAATCACCAGGGCGATTCATCAAAGTAACGCTGGTGCCCCCGTGCACCAGTTGATAAATCAGATCGCCTACCCACGTGTGATCGACTGCTACCGAAATATCCAGCGACCCGATGGTGCCATGCGTACCAATGTTGATACTGCTGCTGATAGTGGAATTGTCGGCAATCGTCTGGATTGTGGTGTTGCTACCGACCACTGCGGCCGACGCCGGACCAGCCAACACTGTAAACAGCGTAGTGACAATAAGTGCCGATCTAAATTTGCCAGTCATCGCTGTGCCCCGTAAGTTGAATTTGTGACATGGCCTGAGTCTATATGCGACGCCTCGCATTGATTGTGAAATCCTTCACACTTATTGAAATGCAGTCGGCAGATTGGATCCGGATGCTTGAGATCACCCCGTTACTGGAGACGTGTCTAAGCCCAGGGGCGCCATCAGCTTGCATTGCTGTCGACATTTCTTACACTTCTTTGCAACCAGAAATCACCACAGTAAAAAATCGTCAACAAATCATTGTTTTAGAAAACTGGTCCAATTTTTGCTGAAATGCAAACATCTATCTTCGATCGGAATAAAAACCAATCATGAAGCCAAAGAATTTCGTAGTTGCGATGGCTGTTATCGGTGCGATTTCGTCTACAAGCGCCGTTGCTGCCGCCGTCTCATGGACCGATTGGACCAGCGTCAGTACTAGTGCCAGTCAGGTAAACGGAAGCTTGGCTGTCGGGGCAACAAATGTCGGGGTGACGTTTAGCGGGGCATATAGCTTCGCCCAAACTTCAGGCGGCACGAACTACTGGAGCCCTTCAACACCTTATTTGAGCAGCGTTGTATCCAACGCACCTCCGGCAGCTGACATTATCGCCCTTAGTTCTGGTGGTACGGCAACCATCACCTTCTCGCAAGCGGTCACAGACCCTCTTATCGCACTGGTGAGCTGGAACGGTAATACTGTCGACTTTGGCGTGCCGATCGAGATTCTGAGCTTCGGCCCAGGGTACTGGGGATCTGGCACCCCCATCCTAAATGGTGATGGAGATGGATTTTTCGGATCCGGAGAAGTACATGGCGTGATACGCCTGCCGGGTACCTACTCGTCAATCAGCTTTACCCATACATCGGAGAACTGGCATGGCCTGACCGTCGGTGCAGTCGGCCTTCCTGCACCGAACGGCGTTCCAGAGCCCGCCGGCTTGGCCCTCGTCGGTCTGGCCCTTGCGGGTCTTGGCTGGACGCGGCGCAAGGCCGCCAAATAGTAATGCCAGATATACCCGCTCCAACCCCGCTTCGGCGGGGTTTTTAGTCGACGGAATCAATGCTGTTCAGACTTGAGCCAAGAGCCGTCTGCTAGCTGCTTTCCTTTGCCTTCTTGGCGCCCGAACCGAAATATTTTTCCCAGTCAGCTTCGGAAATGGGCGCCTCCTGCGGGGTCGGCAACCTGCGTTCAGCCTGCACGCGCCGTTCGCTCATTCCGCTCGGCGCCCCCAGGTCACGCACGCGTCGATCCGTACCCTTCCTTCGCTCTGCGGTTGCCGCCATCTCCCCCCCAGCTAGAAGCCGCATGCAATGCCTGCGGCGAAAACCCGAGCACCGGATTCCCCGGTCCCGTTCTTGTTGCCATCACGATACAAGCCGGACTGTTGAGCAACTGCCAACCCTGAAACCAGCGAAGGCATGCTGGCTGTCAGCCTCTTTTTCATTCCATCTCCTCCACTGCTTTATCGAGTTTGAAGCGAAGGATAAGCAAGTCGCAGCAAGCTGATCAACGACTTTTACCGTTGTAATTCTTTGGAAAAGGCCGCAACGTCGGGATTTTCATTATTTTTGCCACACAAAAGAAAAACCCGTCGATTTCGCGACGGGTTTTCAAGGTTTGGTGGAGGCGGGGGGGATCGAACCCCCGTCCGCAAGCCCTAGACAGGCAGATCTACATACTTAGTCCGGTCATTTGGTTTTAGCCCTGACGCGCCGGCCGAACAGGCTCGCTTCAGGCGATTCG
>Ga0209310_1002099_pt1 | contig 13289 bp, 12 predicted proteins | sample AD_UKC030_MetaG_FD_184415 | JGI IMG/M metagenome (GOLD analysis project Ga0209310, IMG submission 184415) | Active sludge microbial communities of municipal wastewater-treating anaerobic digesters from USA - AD_UKC030_MetaG (SPAdes) (version 2) | ecosystem: Engineered > Bioreactor > Anaerobic >... | reverse complement strand
TCGCGTGATCAGGACACCTTCCACAGCGAGCTCAAGGCGGTTGATGATGGCCTGACCCGCCATTTTGATGGCAGCGATAAGGGTGTTCAGGCAGCGCAGGAAACACTGCGCGAACTGGCGGCGACCGAGGTCGTGGTCGCGGTTCCGCAGCTGACGGAAACCCAGGCTGCATTGACCAGCCTGCATGGCGGCAAGGATCGGCAATGAAGGGTCTGTTCTGGGTCCTCGCCCTGTTCGGGCTGGCCGTGGCGGTGGCGCTCGGCGCGCATCTCAACGAGGGTTACGTCCTGCTCGTTTTTCCGCCTTACCGGGCGGAGATCAGCCTGAACTTGTTCGTTCTGGTGCTGGTCGCGCTGGTCCTCGTGCTTTATGCAACGGTGCGGGCACTGGCCGTGACCTTCGGCCTGCCGAAGCGGGTCGTGGAATATCGCGAGCGCCGCCGTCGCGAAAAGGGCAGCCGGATATTCCAGGAGGCCGTGCGCCTGTTGTTCGAGGGGCGCTTCGGGCAGGCGCTGAAAAAAGCGGGCGAATCGTATGAGACCGGTTCGGCGCCGGGGCTTTCGGCCCTGATCGCCGCGCGCGCCGCGCAGCGCATGCGCGAGCCGGAAAAACAGCAGGAATGGATGCAGCGGGCGATGTCCGACGATATGCGCAACGAGGCGGCGACGCTAATGCTCGAAGCCGAGATGATGAACGAGTCGCGGCGCTTCGACGAGGCGCTGGCCGCACTCGGCAAACTGCAGGGCAAGCAGGGGCGCCATATCGCTGCGTTGCGCCTCGAACTGCGCGCGCGTCAGGGGGCCGGCGATTGGGACGGGGTGCTGAAGCTGGCGCGCCAGCTCGAAAAGCGCGACGCCTTGCCGCCGGAAGTCGCGCGCGAGATCAAGATGGGCGCCCATCTCGAAAACATCGCAGCCCGGCGCGCCGATGCCGGGCAGTTGCGCGAGTATCTGCGCGCGGTGCCGGCCTCTGAATATGGTCGCCGCCTGGTACTGGCTGCCGCGCGGGCGCTGGTCGAACTGGATGAACAGGATGTCGCGCAAAAACTGATCGAAAATGCTTTCGACAGCAGTTCGGAAGCAGCCTGGCAACCAGAGTTGTTTGAGCTATATGGCGAACTGAGCGGCCCCGGCCTGACGGCGCGGATCGCCAAGGCCGAGAACTGGCTGCAAAAGTATCCGGGCGAGGCCGTGCTGTTGCTCGCGCTTGGCCGCATGTGCATGAAGCAGGAGCTATGGGGCAAGGCGCAGAGTTATCTGGAAGCGTCGCTGGCAACATCGGAGTCGCGCGACGCCCATTTGGCGCTGGCCGATTTGTGCGATCAACTCGAGCGCAGTGACGAGGCCAACCGTCATTTCCGGGCCAGCGTGCGCCTTGAGCCGCGATGAATTAGACCGTTTGCGGCAAATCGCCTGAGTATCAGGCCCAGTCCTGCGGCTTGAGAAAAACTTCATAAAGCTCGGCTTCCGGCGTGCCGGGTTCCGGCTGCCAGTCGTAACGCCATTTGACGATCGGCGGCAGCGACATCAGGATCGACTCGGTGCGCCCGCCTGACTGCAGACCGAACAAGGTGCCGCGATCCCAGACCAGGTTGAATTCGACGTAGCGGCCGCGCCGGTAGGCCTGGAAGTCGCGCTCGCGTTCGCCGTAGGGCGTGTCGCGGCGCTTGGCGAGCACCGGCAGATAGGCTTGGGTGAAGGCGTTGCCGACGGCTTGCGTCAGGTCGAAACAGCGCTCGAAGCCGCCTTCGTTGAGGTCATCGAAGAAGACGCCGCCGACGCCGCGCGGCTCGTTGCGGTGCTTGAGGAAAAAATACTCGTCGCACCATTGCTTGTACTTCGGATAGACGTCGTTGCCGAACGGTGCCAGAGCCTCCCGGCAAGTCGTGTGAAAATGGGCCACATCTTCCCGTTGACCGTAGTAAGGCGTCATGTCCATGCCGCCGCCGAACCACCAGACGTCCTCTTCGCCTTCCTTGCTGGCGACGAAGCAGCGGACGTTCATGTGCGCCGTCGGGCAGTAGGGGTTGCGCGGGTGCAGCACCAGCGAGACGCCCATTGCCTCCCAGGCGCGTCCTGCCAGTTGCGGCCGCACCGCGGTGGCCGAAGCGGGCAGCGACTTGCCGGTGACGTGCGAAAAATTGACGCCGCCGCGCTCGAAGAAATCGCCTTCCTCGATCAGCCGTGAAATGCCGCCGCCGCCTTCCGGGCGTGCCCAGGAATCAGTGCGGAAGGGCTGGCCGTCGAAGGCTTCGAGTTCGCCGACGATGCGGCTTTGCAGGCCGGTGAAGAAATCCTTGAGGCGGGTGGTGTCCATGAGTTCTCCGGAAATGATTACGGGCGGCTCATTGAAGAAGCCGCCCGCATGATGTTGCGGCCTGCGTTATCGGCTGATCGCGCGGTGGCCGATATCCTTGCGGAACTGCATGCCTTCCCAGCCGATCTGGGCGACTGCCTCGTAGGCACGCTTCTGGGCCAGCCTGACGTTCTCGCCAAGCGCCGTGACGCAGAGTACGCGGCCGCCGCTGGTGACGACATGCCCCTCCTGCACGGCGGTGCCGGCATGGAAGACATGCACGTCTTCGCCGAAGCTGTTGCCCTTGGGCAGGCCGTCGATCACGTCGCCCTTCTTGGGGGTTTCCGGGTAGTTGGCGGCAGCCAGTACAACGCCGAGGGCAACGCGACGATCCCATTCTGCATCGACCTGGTCGAGTGTGCCATCAATGCCGTGTTCCAGCAGATCGACGAAATCCGACTTCAGGCGCATCAGGATTGGCTGGGTTTCCGGGTCGCCCATGCGGCAGTTGAATTCCAGCGTCTTGACCGAGCCATCCTTGCCGATCATCAGGCCGGCGTAGAGGAAGCCGGTGAAGGGGATGCCGTCGGCCGCCATGCCCTTGACGGTCGGCAGGATGATTTCGCGCATCGCCTTGGCGTGCACTTCCGGTGTAACGCAGGGGGCAGGCGAATAGGCGCCCATGCCGCCGGTATTGGGGCCGGTATCGCCGTCGCCGATGCGCTTGTGGTCCTGGCTGGAGGCCAGTGCCAGCACGTTCTTGCCATCGACCATGACGATGAAGCTGGCTTCCTCGCCGTCGAGAAACTCCTCGATGACGACGCGGGCACCGGCGTCGCCTAATTTGTTGCCGGACAGCATGTCGTCGACCGCGGCATGCGCTTCGTCAAGCGTCATGGCGACGACGACGCCCTTGCCGGCGGCCAGGCCGTCGGCCTTGATGACAATCGGCGCGCCTTTTTGGTCGATGTAGGCATGCGCCGCGGTCGACTCGGAAAAAGTGGCAAATTCCGCAGTCGGAATATTGTGGCGCGCCATGAAACGCTTGGCGAAATCCTTCGAGGATTCAAGCTGGGCAGCTTCCCTGGTCGGGCCGAAGATCTTCAGGCCGCGGGCGCGGAACACATTGACCAAGCCAGCCGCCAAAGGTGCTTCCGGGCCGACGACGGTCAGGTGCACGCCTTCGCGCTCGGCGAAGGTCGCGAGGGCGACAGGGTCGGCGAGGTTGACGTTCTGCAGCCCGGATTCGCGTTCCGTTCCGGCGTTGCCAAGGGCGACGTAGACTTTATGCACGCCTTCCGACTTGGCGAGGCGCCAGGCCATCGCATGCTCGCGGCCGCCTGAACCGATGACCAGTAGTTTCATGCCGCTTCCCTTTTAATGCCTGAAATGACGGGCGCCGGTGAATACCATCGCGATCCCGTGTTCGTCGGCCGCCGCAATGACTTCTTCGTCGCGCATCGAGCCACCCGGCTGGATGACGGCCTTGGCGCCGGCTTCGGCCAGAATATCGAGGCCGTCGCGGAACGGGAAGAAGGCGTCCGAAGCGACGACCGAGCCCTTGAGTTCGAGGCCTGCCTGCTGCGCCTTGATGCTGGCGATCTTGGTCGAATCGACGCGGCTCATCTGGCCGGCGCCGACGCCGAGCGTCATGCCGCCACCGCAGAAGACGATGGCGTTGGACTTGACGAACTTGGCGACGCGCTCGGCGAACAGCAGGTCTTCGATCTGCTGGGCGGTCGGCTGAACCTTGGTGACGACCTTGAGGCCGCTGGCCTGGGCGGTAAAGTCGTCCGGTGTCTGGACGAGCAAGCCGCCGCCGACGCGCTTGAACTCCAGCGTGTTGAGCACACGGGAGATGGGCAGGACGAGGACGCGCAGGTTCTGCTTGGCGGCCAGCGCGGCCTTGGCTTCGGCGGTGAAGGCCGGGGCAATCAGCACTTCGACGAAGTGCTTGCGCGCGTTCATGGCGTTGACCACGTCGATGCCGACTTCGCCGTTGAAGGCGATGATGCCGCCGAAGGCCGAGGTCGAATCGGTCTTGAAGGCCTTTTCGTAGGCAGAAAGCAGGCTGCCGTCGATGGCGACGCCGCACGGGTTGGCGTGCTTGATGATGACGCAGGCCGGAACATCGAAGGACTTGACGCATTCCCAGGCGGCATCGGAGTCGGCGATATTGTTGTACGACAACTCCTTGCCCTGCAGTTGGGTATAGGCGGCGATGCTGCCGGCGACCGGGTTGATGTCGCGGTAGAAGGCGGCGCTCTGGTGTGAGTTCTCGCCGTAGCGGAGGATCTCGGTGCGATCGAAAGCGGTCTGGAAGGCCGTCGGGAAGGGCGAAAGTTTCGGCGCTTCGTCGGCGCCGGATTCGAGCGCGGTCAGCCAGTTGGCAATTGCCGAGTCGTAGCGTGCGGTATGGACGAAGGCTTTCTTGGCCAGGCCGAAGCGGGTTTCCAGTTTGACGGCGCCGCCGTTGGCCTGCATTTCGTCGAGCAACGGTTGGTAGTCGGCCGGATCGGTGACGATGGCGACGGCAGCATAATTTTTGGCCGACGAACGGACCATGGCCGGACCGCCGATGTCGATGTTCTCGATCGCCTCTTCGAGCGTGACGCCCGGCTTGGCGACGGTTTCACGGAACGGGTAGAGATTGACGCAAACGAGGTCGATGGTCGGAATGCCATGTTCGGCGATGGTCGCCAGATGTTCGGGTAGGTCGCGACGAGCCAGGATGCCGCCATGCACCTTGGGGTGCAGGGTCTTGACGCGGCCGTCGAGCATTTCCGGGAAACCGGTGTAGTCGCCGATCTCGGTTACGGTCAACCCGGCTTCGCGCAGCATTTTTGCCGTACCGCCCGTAGAGAGAAGATTGACGCCCTGGGCGGCAAGACCCTGCGCGAATTCGAGAACGCCCCGTTTGTCGGAGACGGAAATCAGTGCTTGCTTGATGGTCATGGCGGTTACAGTAGTTGGTGTTCGGTGAGTTTTTTGCGCAAGGTGTTGCGGTTGATGCCTAGCATCTCCGCGGCGACGGTCTGGTTGTTGCCCGCCTTGGCGAGCACCACTTCCAGCATCGGTTTCTCGATGTTTTTCAAAACCATGTCATAGATGGCGGCGGGTTTTTCGCCGTCGAGGTCACGAAAATACTGTTCCAGCGAATCCGTGACGCATTTCCCCAAATCATGTTGGCTCATGCTGCCAACGCCTCCTCATTGTCATATTTTAGATAATCGTTTTCTTCCGCCTGACGGATGAAGAAATCGTTCACCGCCTGCATCTGTTGGTCGATGCTCGGCAAGGTGTTCATTTCCTTGCGGAAGGCCGCCGACCCGACCAGCCCCCTGGTGTACCAGGAGATGTGCTTGCGGGCGACCTTAAACCCCGTTTCCGGGCCGTAGAAAGCGTAGAGGTCTTCGAGATGGGCCAGCAGGATGCTGTGAATCTCGCGAACCTCGGCCGGCGGCAGTTTTTCGCCGGTTTCCAGATAGTGCTCGATTTCGCGGAACAGCCAGGGCCGACCCTGGGCGGCGCGGCCGATCATGATGCCGTCGGCGCCGGTAACGTCGAGCACGTGCTTGGCCTTTTCCGGCGTCGTGATGTCGCCGTTGGCGATGACCGGAATCTTGATCAGTGTCTTGACCATGGCGATGGTGTCGTATTCGGCCTCACCGGTGTATTGCTGGCAGCGCGTCCGACCGTGGATGGCGATGGCACGGATACCGGCCGATTCGGCGATGCGCGCGATGGTCGGCGCATTCTTGTTGGCCAGGTTCCAGCCGGTGCGGAATTTCAGCGTGACCGGGGTGTTCGGGATAGCGGCGACGACGGCATCGAGAATGCGGCCGACTTGCTGCTCGTCCTGCATCAGCGCCGAACCGGCCATTACGTTGCACACCTTCTTGGCCGGGCAGCCCATGTTGATGTCGATGATCTGGGCGCCGTTGTCGACATTGTGACGGGCGGCTTCGGCCATCATTCGCGGGTCGGCGCCGGCGATCTGCACCGAGATCGGCGCGACCTCGCCTTCATGGTTGGCGCGGCGCAGCGTCTTGGCGCTGCCATAGAGTAGGGAATTGCTGGTCACCATTTCGGAAACCGCCAGCCCGGCGCCCATTTTTTTGCACAACTGGCGGAAAGGGCGGTCCGTGACGCCGGCCATGGGGGCGACGAACAGGTTGTTACGCAGGGTGAAGCCGACAAATTCCATGGGCGCGCAGAAAAAAGTGTGCTGGATGAGACAAGGGAAGGGGGCCGATTGTACCGCAGCAGTCGCCCAAAAAATAGTCAATCTGGCTGCAAATCGGGATTCGCTCGATAAGCTTATACTGATCGCGCCAGGGTTGTGGCCCGACAGCCCGCGTCAGTGTCCTTTCAGCGCATGAATGCCGGGCGCGTTGCGCCAGTAACCCTTGAAATCCATGCCGCAGCCGAAGAGAAAGCGGTCGGCGATGTCGAGTCCGGTGAAGTCGGCGCGCATGCCGGGGCGGGCCTTGCGCGGATGATCCTTGTGCACCAGCACGGCACTCAGTACGCGCGTGGCGCCATGGTCGGCAAGGTACTGGCAGATGGCCTGCAAGGTATAGCCTTCATCGAGAATGTCGTCGATGACCAGAACGGTACGCCCGCGCGGATCCTGCGATGGCGGAACGCGCCAGTCGAGCCGCAGGTCGCCCTGCAGGGCATGGCCGTAGCGGGTGACATGCAGGTAGGCGAGTTCGAGCGGGAAGTTAAGCCGTGGCAGCAGGCGGCCGGCGATGGTCAGGCCGCCATTCATGACGCAATAGAGCAGCGGATTCTGTCCGGCCAGTTCGCTGGTGATTGCCGTCGCCATGCGCTCAAGCGCGGTGTCGACCTGTTCGGGCGTCGCCAGGCAGTCAGATTCGGCAAGCGCGCGGCGGGCTTCTGCGAGATCGGTCGTCATCGGGTATTCATCGTGGCTGGTCGTGTCAGGATTTTAGTGGATCACAGACTGAAGGCCAGAACCAGCAGCAGCGCGAACAGCAGTTGCAGGCCAGCGGTGGCGGCGAGAATCCTGTTGAACAGCGGCCCCGGTGCTTCCCGGCGAAAATCCCGGATTAGCTTGAGCGCAAGGGGCAGCGAGAGCAGCGGCAGGGCGGCCAGCCAGCCGAGGGCCGGGGCGAGCAGCGGCAGCAGCAGGTAGGGGGCGAGCATTTCGGCGACGTAGAGGCCTTGCGCGGCCGGGCGGCCGAGCAGCACCGCCAGTGTGTGCTTGCCGCTCCTGGCGTCGCCGTCGCGGTCGCGGTAATTGTTGACAGTGATCACCGCGGCGGCATGGATGCCGACCAATGTTGCGGCGATCAATGCGTTCGGGGTCAGGGTCAGTGTTTGCAGGTAGTAGCTGCCACCAACGGCAACCAGGCCGAAAAAGAGAAAAACGAAGACTTCGCCGAGTGGGCCGTAGGCAATCGGCTTCGGCCCGCCGGTGTAGGCCCAGCCGGCGGCCAGCGAGGCGAGGCCGATGGCGACGATGGGCCAGCCGCCGTGGGCGACCAGATAGATGCCGCACAGGAACGCCAGCGTAAAACTCAGCCAGGCGCCGAATCTGACGCTGGCCGGTGTCAGCCAGCCTTCTGCTGTCGCCCGTTTGGGGCCGAGACGCTCCGGCGTATCGGTGCCACGCAGGAAGTCGCCGACATCGTTGAACAGGTTGGTGCCGATCTGGATGAAGGCAGCGCCGAGCGCCGCGGCGAGTAGCGGCAGCCAGAGCAGTGCGCTGGTGTCGTGCCAGGCGATGGCCGAACCGACGAGTACCGGCGACAGTGAAACCGGCAGTGTTTTCGGGCGACAGGCGAGGAACCAGGCGGTGGTTTTTTTCATGTGCTTGGGCAGGTGGGCGGCGGACGACTCTAACGTGGTCGTCCGAGCTTGCCTATGGTTGAGATCAAGGCCAGGCGCGGGCGCCCCAGATCATGCGTTTGGCGACGAAATGGCGAGCGGGTGAGCATATGTCGAGAGCTAGCAGGCCGAGGCCACGCGCCAGTTTGAGCGGTGTGAAATCGTTGGAGAAGGCGCGGACGATCTGGTCGGTGAAGAAAGCACTGCCCTGGCGATCGAGACGGCGGCTGGCGGCGTAGGTGGCCAGACTGGCGCGGTCAACGCCATTTTTGAGCAAAGTTTCGGAAAGTTGCCAGGCGTCGCGGATGCCAAGATTGAAGCCCTGGCCGGAGACCGGGTGCAGCGTTTGTGCGCTGTTGCCGATCCACACTTCGCTGCCCTTGACCAGCGTATCGCGCATCCGCAGCGCCAGCGGGAAGCGGCTACGCGGGCCGGGTTTGACGAAGCGCATCCGGTGCCCGAACTGGGTCTGCAGGGCGGCGATGAAGGCATCGTCACCCATCGCCATCACCGCGTCGGCTTTGGCCGGGGGCAGAGTGAACACGATGGAGTACTCGTCGCCGAGCGGCAGCAGCGCGAGCGGGCCGTTCGGGGTGAAGCGTTCCCAGGCGCGCTTGTTGTGGCCGGGGGTCGGGGTGACTTCACAGATCACCGCGTGCTGCGCGTACTCGCTGACCTTGACCGCCGGGTCGTCGTTTGGTGTGCCTTCGGCGTGGACCAGCAGTTTGGTTTTGATCGTGCGCAATTGGCCGGCGTGGCGCAACGAAACGGTGACGCCATCGTCGTCCGGCGCGATGTCGAGGATTTCGGTTTCTGCGAGCAGGCTGTCGTTGGCCAGATTGGCGGTCAGCGCACCGGCCAGGTCGCGGTAACGGACAACGTAGCCGAGTGCCGGCAGGGCGTAATCGGCGCGGTCGATCAGCGTGCGGCCGAAACCATCTTTTTGTGAGACGTGGATGGTTTCGATTGGCGTCGCGGCGCGCGTCGGCCAACTGTTGATCTGTTCGAGCAACTGGCGGGCGCCGTGCGACAGGGCGAGGGCACGCGGGTCGGTTTGCTGGGCGGCGACCGGACGGCGGTCGAGCAGCAGCGATTTCTGGCCGCCGGCGGCGAGCGCCAGATGCAGCGTCATGCCGACCGGGCCGGCGCCGACGATCAGGATGTCGACTTGTTCAACGAGGGCTTCAGTCATGGCACATCACTTCCTCGATTTCGGCGATGGATTTTGGCGCCGTCGTGTAAACATGACAGCCATTTTCCGTGACTCGCACGTCGTCCTCGATGCGGATGCCGATGCCGGCCAGGGCCGGTGGAATGTCGTCGGCGGGACGAATGTAGAGGCCGGGTTCGACGGTCAGCGTCATGCCCGGAACAAGCGTCGTCCAATCGTCGCCGACCTTGTATTCGCCGGCATCGTGCACGTCGAGGCCGAGCCAGTGGCCGGTGCGGTGCATGTAGAAGCGCTTGTAGTCGCCCTTGTCGATCAGGTTGTCGAGGTCGCCAGTGAGCAGCTTGAGGTCGATCAGGCCCCGAGTCAGTACGCGGACGGCGGCATCGTGGCCTTCCATGAAATGGCGGCCGGGGGCGGTGGCGTCGATGGCAGCGGCCTGCGCGGCGAGGACGATTTCGTAGACGTCCTTCTGCGCAACGTTGAAACGGCCATTGACCGGGAAAGTGCGGGTGATGTCGGCGGCGTAACCCTCGACTTCGCAGCCGGCATCGATCAACACCAGCGTGTTGTCGTTGAGGATTTTGTCGTTTGACACGTAATGCAGGACGCAGGCGTTGGCGCCGCCGGCGACGATGGGCGTATAGGCGTGGGCGTCGGCACCACGTTTGCGGAATTCGTAGGTCAGCTCGGCTTCGAGTTCGTATTCGGCCAGGCCGGGGCGGCAGGCACGCATGGCGCGGGTGTGGCCGGCGCTGGCGATGTCGGCAGAGCGCTGCTGGATGCCGGCTTCAGCAGCGTCCTTGACCAGCCGCATGCTGTCGAGTTCGGCGCGCAGATCGTGGATGGCGCGCGGCGCCCGCTTGCCGGCCCGGGTTTGAGCGCGGACTTCGTTGAGCGCCTTGGCGATGCGTGCATCCCATTCGGCGTCGTGGCCGATGGCGTGCCACAGCGTGTCGCGGTCGACCAGAAATTCAGCCAGTTTCTTGTCGAGCTGCTCGATCGGGTAGGCGGCGTCGAAACCGAAGGCGGTTTTCGCTGCTTTCGGGCCATAACGGTAGCCATCCCAGATTTCGCGCTCTTCGTGCTTTTCGCGGCAGAACAGGATGGATTTCGGCTTCTTGCCGCCCATCAGCACGACCACGGCTTCCGGTTCCGGGAAGCCGGTCAGATACCAGAAATAGCTGTCGAAGCGGTAAAGGTGGTGGGCATCGCGGTTGCGGATGACTTCCGGCGCCGTCGGCACGATGGCGACGCCGTCGCCGATGGCTTTGAGCAGGCGTTTGCGGCGGGCGAGAAAGTGGGCGTGGGTCATGCAGTCCTCAATTCGGCATCCCGAAGTTCTTTGTCTAGTTCCGCCAGGCGTTGTGGCGTTCCTACATCGACCCAGCGGCCAGTGTAGCGTTCCCCGGTCAGTGTGCCGGTGGCGATGGCGGCCTCGAGCAGGGGGCGCAGTTTCATCACCGTGCCGGGTTTTACGTCGGCAAAAAAGACTGGCGAAAAAACGCTGACACCGGCGTAGGTGAACGTTTGCTCACCGTTGGCAAAAATGACCCGTTCGCAGTCCAGGCCGAAGTCGCCGCCGGTGTGATGGTCCGGGTTGGCGACCATGACCAGATGGGCGGCGGGTTGCCAGCCTGCCGCGGTCGACCGGGAAAAACGGCCAAAATCGACATCGCAGTAAATGTCGCCATTGACCACCAGGAAGGGCGCGTCGCCGAGCAGCGGCAGGGCGGTGGCGATGCCGCCGGCCGTTTCCAGCGCCCCTGGCGGTTCGGGCGAATACTGGATGTGCAGACCCCACTGCGAGCCATCGCCGAGTGCGGCTTCGATCTGTTCGCCGAGGTGGGCGTGGTTGATGACAATCTCGCGGAAACCTGCCGCCGCCAAGCGCTCCAGATGCCAAACGATCAGCGGCTTGCCGCCGGCGACCAGCAGCGGCTTGGGCCTGTGGTCGGTCAGCGGACGCATGCGTTCGCCGCGGCCGGCGGCGAGGATCATTGCCTTCATTTATTTGTAGCGGTAGCCGACCTGTTCGGTGTTGCCTTCGAGGCGGTCGAACAGGTTTTGCAGGGGCTTGAGCGGGATGTAGCGGCTGGCTGTCTTGCGCGCATAGTTGATGAAGCGCGGCAGGTCTTCGCTGTATTTGTCCTTGCCGTCGCGGTACTTCAGGCGGCAGAAGATGCCGAGCACCTTGAGGTGGCGCTGCAGGCCCATCAGTTCGTATTCGCGCCAGAAGGCGCCGAAGTCTTCGCGCACCGGCAGGCCGGCGGCACGGGCCTTTTCCCAGTAGCGGACGACCCAGTCGATTTCCTGCTCTTCGTCCCAGGAGATGAAGGCGTCACGGAACAGCGAGACAACGTCGTAAGTGATTGGCCCGTATACAGCGTCCTGAAAATCGATGATGCCCGGCGTCAGGCGCTCGGCGCTTTCGACGACCATCAGGTTGCGCGGCATGAAGTCGCGGTGGACGAAGACCTTGGGCTGGTTGAGCGCCGAGTTGATCAGGTACTTGAAGGTCCGGTCGAGCATGATGCGGTCTTCGTCAGCCAGTTCGATACCGAGGTGACGGCCGATGAACCATTCCGGGAACAGGTCGAGTTCGCGGCGCAGCAGCGTGCCATCGTAGGGCGGCAGCGTGGCGGCGGTTGAAGACAGTTGCCACTTGATCAGCACATCGAGTACCGGACGGATCAAGAGATCGGCCAGACTCAAGTCGGCGTTGAGCGCATCGAGATAGCCGATGCGGCCGAGGTCGGTGAGGACCAGAAAGCCATGGTCAAGATCCTGGTCGAGAATGCGCGGCGCGGCGAGGTCTGCCCTGGCGAGCAGGCCGGCGACATGGATGAACGGCTTGCAATCCTCTTTTTCCGGCGGCGCATCCATCAGGATGCGCGTGCCGCCATCCGGCCAGGTCAGGCGGAAATAGCGGCGGAAGCTGGCGTCGGCCGAGGCCGGGGTGATCTGGACGGATTGCTCGGGAAAGCGACTGGCAACCCAGTCGGTAACAAGTTGATCGCGCGTTGAGGCTTGCATAAGCGAGCAGGGTTAGGTTCGTTGTAAAATGGCCCGATTTTAACACTCGGGCATCGGCCGTTCCGGTCCTGGCCCTTTCCTGATCGCCCCGATGACCGGTTTTGCCCGTCGCCCGCTGTCCGCTCTGGTTTGTTGCGCGCTCGCTGCCGTGCCGCTTGCTCACGCCGCAGAGGATACGGGTGGACAACTTCAGGCTGCATCCGAGTTGCAGGCTGCCCGTCCGCTCCCTGCCACCAGTAGTGTATCGGGTGCCAAGCAGATGGACGAGGAGTGGGCGTTGCACCTGCGCAGCGAGCGCCGCTTCAATATTCTGGGGCGCAAGAAAGGGCCGCTGGTTGCCGAAATCGGAATTCCCTATCCGGTCAACCTGAAAAAAGGCGACGCCTATCCGCTGTTCATCGTCGCCGAGCAGGCGAATGGACGCAATGGCGATATCGCCGTGGCCACCGGCGATGTCGAAATGCGCCGGCTTGATGCCCATCTGTTCGGCGAAAAGCTGACTTACTGGCCGCTCGACGACGAAGTCGACGCCTCCGGTAGCGTGCGCCTGCTGCAGGACGGGATGGAGGTCAATGCGCCGCGTGTGCGCATGAAAATGTCCGAGCAGGTCGGCTTTGCTGAACAGCCGGACTATATTTTCGTCAGGGAAGTCGCCAGCAAGTTTTATCGGCCGACGGCCATACCGGTCACAGCGGCGACTTCGAATGCCACGACCTCCGGGGCGCCGATGATGATGAACGTGCCCAACAGCTACGGTTTGCCGACGACCGCGCCAGCGACCCGGCCTTCGCTGGCAAGCGGCACCGCCGAGCGCGCCGAGTTCGAGGGCGAGAACCAGGTCACCCTGTTCGACACCACCTATTCGACCTGCAAGCCCGGCGACAAGGACTGGTACCTGCGGGCAACGGAAATGCATCTCGACTATGATCGTTCG
>Ga0209310_1002089_pt1 | contig 13362 bp, 11 predicted proteins | sample AD_UKC030_MetaG_FD_184415 | JGI IMG/M metagenome (GOLD analysis project Ga0209310, IMG submission 184415) | Active sludge microbial communities of municipal wastewater-treating anaerobic digesters from USA - AD_UKC030_MetaG (SPAdes) (version 2) | ecosystem: Engineered > Bioreactor > Anaerobic >... | reverse complement strand
CTATAAAACCGGCGAGTGCTGAGCTGGCGGACCCTAGCACAAAGGAGAGGGCCACCAGTGGAGATGAGGTCTCAGGATCAGCCACAAATACCAGCACCAGGGTGATAAAAACCACAAATATGGCCAGAATCCTGTACTCGGCCTTGATAAAAGCCATGGCTCCATCGGATATGAATCCGGCAATTTTGCGCATTTTTTCGTTCCCTGCATCCTGTTTGCTGATCCAGGAAGACCGGGCCGCCGTAAATACCAGTGCAAATACACCTATCAGCGGAACAAGGTAAATCATCCATCCGTTCATAAGCTTTTTGGTTTAGTTTGGTTTATATTTGCACTATAACATCAAACTATAACAATATGTTTACAAATAAACACATTTTTCGGCAATCAGTGCTTGTAGCACTGTTCATTGCGTTCAGTGGCATCTCCTTCTCCCAGGAAACGGCAAATCCCGATACGGTCCCCGGGCCCTGGAAATATGGGGGCAGATCAGCTATAAACTTCAGCCAGGTGAGCTTTTCGAACTGGGCTGCAGGGGGCGAAAACTCCTATTCACTGGCAGGTCTTGTACAATTATTCGGGACCTACAATAAAGGAAAGGCAAACTGGGCCAACACCCTCGATCTGGGGTACGGGGTCATCAAACAGGGTGAACTGGGCATCAGAAAATCGGATGACAAGATTGATTTTATGAGCAAATTCGGATACGTGGCTATCAACCGCTGGTATTACAGCGGGATGCTCAATTTCAAAACCCAGATGGACGTCGGTTACCAGTACGAAAAAGATGGCAGTAAAATCCGTATCTCCGACTTCATGGCCCCGGGGTACCTGCTCGGATCCCTGGGGATGGAATACAAGTCGAAGGATGATAATTTCTATTGTCTTATCTCCCCTTTTACCGGTAAGTCAACGTTTGTGATGGACGACACCCTGTCAGATGCCGGTGCCTTCGGGGTGGATCCCGGAAAAACCTTCAGAATGGAATTCGGAGGGTTCGCAAAAATTGCCTGGAAGCGGGAGATTTTTACCAACGTGAACCTTGGAACCAAGCTCGATTTGTTCTCCAACTACCTCGAGAAACCCCAGAACATTGACGTGAGCCTGGAGATGATCCTGATGATGAAGGTGAATAAATTCCTGGTTACCAGCCTTACCATGAATCTGTTGTATGATGACGATATCAACATCACCGGTAAAGACGGAACCATCGGGCCGAAGACCCAGTTCAAGGAAGTGCTGGCAATAGGATTGTCCTACAGTTTCGGGAATTAGCTGACCACACGATTCAACCGGGACTATAACTCCTCTTCCTCTTCGTCGTCGAAGCTGAAGTCGTCTTCCATTTCATCTTCACTGAACAGCGAATCATCGTCGAAGTCCTCCATATCCTCGTCGATATCGAAACCTTCCGAGAGGTCCTTGTCATCATACCGAAGGTCTTCCTCATCGAAATCGTCATCATCATCATCATCATCGAAATCGATTTCAAGATCTTCATCCAGATCTGCTCCAAAGTCCTCATCCAGTCCGAGATCGTCATCTTCGAAATCGTCATAATCCATATCATCCTCATCATCAGACATCAGGCTGAGCGCATTGTGCATATCACCATTTCTGACAAGCAGCTTGATACCGGCCGTTTTCTCTGAAAAAAACGCGGTCGGGAAGTTAAACCCCAAATCCCGGATCATACAGGGAATTCCGTTTTCTTCCAGCAGCGATTTGTGGAACTGGGCCAACAATGGATTGGTGTAGTTGCCGAAAACAACCAGTTCTTGATCTCTTTCCATTCCGTTAAGTCGTTTTAATCCGTTTGGTTTTATTGTCTGTTCTTGATCTCCGCTTTTCTATATCCTTTTTCAGGGTGCCAAATTACAGGTAAAATCAAATCAACAAGCAAATCAAAAAAAAAAATTCATCTCCCCGGGGGCTCTCTGTTACTGATGCCTTTTCAGGCAGTATTCCTATCTTTGCCCAATAAAACTCTGCACCCCATGATAAGTTACTTCGGATACAAAGAGGATTGGATCTATGTGGTTGGCCATCATCATCCCCTGGAAGATACCGCTGTTGAGCGGCTTACCTGGCTGCTGGGGTGCGGAGAAATCCCGGAAGAACCACAGGGCAGTTTCATCGGACCGAGAAAGGAGATGGTTACACCCTGGAGCACCAATGCCGTGGAGATTACCCAGAACATGGGCATTGCAGGGATCTTCCGGATCGAGGAGTTCCGGAAGGAGAAGCCGGGTGTACCCTTCGACAAGATGCTTCAGCAACGGTATCAGGGGATTGACCGGAATGTATTCACGGTGGATCATATCCCTGAGCCTGTGCGGTATATCGATGACATCGCCGGATACAACCGGCAGGAGGGGCTGGCACTGAGTACAGAGGAGGTGGAATATCTTACCGGCCTCAGCCACAGGATCGGTCGGAAACTTACCGACAGTGAGGTATTCGGATTTTCGCAGGTAAATTCCGAGCACTGCAGGCATAAGATCTTCAACGGCACTTTTGTGATCGACGGAGAGGAGAAACCATGGTCTTTGTTTGATCATATAAAACGCACCACACGGGAGAACCGCAACAGGGTGGTTTCAGCCTACAAAGACAATGTGGCCTTTATTGCCGGACCTTCCATCCGCGAATTTGCTCCTGAGCGTCAGGATGTACCTGCATTTTTCCGGCTGTCCGACCGTGAATCGGTGATTTCCCTCAAGGCAGAAACGCACAATTTCCCGACTACGGTGGAACCTTTTAACGGAGCCGCCACAGGAACGGGAGGAGAGATCCGCGACCGCCTCGCCGGCGGCAAAGGGAGCCTTCCTATCGCCGGAACAGCGGTGTATATGACCTCCTATCCCCGTTCCGAAGAGGGACGGAACTGGGAGTCAGACAAACTCACTGCCAGGCCCTGGCTCTATCAGACCCCGCAGGAGATCCTTATCAAGGCCTCCAACGGTGCCAGTGATTTTGGCAATAAATTCGGTCAACCCCTGATTTGTGGCAGTCTGCTGACCTTTGAATACCAGGATGATACGGAATTATACGGATACGACAAGGTGATCATGCTGGCCGGCGGTGTCGGCTACGGATACCTGAAAGATGCCGAAAAGGATGTTCCTGTTCCCGGGGACCTGATTGTGGTGCTCGGAGGCGATAACTACCGGATCGGGATGGGGGGCGGAGCGGTATCCTCGGTGGCTACCGGAGAGTTCAGCAACAGCATTGAACTGAATGCCGTACAGAGGAGCAACCCCGAGATGCAGAAACGGGTGGCCAACGCCATCCGTGCCATGGTGGAGGCCGGAGTGAATCCTGTGGTGGCCATCCACGACCACGGCGCCGGAGGGCACCTCAACTCCCTTTCGGAGCTGGTGGAAGCCACCGGCGGCGAAATTGACATCACGAAACTGCCGGTGGGCGACCCTACCCTCTCCGCCCGGGAGATCATCGGAAACGAATCGCAGGAGCGGATGGGACTGATCATACACCCCGGTGACCTCCGGCTGCTGCAGCAGGTGGCAGAAAGGGAAAGGGCACCCATGTACGTGGTTGGACGCGTTACGGGGAACCATCGTCTCCTTTTCTCCGGCCCCGGCACAGAAACTACCCCTATTGACCTGGAGCTGGCCGACCTGTTCGGAAAACCTCCCCGCACCGTGCTTGAAGACACTACCCTGCCCCGTGACAGAGAGTCTGTGCCGGTAATGCCTGAGTTACAGCAGGCACTTGAGGCAGTGCTGCAGCTTGAGTCGGTGGCCTGCAAGGACTGGCTTACCAACAAGGTCGACCGTTCGGTAACCGGGCGTGTTGCCCTGCAACAATGTACCGGGGAACTGCAGCTCCCACTGAACAACCTGGCGGTGGTGGCGCTGGATTACACGGGAAAGGCAGGAATTGCCACCTCTATCGGGCATGCACCGGCTGCGGCCCTGATTGACCCGGCAGCCGGATCGCGGCTGGCTGTGGCGGAGGCCCTCACCAACCTGGTATGGGCACCCCTGACCCACGGATTGGCCGGTGTTTCGCTGAGCGCCAACTGGATGTGGCCATGCCGCAACCCAGGTGAAGATGCACGGTTGTACGAGGCCGTGGAAGCCGTCAGCGATTTCTGCGTGGCCCTGGGTATCAATATTCCTACGGGCAAAGACTCCCTTTCGATGACCCAGAAATACCCCGATGGCAGCAAGGTAATCGGACCCGGAACGGTGATCATAAGCAGCGTAGCGGAAGTGGACGATATCACACATTGTATTACCCCCGACCTGAAACCTGTACCGGAGAGCCTTCTGATCCATATCGATTTCTCGGTGAATAACCTGGCACTGGGTGGCAGCGCTTACAGCCAGGTGATGCAGGAACTGGGTTCTGACACTCCGGATGTGACACCGGAAACACTGAAAAAAGGGTTCGGTCTTGTGCAGGCCATGATCCGGGAGGGACTCATCCTGGCCGGCCACGACATTTCGGCAGGAGGTCTCATCACCACCCTGCTGGAGATGGCCTTCCCGACCTGTAAGACAGGATTTTGTGCAGATTTAACAGTGCCTGAAGGCTTGATGCCCAACCATGTACTTTTTTCGGAACAACCCGGTGTGGTGATACAGGTCCGTGACACTGACAGAGCTGAATCCCTGCTGCTGGCTTCCGGACTCCGGTACCACGTACTTGGAAAAGTGACCACTGACGGTATTGCTGCCCTCAGATATGAAGGCGGCGAGCTGTCCCTTTCCGTAGAGAGGATGCGGAACCTCTGGTTCAAAAGTTCATGGCTGCTCGACAAGAAGCAAAGTGGTGAACAGTGGGCAGATGAGCGTTACAGAAACTTCGCATCCCAGCCTCTCCAGTATCGGTTTCCGAAGCATTTCAAAGGCTCCTTCGCCTCCTTCGGCATCGATCCGTTGCGGGAAACCCCCACCGGAATCCGGGCCGGAATCATCCGTGAAAAAGGGGTAAACGGGGACCGTGAAATGGCATGGTCAATGTACCTGGCCGGATTTGATGTGCGGGACATCCACATGACCGACCTGATGTCGGGGCGGGAGACCCTTGAAGATCTGCAGTTTATTGTTTTTGTGGGAGGGTTTTCGAACTCTGATGTGCTGGGTTCTGCCAGGGGATGGACAGGGGCTTTCCTCTTCAATCCCGCGGCAAAGGAGGCACTCGACAGATTTTATACCCGGCCCGACACCCTGAGCCTGGGGGTGTGCAACGGCTGCCAGCTGATGGTGGCCCTGGGGCTGCTTTACCCCGATCATCCCAGGCCACCTGTGATGCACCATAACCGTTCTGGGAAATTCGAATCGGCGTTCCTCACCATCGATATAGAACAAAATCATAGTGTCATGCTGGGATCACTGGCAGGAAGCCGATTGGGCATCTGGGTGGCACACGGAGAAGGGCGGTTTGAACTGCCGTTGCCTGAAAATGAATACCATATCCCGGCCCGGTATACCTACCATGCCTACCCGGGCAATCCCAACGGCTCCGACTACGACGCTGCGGCCATCTGCAGCGCCGACGGCAGGCATCTGGCCATGATGCCTCACCTGGAACGATCTGTTCACCCCTGGAACTGGGCATGGTACAACGGTAACGCTGCCGACGAGGTATCACCCTGGATCGAAGCCTTCGTAAATGCACGCCTCTGGATCGAAAAACACCATAAGAAATGAATGTCCCCCACTCCCCCATTGCCATCATCACAGGCGCCACCGCAGGCATCGGAGAAGCCATTGCCCGCAGGTTTGCTTCCGGCGGATACCGGCTGGTGGTTTGCGGACGGCGCGGCGACAGGCTCGCTGCCCTGGTGCCGGAACTGATCGCTGCCGGCAGCCCCTCCGTGAGGCCGCTGTCCTTTGACATTACCGACCGCCAAGCCACCGAAGCGGCATTGAAAAGCCTCCCCACGGATTGGAAACAACCCGGCCTGCTGGTGAACAACGCAGGGCTGGCCCTGGGACTCGACAGGATCCAGGAAGGGAGTATTTCCGACTGGGACACGATGATCGATACGAACATCAAAGGGCTCCTGTACATCACGGCGATCGTTTCACGGTGGATGGTTCAGGCGGGCACCGGGCACATCATCAACATCGGGTCCATCGCCGGCAGGGAGGTGTACCCGGCAGGCAATGTGTACTGCGCTACCAAATTTGCGGTGGATGCCCTGAGCAAAGCCATGCGTATAGACCTGATGGATGCAGGGATCCGCGTGAGCCAGATTGCACCGGGTGCCGCCGAAACCGAGTTTTCACAGGTGCGTTTCAAAGGGGACTCAGCGCGTGCAGAGGGCGTTTATCAGGGATTTACGCCGCTCACCGGAAACGATATTGCGGAAATCGCATGGTGGGTGGCCCGGGCCCCCGCACATGTAAACATCGCAGACGTGCTGGTGCTGCCCACGGCACAGGCTTCGGCAGGGTTGATCAGGAGAAGCTGACGGGCAGAGTTTTCACTTTCCGGTGTATCCGTTAATGGGAAACTTTTATCTTTATCCCCTTTTTTAGCATAAAACCAAATACCGGAATTCAATGGCAGATTACCAGGTGGCGAGGCTGTTTGACATTGTTGACAGGTCAAAAGCCCTCTTTTCATTCAAAAACGATGTACTGGCAGGTAAAGAAGACGGGCAGTGGAAGCGATACTCCGCTGAAGCCTATTTCGATATCGTAGAACAGATCAGTTACGGCCTGATCGCACTGGGGGTGCAACCGGGCGACCGGATCGCTACCATTCTGAACAGCCGTCCCGAATGGAATTTCCTCGATATGGCCATCATGCGTGTGGGTGCCATCCACATACCCGTGTACCCCACCATCAGCCAGGATGACTATCGCTATATCCTCAACCACGCGGAAGTGGTGTATGTTTTTCTGGCAGGCAAGGAGCTCTACCATAAAATCGAGGGGATCGAAGGGGATATCCCCAGCCTGAAGGAGATCTTTACCATCAAAGACTGGAAGGAATTCCGCCACCTGGGCGAAGTGATTGAGCTGGGAAAGCAGAACCCTGTGCCCGAAGAGCTGGAACAAAGGATGGCGAAGGTGCTGCCGGATGACCTGGCTACCATCATCTACACATCAGGCACCACCGGCCAACCCAAAGGGGTGATGCTGTCGCACCGGAACATCATCACCAATTTCCTCGATTGCGAAGATATACCGCCAATTAAAGAACAGGGCTGTGCTGTGAGTTACCTTCCCTTGTGCCACATCTATGAACGGATGATCAACTATCTGTTTCAGTACGTTGGCCTGTCGATCTACTATGCTGAAAGCATTGCCACAATCGCTGACAACATCAAAGAGATCCGGCCCCACATCTTTACCACGGTCCCCAGGCTGATAGAGAAGGTGTACGACAAGATCATCGCCAAAGGGCGCGATCTGAAGGGGATCAAAAAGCAGCTGTTTTTCCGGGCCGTAAAACTGGCACTGAAGTTTGAACCAGGGGTGAAATATTCTGTAGGGTACAGGTTGCAGCTCAAACTGGCCCGAAAGCTCATATTCTCGAAATGGCAGGCAGCCCTTGGAGGAAGAATCATGGTGATCATTTCGGGGGGCGCAGCATTACAGCCCAGGCTGGCACGCACTTTCTGGGCAGCCGGAATGCCAATCCTGGAAGGCTATGGGCTCACCGAATCATCGCCTGTAATTGCGGTGAACCTGCTCGAACCCGGTGCCTGCCGGGTGGGGACGGTAGGGCCAGCTCTTGCGCATGTGGAAGTGAAAATAGCTGAGGATCAGGAGATCCTGGCCAGAGGGCCCAGCATCATGCAGGGATATTACAAGGATCCAGGGCTCACTGCAGCCACCATCGATGAAGAGGGATGGCTGCATACCGGCGATATGGGGAGGATGGTGGATGGACGGTTCCTGCAGATTACCGGCAGGAAGAAAGAACTGTTCAAAACCTCCTTCGGCAAATACATCGCACCCGGATTGATAGAGGACAAACTGAAAGAATCGCCCTTTATCGACAACGCCATAGTGGTAGGGGAAAACCAGAAATTTGCCGCAGCCCTGCTGGTGCCCGACTTCCTGCACCTGAAAGCGTGGTGCCATGTGAAGGAGATTCCCTTTACCTCACCGGAGGAGATGGTGCAGAATCCTTCTGTACGGCAGCGTTTCAGGAAGGAGATCGACCGCATCAACCAGAACCTGGGAAATACGGAACAAATCAAAAAATTTGAGCTTCTTCCGGATGAGTGGTCACAACCCACCGGTGAGCTCACCCCGAAAATGAGCGTGAAGCGCGATGTGATACACCAGCGTTACCAGGAGCTTATCGGGGCGATGTTCGCCTGAAGCCCATAAAAGCACCCAACTATTGGCCACCCCCCTGCCCCGCAACAGGTTCATGGTGCGGTGGGTGGAGGCAGTTGTGAGCAAGGGCAACAGCAAGCGTGTGGGGAGCGGGATATGAAGGGGCTGGGTGGGTGGGGCTAATGAAAGTGATTTTCCTGTTGTTCGGTTATGGTTCCGGAGCTTGCTACTGTCCCACAAGCTTTGCTTTGTTTTTAGTCAGATTTTCTTTAATGTATGCCTTTAATTGCTCAAAGGTCATGTTTTGAGTTTCCTGACTAATTCTGTCCCGGATCTCACGCATCATTTTTACTGCGTCTAATGTCTTTTCCTTTTTTTTATTCGTCTTCATAATTGACCAGGTCTTTAGGGCTTCTAATTTCAATCATTGAGTAACCAAGTCTAAGGTTTACAGAATTGTAACCTTTTATCTTGTCCAGATTTACTATATGCTTGAAGTTCCAACTTGCTAAAACATCCACTTTGTGGATTGTCGCCAATGCAATATGACGGCAATCTACAATACTTGTTTTTCCAACTACCTTTTCATCAATATAGGTATCTGCCAATATTAGGGCTTCGGCTGTCAATTCAACTCTTTCGAAAAAGTCTGGCGGAAACTTGAAAAGCAATTCTTTAACGTATGAAGGTGCGTTAATCAGTTCAAGGTCAAGCAAATCAGAAACAACGAATTTAACCTCCCTGTTTTCAAGCCTTTGAAACAACATGATGGTTGTTTCTTTGAATTCCTCATCAAAGTAACCACCTACTATTGAGGTATCAATATATATCCGCTGAACCATTTTTTAAAGTTTGTTAAAATATCGATTCGATATACAAATCGTCTCATAGTTATTTGAACCTGGATAACGCATATCGGATCAATTGTTTGCACAAAGATAACGGATTTGTGGTTAAGATGGGTATGTTGCTGTTAACTTTTCCATTACCCAACCCACGCATCACTTATGCCAAGCTCCGCCTCAACAGCAACTTCGCTGCCCCGCAACAGGTTCAGGCTGTGGTGGGTGGAGGCGGTGGCAGTGTTTACTGCGAATGCCAGCGCGAACAGAAAGAGGATGAGGCGTGGGGGCATGGGGATATGTGTTTAGTTCTTGCTTGGGTTTATATAAAAAAATACAGTTCACTAAAGCGTGTTATAAATCTTAGAAACCTTGGATTTTCTAGTGTTAATAAAATTTGCAATATTGTAATTATTTACTAATATTTCAGAATTTTGAAGCTTTAACCTATCTTCTAAATTAAGTTTTATTTCATAAATAATTTTTCTATTTGATTTTAGGCTAATCAAAACTTCTTCTGGAAATTCATAATCCATAGGTACTACCTCAAAGGCAATGTTTAAATTGTTCAGTTCTTGAATAGTCATTCCAACTTGTACACCAAAGGATGAAAAACAGGTTGACTCTGTAAACATATTGAATGGCAGCTTACTTTCAGCATACCATTGCAAATAGAAAGCACAATCTGGTTTATATGAAGCAGAGCATCTGATAATATCATTGGTTGGCCATTCTTCTGAGGAATTTGGGTCAATAATTGTATCTAACTCAACATTTGAGCATATTTTCTTAAGATTCATCAATAAATAATCCACTGAAGAATCAAGGCAAAAAAGTGAAAAATATCTATTTGTTATTGCAAATGTATCTTCATTAACTTTCTCATACATTTTTATTTCATTTTCATTTGAAATAGCATTTGATTTATTTACACTATCAAGCTGATTCACATAGCTTAGTGAATGATTTGTTGAATCAGGTTTTGACACACATCCAAGAATAAATAAAGGAGTAACGATGATCCAATAAAGTCGCTTCATGTTTTATTGTTGGGTTTGATTTTTTACATATGGTATTCTGTCATGTCTCGATATCTCATCTTTTTTAAGTTGGACGCTGAGTATAGCTTGTTGCATTTCTTTTGATTCTTTAATTTTCTCTTCTTTATATTCTTTTAGTTTAAGGGCATCACCACCGAATTTTTCAAAGAATTCTTTATTGGAAGTTGTACCATAAGATCTAGTTAGTGGATCTACCAATCTACCATCTTTATCAACAGCATCAACATGAAGATGTGCCGCATAATTTCCTCCTGTTTTACCACTCTTCCCAATGATCTGACCCTCAAGAACTTTTTCACCCTTCTTAAATTCATTAATGGAACTTAAGTGTCCAAATCTAACTTTATCTCCATTTGAATATTCTATTACAACAAACTTCCCAATTCCATCTGCTTCTCCAGAAGAGACAACCACTCCATCACCAAAAGAGTACACATTAGTTCCTTCTTTTGCTCTGAAGTCAACTCCAAGATGAGGCGAAGAGCCAACGGACCTTATCTTAAAAAAATTTGATGTTACAACAATCAACATTCCATTAGACTCAGCTTGTTTTTGCTCTGTGGTTTTGGGAGGAAGATATTGAATGCTTTCAAAGGCATAATTGTATTCTTGTCTTTTATGCCCTAGACTTTTTATGGCTTTTTGAATAAAACTTTTAACAATTTTTTTAACAACATGTTCATAATACAAAACTGTACCAAACAAAGGAGCTTCAAGAAGGCCATTTATATCTTTGTAAGTTAATGGACTACAGAAACCAAATCTATATGGTGTCATTGATGGAACTTTGTAAAAAAAAGGATCCACCGCCAACCATCTCCCTACCCTCGGATCATAAATCCGGGCGCCGAAATCGTAGCTGTTACCGCTGCCTTTGAGCTCATCATCTTTCTCCATGCCATTAAACCCATACCGATACCCATCCGCTTCATACACCCGGCCGGGCATCTGGAAGCCAAAGGGGTAGTAATCGGTGGATGAGAGGATTTCGGAGGTGTACCAGGCCACATGCCCCTGGTCTGAGATGTTTTCTACCGCAATCTTCCGGTCTGAGAAGGTGGTGAGTACGTTTCCTAAATGGTTACTGAACTCGTACACCTTGTAGCCCAGGGTTTGGGTGTGGCGCAGAGTATCGTTTGTGAGCTGAGAAAGGGCTTCCGGCTGGGTAACCATGCCAATCCTGGATGAACCATAAATGTTGAACTCACTGGCGGCAAAGGCGGTGCTGTTTGTTGGTTTGGTGTACACCGCTAGCACGTTTCCCTGGGCATCCCTTGCGTACCAGGTGATGGTCCATTCCTCTTCGTCAACCCAGTTTTTGGGCTTCTGTATTTTGGCAATCCGGTTTCCCATGGGATCGTAGCGAAAGGCGAGGTTGTAATCCTTCTTCGCCGGACTAAATATCACTTCGCTTACTTTGCCGGTTACGATCCAGAGGCTGCTAGCAACACCCTTGCCCACATTCATGTGCTGCTGGGTAGTGTTCGGGCAGGGGTGTGTCAGGACTGCACTGATCATTGCGGCTGGGTTTTAGAGGCTAATGTTTGGTTTCTGTAATCTTCACATCATCATCACGCATCCTGAAACTGGTCGTAGAGATATTCTATCTATTAATGATTTCAGTTGCCTTTTCATTCATTAAAACAATAATGTAGATCTATGCGATGGATATTTTACTAAATATTTAAAGATGAATTCTATAATTAATATAACTCTCTACGAATTAGCATTCCCTTGTTCCAATATTCCTTTTTGACTAACTGGCCGTTGTAGTTAAAATATTCCCAGATTTGATCTTTTACAGAAATCATTTCTTGAATGCAAGTTACAAAAATCCCTATCTCCTTATCAATAATTGTGTCACACCTGATAGTATTTCTTAATCGGTGCGGATGTATTGAATCAGTCCAATAAAAACCTATTGAATCAACAATTCCATTTTCATAGTATGATACACAAGGTCCATAAAGATTTCCATTGATGTAATATTGAATTGATTTAAGTTGACCATTCTTGTAATATGTTTTAAGAAAACTATTTATGGTTTCTAAATTTTTTCCAAACGTAACCTGTTCTGATTCTGATTTAATATTGCCTCCCTCAAGATAGAGAAATTTAATGTTTTGAAAGTGAAAAAAGAAAGTTGAATCTGGAATTCTAAGGTATGTTATTTGACTGTCGATTTGTACTAATCCTTCAATTGTATCAATATACACATTAGTTTCAATGGATACTTGACTTTTGGTAATACCATAAACAAAAATAAATACTGCAATAACTAAATATTTCATAACTACTGAGTTTTTTGATAAGTTACCTCAATTTCTACTCTTCTATTTTGCTCTTTACCTGCTTGAGTATCATTTGATGCAACAGGGTTTACGTCACCGCGCCCTTCACAATTCAAAATCCTGTTTGCATCAATCCCATTATCAATTAAATACTTTTTCATAAAATCAGCCCGTTCTTGTGAAAGAGTTTTATTATAATCCACGTCACCAGTATTGTTCTCACTGCTGGTATACCCAAATATATTTATTTTAAGATCAGGATTTGTAATCAGAGAGGTCTTTAAGTTCTCTATTGTCTCATTAGACACACTAATAGGAATTGATTTATCATATGGGTATTGTATCGTATATGTTGGCTCTTTTTGTGTTAATTGAACAAGACTAGCTAGTTTTCCATATAATTCCTTTGCCCAACCCTGAGCCTTAATAAGACCTTTATTAAAAGCCCTATAGCCTTCGGCCATCGTACTCCGATATTCCCCTTTAAACGTGCCTTGTGAATAATCAATAGTACCATCATCTTGAACAACGGGGTTTCGCAAATACACCCAAAGTTTTTCATATTCTGCCGGATCACTGTAAGTAACACTTTCAATTGCATCAATGAATGCCGCTTGTTGCGAATAATCTAATTCGATAATTTGCATATCCCCACCTCGTCTGCGATTCTCATCTCGCATATATGGATATGGTATTCTAATAGCACAGTGGCCAGTATATTTATCCTGATCAAAAAAGCGAACAACGATTAGTTCTTCCAATCCATCCAAATCAATGGCCGATATCGGCTTATTGCCCGCAAATTGATATGAAGTATACCAAGGATATTCCTTAAACAACGGATCCACACTTAAAAACCTGCCAATCCGTGGGTTGTAGATGCGGAAGCCATAAT
>Ga0209310_1002087_pt1 | contig 13372 bp, 11 predicted proteins | sample AD_UKC030_MetaG_FD_184415 | JGI IMG/M metagenome (GOLD analysis project Ga0209310, IMG submission 184415) | Active sludge microbial communities of municipal wastewater-treating anaerobic digesters from USA - AD_UKC030_MetaG (SPAdes) (version 2) | ecosystem: Engineered > Bioreactor > Anaerobic >... | reverse complement strand
GTCGTCGCGTCCGGAGTGCTGATGTCAGCCTTTGCACTGGCGTCGCAGGCCATCGTCTACCGCCAGATCCGCACATTGGACTGGCTGGAGGGCATTAAGATCAAGGAGTGAGATGCCTATGAAACGCAAGGGGCTCCTGTTTCTCCCGGTTCTCCTGATCGTCGTGGGTTGGATCGTTTGGCAGCGGCGCCAGCCGGAAGCCGTCGTGGAGGTCATTCACGCGCGGCCAGCCACGATACGCGCGTACGTGGAGGAGCAGGCGGTCACCAACCTGCCTGACACCCACCTCGTGGCCATGCCCATCGCCGGCTGGCTGGAGGGGATCGAGCTACGTGAAGGTGACGCGGTCAAGAAGGACCGGATCGTAGCCCGTCTGGAAACGGCGGACCTTCAGGACCGTTCCCGCCAGGCCGAGCAGCGGATTGCGAGATTGGAGGCTGAGATCAAGAAGACAGTCGACAACCGGCTGGAGAACAACATGCTGGTCCAGGCCGAGGCCATCGTGAAGGCCATGAATGAGACTGTGGAGGCCGCGAAGCGGACGATGGAGGCCTCCAAGGCGGTGGCGGATTTCGCCAAGACCGAAGTGGATCGGTTGCAGAAGATTCGCGACGTCAACGCCGCCAGCGATGTCGAATACCGTTTGGCGGAGACCAACTGGCGGCGGTCGGAGGCCGAGAACCAGAGAGATGCACTTCAGCTTGCCGCGTTGCGCACGATGGCCGCGGTCAGCTACATCGGGCCCAAGTCGATCCTCGATTACATCGACCGCAAGTCGTTCGACAAGGATTCGCTCCAGCGCCAGCTTGATGAGGCGAAGACGCAGCTCGAGATCGAGAAGCGCAACCTGGCGCGGGCGACCATCGCAAGCCCGATCGATGGTGTGGTCTTGAAGCGGCATGAGACACGGCGGCAGTATCTGCCCGCCGGCACGCCGCTCCTGACGCTGGGGAGACCGGATGACATGGAGGTCGTCGCGGAGGTCCTCACCGAGCGTGCCATGCGGGTGTCGCCGGGTGACACGGTTGAGATCTATGGAGAGGGTTTGAACGCTGGACCGATTGCAGGCACGGTCCTGCGGGTCTATCCGGCCGGCTTCAGGAAGATCAGCTCATTGGGTGTTGAGCAGCAGCGGGTCAACGTGGCCGTAGGGCTGGAGCGCCGGCCGGAGCGGCTTGGGGTCGATTTCCGGGTCCACGTGCGGATCTACTACGATTCCGCAGCCAACGTGCCCACCCTGCCGCGGACGGCCTTGTTCCGCGGTGAAGACGGTGGCTGGCAGGCCATGGTGGTCCGCGGAGGTGTCATCGTCGTTGTGCCTGTGAAGGTGGGGCTCATGAACGACGACGAGGCTCAGATCGTAGAGGGGCTGGCCGCGGCCGATGACGTGGTGGCCCGGCCTTCGACCGACATCGTCGCCGGAATGAGGGTGAAAGTGCAGAGTGTCCGGTAGGACCGCCATGTTAGAGCGGTTCGGTGGCCGGCGGCCGATGTTGCGGGAACGGGCCTGGCCGTCAAGGGCGGGCAGGGGGCTTTCCAGACGGCTATTCGCCATAGCAGTGCCTCAAGGGCATGGCTCTGCCGAACGAGGCTGACGCTCGTCAAGTGGTTGGAGACGAGCCGAGGCATCGCCCCGGCCGGCATCCTGGTGAGAGCCGCGGGAAGGCGTGGCCGAGCGGCCGGAATCATAACTCTCTTGTATTCAATAAGATAGAGATTCTCAGCGGCGAAGCCGGGTTTGGCCTCATCCGTGTGTCCCGGCCGGCCGATCTCACAATGGGAGACGGCATTATGCGCCGCCCGATAAGTCATGCGACGAGGGTTGCGGTTCCACCTGTGGGAGGGTGTCGAGCGACTGATCCGTGTGACGGCGAGCCACGGGCCTTCGGTTGGCAGGGGGCGTCAGCTGATTGACGTGTGTTGCGGTACGGGTGGATTAGGCAGCGTGTGGTGCCACTCCTCCGAAGTTGAGCGGGTGCGGGTCTTCTGGCCAGCGGCCGCCTGAGCGAAGTAGGTTTCATGATCACCCACGCCAGCCACAAAGGGAGCCAGACTGACGCCGCGGAGCGCGGCGTTCCGGCAGACTGGTTGTGGCGATCGATGACAGCGTATATCCGGCCGGCGATTATTCTGGTTGCGGGTTTGGCCCTGAGCGCCTACTGCTTTCGCACCATGCAGGAATGGGAACGACGGTATCTCCGCGCGAGTGCGGCAGCGACGGTGGCGGACTCGGCGACTCCATACGTCGTTCTGATCGGCGGCTGTGCCTTGACGCTGTTCTCAGCCTTGTGCTGGGCACCACAGAACCGTCGATCGGTTGGTCACAGGTGCATGCCTGGGCAGCAAGGCATTGGACAGGTGGAACTGGAGCAAGCTCTGCGGGCAAGCGAAGAGACGCTATCCCGCATCCTGGACGGCACGCCCATTCCTCTTTTTGTGGTTGACAGGCGGCATGTCATCACCCATTGGAACCAAGCCTGCCAGAACCTGACCGGGATCCCCGCCCGGGAGGTTGTCGGCACGCGGAAGGCATGGGCTGCCTTTTATCCCGACGAACGGCCGGTCATGGCGGACCTCGTTGTCGATCAGCGACCCGAAGAAGAGATCGTGGCGATGTACGGCGACCGGTGCTGTGAATCCCCCATGTTGCCCGCGGCTTACGAGTGTGAAGCGGCCTTTGCACATCTCGGGATCGGCGGCCGATGGCTCTTGTTCATGGCCGCTCCGGTACGAGACGCAACTGGCAGCCTGGTCGGCGCGATCGAGACTTTCCAGGATATTACCGATCGCAAGCGGGTTGAAGGCGAGCTTCAGCGGCGGATCGAGGACCTGTCTGAAGCCCAGCGGCGGATGGAAGTCCTTGTGTCCAATACCACGGATCGTGAGAAGCGGATGGTAGCCCTGAAACGAGAGGTCAATGATCTGAGGCGCCTGCTGGGGCGTGAACCCAAGTACCAGGGTCCGCAGTTGGTGGATGAGCTCATCGCAAGATCCTCCGCATCGGTGGGCGAATAGTGGGGTGAATCATGGCGGCTACTTTGTACTGGATTCAGTGTGGCGGGTGTGGGGGGGACACGATATCCCTGCTTGGCGCGGACAGTCCGGACATCGTCGAGTTGCTGACCCTGCTGGATATTGAGATCCTGTGGCATCCGTCCATTTCGAACAACACCCATAGCCAGCATCAAGATCTTCTGGAGCGAATACTGGCAGGTCGACAGAACCTGGACGTTCTGTGCGTCGAAGGGACCATCATACGAGGTCCGGGCGGAACCGGCATGTATGACGCGATAGCCGGCCGACCCAAGAAGGACCTGGTGGCGAGCCTCGCCAGTCAGGCGCGGTTTGTTGTTGCGGTTGGAACCTGTGCTAGCTTTGGCGGTATCGGTGCCGATGGTGCCGTGGAAGCCTGCGGCGTGCAGTTTCTCAAGTGGGAAAAAGGCGGCTTCTTGGGGGCCGAGTTTACGGCCCGCAGCGGCCTGCCGGTGGTTAACCTGCCTGGGTGCCCCTGTCACAGCGATGTGATCGTGAGTACCTTGACGGCTCTGCTCGGCGGTCAGTCGATCCCTCTCAGCAAGTACAACACCCCGCTCATCTGGTACGGCCTGCTGGTCCACCAGGGTTGCACGCGTAACGAGTATCACGAGTATCGGGTTGAAGACCAGGGTTTTGGCGAGAAGGGTTGCCTGTTTTTCCACATGGGCTGCCACGGCCCACTGGCGTACGGGCCCTGCAACAAGGTGCTGTGGAATCGGCGTAGTTCCAAGACTCGGGTTGGGGTACCGTGTTTCGGCTGTACGCGGCCCGACTTCCCGCAAGCCTATCCCTTCTATTACACGCGTAACATCGAGGGCATTCCCAAGCAGCTTCCGGACGGTGTGGACCGCGCGCACTACCTGGCCTACAAGGGCATGGCGGCAGCAGCCGCTCCGGATCGGCTCAAGGATCGCAGGACCCGCGTCTAGCGGCGAGGAGACTTCGTATTCCCATGACGGCAACACTGAACCATCCAGCGAAGCGTTCCGTGACCAGGACGCTCGACATCCCGCTGAATCGAGTCGAGGGTGATCTCAGCATCCGTGTCGAGCTGGACAGCGGTCGGGTGTCAGAAGCCTGGAGTTCGGGGACCATGTATCGGGGCATTGAGAACATCCTGCTTGGCCGCGGCCCTCTCGACGGACTGGTGATCACGCCGCGCATCTGTGGCATTTGCAGCACGGCGCATCTGACCGCCGCATCCAAGGCTCTGGATTCGATTTCTGGAATCCAGCCGCCCCCGGACGCCATTCGGGTCCGCAATCTCGCCCTCATGGCCGAACTGCTCCAAAGCGACGTCCGGCAGACGTTTCTGACCTTCGCGGCGGACTTCACGAATGGGGCCTATCAGAGACACCCGCTGCATGAGGAGGCTCTGAGGCGATATGCGCCGATGAAGGGAGAGACGGCCATCGATGTGATCCGGCAGACCCGCAAGATAGTTGAGATCGTGGCGATACTCGGTGGACAGTGGCCGCATTCCTCGTACATGGTGCCCGGCGGCGTGGCCGGCGTCCCCAGCCTTGCCGACCTTCTGCAGTGCCAGCATCTACTGGCTGGCTACCGGGCCTGGTACGAGCGTCGCATTCTGGGATGCTCGATCGATCGCTGGGGTGAAGTTCGCAGCGGGGCGGATCTGGACAACTGGCTTCATGAATGCGCCGCTCACCGCGACAGTGATCTGGGTTTCTTCATCCGCTTTGCCCGTCAGAACGGTCTTGACCGAATCGGTGGCGGACATGGCAATTTCATCAGCTTTGGCCTGCTTGATTTGCCACCGGGTACGGAGGTCCGTAGCCGAAACGGTTCCACGACCCACTTGATGGGTGGGGGTTTTGCCCGCGGGGCGCATATCACGCCATTCGATCCGGCCAACGTGACCGAGCACGTTGCCCATTCGTGGTATGTGGACTACCCCGCCGGCCGACATCCCTTCGAGGGCGAGACGCGTCCCTACGCCACCGGGGAAGAGAGCCAGAAGTACTCCTGGGCCAAAGCTCCCCGATATGCGGACTTGCCGGCCGAGACGGGACCGCTCGCGGAGATGGTTGTTTCACGGAACCCGCTTTTTGCCGACTTGCTGACTTCGGGGCCTAGTGTCTTAACCCGCCAACTTGCGCGCCTGGTTCGGCCGGCAGAACTGATGCCGGCGATGCAGCAATGGCTCTCGGAGATATGCCCGGACGGCACTTTCTACGATCCCGCATCGGCTATCACTGAAGGCGAGGGATTCGGGACTGTGGATGCCGCCCGCGGAGCGCTGGGACACTGGGTGAGGATTGAAGGCGGCAGCATCCAACGCTATCAGATAATCACCCCCACGGCGTGGAACGGCTCGCCGCGCGACTCCGGCCACGTCCGGGGACCGTGGGAGGAGGCGCTGATCGGAACACCGGTTGCTGATCCTGAGAACCCGGTGGAAGTAGGCCACGTGGTCCGATCGTTCGACCCCTGCCTGGTCTGCACGGTACACGCCCTCCGCGGCAGGTGCAGCCTGGCTTGCAGAGACCTGTGAGGCGTGGGATGAAACGCATTGTCTGTGTCGGCAATCGCTACAAACCCGAGGATGCCAGCGGAGTGCTGGTCTACGACTGTTTGGCCGCGACCAGGCTGCCACCCGACGTTGAAGTCATCGACGGCGGACTGGCGGGCCTCGACCTGCTCCGGTTTGTGGAGAAGACTGACCGTGTGGTCTTTGTGGACGCCGTGTCCGGGTTCGGCCCACCAGGTACGATCGTGGTCCTGACCAGAGAGGAAGCGATGGGCAGGACACCCGTCGTCTACAGCCATGACGCTGGGCTGGCGTATCTGCTCGGAGTCCTTCAACGCGTCGTCGATGGTCCGCTCCCGGAAATCCGTGTCATCGGGATCGAGGGTGTCGCTGATGGCCGCGTGATCCGGGCGGCGGCCGATCTGTGCATTGAGATCGCGGTGGACGGAGACGCCGGGGAGCACGGGCGACTGGATCAGGTTGCGGGGGCAAGTTCGTGAAGCCAGCCTCTCACGAATGCAGCATGGCAGACCTCCTCGAGGAGAACAGGATGCTCCGTGAGGAAGTCCGCATCGCTCGACAAGCTTCAGACCTGACCGCGCAACTCGTCGTGCAGCAGTTCGTCAAGATCGAAGATATCCTGTTGCGGCTGGAGGAACAGGCCCGAGTCGAACAGGAACTGGGCGCGAAGCTGACGGAGAAACTGCGGGAATCGGAGATGCGAGAAGCCGAGTTGGCCCGTGACAGGCAACGGCTTGAGGATATGCAGGTGGCCGCCATCAACATGATGGAGGACATTGCCGGAGCGCGCGAGGCCGCCGAGGAGGCGACTCGAACCAAGAGCGAGTTCCTGGCGAACATGAGCCACGAGATTCGAACGCCGATGACGGCGATCCTCGGGTTCACGGACGTGCTGCTGGAGAGCAACAACCTCCACGATGCCTCGGGGGAACAGATCCAAGCGGCGAAGATCATCAAGAGCAACGGTGAATACCTGTTGCAGATCATCAATGATATCCTTGACATCTCGAAAATCGAGGCCGGCAAGATGACGCTCGAGCGGATCTCGTGTTCGCCCTGTCGCCTGATTGTCGAGGTCGCCGCGTTGATGCGAGTGCGGGCGAGCGCGAAGGGCTTGGCGCTCGAAATCGAATACGATGGGGCGATGCCCGAATCGATCCGGACCGATCCAACGCGCCTGCGGCAGGTTCTGGTCAACGTGATCGGCAATGCAATCAAGTTCACCGAGGTTGGCCGAGTTCGACTGGTCTCTCGTCTTGCGAGCGCGGACAACGAGCCACTGGTTCAGTTTGATGTTGTGGATACGGGCATTGGCATGACCGAAGAGCAGGTTGCCAACCTGTATAAGCCGTTCACGCAGGCCGATACTTCGACCACCCGCAAGTTCGGCGGAACGGGTCTCGGTCTGACCATCAGCAAGCGGCTGGCAATGATGCTCGGTGGCGACATCATCCTGGTTGAGACTACCCCAGGTGCGGGAGCCCACTTCAGGATCAGCGTAGCGACCGGACCCCTCGACAACGTGACGATGATCGATGATCCAGCTTCGACCACGACGGTCATCGACAAGCCGAGCGAGCGGAAGGGAGAATCCGAAGAAGCGCGCTTGAGCGGTTGCCGCATCCTGCTCGCCGAGGACGGTCCAGACAACCAGCGTCTGATCGCACATATGGTGAGGAAAGCGGGGGCAACCGTGACCATCGTTGAGAACGGGAAGCTGGGAGTGGACGTGGCCCTTGCCGCCCGCGACCAAGGTTGCCCCTTCGATGTTATTCTCATGGATATGCAGATGCCCGTCATGGACGGCTATGCGGCGACCCGACTCCTTCGCCAGAAAGGGCACACCGGATCGATCATTGCCCTGACCGCCCATGCCATGGCTTCAGACCGTGAGAAGTGCCTTGCGGCCGGCTGCGACGATTACACCAGCAAGCCGATAGACAAGCGCAGGCTGATCGATGCAATCCGACAGCAGCTGCGGCGGGCCGCCGCAACGATCGAGGCAACTGCATCCGGAGGAGAGACCCTGATTGAGGTTGCAGCCGACTCAACTTGCGACTCGTGATTCCCAGGTGGGGGCGCCAGAGGAGATCCATGATCGCAGTGGCGACAGTGTGGTTCCTCAGGGGCAATGAGCCGGGACATCTTTGCCTATCGCACTCGGTGGCAGGACCACGCCCCAACCGGACTCAGTCAAGACCCATTGTACATAGGTGCTGCTGTTTGGGCCCCAGATCAGGTTGTAGTGGTCTCTGCACGGATAGTCGGGCGATCGTGTCTCGATGAACGTAATCACGGGTTCGCTTGCCGTGCCGGACAACTCTGCGAGGACGTAGGCACGGCCCGCTCCCATGTCGCCCTCTGGCGGAAGCAGATCCTCTCGAACGTAACCGTATGGCTCCGCGGCACTGACCCAGACCTCCCAGCGGTGCACTTCCGACGAGTCAGCATGCTTGACCACAAACCATGAATGGATGGCAATGGACTCGACCAGGGGAAGAGGGGCAGCGTAGAGCCGGACGAAGGCCTCGCCATCTTGGCATAACGAATCCAGTGGCGAAAACGGCGTTTGATCCGGCGGCTGGGGCGCACCCAGGCAAGCCATGATAGATGCCGTCGCCGCCGCGGTCAAGGTGAAACACGCCGCCCGCGGGGAGCGATACGCTCGTCTACTGATGCCGTACGCCACAGTCTCAACTCCGAGCCTCGAACGGAACTCCACAATGTCAGTATACCACACGACCTCTCGCGAGCACGATGCGATTGAAACCAAGGTCAAGACAGCAGGGGCAGCCGGGTGACCCGAAAGGTCGATCGTGCCGAGGATCGCAGCAGCTCGTGGAGCTCCGTCCCGTGAGGAGATCGGAGGTTGGAAGGTGTGAAGTCCATGCTCAGGGTTGCCGTGTTAGCGTCCGCTTCGGGCATGTGCTCGCCCGCTGGCGGACTGCAGGCGCAGGCCAAGACAGGATTCTGGGACGCGTTCGTTTCGGAGGCGCCTGACGGGACGTGGCAGAGTCAGGTCATAGCCGAAGGCAACGAGGTTTCGCATTTGACAAGCGGGTAGACATATTCGATATCATCAGGGGGAAAGGGGGCTTCCATTCGAACGTCCGAGAAGTGTTTGAAGGAAGCACGTCATGTCAATTCCAGCATCTCGGCGAAAGGCCAACCTTCGGCTTGCGTTGGGCGTAGCAGTCCTGGGTGCTCCCCGCGTGCTCTCTGCCTACGGGGAAGCTACAGGTGTGACGCAGTGGCCGGATAGCATAGCGGAAGTGGGTCTGGGGTTCGCTTGTATCGCGGCGGGCAAGGTGCCGATGCCCGAGCGGGTGTGACTCATGCTCAAGGGGTGAAGTAACGCGGAGACCTCGACCATGTTCGACACGGCGACCGAGATTCTACCCCACGAACACGTGCTTCTCATCAGAGTGTGCAAACCCATGCTTGATGAAGCGACCATGCGGAAGCTCGTCGTCGACGTGCGTGCTGCGGCCGCCAAACGGACCGGTGTGCCTATTGTTCTGGACGTCAGTCGGGTACACTTCGCTCCGAGCGGTTCACTTGGCCTCCTCGTGCAACTCGCCCAGCGTCTCAGACTCGAAGGTCGCAGGCTCGTCTTGATCAACCTCGATCCCCACCTTCTCACGACCATTCGAGTGACCCATCTCGACTCCGTTATCGAGATCCACGATAGCGTGGACCAGGTCGTAACCTCCTTGCCGAAGAGCGTGCAGAAGTCCGACCAGCATCACCTCGTCGCAACTGTCGTCGGCCAGCAACTTCCGCTTGCCGACCATTGAGTATTGCCGGAGGTCAACTTCGGGGAGTCGTCTCGCCTGGCGCGACCTTCATTTCCGGGAGAATCACGATTTCCCGGCGCGGGCCGGTCACGCCCTTCGTTGCACGTGACGCCACCGGGGTCTTCGGGTGAGCGAGGTCCTCGATAGAATCCGGAGACGACTGGGTGACAATCGTGCTGCCTAGGGTAACGGAACGGTCACGTCCTCCGTCAGGCACATGCTGCCATGTTCCTCGTCCACCCAACAGTATTCAAATCGGTATACGCCGGGCGTCAAGCCCTCGACGGTCGTCGTGGTGTCGTAGCAGCACAGGCAGTGACAGCCGGTTGTGAGCCGCTCCTTTTCCTGGAAATGCAGGAACGATCCCTGAACATCCAGTGTGACCAGGATATCATCGAGGCAGCAGTTGTACGCGGCGTTGCGATGCGTCACCTGAAGCGAAGGGCTGTGGATGGTCACGTTGAGCTCATCCTTGCCGCACCAAGGATAACCGTCCCTCAGCAGCGGATTGCCGGGCATGCACTCGCTTCTCCGGGTGTCGGAGATGTGAGCGGTGTGTACAACGCAGCTCGGATCCGCCGGATGATCTGAACCGCTGTAGCATCGCTGGAAGACGCCGAAATCGGTCTGATCGACATCGGAGTCTCCATCAAGATCCTCGGCCTCGCAGCCGGCGGGGAAGGGAATCGCCGGGCCTGAAGCACAGGGTCTGAACACGCCGAAATCGGTCGGGTCGACATCGCCGTCGCGGTCGAAGTCGCCGAGGATCACGGGCGGGCATCCGGCAGCATCGACGAGTGAACCGGGTACGGTGTTGGGGCAGGCATCGGCGCAGTCGGGCACACCATCGCCGTCTGCGTCCTCGTCCTGGACTGTGACTGTGACCTGGCAGGTCGCGGTGCGGCCGGCACCGTCGGTGGCGGTCAGAGTAACGACGGTGTCCCCGAGGCCAATCACCGTTCCGGCCTCGGGCGACTGGGTGGCGGACACCGAGCAGTTGTCGGCGAATTGAGCCAGCGGCAGCAGGTTGGGAAGCAACGCTTGGCAGTTCCCGTCCGCGGCCAGTGGTGCCGGAGGACTTGGACAAGTCATGGTGGGCGGGGTGTTGTCCACGACCGTCACTGTGATTTGGCAATCGGCAGTCAAGCCGGCGCTGTCGGTTGCCGTCACAGTAACGATCGCATCACCCAGTCCGACGAGCGTTCCTGGGGGAGGAACCTGTGTCAGAGTCACCGAGCAATTGTCACTGGCCACCACGCTGCCGGTCAGATCGGGAACCGCGGCCTTGCAGTCGGTGTTCACGTTCAGCGGTGCCGGAGGAGCGCCGCAAGTGATGGTCGGCGGCGTGACATCGATGACAGTCACGGTGACTTGGCAGGTCGCGGTCAGGCCCGCGCCGTCGGTGGCGGTCAGCGTCACGAGCGTATGGCCCAATCCGACGAGAGTGCCTGGAACAGGATTCTGCGTCACGTTGACCGAGCAGTTGTCACTCGGCGTCGCGCCGGCGGTCAGGTCGGGAATAGCAGCCTGGCAATTGGTGTTGGCGTTGATCGGCGCCGGTGTCGGTGGGCAAGTGATCGTTGGGGGTGCCGTGTCCACGACGGTCACTGCCACTTGGCAGGTTGACTGGTTGCCGACGCCGTCGGTTGCGGTGAGTGTCACGAAGGTGTTACCCAGGCCGATCGCTGTACCTGCCGCCGGGTTTTGTGCGACCGCAGCGGTGCCGATGCAGACATCTGAAGCGGAAGCGGCGGAGGCCAAATCCGGCAAGGTTGCCTGGCAATTCCCGTTCGCAGAGACCGGCGCCGGCGGGCTGGGGCAGGTGATCGTCGGCGGTGTCGTATCGACAACGGTCACCGTCCGGCTTGCGGTCACTAGATGGCCCTTCTCATCCTGGGCGATCCAGGTGACGAGCGTGCCTCCCAACGGGAATGTGGTGGGAGCATCGTGGGTGACGGGTACGTTGGGATCACACGCGTCGCTGGCCGTGGGCATATTCAGGAACGCGGCCACGGCCGGATCGGTAGTCGGCACTCCAGACGGCCCCTGGCACTCGACAGTCAGATTGGCGGGCAGGTTGTTGATGATCGGCGGAATGGTATCGACCAAATGGATGGTGCGGCTGATGGTGATGGCGCTGTTGCCGGCCGCATCGACCGCGCTGTAGGTCACAACGTAGTCGCCGCACTGGCTTGGCTTGACGACATCGCCCCCGACCGTCGCGGAGAAGGTGCCGTCGCAGTTGTCGGCGGCCGTGGCTCCCTGCTCGACGTAGACGGTCGCAGGGTTGCACTCGAGGGTGATCTCGCCCGGCCCGTTCAGCGTGATGAGCGGGGGCGTGGTGTCTCGCACCATGATGGTGGCGGTGCAGGTGGCGCTGTTTCCGGCGTTGTCCGTGGCGGTGAGTGTGACCAATGTGTCGCCAAGTCCCACCAGCGTGCCGGCTTCCGGGCTCTGTGTAACGACCGGATTCGGGTCGCAAACATCCACCGCGACTACGGCGGGAATGAGGTTCGGGATCGCAGCCAGACAGGAAGCATTGGCCGAGAGACCTTGATCTCCGGGGCACTGGTTCATGGTCGGCGGTGTGCGGTCGAGGAAGAGTGTGGCCGTGTCGGAGATGACCGTCCTGCACTCGTTGGTCAGGACCACGTCATAGTCGCCGTTGTGGGCGGCGTTGAAACTGGTGATGGTGAAGGTGCTTCCGGTCTCGCCCTGCAGTTCAGAGCCGTCCTTGCGCCACTTGTAGGTCGGCGCGGGTATCCCGGTGGCGGCGACGGAAAGAACAACGGTCGCATTGAGGCAGATCTCGCCACCCACGGGCTGCTGAGTGATGACTGGCGGACTGTAGACGGTGAGCCGAACACTGTCGGCGTTGTAGTCCACGTGCCAGCACTTCTCGTTGAGGAGCGGTGGGAGGTTAAGCGGGGCGAACGTCCCAGTGATCGATCCGGCCGTCACGATATCGTAGGACGATCCCGCCGGTGGGTCGTAACCGTTGAAGAGTGTCACCGTGGCGCTGCCGGCGAGTGCGGCCGCACCGGTCACGTTGAGCCGGTCGTATCCGCTGCCCGGAGTGGTTCCACCGATCTCGATAGCGAATCCGCCGGTGGTGTCCTGCGTGTAGGTTGCGGACATGTCGACCTTGCCGGGCGACAAGAGGCCGGGACTCACCACTCCTGACGACTGAACGATGGCGTTGACTGTCCCGTTGCCGCGCAGCTCGCCACCTTGAATGGCAGCCAGCGTGGTCGCCGCCAGTATTCCGCCGTCAAGTTCCGTGATACCGGCCGACTGAGTGTACTGCCCGGTGGTCGTGAACGTGCTGTTGGTTCCGGCACGGATGGTCCCGGCGTTCGCGAAGCCTCCCGTTCGCGTGAAGTTGCGACTGTTGGTTACAGTGAAACTCCCGGCGTCGGAGTTGATCGCGAACCCGCGCAGCCCATCCTGGCCTGACTGATCCAGGATTTGTGATGCTGCGCCGTCGAGCACGATGGTCGCGGCGTTGGTGACAATGTTGGCGTTTGGGAAGAAGAACTTGCCCTTAATTGTGTAGGTACCACCGGTCAACGCTGACCCGGCGAAGTTCGGGAAGGTGCACTGAAGGTACAGGATTCCCGCCTCGACCGCCACGGTCCCGTTGTTGTTGAATGACTGAAGGTAGCTACCGTAGTGGGCGAACGTCGCTTGGCCCGCACCACGCTTGATGAATGTACCCGTGTTGGTAACGGCGTGGTTTCCGGAATACGAGTTCCATGTCAGGTCCGAACCCGAGTCGACTGTGAGCTGGCCGTTGTTGGTCAGGGTAGTACCGCTCCCACCGTGAACGTTGCCCCCCGTCCAGCTCAGCGTGCCGTCGTTGGTGAGATTACGATACAGGTAGACAGTGCCGGTGGCGGTGCCGGTGACGGCCAGGCTGGCGCCGGTGGCCACGACCGTTGTCCCACTCCCGGTCATCGTCCCGCCGCTCCACGTCGAAGTCCCGTGTAACGTCAGCGTGCCGGTTCCACCCAGTGTGCCGCCGCTC
>Ga0209310_1002083_pt1 | contig 13384 bp, 7 predicted proteins | sample AD_UKC030_MetaG_FD_184415 | JGI IMG/M metagenome (GOLD analysis project Ga0209310, IMG submission 184415) | Active sludge microbial communities of municipal wastewater-treating anaerobic digesters from USA - AD_UKC030_MetaG (SPAdes) (version 2) | ecosystem: Engineered > Bioreactor > Anaerobic >... | reverse complement strand
CCGCCTGCGCGCCTTCCTCCCGCGCCTCGCGAACGGCGACGTTCTCCTCTTCGCCTCGACGAAGGCGGGGCTCGACGTCTTCCACTGCGGCTTCCTCGTCCTCGCAGGCGGCTCGCTCCGCCTTCGACACGCCTCCCGGAGCGCCGGTTGCGTCGTCGAGGAGGACCTCGTGCGCTTCCTCGCCGCGAACCGGATGGCGGGGCTGGTCGCGGCGCGGCCGCTCGATCCGGTGAAGACCGCCGCGCCCGCCCCCGCGCGGCGCGAGCCGGCCCGGAAGGAGCGCTCGTGAGCCTCCTCCGCCCGATGCCGGTCTCCTCGGAGGGGCTCGCGCTCCTCCTCGCCGACGCGACGGAGGAGGTCGTCTTCCTCTCCGACCCGCGCGTCGCCGTGACGCCCGGCCCGCGGATGTTCGAGCGGATGGCGCAGACGCTCCGCGACACGGGGGCGGGCTGGGTCTACTCCGACTCTGCCGGCCACCCGCGGATCGACTACCGCCCCGGCAGCCTCCGCGACGGCTTCGACTTCGGGCCGATCGTCGCGTTCCCGCTCGCCCTCGCGCGGGAGGCCGGAGTCGCGGAGGGCCTCCGCTGGGGAGCGCTCTACGACCTTCGCCTCCGCCTCTCCGAGCGCGCCCCCGTCGTCCGCGTCCCGGAGCCGCTCTACGCCTCCGGGCCGCTCGAGACGCGCCCCTCCGGCGAGGCGCAGTTCGACTACGTCGACCCGAGGAACCGCGAGGCCCAGGTCGAGTTGGAGCGCGTCGCCACGGAGCACCTCCGGCGGATCGGTGCCCTCCTCCCGCCCGAGTTCGCGCCCGTCTCGCTCCCCGACGAGCGTTTCCCGGTGACGGCGAGCGTCGTCATCCCCGTGAGGAACCGGGAGCGGACGATCCTCGACGCCGTCGCGAGCGCCCTCTCGCAGCAGGCGCCGTTCCCGTTCAACGTGATCGTCGTCGACAACCACTCGACCGACGGGACGACCGAGATGCTCGGCGGCGTGAGGGACCCGCGCCTCGTCCACGTCGTCCCCCAGCGGCGCGACCTCGGGATCGGCGGCTGCTGGGACGAGGCGCTCTTCCACCCGCGCTGCGGCCGCTACGCCGTCCAGCTCGACTCCGACGACCTCTACGCGAACGAGGGCGTCCTCGCCCGGATCGTCGCCGAGCTCGAGGCGGGGCCGTACGCGATGGTCGTCGCCTCGTACACGATGGTCGACTTCGAGCTGAGGGAGATCCCGCCCGGCCTCGTCGACCACCGGGAGTGGACGCGGGAGAACGGCCGGAACAACGCCCTCCGCGTGAACGGCTTCGGTGCGCCGCGCGCCTTCGACGTCTCGATCCTCCGGAGGATCGGGTTCCCGAACGTGAGCTACGGCGAGGACTATGCCGTCTGCCTGAGGGTCAGCCGCGAGCACGAGATCGGGCGGATCTACGACTCCGTCTACCTCTGCCGGCGCTGGGAGGGGAACTCCGACAGCGCCCTCCCGCTCGAGACGCAGAACCGCTACGACGCCTATAAGGACTGGCTCCGAACGGTCGAGCTCGCCGCCCGAATGCGGCTCCTCGCGGGGCGCGCCTGACCGCGATGCGCACGGCGGTCGAGGAGCTCTTCCTCCGGCAGGTCGAGGAGTGGCCGCTCCTCGCCGCCGGCGTGGCGGCGCTCTCCGGGGCGCGGACGCGGGACGTCGGCGGAGGGGGGCGCGGCCCGCTCGTTCGCCACATCCCGCACCGCGCGGCGAGCACGACGGCGAAGGTCGACCCCGCCTCGATCGCGAAGCGCCCCTGCTTCCTCTGCCGCGAGAACCTCTTCCCCGAGCAGCGGGGAATCGCCTTCGGAGGCGACTGGACGCTCCTCTGCAACCCGTTCCCGATCGTGGAGAGGCACCTGACGATCGTCCACCGCGAGCACCGCGACCAGCGGATCGGAGGTCGCCTCGGCGCCCTCCTCGACCTCGCCGCCGCGCTCGAAGGGCACTTCGTCCTCTACAACGGCCCCCGGTGCGGCGCCTCTGCCCCCGACCACCTCCACTTCCAGGCGGGCGCGCTCGAGGAGCTGCCGGTCGTTCCCGTCGCGGACGGTGCGGAAGGCCCGGCCCTCGACGCCTGGGGTGCGCGGGCGCTCCTCCTCCGGGGCGCCCGCGAATCCGTCGTCTCCGACGCGGAGCGCGCCCTCGCCCTTCTCGCCGGCGCGCTCCCGCAGGAGCCGGAGCCGTGGGTCAACGTCGTCGCCTGGCGGGCGCCGGATGGCGGCTTCGTCCTTCTCCTCTACCCGCGGGCCAAGCACCGCCCCGAGGCGTTCCACCGCGGCGAGCTGATCGTCAGCCCGGCGGCGGTCGACCTTTCCGGCCTCGTCGTCGCGCCGGTGGAGAGGGACTTCGAGCGGATGGCGGCCGCCGACCTCCGGGCGGTCTTCGAGGAAGTCGCGATCGGCAAGGAGGCCTTCGGCCGCCTCCTCGCCGGGATCGGAGGTTCGCGGTGATCGTCTCCGTCGGCCTGATGGAAGGGCTCCCGTCCCTCGAGGTCGAGCTCCTCGGGACTTTCGTCGATCCGTCCGGTGCGCGGCTCGGACCGGGACGCGTTCGGCTCGACTCCGAGACGACGCTCTCGCCGGTGGACCCGGCCGCCGCGGCGTTCGCGATCGACGGCGTGACGATCGGCATCGGGTTCCACTGGGAGCGGAAGGAACGCCAGGCCTTTCGCGGAACGCTCCGTCTCCTCCGGCGACCCTCCGGGCTGACGGTCGTCAACGACGTCCCGCTCGAGGAGTACGTCACGAGCGTCGTCTCCTCCGAGATGAGCGCCGCCTGCCCGCCGGAGCTCCTGAAGGCGCACGCCGTCATCTCGCGCAGCTGGCTGAAGGGCCCCTCGGCGCGCGCCGTCGTCCCGCCGCCCCCCTCGGCGCCGGGCGAGGTCCTCCGCTGGTACGGACGGGAGGCGCACCCCGACTTCGAGGTCTGCGCCGACGACCACTGCCAGCGCTACCAGGGGATCACGAAGGCGATCTCTCCGGCGGCGGCCGAGGCGGTCCGCGCGACGGCGGGAGAGATGCTCCTGTTCGACGGCGAGATCTGCGACGCCCGCTTCTCGAAATGCTGCGGCGGCCTCACCGAGTCGTACGCGACGGCGTGGGACGACGCGGAGGTCCCCTACCTCGTCTCCTTCGCGGACGGCCTCGAGGGGCCGCCCCCCTCCGACCTCGAGGCGTTCCTTCGCGCCGCGCCGGCGGCGTTCTGCAACACCGCGGACGCCGGGCTCCTCGCGCGGATCCTTCCCGGCTTCGACCAGGAGACGCGCGACTTCTACCGCTGGAGGGTCGCGTACGGCGCCGCCGAGCTGGGCGAGATCGTCGCCGCGCGCCTCGGCGTCGACCTCGGCCCGATCGTCGCGCTCGAGCCGCTCGCCCGCGGCCCCTCGGGCCGCATCTTCCGCCTCCGGATCTCGGGGGAGCGCGGCGAGGTCGTCGTCGGCAAGGAGCTCGAGATCCGTCGCGCCCTCTCGCGCTCGCACCTCTACAGCTCGGCCTTCGTCGTCGATCGCGAGACGGGCCCCGGCGACGAGCCGCGCTTCGTCCTTCGCGGGGGGGGCTGGGGGCACGGCGTCGGCCTCTGCCAGATCGGGGCGGCCGTCATGGCCGAGCGTGGCTTCGCCTACCGGGCAATCCTCGCGCACTACTACCCGGGGACGTCGGTCGGCGCCGTGCCGCTGCCGGAGCGGGAGATCAGGGGACCGCTTGACCTCGACGCGCGCTCCCTGCGGCTCCTCGAGACCCACTCGATCCTGAACGTCCTGAACGTGGTCGTCCTCCGGATCGGCGACGTCGGCGACCTCGTGGGCGACGCGGAGACGGCGGACGCGCTGATCGCGCGCGTCCGCGCCGGGCACCCGGAGCTCGACGAGCCCGAGAAGGCGGTCGCGGCGCTCGAGAAGACCCGCGAGGTCCGCGACGCCGTCCTCGCCTGGATCGCCGCGGCGAGCGAGGCGCGCACCGGCTCCCTCCGGGCGGAGCTCGACCTCCACGCGGCGAACCTCGCCTCCGCCTTCGACGTCCTCGCGGCCCGCGCCGCGGAGCTGGGCCGTCGCGTGCCGAGCGCGGACCCGTGGGTCCGTCGCTCGCTCGCCGGGCTTCGCGAGAACCTCGCGGAAGCGATCCGTGCGATCGAGCGGAACGCGCTCGGCCGGTGGCGGATCGCCTCGGGAGCGGGAGACCGCGGCCCCGACGCCTACCTGATCGAGATCGACCTCTCGAGCCGCGACGGAGAGACCCTCGCCCTGCCGGCCGTCCTCGAGGACGTCATGCGCGACCTCGCCGCGAACGCGCGGAAGTACACGGCGCCGGGAGGCGCGCTCCGCGTGACGCTCGCGGAAGACGGCGACGGGCTGCTCCTCCGGGTCAGCGACACGGGGCGGGGCATTCCCGAGGAGGAGATCGAGGAGGTCGTGCGCTTCGGACGGCGCGGACGTCCCGACGGCCGAAGGCAGTTCGGCGGCGGCTACGGCCTGACGAAGGCCTGCTACGTCGCCCACGCGTTCGGGGGACGGATCTGGATCCGCTCCGCTCCGGGCGCGGGGACGACGGTCACGATCCGGATCCCGCGCCCCGATCGCTGACACGGGACGCTCCGAAGACTCGGAACGGGCTCGCTCCGGGCCGGCGGGGGCGAGCTGTTGCCGTTCTCATCGCCCCGCAACGGCCGGGCGAGAGCCCCGGAATGGGCCTTCAACTCATTCATTACCTGTCATTTGCGTCGTCGCAGCGGCGGGTGCGGTGTTGAGAAGGTCAACGGGGGCATCCGGGGCGTCCTCGCGCTCCTCGAACGTAAGCGTCTGCGCTGGAAATGCTTGCGCCGATCTGCCGGGGCGTGGCAGCGCCCTTGCGATATCTCCGGGCGAAGCGGGCCGAGAGAAATCGGGGCAACCCGCAGGGAGGTTCGAAATGGTCGCTCTCTTCGTCATCCTCACCATCGTCGTCGCCCTCGCCGTCGACAGCTGGGTCCTCGCCCGTCAGCGCCGGACCACCGCCGTCGTGGCCCCCGCGCCGCTCGTGGCGATGAAGGTGCCCCAGCCTCCCCAGGGAATCTTCCTCGACGCGGCCCACACGTGGCTGCGCATCACCTCCGACGGCCGCCTGCGCGTCGGCATCGACGACTTCCTCGCCGAGGCCGTCGGCCAGGTCGAGAAGGTCGAGGTCCCCGCCCAGGGCACCACGATCGAGCGCGGCAGCCCGCTCTTCACCCTCTTCGTCAAGGGGCGCAGGCTCGTCGTCCCCTCGCCGGCCTCGGGCACGGTGATGTCGGCCAACGACAAGGCGCTGCGCGACCCGTCCGCGGTCGTCCGCGACCCGTACGGCGCCGGCTGGGTCGCCTCGATCTGGACGCGCGACCACCACGCGGCGATCTCCCCGCTGCGCATCGGTGCGGCCGCCACCCACTACCTGCGCGAGGAGCTCCACCGCCTGGCCGACTTCATGGTCCCCACCCGCGTCCACGCGACGGTGCCGGTGATGGCCGACGGCGGCCTGCCGGGCAAGGGCGCCGCGGCCAGCCTGGACGACGAGAGCTGGCAGGCCTTCACCCGAGAGTTCGTCAGCGCCCCGGCCGAGAAGCCGAAGGCCTGACCCTCCGCCCCTCCCCGCCTCCCGGGCCCCGGACGCCTCGCGGCGCCGGGGCCCTTCGGCTTTCGGGAGGCAACCCGGCCCTACGCGCTCCCGAGCGCCGCCGCCACGAGCGCCCGCGCCTCTTCCTGGATCCGCCGGAGGTGCTCGCGGCCGAGGAAGCTCTCGGCGTAGATCTTGTAGACGTCCTCCGTCCCGGAGGGGCGTGCCGCGAACCACCCGTCCTTCGTCGCGACCTTCAGTCCGCCGATCGGCGCGCCGTTGCCCGGTGCCTTCGTCAGGATCGCCGTGATCGGCGCTCCGGCGAGCTCCTTCGCCGTCACGTCCGGCGGAGAGAGCTTCCCGAGCCGCGCCTTCTGGTCGGGCGTCGCCGCCGCGTCGACCCGTTCGTAGACCGGCTCGCCGTAGAGCGCCGTCAGCTCGCGGTAGAGCTCGCCGGGGTCCCTTCCGAGGACGGCGGTCATCTCCGCGGCGAGGAGGCCGAGGATCATCCCGTCCTTGTCGGTCGTCCAGGTCGTTCCGTCGCGCCGGAGGAAGGAAGCCCCCGCGCTCTCCTCGCCCCCGAAGCCGAGGTCTCCCGAGAGGAGCCCCGGGACGAACCACTTGAAGCCGACCGGCACCTCGACGAGCTTCCGGCCGAGCCCCTCGGCGACGCGGTCGATGAGGCTCGAGGAGACGAGCGTCTTGCCGACCCCTGCGTCCTTCCGCCAGCCGTCGCGCGCGCCGAAGAGGTAGCGGATCGCGGCGGCGAGGTAGTGGTTCGGGTTCATGAGGCCGGAGGGCGTCACGATCCCGTGGCGGTCGACGTCGGCGTCGTTCCCGACGGCGACCTGGTAGCGGTCGCGGATCGCGATGAGCGAGGCCATCGCGGACGGCGAGGAGCAGTCCATCCGGATCCGGCCGTCCCAGTCGAGCGTCATGAACGCGAACGCCGGGTCGACGCGCGGGTTGACGACGGTCAGGTCGAGCCGCCACCGCTCGGCGATCCTCTGCCAGAAGTCGACCGAGGCGCCGCCCAGCGGGTCGACGCCGATCCGAACGCCCGCCGCGCGGATCGCCTCGAGGTCGACGACCGACGCGAGGTCGTCGACGTACGAGGTCAGGTAGTCGTGCGCGACGGTCGTCGCGGCCTTCCGCGCGCGCGGGAAGGGAACCCGCTTCACCCCCTCGAGCCCGGCGGCGAGGAGGGCGTTCGCCCGGCTCTCGATCGCCTTCGTCGCGTCGGTGTCGGCCGGCCCGCCGTGCGGCGGGTTGTACTTGAAGCCGCCGTCCTCCGGCGGGTTGTGCGACGGCGAGATGACGATCCCGTCGGCGCGCGGGCCGTCGTGGTCCCGGTTCCACGCGAGGATCGCGTGCGAGACGACGGGCGTCGGCGTGAAGCCGTCGGCCGCGTCGACGCGCACCGTGACGCCGTTCGCCGCGAGGACCTCGAGCGCCGTCCGGAAGGCCGGCTCGGAGAGAGCGTGGGTGTCCTGGCCGAGGAAGAGCGGCCCGGTCGCCCCCTGCGCGGCGCGGACCTCGCAGATCGCCTGCGTCGTCGCGAGGATGTGCGCCTCGTTGAAGCTCCCGCGCAGCGAGGAGCCGCGGTGGCCCGAGGTCCCGAACGCGACGCGCTGGGCGCGCTCGGCCGGGTCGGGCCGCTCGGTGTAGTAGGCGGCGAGGAGGCGCGGGACGTGGACGAGGTCTCGGCCCTCGGCGGGCTGCCCGGCGCGCGGGTGGCTCATGGGGTCCCTCCGGCCGGACACCGTATGCGCGGGCACGAGGGGAGTCAACGGGAGGGCTCGCCGCCTGCGGAGGGAGCCCGGGGGCCGTGGACCATCGTCCCCCCCGGCGTGCCCCGAGGCGCGGACGAGGGCGCACGCGAGGAGCGCGGAGGGCGAGAGGTCGGCGTCGGGCGCCGCGGGAGATTCGGCGGCCGCGAGGGCGCGGAACGTGATCAACTCGCCTCCCGTGCCGCGGACCGAACGCGCCCGGAGGGAGTCGACTCGATGACGACGGGACGCCTGCTCCTCGCCCTCCTCCTCCTCGCTCCCCTGCGCCTCGGCGCGGCCGAGCCGTTCGACGTCGTCGAGAGCACCATCCCGGCGATGCAGGCCGCGATGAAGGAGGGGCGCGTCACCTCGCGCGACCTCGTCCTTCTCTCGCTCGCGCGGATCGCGACGTGGGAGGGCCGGCTCCACGCCGCGATCACCGTCAACCCGCGCGCCCTCGCCGAGGCCGACGCGCTCGACCGCGAGCGGAAGGCGGGGAGAGTGCGCGGGCCTCTCCACGGCATTCCCGTCGCCGTGAAGGACAACGTCCAGACCGCCGACCTTCCGACGACGGGCGGAGCGCTCGCCTTCGACGGCTGGGTGCCGCCGGCGGACGCCACGCTCGTGAAGAACCTCCGGGCCGCCGGAGCGGTGATCCTCGCCAAGACGCAGCTCACCGAGCTCGCGAACTGGGTCGCCGCCTCGCCGCAGCCGATGCCGAACAACTACAACGGCCTGAACGGCTGGGGCTTCAACCCGTACGACGCGCGGCGCGACCCGCGCGAGGCGACGTTCGACGGCCGGCCCGCGCTGAACACCGGCGGCTCGAGCTCCGGCGCGGGGACGGCCGCGAGCTTCTGGGCCGCGAGCGTCGGCACCGAGACCTCGGGCTCGATCCTCTCCCCCTCGAACCAGAGCATGCTCGTCGGGATCAAGCCGACCGTGGGGCGCATCAGCCGGACCGGCGTCATCCCGATCACGGCCGACCAGGACACGCCGGGCCCGATGGCCCGCTCCGTGACGGACGCGGCGATCCTCCTCGGCGTCCTCGAGGGGACGGCTCCGGACCCGAACGATCCGGCCACGTCGGCCTGCGCGCCGCCGCCCGGGAACGACTACACGCGGTTCCTGAAGAAGGACGGCCTGAAGGGCGCGCGCATCGGCATCCCGCGGGCCTTCTACTACGACAGGGTCACGCCTCCCGGGGCGGAGAAGCCGCGCGGCGGCCTGAGCCCGGAGCAGGCGAAGGTGATGGCCGAGGCGATCGAGGCCCTGAAGAAGGAAGGCGCCGTCATCGTCGACCCGGCCGACGTCCCGAGCGTCGTCGACCCGGACCCCTCGCGGAACTACCTCCGCTGGGGCGTCTGCACCGACCGGGACGAGATGAAGGAGAAGGAGTGCTCCATCGTCCTCGCCTACGGGATGGAGCGCGATTTCAACGCCTGGCTCGCCTCGCTCGGGGAGCGCGCGCCGGTGAAGTCGCTCCGCGCCCTCCGGGAGTGGAACGTCGCGCACGAGAAGGCGGGCGCGATCCGGTACGGCCAGTCGATCCTCGACTTCTCCGACTCCCTCGACCTCGCGGCCGACCGCGCGCGCTACGAGGCCGACCGGGCGAAGGACCTCCTCCTGACGGCGACCCACGGCCTCGACGCGGTGATGGCGGCGGAGCGCCTCGACGCGCTCCTCTTCCCCGGCCCCTCCGGCGCCTCGATCTCCGCGCGGCCCGGCTACCCGACCGTCATCGTCCCGTTCGGGACGGTCCCGAACGCCCCGAAGCCGCCGTTCCCCGACGGCTTCGAGGCGAAGCCCGCGCCGTACGGCGTCAGCTTCGCGGGCCGGGCCTGCAGCGAGCCGACGCTCCTCCGCCTCGCCTACGCCTTCGAGCAGGCGACCCGCCGCCGCGTGCCGCCGCCGCTTCCGTGAGCCCTCCCGGGGGCGGCCCGGGGCGCGGCGTCATGCGGCCGCCGGCGCGGCGCCCGTCCGCTTCTCGAGGGCGTGCCAGAGGACGGGAAGGACGAGCAGCGTCAGGAGCGTCGACGTGACGATGCCCCCCATGACGACGACCGCGAGCGGCTTCTGGATGTCGGCGCCGGAGCCTGAGGCCCAGACCATCGGCAGGTGGCCGATGAAGCTCGTGAGGGCGGTCATCACGAGCGGCTTGAACCGGAGCCGGCAGCCCTCGGCGACCGCGGCGCCGGCCTCCCGGCCGCGCGCGCGCAGCTGCGTGAAGAACGCGACGAGGACGACGCCGTTCTGCACGGCGATCCCGAGGAGGACGATGAAGGCGACGGCGGCCGAGACCGAGAGCGTCATCCGGAAGGCGACCGCGGCGACGACGCCGCCGACGAGGGCGAACGGGAGGTTCAGGAGGACGAGGGCCGCGTCCCGGGCGCTGCCGAGCGCCGAGTAGAGGAGGAAGAGGATCAGCAGCAGCACCATCGGGACGACGACCGCGAGCTGCCGCATCGCGCGCCGCTGGTTCTCGAACTGCCCGCCGAGCTCGACGAAGTACCCCGTCGGCAGGTCCTTCAGGACGGGCGCCAGGGCGCCCCGCACCTCCGCGACGAAGCCGCCGAGGTCGCGCCCCCGCACGTTCGCCTCCACGACGACGCGGCGCATGCCGTTCTCGCGGCTGATCTGCATCGGGCCCTCGACGCGCCGCACCGAGGCGATCTGCCCGAGGGGGACCCGCGGGCCGGCCGGGCTCGGGACGAGGAGCTGCTCGATGGCCGGGATGTCCCGGCGGGCCTCGTCCGGAAACTTCACCATCACCGCGAAGCGCCGCTCGCCCTCGACGAACGACGTCACGACCCGGCCGGCGAAGGCGGCCTCGAGGAGCTCGTTGACGTCCCCGACGCCGAGCTCGTAGCGCGCCATCGCCTCCCGGTCGAGCCGCACCTCGACCTCCTCCATCCCCGAGACCTGCTCCACCTTGACGTCGCGGGCGCCCGACACGCCCGCCGTCGCCGCCGCGGCCCTGTCGGCGATCCCCTTGAGGACGGCCAGGTCGGGCCCGAAGAGCTTGATCGCGAGGTCGCTCTTCACTCCGGAGATCAGCTCGTTGACCCGGAGCGCGATCGGCTGCGAGAACGCCGCGCGAAGGCCCGGGATCGCCGCCAGGTCGGCGCTCATCGCCTCGACGAGCTTCGCCTTCGTCCGCCCGGTCTTCCAATCCTTCTTCGGCCTGAGCATGACGAAGACGTCGGTCTGCTCGGGGCCCATCGGGTCCTCCGAGATCTCGGCCCGGCCCGACTTGGAGACGACGGTCGCGACCTCCGGGAACTTCAGGAGCCTCTTCTCGATCATCCCCGCGACCTCGACGGACCCGGCGAGCGACGCGTTCGGGAGCCGGACGACGTTGACGGCGATCGAGCCCTCGTCGAGCGGCGGCATGAAGTCGGTCCCCATCCGCGGGATCAGGGCTGCCGAGGCCGCGAGGACGGCGACGGCGATCCCGTACGTCGTGCGCGGCCTCGCCATCGCCGATTGCAGGAGCCGCTCGTAGCCCTCGCGGAAGCGGTGCACGAAGCCGAACTCCTTCTCCGGGTCCTGCGTGAGGAGGAGGTGCGAGAGCGGCGGCACCAGGACGAGCGCCACGACGATCGAGGTGAGGAGCGAGAAGAGGAGCGTGAGCGCGAGCGGCGCGAACATCTTCCCCTCGAGCCCCTGGAGCGTGAGGAGGGGGAGGAGGACGAGGCCGATGATCAGCACCGAGAAGCCGACCGGCCTCGCGACCTCGGCCATCGCCTCCACGACGACCTTCCCGCGGTCGCCGCGGGGCCCGTGCTCGGCGAGGTGGCGGCGGACGTTCTCGGCCACGACGATCGTCGCGTCGACCACCATGCCGACGGAGAACGCGAGCCCTCCGAGGCTCATCAGGTTCGAGGAGAGGCCGGCCGCCCCCATGACGATGAAGGTGAGGAGGAACGTGATCGGCAGGGAGAGGACGACGATCAGAGCTGTCCGCAGCTCTGCGAGGAAGAGGAAGAGGACGAGGACGACGAGGAGGCCCCCTGCGAGGAGCGCGTCCTTCACGGTGTCGATGCACGCCTCGATCAGGGCCGTGCGGTCGTAGAAGACGTCGATCCGCATCCCCTGCGGGAGCCGCTCCTGGATCCGGGCCACGGCCTCCTTCACGGCCGAGACGACCGTCCGGGAGTTCTCTCCGCGCAGCATGATCGCCATGCCGGCGACCGTCTCGCCCCTGCCGTCGCGCGTGACGGCCCCCTGGCGGGGCTGCGCGGCGACCTCGACGTCGGCGAGGTCGCGGACGGTGACCGGCGTGCCGTCCTTCGCCTTGAGGACGACGTTTTCGATGTCCCGGGCGCTCGCGAAGAGCCCGACGCCGCGGATGTAGGTCTGCTCCCAGCCCTTGACGATGAGGCCGGCCGCCGCGTTGGCGTTGCTCCTCTCGAGCGCCTCGGTCACCTCGCGCAGCGTCAGGCCGTACTTGACGAGGCGCTCGGGCCGGACGACGACCTGGTACTGCTTCACCTCGCCGCCGAAGCTGTTCACCTCGGTGACGCCCGGGACGGTCCTCAGGCGCGGCGCGATCAGCCAGCTCTGGACCGTCCGCTTCTCCATCGCCGAGAAGCCCTCACCCTCGAGGGTGTACTGGAAGATCTCGCCGAGGCCCGTCGAGAGCGGCGCGAGCTCGGGCTCGATGCCGGGCGGGAGGAGCTCCCGCGCGCCCTGAAGGCGCTCGAAGACGAGCTGGCGGGCGAAGTACGGGTCGACGCCGTCCTGGAACACGATGACGACCTGCGACAGGCCCGCGCGGGAGAGCGAACGGACGAGCGTCACCTTCGGCAGGCCGCCCATCTGCTGCTCGATCGGGTAGGTCACCCGCTGCTCGACGTCCGAGGCCGAGAGGCCCGGCGCCGTGCTCAGCACCATCACCTGGATGTTCGTCACGTCGGGGAACGCGTCGATCGGCAGCCTCAGCCACGAAACGAGACCGGCGGCCAGGAAGAGGGCGCCGACGAAGAGGACCGCCCACCGGCGGCTCACGACCCACTGGAAGAACGTCGTCACGGCGCCCTCTCAGTCCGCGCAGCCGGCGCCCATCTTCGAGCGCAGGACGTCCGACTTGAGGAGGAACGCGCCCTTCGTGACGACCTCGGCGCCGCTCTCGATCCCTGTCACCTCGACCCAGCCGTCCCGCTTCCGCCCGGTCCGGACGGGCCTGCGGACGAAGTAGGGGCCCTCCATCCGGACGAAGACGAAAGACCGGCCCTCGTCCTCGAGGACCGCCTCCTCGGGCAGGGCGACGTCCCCGCCCGCCTCCGGAAGGAGCAGCTCGACCCTCGCGAACATCCCGGCGCGCAGGAGGCCGGCGGGGTTCTCCACGACGACGCGGACGCCGGCCGTGCGCGTCGCCTCGTCGAGCGTTCCCGAGACCTGCTCTACGCGGCCCGGGAAGACCGCGTCGGGATAGGCGGAGACCGTGACCGCCGCGCGCACGGGCGCCTGCTGCTGCGCGCGGAGGACGGCGGGGACCTCCCGCTCGTAGACGGTGGTCATGACCCAGACCCGCGAGGTGTCGGCGAGGAGCAGGAGCCGGCTCCCCGGCTGCGCCTGCTCTCCGAGCGAGAGCGAGCGCTCGAGGACCGTGCCGGCGAAGGGCGCGCGGACCGGCATCAGGCCCGACTGCGGGTCTCCGCGGCCGTCGCGCAGGGCGTCGACCTCCCGGCGGCCGAGGCCGTAGGCGAGCAGCCGGCCGACGACGGCGGCGCGGTCGGCCCGGGCCTGCTCGAGGGCGGCCTCGGCCTCGAGGACGTCCTTCATCGGGCAGACGCCCTTCTCGTGGAGATCGCGCTCGCGCGCGGCCGTGGCCTCGGAGAGCTTCAGGGCCGCCTCGGCGCGGAGGAGGTCCGCTTTCGCCTGCCGGTACTCGCCCGACTCGACCTCGAAGAGGACCTGCCCGGCGCGGACGCGGGCGCCGACGTCGACGAGGATCGACCGGACGACGCCGGTCGCGAGCGGGCTCAGGTGGACGGCGCGCTCCTGGTTGAGCCGGATCTCCCC
>Ga0209310_1002070_pt1 | contig 13444 bp, 13 predicted proteins | sample AD_UKC030_MetaG_FD_184415 | JGI IMG/M metagenome (GOLD analysis project Ga0209310, IMG submission 184415) | Active sludge microbial communities of municipal wastewater-treating anaerobic digesters from USA - AD_UKC030_MetaG (SPAdes) (version 2) | ecosystem: Engineered > Bioreactor > Anaerobic >... | reverse complement strand
GCGCTCGCCGTCATCGAGGCGAAACTGGCGGTCTGCGTCAATATCATGCCGCGCGTCCAGTCGCTTTATCACTGGCAGGGCAAGGTCGAATCGACCACGGAAATCCCGCTTTTCATCAAGTCGACCGTAGCCAACTACGCGGCGCTCGAAAAAGCCATCTGCGAGCGCCACCCTTACAAGGTGCCGGAAATCATCGCCCTGCCGGTCACCCACGGTCTGCCGGAATACTTGAACTGGGTGGTCGCGGAAACGCTCCAACAGCCATGATGCGCGTGCTGCTTTTCCTCCTTGCCTTCCTGGCTTCGCTCGTCCACGCCGAGGAATTCCTCGACCCGGCCGTCGCCTTCAAGCCGAGCGCGCGGGCGCTGGACGGGCAGACCGTCGAAATCGCCTTCGACATCGCCAAGGGCTACTACCTCTACCGCGACAAGTTCCGCTTCGCCGTCGACGGCGACAGCGTCACGCTCGGCACGCCGGTCTTCCCCAAGGGCAAGGAACATAACGACGAAAACTTCGGCAAGGTCGAGGTGTTCTACAAGCACGTCGCCATCCGCCTGCCGGTCGAGCGCAATGCTTCGGGCGAACTGCCGCTCAAACTGAACGTCACCTCGCAGGGCTGCGCCGATGCCGGCGTCTGTTACCCACCGCAAATGCAAACGGTAGCAGTGACGCTGCCCGACCCGGCCAGCGCGCCGGCTTCTGCGACACCGGTTGCGGTCGACGCCGACGAAAGCGGCAAAATCGCCGGCACCCTGCGCCATGCCGGATTCTGGGCCAATCTCGCCTTCTTCTTCATCGCCGGCCTCGGGCTCTCGCTGACGCCCTGCGTGCTGCCGATGATCCCCATCCTCTCCGGCATCATCGCCGGTCAGGGGCACAAGGCTTCGCATGCGCGCGGCTTCGCGCTGTCGCTCGCCTACGTGCTGGGCATGGCCGTCACCTACGCGGCAGCCGGCGTCGCCGCCGGCATGACTGGCACGCTGCTCTCGGCGGCCTTGCAGAATGTCTGGGTGCTCGGCGCCTTCGCGCTGATTTTCGTCGTGCTGTCGTTCTCGATGTTCGGCTTCTACGAACTGCAACTGCCAAGCGCGCTGCAAAGCAAACTGTCCGAAGAATCCGGCCACCTGCGCGGCGGGCGCGGCATCGGCGTCTTCCTGATGGGCGCCTTGTCGGCGCTGATCGTCGGCCCCTGTGTCGCCGCGCCGCTGGCCGGCGCGCTGCTCTACATCGGCCAGACCGGCGACGCCGTGCTCGGCGGCAGCGCGCTGTTCGTCATGGCGCTCGGCATGGGCGTGCCGCTGGTCGCCGTCGGCACCGCCGGCGGTTCGCTGCTGCCGAAAACCGGACCGTGGATGGAAGCGGTCAAGAAGGGTTTCGGCGTGCTGCTGCTGGCGACCGCCGTCTGGCTGGTGTCGCCGGTCATTCCGCCGGTCGCGGCGATGCTGGCGTGGGCCGCGCTACTGATCATCCCGGCCATCTTCCTGCACGCGCTCGATCCGCTGCCGCCGCATGCCAAAGGCTGGCAACGCTTCTGGAAAGGCATCGGCATCGTCATGCTGCTGACCGGCGCCGCGTTGCTGATCGGCGCCCTGGCCGGCAGCCGCGACCCGCTGCAACCGCTGGCCGGCCTGCGCGGCACTGCGGTGGCTGCGGAAGAGAAAAAGCCGGCCTTCGAGCCGGTGCGCTCGCTGGCCGAACTCGATGCCCGGCTGGCTGCGGTCGACCGCCCGGTGATGCTCGATTTCTACGCTGACTGGTGCGTCTCGTGCAAGGAAATGGAGCGCTACACCTTCGCCGACCCGGCGGTGCGGGCGAAAATGGCCGGTTTCACGCTGCTCAAGGCCGATGTCACCGCCAACACGCCGGAAGACAAGGCCTTGCTCGCCCGCTTCGGTCTCTACGGCCCGCCCGGCATCATCTTCTTCGCGCCCGGCGGCAAGGAAATCGCCGGCCTGCGCGTGGTCGGCTTTCAGGAAGCCGCCGACTTTCTCAAGCAATTGCAGCGGGTTGCCGGCTGACGGCGACTCCGGTCATACTCCGGCCAGCACTCGGCAAGGCCAATCCAACAGGAGGAGACCCAAAAATGCGCTTACTGAAACTCTTGATTTCTGCCGTAGCGGCAGTGGTATTCACCGCCGGTTCGTCGGCGATCAGCGCCGAACGCGTGATCACCGTCGCTTCCACGACCTCGACCGAGCAATCCGGCCTGTTTGCCCACCTGTTGCCAGTCTTCGAACAGGAAACCGGGATCAAGGTGCGCGTCGTCGCGCTCGGCACCGGGCAGGCGCTCGATACCGCGCGCCGGGGCGATGCCGACGTGGTCTTCGTGCACGACAAGGCGGCCGAGGAAAAATTCGTCGCTGAAGGCTTCGGCGTCGAACGCAAGGAAGTCATGTACAACGACTTCATCCTGGTCGGCCCCAAAGCCGATCCGGCGCAGGCCGCCGGCAAAGACATCCTCGCGGGTTTTCGCCAGATTGCCGACAAACGCCCGCCCTTCGTCTCGCGCGGCGACAAGAGCGGCACCCACGCTGCAGAACTGCGCTACTGGAAGGCGGCAGGCGTCGACCTGGAACAGATCAAGGGCCCCTGGTACCGCGATACCGGCTCAGGCATGGGGCCGGCGCTCAACACCGCGTCGTCGATGAACGCCTACATCCTGGCCGACCGCGGCACCTGGCTGGCGTTCAAGAATCGCGGCGATCTGGCCGTTATCGTCGAAGGCGATACCCGTCTCTTCAATCAGTACGGGGTCATTTTGGTCAATCCCGCCAAACACCCGCACGTGCGCAAGGAAGACGGCCAGCGCTTCATCGACTGGCTGGTTTCTCCGAGTGGCCAGAAGGCGATCGCCGCCTATCGGATCGGCGGTGAACAACTGTTCTTCCCCAACGCGAAACCTTGAAGCCCGTCACATCGACGCTGGCTGAAGCGAACCTAATTTTCCGCAGGAGTTGAAATGAACGTCGAACGGGATACTGGATGGGCGAAGCGCGGTTTGGCCGGGATCCTTGGCTTCCTTGCCATGGCATCGGCGTTCACGAACGCAGCCAACGCCCAGCAGTCGCAAGTACAGGGCGGCGAATACCTGGCGCGGGCCGGCGACTGCATTTCCTGCCATACGGCGAACGGTGGCGTTCCGTATGCCGGCGGCTACCGGCTCGACACCCCGTTCGGCTACCTGCTGGCGCCGAACATCACCCCCGACGAAGAAACGGGTATCGGCCGCTGGTCGTCCGCCGACTTCTACCGGGCCATGCACGACGGCGTCAACAAGCGCGGGCAGGACATGTACCCGGCCATGCCCTACGATTTCTACACCCGCCTGACGCGCGCCGACAGCGATGCCATTTTCGCCTACCTGCGTACGCTCAAGCCGGTGCGCAACGCGGTCGATATCAACCATCTGCGCTTTCCCTTCAACCAGCGCTGGTCGATGGCCGTCTGGCGCGAACTATATTTCGACGAAGGCACCTTCAAGCCCGATCCGAGCAAATCCGCCAGCTGGAATCGTGGCGCCTACCTGGTCGAAGGACTCGGCCACTGTTCGTCCTGCCATTCGCCAAGAAACGCGCTGGGCGGTATCGAACAGAGCAAAGCCTATACCGGCGCCAGCATCGACGACTGGTTCGCGCCCAACCTGACCTCCAACCTGCATACCGGCCTCGGTGCATGGACTGCCGCCGAAATCGCGACCTACCTGAAAACCGGCGCCGTGGCCGGCCGAACCACTGCTTTCGGGCCAATGGCCGAAGTCGTCACCAACAGCCTCTCCCACCTGAGCGATGCCGACCTGGCCGCCATGGCCGAATACCTCAAGGCGATTCCCACCAATTCCTCGCTACGCACCCGCAAACCGGCGCCCGACCCGACCCGTCTGCGCGGTGCGACGCTCTATATGGACCATTGCGGCGGCTGCCACCAGGCCAAGGGGCGGGGAATTCCAGGCGTCTTTCCGCCGCTGGCCGGCAACGGCGCGGTAATCGCGCCCGATCCGTCGAATATCATCAAGGTGGTTCTGAAAGGCCTGCCACAGCGCGGTGCCTACATCCCGATGCCGGCGCTGGGAGACCAGCTCGACGACCAGCAAATTGCCGACATCGCCAACTACGTGCGCACCAGCTGGGGCAATGTCGCGGCACCCAACAGCACGGCGGCGATGGTCGCCGGGCTGCGCAAAGACAGCCGTTAGGAGACGGTTGCCAGCAATTCGCTTACTTCTCCGACAGTGGTCGGGCGCACCACACGCCCGAGTTCCTGGCCTTCGCGCAGCAGGATCAGCGTCGGCCACAGCTTGACGCGAAAGCTGCGCCCCAGCCGGCGACCGGCGCCATCCTCGACCTTGATGTGCAGCAGACCGGCGTGCGTTTGCAGCGCGCCTTCGATAGCCGGCTGCGCGCCCTGGCAATGCGGACACCAGTCGACGCCGAATTCAAGCAGCACGAGGCCGGGGAGGGCGTCGATTTCCGCGCGTTCCGGGGCGTCGGCCCCGTAAGTAGGCTTGTAGGCCATGCTTATCCCTATTTTCCCGGTTTGAAGGTCATCGCCCCGACCACCTCGCCCTGACCATCGATGCGAACCAGCTTGTTGCCGTTCCAATAAACGTAGTAGGGCGCAAAGCCGGACCACCAGTAGCGCCATGACGGTCCCTCGAAGCGCATTTTTTCGTTGGTCTGGGGGTAGCCGACGGCCATGATGGCCTGTTCCCGGGTCATGCCCTTGACCAGTTTGCCGGCGTTGATCGCGTCGCGAATGGTCGGCGGAAAGGTGGCGATCTTCGGGCGCGGATCGTCGGCGACGACGATGCGGATCAGCCAGTCCTGCATCGTTTCCTGGCCGCGATGCTCGAGCACCAGGCGCAACGAGCGGCCATTGGCTTCGATCTGCGCGACGTAGCCCTCGACCTGCGTGACCTTGAGCGGCGATCCCGCCGGCAGGAAAGGCAACTGGCCGAAATTGGAATCGATGATCGTGTCGCCGTCGTAATGCAGATTGCAGCAGGCAAAGCCGGCCTGGAGGACGGCTTTCTGCGAACGCGACGCGGCATCGCCACCTGGTTTTGCCCCGTCCGGGCCGCCGGCGCAGGCAGCCAGCAGCACCAGCATGCCTGCTGCGGTCAACCGGCGAAAATGGCCAAAAATCATGGAGTCTGACATCAAATTCTCTTTGCGTAGCGGGCTGGATTATACCCTTGCGCCGCACCGCTTCCGGCCGCCGAGTCTAGACGAAGGGGCGCACGGTATCCCAGGCGAACTTGACAATCAGCACTGCCACAAGCACCAGAAAAACCCGGCGCACGAAGCGGCTGCCGTGGCGCAGTGCCAGCCAGGTGCCGGCCTGCGAACCGGCGACGTTGGCCGCCGCCATCACAACCGCCAGCAGCGGCAGTACGTATCCGTTCGGCACGAAGTAGAGCAGCGCCGCCAGGTTGGTGGCGACATTAACCACCTTGGCGCTGGCCGAGGCGTGCAGGAAATCGAAACCGAAAAAGCGGACGAACAGGAAGATCAGGAAACTGCCGGTGCCGGGGCCGAAAAAGCCGTCGTAAAAGCCGATCACGCCGCCGAGGGTCAAGGCGTAGACCAGTTCGCGGCGGCCGCTGTGCGCCGGCTGGTGCAACTCGCCGAATTCCTTCTTTTTCAGCGTGTAGACCGCAGCAAGCACCAGCAGAACCAGAATTAGCGGGCGCACCGCGTCCTTCGGCAACCAGGCGACCGCCGCCGCCCCGGCATAAGAGAAAGCGAAGGCGGCCAGCGCCGCCGGCAGGATGGTGCGCCACGGCATGACGACGCGGCGCGCATAACGCCAGGTCGCGTTGGCGGTGCCGACGATGCTGGCGCACTTGTTGGTACCGAACAGTGTCGCCGCCGATTCGCCGGGATGCACGGCAAACAGTGCCGGAATCTGGATCAGCCCGCCGCCGCCAACCACCGCATCGATGGCGCCGGCAAAGAAAGCTGCGAAAACCAAAGCCATAAGGCCCGGCGCGAAAGTGTCCACTTACTTGCCGATGCAGAAACGGCTGAAGATCACGCCCAGCAGATCGTCGGCGGTGAATTCCCCGGTGATCTCGCCGAGCGCCTGCTGGCTCAGGCGCAATTCCTCGGCAAAGAGTTCGAGCGCCGGCAGGCGGCCCTCGACGACGCTGCGCGCGGCGGCGACATGCTCCTGCGCCGCCGCCAGCGCCCGCAGGTGGCGTTCGCGGGCGATGAATACATCCTCCGTCTGGTGCCAGCCGGCAATGCGCAGCAGTTCGGCGCGCAGGAGTTCGATGCCGGCGCCAGCTTTGGCCGACAGCGAAATTGCGACAGCGTCGCCGTGCGCGTCGTGTTCTTCGTGGCGCTCCGGCGCCCGGCCGGCAAGGTCGATCTTGTTATAGACGGTGACGCGTTGCAGGCGCTCGGGCAGCCGGGCAAGGATCTCGCGATCGGCATCACCGATACCGCTGCGCGCATCGACCAGCAGCAACAGCACGTCGGCTCGTTCGATTTCCTGCCAACTGCGTTCGATGCCGATCTTCTCGACCTCGTCGTCGGTCTCGCGCAGGCCGGCGGTGTCGATGATGTGCAGCGGAATTCCCTCGATCTGGATGGTCGACCGCAAGGCATCGCGCGTAGTGCCGGCAATCGGCGTGACGATGGCCAGATCGTCGCCGGCCAGCCGGTTGAGCAACGAGGATTTGCCGACATTGGGCTGGCCGGCGAGCACGACATGCAGACCGGCTTGCAGCAGCTTGCCCTGACCGGCGCGGTCGAAGATTTCGGCCAGCTTGCCTTGCAGACGCGCCAGCCGGCCGAAGGCGTCGGCGGCCTTGAGAAAGTCGATGTCTTCCTCCGGAAAATCCAGCGTCGCCTCGACCAGCATGCGCAGGTTGATCAATTCCTCGTTCAGTTCGCCGATGGCCCGCGAAAACTCCCCTTGCAGCGAACGCACGGCAGAACGCGCGGCGCTGGCCGTTGCGGCGTCGATCAGGTCGGCGACGGCTTCGGCCTGCGCCAGATCCATCTTGCCGTTGAGAAAGGCGCGGCGGCTGAATTCGCCGGGTTCGGCCAGGCGCGCGCCGAGATCGAGGCAGCGGGCGAGCAGCATCTGCATGACCACCGGCCCGCCGTGGCCTTGCAGCTCCAGGACGTCTTCGCCGGTGAAGGAGTGGGGGCCGGGGAAAAACAGCAAAATTCCGCTGTCGACCGCAACACCCTCGGCGGAGCGGAAATCGGCCAGTGTGGCGTAGCGCGGTTTGGGCGTCTTGCCGGTCAGCGCAAAAGCAAAGGGCAGCAAATTGCTGCCCGAGATGCGGATCACCCCGACACCGCCGCGGCCCGGGGCCGTGGCGATGGCGGCGATGGTGTCGGCGGGTGCTACATCACCCACACGTCAGGCCTTGGCGTCATTCGCCGCCTTGCCGCCGGCTTCGATCATGCGCGTGATCTGCCACTGCTGGGCGATGGACAGGATGTTATTGACCACCCAGTAAAGCACCAGACCGGCCGGGAACCAGAAGAACATGAAGCCGAAAATCAGCGGCATCATCATCATGACCTTGGCCTGGATCGGGTCCGGCGGGGTCGGATTGAGCTTGGTCTGGACGAACATCGAGGCCATCATGACGATCGGCAGGATGTAGAAGGGATCGGGTGCGGAGAGATCGTGAATCCACAGGATCCACGGCGCGCCACGCATCTCGACGGCACCGAGCAGCACCCAGTAAAGGGCGATGAAGACCGGAATCTGCACCAGGATCGGCAGGCAGCCGCCCAGCGGATTGACCTTTTCGGTCTGGTACAGCTTCATCATTTCCTGGTTCAGGCGTTGCTTGTCGTCGCCGTAGCGCTCCTTCAACTGCATCAGGCGCGGCGTCAGCAGGCGCATCTTGGCCATCGACTTGTACGAAGCTGCGGACAGCGGGAAGAAGATGAGCTTGAGGATGACGGTCAGCGTGACAATCGCCCAACCCCAGTTGCCGACCAGCTTGTAAATCGCTTGCAGCGCCCAGAAGATCGGCGCCGCGACGACCGTCAGCCAGCCGTAATCGACGACCAGATCGAGGCCGGGTGCCACCTGTTTGAGCGCCGCCTGCTCCTGCGGGCCGGCGTAGAGGCTGATCGAGCTTTCACCCTTGGCGCCCGGCGCGATTTCCGCCACCGGCACGATGACGCCGGTCTGGTAAACGTTGGCGCCTTCGACCTTGCGCATGTAGTACTCGCGCGGGGTATGTTCCTTGGGCACGAAAGCCGAGACGAAATAGTGCTGGACCATGGCCAGCCAACCGTTGTCGGCTGTCTTGGCAAACTTGGCCTTGCCGGCCGCGATGTCGTCGAAACTGACCTTCTGGTACTTGTCGGCATCGGTGTAAACGGCCGGCCCGGTGAAGGTCGATACCATCTTTGTCTCGCCTTCCGGCGCCACCGCGTCGCGCTGCAGCTGGTAGTAGGCATGGGTGGCCAGCGGCTTGTCGCTCTTGTTGTCGATCTCCCAGGCCACGTCGATCAGGTACGAACCGCGCTTGAAGGTCAGAATCTTGGCCACCTTGGCGCCGTTGGGCGCAGTAGCTTCCAGGCGCACCTTGAGTTCGTCGCTACCGTCAGCGAGTTTGAGCGGACCATCGACCAGGCGGAATTGCGTGCGGTGGGTCGGCAGACCTTCGCCAATCAGGCCGCTTTGTGCCATGTACTGATGTTGCGCATCGAACAGCGCAAAGGTCTTTTCGCTGTTGTCGTGCTGTGCGTATTTCAACAGATCGAGTTCGACGATGTCGCCGCCCAGCGGAGATATGCTGGCTTTCACCAGGTCGGTCTGGACGGTGAAGGTTTCGGCTGCAGCATTAGCCGGGGCGGCAACGGTAGCCGGAGCACCGGCCGGGCCAGCGGCCTGTAGCGCGGTGGACGGCTGCGGAGCGGCACTGCCGGCGGGCACGTTGGCGACGGCATTGGCCGGCGGTTTCGGATGGTTGTACTTCTGCCAGTTCTCCCACAGCAGGAAGCTGGAGAAGGCGAAGATCAGAACCAGGATCAGGCGACGAGTGTCCATGTACAGCCTACGTAATCAAGCATTCTCAAATCAGGGTACCGGATCGTACCCGCCGGGATGCCATGGATGACAGCGGCAGACGCGCTTGACGCCCAGCCAGCCACCCTTGATGGCACCGTACTTCTCTACTGCTTCCACCGCATATTCCGAACAGCTCGGATAATAACGGCAACGTCGTCCCAGAAAGGGACTGATCGCATACTGATACGTGTGCAGCAAAGCGACCAACAGACGTTTCATCGCTTTTCCCGGGGCCGCTGCAATTTCTCCAGCAACGCCAGAAAATCCTCGGCCAGTACACCACTGTCGAGCGGAACCGGCTTGGCTGCCAGGCGAACGATCAAGTCGACCGGCGGGAGTTGCGGACGTGCCCGGCGAAACTGCTCGCGGATCACGCGTTTGACCCGGTTGCGGTCGACTGCCCGTTTGAGCAGTTTTTTGCCGACCACCAGACCGAGACGTGCATCGCTGAATCCCTGGCCACGTGGCTGGTAATGGAGCATCAGCAATTTTCCGCGAATCGCCTTCCTGAAACCAAAAACGGATGAAAACTCATCCGTTTTTGTCAGGCGATAGCGTCTGGCGAAGTCTTGACTCACCCCGCCGAACGTCCAGGTTATACGACGCCCAGACGCTTGCGACCTTTGGCGCGGCGAGCAGCAATGACTGCGCGACCACCCTTGGTGCGCATACGAACCAGGAAGCCATGGGTGCGCTTGCGGCGCACGACCGACGGTTGATACGTGCGTTTCATGTTGGTAATCCCTTGATGTGCTAAGAAAAACGCGCAATTACACCGTGTTTTGACGGTTCGTGTCAAGGTGAATTATTTATTAAAGCTGTGGATAACTTCCCGCCGGGCGGGTAGAATCGCAAGTTCGCAAGCGGCTTCAGGGTCGTTTTGCCTTATCGAACAAATCCACAGAATCAGCTAGTTAATATAACCGCCAGCATGGTTTTCCGACTGCGCGGGGAGGAGTGTTGTTGGCGATGTCCGGTTTTTGGGAATCGTGTCTGAAGCGTTTTGAACAGGAACTGCCCGTGCAGCAGTTCAATACCTGGATCAAGCCGCTGCGGCTGGAAGGTGAAAGTCAGCCCCTCGAAGGCCTGCGCCTGATCGCGCCCAATGGCTTCATCATGAAATGGGTGCGCGACCGCTACCTGGTGCGCATCGAGGATTACAGCCGCGCCTTCTTCAGCGGCCCGGTCAGCATTTCGCTGATCATCGATGGTGGAAAAAGCAGCGCCGCCGGCAATAATTCGGTTCGTAGCGCCATGCCCGAGTCTGGCTCGGCAGCCAATCAGCCGGCAGCATCGGCAATTCTCGAAAAACCGCGTGGCAAAACCAACAGCTATGAGAAAACACGGCTGATTTCGTCATTCACTTTCGACAATCTGGTCGTCGGCAAAGCCAACGACCTCGCCCGGGCAGCGGCTGTCCAGGTCGCCAACAATCCGGGTGGCGCCTACAACCCGCTGTTCATCTACGGCGGCGCCGGCCTCGGCAAGACACACCTGATCCACGCCATTGGCAACACCATAAGCATTGAGGCACCGGAAAAGGTCATCCGCTACGTCCATGCCGAGGATTACTACTCGGACGTTGTGCGCGCCTATCAGCAAAAATCCTTCGATACCTTCAAGCGCACCTATCGCACGCTGGATGTGCTGCTACTCGACGACGTGCAGTTCTTCAATGGCAAGAACCGCTCGCAGGAAGAGTTTTTCTTCCTGTTCAACGCACTGATCGAAGCGCGCAAGCAGATCATCATCACCTGCGACACCTATCCGAAGGACATCAACGGCCTCGACGACCGCCTGGTGACCCGTTTCGACTGGGGGCTGACAGTGCAGATCGAACCGCCGGAACTCGAAATGCGCGTCGCCATTCTGAAAAAGAAGGCCGAGGCCGAGGGCCTGCAGCTCGACGACGAAGTTGCTTTCTTCATCGCCAAGCACCTGCGTTCCAACGTCCGCGAACTCGAAGGCGCGCTCAAGAAGGTGTTGGCCTATTCGTCGTTCCACGGCCGCATCATCGCGCTGGATCTGGCCAAGGAGGCACTCAAGGACATCATCGGTTCGGTGCGCAACGTCGGCATCGACAATATCCAGAAGACAGTCGCCGATTATTACAAGATCAAGGTCGCCGAACTATTTTCCAAGAAGCGCACGCGCGCCATCGCCCGGCCCCGCCAACTGGCGATGTGGTTGTGCCGGGAGGTCACTTCGCACAGTTACCCGGAAATTGGCGATGCCTTCGGCGGCCGCGACCACACCACGGTGATCCATGCGGTCAAGACCATCGATTCGCTGCGACTCAAGGAAAGCGAGCTCAACCACGACCTGCATGTGCTGCTCCAGGTGCTCAAGGGATGAAAGCTGTTGATAAGCCTGTGCGAATGCTGTCGGCCGATTGTGGAGCAACCGGGGATTTCTGCTTTGTGGGAAAATTGTCCAGAATTCGCCCACAGGCAATCCAGAGCCTTGATCGACCTGGAAAATACTATTTAAATAACTGAAAATAAACAGATAATTGTGGTTATCAACAGAATTGTTCCCGGTATAGTTAACTTAGGAATTTAATTTATGGTTCTTATCAAAAGCCTTAGAGACACGCTTCTGGCCCCGTTGCAGTCTGTGTCGGGAATCGTCGAACGTCGTCATACATTGCCGATACTGTCCAATGTGTTGCTGGAAAAGAAGGGTGACCTTCTGACACTGTTGGCCACCGATATCGAGATCCAGATCACGACGAGCACGGAAGGTGCCACCGGCGACGGCGATGGCGCGGTAACGGTTGGCGCCCGCAAACTGCAGGAAATCCTGCGTTCGCTCTCCGATAATTCGGAAGTCAGCCTCGTACTGGAAGACAAGCGTCTCCAGGTGCGTTCCGGCAAAAGCCGTTTCAGCCTGCAGACGCTGCCGGCCAACGATTTTCCGCGCATGACGATCAGCGACGGCGACACCAGGCAATTCTCGATTTCGCAGAAGGCTTTCCGCCAGTTGATCGCCAAGACGCAATACGGCATGGCAGCGCAGGATGTTCGCTATTACCTGAATGGCCTGCTGTTGCTGGTGGAAGGCAAGGAACTGCGGGCGGTAGCCACCGATGGTCACCGTCTGGCTTTTGCCAGCGTCGAGATCGAGGCCGATCTGCCGCGCCAGGAAATGATCCTGCCGCGCAAGACGGTGCTTGAGCTGAACCGCTTGCTGGTGGATACCGACGATGCGCTGAACATCACGCTGGCTCCCAACCAGATTCGTTTCGCGTTTGGTTCGGTGGTGCTGGTGTCCAAGCTGATCGACGGCAAGTTCCCGGATTACGAGCGCGTCGTTCCGGCCACATTGAAGAATCACATGACCGTGGCCCGCCAGACGCTGATGCAGGCAATGAGCCGTGCAGCGATTCTGACCAACGAAAAATTCCGTGGCGTGCGTGTCGTTTTGAGCGAGAACAGCCTCAAGCTGATCGCCGCCAATGCCGAGCAGGAAGAAGCGCAGGAAGAAATCGAAGTCAATTACAGCGGTGATCCCATCGATGTTGGCTTCAATGTTGGTTACTTGCTGGACGTGCTGAACAACGTTCATGCCGAAGAAATCCAGTGGAGTTTCAACGATGCCAATTCAAGCGCGCTGATCACCCTGCCGGGCAACGAGCGTTTCAAGTACGTCGTCATGCCAATGCGCATTTGACCCCCTGATTTCAAATACAAGTTTCACGTGGAACACGAGTAATGAGCGAAGACAGCAAGCCAATCGAAAACCCGCAGTCGGACGCACCGGCCTACGGAGAATCCAGCATCCAGATACTTGAGGGGCTGGAAGCCGTACGCAAGCGCCCGGGCATGTACATCGGCGACACGTCCGATGGTACCGGCTTGCATCATCTGGTGTTCGAGGTGGTCGACAACTCGATCGACGAAGCATTGGCGGGGCATTGCGATGACATCGTGGTGACCATCCACACCGATAATTCGATCAGCGTTATCGACAACGGCCGGGGCATTCCGACTGGCGTCAAGATGGACGACAAGCATGAACCCAAGCGCTCGGCAGCCGAAATCGCGCTGACCGAATTGCACGCCGGTGGCAAGTTCAACCAGAATTCCTACAAGGTTTCCGGTGGTCTGCACGGCGTTGGCGTCTCTTGCGTCAATGCACTTTCCAAGTGGCTGCGCCTGACCATTCGCCGCGATGGCAAGAAGCATTTCATGGAATTCTGCCGTGGCGTACCGGTCGACCGCAGCATCGAGGTTCGCGAAGGATTCGAGGTTTCGCCGCTCAAGGTGCTCGGCGACACCGAAAAGCGCGGTACCGAAGTGCATTTCCTGGCGGACGACGAAATCTTCGGCCACATCGAGTTTCATTACGAAATTCTCGCCAAGCGTCTGCGCGAGCTTTCCTTCCTCAACAACGG
>Ga0209310_1002069_pt1 | contig 13446 bp, 10 predicted proteins | sample AD_UKC030_MetaG_FD_184415 | JGI IMG/M metagenome (GOLD analysis project Ga0209310, IMG submission 184415) | Active sludge microbial communities of municipal wastewater-treating anaerobic digesters from USA - AD_UKC030_MetaG (SPAdes) (version 2) | ecosystem: Engineered > Bioreactor > Anaerobic >... | reverse complement strand
GAATACGGAGGCACCACCGGCTCCCGAAGCGCCCTTTGGATCATGGACGATGCCCGGACCAAGTATGTTCTCTTTGCGGACGTCAATATGGAGGGAGGCTGGCATTACAACCGAAAAATCGGCGAATCCGGTGATGTGCCGACAGGCGGAGGCAACAATATCGCCAAGTTCGATGGCGAGTTGTGGGACGACCTCGGACAACACCAGATGAAGGTCATTGCCAATGGCAAGACCGTAAAGCTCTATCTCGACGACGTTTTCGGCGCCGAAGTGAAGTTTCCTTTCAGTCCGATCACCGTTCAAATCGGAAGCTATGCCCGCGCCAACAACGATACCGCCGGCACCATCTTTGACAATTTGAAGGTGGAAAACGTGGGGGCGGAGGCATTCTCCACCAGCAGCGCGACCATCGTCTCAGGCCAGACGCTTTCAGACATCCTGGTGCGCATTCCTCCGGGTGTTAACAAAACGGAGGCCGTGCAGGTCAAGGTCACCACCAGCAACCCGGGTATGGTCATCCCTGTTGGGGCGGTGGGAGACACCCTGACCCTGACCTTCGCCGCAGGCGCCTCCAACGAACAAGCCATCCAGGTCAAGTCAATCGGGCCATCGGGCTCGGCGGAATTGACCTTGTCGAATACGATCGGCATGAGCACTGCCAACAGCCTCTCCGTTGTGGTTGTGGAAGGCTTCGGAGTGAACCTGGTCGACGACTTTTCCGGCTCCAGCCTAGACACGACGAAATGGACCAACAACCCGCTGGGCTTTGAAACCACCGGCGCGGGGACGTTTGAGATGGCACAAACCAGCGGTCAACTGGTCATGAGCGGCACCGTCGATCAATACGGTTACTGGCCCGGTCTATCGATCAAAACCGTCAACAGTTATACCGCAACCCCCGCCCTCCCGCTGGTGGTCGAGATCGACCGGGTTTCGATCGATCCTAACAAACTCTCCGACGGCACCCCCAGCACCGGCGCGCGCACGGGTGTCTTTCTGACCACCGACGACCGGACTACCTACGTGTTCTTTGGCCAGAATGTGGGAGAAACCGGGTGGCAGGTCAATGTAAGCGCCACCGGAAGCGGGACCGCTATCTCCCAGTTTTCCGGTGTCACCGACACGGGATTGCATAAGATGAAACTCGTCGCCAACGGCAGCCAGGTGGAGCTGTTCCTCGATGGCGTGTCCGGCGGTAAATACAACTTCGCGGTGACCTCTGGGATCCATGCCGAGGTGGGTGTGTATGCGCGCGATTACGACGATTCGGTCAAAGGCGTCTTCGATAACGCCAAGATCCATCATATCGTCGCCCCCATCACCATTGCGCCCGCAAGCGCGATGATTGTGAAGGGCGACAACACCCTCGAGGAAACGGTCACCATTTCCAGTTTCCTCAACGCAACCGCCGAGGCCAAAGTGACGGTCGCAAGCAGCGATCCCACCGTTGCCATTCCGGAAGGGGCAACGGGAGGCAGCCTGACGCTCACCTTCCCGGCCGGAGGAGCAAACACTCAAAGCTTTAAAGTCCAGGCCCTCAAACCCGGCATCACCACGCTCACGATGACCAGTGAACAAGGCATTGCCGCGGCGAACGATGTCAAAATCACGGTGGTCCCGCCGCCAGCGGTCGTGTTTAGCGACAATTTCGATGCCGCCACCATTGATACGACCAAGTGGACGATTGACTCGACCCCGCTGGTCGAAGGCAGCACGGCCACGCCTGAGTCCGGAGTGTCCATCGTCAATGGCGAGGTGAAAATCGATGTCACCAGCGTTTATGTGACGGATAACGATTGGGTGGGATTCGCCCTTTACACCAAGGATACCTACAGTGCCAGCCAGCTTTCCCCGATCGACTTCGAGATCGACCGGACCAAGATGGAATACGTGCTGACGGGCGGCGACGCGTCGAAAGAACGGGTCGGAATCTGGATCAAGGATTCAACAACCAACTATGTGTTCTTCACCGAGTTTGGCAGCTGGAACACCGTGGCGGGCGGCTGGCAATACCATCGGGTCATCGGCCAGATCGGCGATAATCCGATCACCCCTTTGACCGATGGCGGCGGCATCTACATGAACGTCTTCAACGAGGCGAAATACCTCGACCAGAAGAATCATCACATGAAAGTCGTTGCCGATGGTTCAACGGTGAAGCTCTATGTGGATGGCATCCTGGGAGCCGACGTAGTCTTTCCGTTCGCGCAAGGCATCCGGTTTGGATTTGCCGCCTACGCCAACGTGGGGAATGCCGCCGGCACCACGACTCGCGGCTTCTTCGACAACGCCGTGATCCACAACTATCCGGAGTTGCCCCCGGAACTGCGCCTCGCCATCACTCGAGAGGCCAACGGGGATCTGGTCATCAGTTGGACCAGCGCGGGCACCTTGCAGTCTGCCGCCTCGCTGCCTGGCGTCTGGACGGACGTGAGCCCGGCGCCTTCCGGCATGTCCTACACCATACCGAAGGCGGCCCAAAACCAGCAGCAGTTCTATCGCCTCCGGCAATAGACGGTCTTGATTCATGCGTCCCGAAAACGTGGACGTCCTTTTGAACCGACACATCATGGCGCTGGCCGGGAGATTACTCCTGGCCGCGCCATTTTTTTGCGCCCATGCCGCCGAGTGGCAATCCACAGCAGGAGCCCAATGGACCGCGCTCGCTGTGCCAGCCACTGGCAAGACAGGCTTCACCGAGCTCTTGTCCAGTCAGACCGGCGTGACATTGACCAACGCCCTGCCGATGGAGCGTTACCTCACGAACCAGATCCTGCTCAACGGCTCGGGTGTGGCGGCCGGCGACGTGGACGGCGATGGTTGGTGCGATCTCTTTTTCTGTGGCATCGATCGTCCGTCTGTCCTCTACCGCAACCTTGGCCAGTGGCGATTCGAGGACGTCACCCAAAAAGCCGGCGTGGCCTGTGCCGGCCAGGCTTCCAGCGGAACTGTGTTTGCCGATGTCGATGCCGACGGCGACCTGGACTTGATGGTGAACGGCGTGGGAACCGGTGTCCGCCTTTTCCAAAACAACGGGAAGGGATTATTCCAGGAAAGCACTCGCGAATCCGGCTTGCGCGGAGGCGATGGGGGCACCTCGCTGGCCCTGGCCGACATCGATGGAAACGGCACGCTCGATTTGTATGCGGCCAACTACCGATCCACCACCTGGCGGGATGAACTCGACGCCCGATTCAAGGCCGCCACAGTCAAGGGGCGTTATGAAATCATCGCGGTCAACGGCCGTCCGGTCACCGAGCCCGATCTTGTGGGGCGGTATACCTACGAACCCAACATGGGAATCCTCGAGAACGGCGAGGCCGATGTGGTTTACCGCAACGACGGCCAAGGCCGGTTCACCCCCCTGTCATGGACGGATGGCACGTTCCTTGACGAAGATGGCAAACCCATTTCTGTTCCGTACGATTGGGCCCTCTCGGTGATGTTCCGTGATCTCAACGAGGATGGACGGCCGGATATCTATGTCTGCAACGATTTCCACTCGCCCGATCGCATCTGGATCAATAATGGGCGAGGCGGCTTTCACGCGATCGGCCGGTTGGCCATAAGACAGACCAGCATTTTCTCGATGGGCATGGATTTTGCCGACATTGATCGCGATGGACACGATGACTTTTTTGTGGCCGACATGCTCAGCCGGCATCATGCCAGCCGCCAAGTGCAGCTGATGGATCGCCGGCCGGTCCAACTGCCCGTCGGCCAGATCGAGGATCGCCCCCAGTATTCGCGCAACACTCTTTTCTGGAACCGGGGCGACGGCGCCTACGCGGAAATCGCGCATTTCAGCGGGATAGCGGCCTCGGAGTGGACTTGGTGTCCCGCATTTCTGGATGTCGACCTTGATGGATTCGAAGATCTGCTTTGCGTCACCGGCCATGTGCGTGATGCCCAAAACATTGATATCTCGAGACGCATCGAGGCCCTCCGTCGAACCAAGCCGATGTCCAAGCTCGAGCAACTCAATTTGCGCCGGATGTTCACGCGGCTTGAAGTTCCGAATTTTGCCTTTCGGAATCGGGGCGATCTGACCTTCGAGGAGATGGGCGCCTCCTGGGGATTCAACTCGCGCAAGGTCTGCCAAGGCATTGCGTTTGCCGATTTCGATAACGACGGGGATTTGGATGTGGCCATTAATTGTCTCGATGACACACCGCTCATCCTCCGCAACGATTCCATTCGGCCTCGGGTCGTTGTTCGCTTGAAAGGCCTGCCGCCCAATACCCGCGGTATTGGCGCGAAGATTCAGGTGACCCAGGCGGACCTGCCTGTCCAAAGCCAGGAGATGATTTGCGGCGGTCATTACTTGTCCGGGGACGATCCGATCCGCGTCTTTGCCGCCGGAAAACCTGACGCCAAACTCACGATTTCCGTCAAATGGCGGAGCGGCCGCACCAGCATGATATCGGAGGCTGCGCCTAACCGGCTCTATGAAATCTTCGAGCCGGATGCCGCGTTTCTGGCCAATTCATCTCAGCCGCTCGCCCAGGGGGTCTCTTCAATCGTCTCGAATGCTCAGACCTCCCAGATCCCCCGCCCTGTCCCCCCACCTTTCTTCCAGAATGTCAGCCATTTAATCGACCACCGGCATGCCGAAGAACCGTTCGACGATTACCAACGCCAACCGCTGTTGCCGTTCAAGCTCAGTCAGCTTGGACCCGGCGTTTGCTGGTTTGACGCCAACGGTGATGGCTGGGAAGACCTCATCATTCCCAGCGGCCGAGGCGGTCAACTGGCGGTCTGCCTCCAGGATGGCCAGGGCGCCTTTGTCCGCGTCCAGGAATCCCCAAACAATGCTATCGCGAATCGGGATCAGACCACAGCCCTCGGATGGATGGATGCCAAGGGCAAACCCTCCCTGCTCATTGGCACAGCGAATTACGAAGATGGCTTAATCAGCGAGCCCTCGACCTATCTGTGCGATCCGGCCGCCATGAGCATGACCGATGGCACACCGGGCCAGAGTTCGAGCACCGGTCCCCTTGTCCTGGCCGATTTCGACTCGGACGGCAACCTGGAGCTTATTGTCGGGGGTCGAATCATTCCCGGGCGATTTCCGGAGCCGGCGGCTTCCCATGTCTATCGATTGACGGCCGGGAAATGGCAGCAGAACCCCAAAGCCAGCGACGCCTTGGCACTGGCCGGTCTGGTGAGCGGGGCGCTGGCAAGCGATTTGGACGGCGACGGGCTGCCAGAGCTCGTGCTGGCCTGCGCCGGAGGCCCGATTCGTGTCTTCCATTTCGAAGCGGATCAGTTCCGGGAAATTACCGACAAGCTGGGATTCGGGCAATGGCTTGGCTTATGGAATAGCGTCAGCGCTGGAGATTTCGATGGAGACGGCAAAATGGATCTTGTGGCAGGCAACTGGGGATGCAATTCCAAATACCAGGGGCATCTGTCCCCATCCCTGCATTTTTACCATGGCGACTTGAATGGCGACGGCAATCTCGAAGTCATCGAGGCCTATTTCGCGCCTGAAATGAACAAAATAGTTCCGTGGCGGGATTGGGAAACCGTCGCCTCCGCTCTGCCGTTCATCCGGGAACGCTACCAGGATTTCACGTCTTTCAGCACAGCGGGTGTCAATGAATTCCTGGGCGAACGCCTGTCCGGGATGAAGGATCTGAGCGTGAACACGCTCGAAAGCATGGTGTTCATGAACCGGGGCGATCGTTTCGAAGCCCACCCTCTGCCAAGAGAAACCCAGTTCTCTCCTGTCTTCGGTCTTTGCGTGGGTGACCTCGACGGGGACGGTCACCAGGATATTTATGTCTGCCAGAATTTCTTCCAGGTCCCCCCTCAGATTTCGCGTTTGGACGGCGGCCGGGGAGTCTGGTGCAAGGGAAACGGCAAAGGCGGTTTCAGCCCAATGAATGGACACGAGAGCGGGCTTTTGGTTTATGGGGAGGGCCGAGGGTCGGCCCTCTGCGACTATGATCATGACGGTCGCCTCGATCTGGCGGTTGCCCAGAACGGCAATGCCACCCAATTGTTCCATAATAACGGCGCAAAACCGGGACTGCGAATCATCCTCGAAGGTCCCCCCGGCAATCCGCAGGGATTCGGCGCCATGATTCGGATGCAGTATCGAGGCGGGCGTTTAAGCGCCGCGCACGAGGTTCACGGTGGAAGCGGATACTGGTCGCAGGATGCGGCTGTAACAGTCATGAGCATGACCGATCCCGTCGAATCGGTCCTGGTGCGCTGGCCGGGAGGTGCTGTCAGCCATACTCCTGTTCCTCCCGGAGCCCGGGAAGTCCGCATCCGAAAAGACAAGCCGCCTGAAGCCAAATGAGATCCCCTCGACCTTCGGCGCGCATTGCGCCCTTGAACCTCGGAGTGACGAGCGCCGCGAGTCCACAAAATTGGATTCCAGACCCTTAATACCGCTGCTCCCGCCAGTCATCCACAGTAAGCCGATCGGCTTTCATCCAGCCGACATGCCCGTCGTAGAAGAGCAGATTCGGCCCCTGGCCATGACGGGCTCGCGCCACCCGTCGGGAGCTGTTCAATGTCTTGCCCCCGGACGCATAGGGAAGGTGGCTTGGGCTCCAGACATCATTCAGTTCGATGGAACCGGTGATGTTCAACGTCGCGATAATCGGACGCCAGGAACCGTGTTCATTGTCGGCGAGATAAACCGTATCGGTTGGCCTGTGGAGCTTGGTCATGCGCGTGAGACCTCGTTGCTCAGAGCCGACCTTGTCCCTGGGACTGCTGAAGACCCAGGCATTGACCACATAACCAATAAGCTGCCGTTTGTCGGGGTAACTGGGACAGGCATAAACTTTGACTTGGCTGTAGTCAGTTCTCGTGCGACCTCCCAGGGTCGGCGTCAGCACCTGCCACCAAATCGGATCATTGCCTCGGGGGATATAACCCTCGTTGTCGTCCGCATACATGAGCATGGCCATGCCCAAGTTCCGCAAGTTGCTGCTGCATTGGGTTTTCTTTGCCGCCTCCTTCGCCTTGCCGAGAGCCGGCAATAACATGGCGGCCAAAATCGCTATGATCGCGATGACCACCAGGAGTTCGATCAGGGTAAATGCCTTGAAACCTGCCTGAGGGCTTCTTGCCTCCGCGCGCTCAAAGAGGCTCTTAGTCTCCGAAACCCCCAAGCTGTTTCTTATAGGGGTAATCGTCCCGAGACGCGTCTTCTGCCATCGTCTACTTTTTGGCATAGCCCACCGTTTGGGCGACCACGATGTGCTGATCCGGGCGCAATTCCAGGGCTTTGGCCAGCGGATCCCGATCCAGTTCGTGCACGACGGACGCCAGGTTTTCGGACGCGCAGAAGAGATAGACATTTTGCACAATGCAACCCGTATCCACCCCGGCATACAGATCTCTCAATCCAGGGCTGACCTTGGGCATTCGGGCGTAATCCGACACAAACACCAGCTGAACCGGGGCGATCTTGGCAAAGGGCTGTCCACTGGTCAGAGGCCGCAGATCACGATCCGAAACCTTCTTCAGCTGATGGGGTTTTGCCTCGTAAAGAAATACGCCCTGAGCCATAACGACGTAAATATCGACATCTTGGGTGTTTTGCGCGGAGGGCGCCGTGCGATGGTCGATCTCAGGGCGGTTCATCCCGAAGGCCGCCCATAGCAGATCGGACAATTGCTGATCGCTCAACACGTCGGGAACATACTCCCGGATGGATTGCCGTTCCTTGAGCGTCTGGAGGAGGGGCTTGCCCCCGTTCATCCGAGGAGCAGCCAGGCTTCTTGTTTCACTACCCGCCGCCGAAAGGAACATTGCGCCAGCTAAGAGGAAAAGAAGGATCGCTGTTTTATTAATGAGTTCGAGTTTCATAAGGTGGAGTTCGTTTGGATGAAGACAATCACGCCCGCTTTGTACCGGAAACAAAGGAGATTGTCATCAACGATCAACGGTCAGCGCCTCCATCGATCGAAATTGTCTGGAATCACCAAGTCATTAACGGTAGGAAATGAGAACCATGAAAAAAGGAACCGCTGGATGGCTGCTGTTGTTAACGAGCCTGTGGTTTGGAATCGCCCAGGCAGCCGCTGAATACTGGCCCGGATGGCGCGGACCGCGCGGCGATGGCACCTGTATTGAAACCCGGGTGCCCCTTGAATGGGATCCGAGCAATGCCCTTTGGAAAAGCGAGATCCCGGGCCAGGGACACGCCTCCCCCATCGTCTGGGGCGATCGAGTCTTCACGACTACCGCCCTTCCGGCTACTCAGGAACGGGTCCTTCTCTGCATGGCCCGCGACACCGGCCGGATCCTGTGGCAACAAACCGTGGTTCAAGGTCCCCTCGAGAAGATCCACAAGGAAAACAGTTACGCCTCGGCCACACCCGCCACTGACGGGGATCGAGTCTATACCGCCTTCCGTGTTGGGGACGATATCGTTGTGGCGGCGCATGATTGTATAACCGGCAAACAACTCTGGCTTTCCCGTCCGGGCACACACGCTGGCGAATGGGGCTTCAGCAATGAACCGGTGGTATACAAGGACAAAGTCATCGTGGACGGCGACAGCAAAGGTGATTCCTTTCTTGTGGCCTTCAGTCGCGCGGACGGAAAGGAACTCTGGAAAGTCAAACGGACGAACCGGGGCATCAGCTACAGCGCGCCGTTTATTCGCACCATGAACGGCCGGGCTCAACTCATTCAGTGCGGCGATCGTTGCGTCACCAGTTTTGACCCCGATACCGGCAAACCAATCTGGACCGTGGACGGTCCGTCGGAGGAGTTTGTGTCCACCCCGGTCTACAGTGAGAAAGCCAACCTCGTATATATCAGCAGCAGTTGGCCCAAACAGGTCTTATACGCCATCCGCCCCAACGGCGCGGGTAATGTCACCCAAACCCATGTCGCGTGGCGCGACAGCAAGGGAGCTCCCTATGTCCCTTCGATGATCGTCGCAGGCGATTTCCTCCTGAGCGTGAATAACGGCGGCGTGGCCTTCTGCTATGAAGCAGCCACTGGCAAAGTGCTCTGGCAGGAAAAACTCGGACGCCATCATGCCTCGCCCGTCCTCATCAACGGTCTGGTCTTCCTGATCAACGATGACGGCCAGATCAATGTCATCAAGCCCGGTCCAAGCTTCGAGCGCGTGGCAACATTCGAGTTGGGCGAGTCCTGCTATGCGTCGCCGGCGATCAGCGACGGCCAAGTGTTTCTGCGGGGATTCACCCGCCTCCATTGCTTCGGATCAAAAGCAAAATGACCAGCGCTACGGCCAAGACCATTCAGGCTCAGTTGATGTGCCTGCTTAACGCATATTGGGTATGCGTCGAATCGTCAGTCTGAGGCCCATCCTCGCTCGATGTGAAACCGAGCCGCACCCCAATTCTCACTCGCTTCCGCAGCAGCCGCCTGTCTCTTGTGCCATGCCTTGATCCGACCTGCCGGCGTGACAAACAAGTCCGGGCGTTGCTTGTTTAGATCTTCCCAGAGAGCTTCCAGGTCATCTGGAATCACAAGCCTAAGCCCACCGGCTTGGTCGGCGCGTTTGCCTGCTTGCAGACAGGCCACACGTTCCATGTCCTCCAGAGTCCAACGATTTGGAGTAAGCCGCCAGAGACGGACGGTTCGATCAAAGCTTCCAGTGAGGATGGTATTGCCATTGGTGCTAAAGACGGCGGAACGCACCGGGCCGAGATGGCCATATGAGCTTAAGAAGAATAATTGACGTTGACGAAAGTGCACGGCATCGGCGAAAATTTGTCTTGCAGGAGGGTCGAAATATGCCCGTGGCGCATGTTCTTCTCATGCACCGAATCCAGTGACGCCTGCTTCAGCGAAAACGCCACCTTAGGGTGCAAAAACTAATTCCGGAAGTAGTTTTTGCACAGAGACTTAATCAATCGCGGGTGGTCATTTTTACGATGATTATCGCAGCCATAAGAACTCAGATAATGACAATGATACGATACGCGGATCATTGACCTGGACTTGGTCATTCAGCGTGATCAACAAAGCCAGGGGCGCATTATAGACAGATTTCTCCAGAAAGGCGCGCAAACCGAGCGTGTCTTGATGCGCGTCAATTCGTTTGCGGTATTTAACTTCAATTGGGACGCGCCGCGATCCCAGGGTGAGTAAGAAATCGACTTCCGGCTCCGCGCCACGAACCGGGAAATGCGCGACGTCCAGACTCGGGATTGACGCGAGATAGTACCCCAAGGCGCTTTCGGCCAAGTGGCCGGCCAGGTCCGCGAGATGCGGTTGGGCATCGAGGCCTGCAGGATCCAACGGAATGATTTCCTGCAACCAACTGGCGCGCAGCGCATGGTCGCAGAGGCAGATTTTTGAGGGAGATTTTTTCCGCTTCAATCTTAACTCCGCTGGTGGGATCATCCGAATCAACAGCGTCTTGTCCAAGAACCGCAGATAAGTCAAAATGCGATTCCAGCCGATATTGCCGGCAAGAGTCTGCTTGATCTCGGGGACAAAGACAGACGGTCCGGGGATCTGTCCCGCATAGCGGCACGCGAGTCGAAACACCTCTTCAAGCAGCTTTTCATCGCGCTTTTGCCCCTTGGGTCCGGAACGCAGGTCATGTTGGATCGCGCGCCGGACGACGGTTTCATTCAGGTAATCCGCCAGTTCCGGCCAGGGGGTTTCCGTTTGCTCTTGGGCAATGGGGTACGCGCCTCGCTGGGAGAATTCCCGGAACGCACTCCTCCGTATTTCATTGGTGCTGGCCAGGCTAGCTTTGATGTCCAACCAATACTGCGGTTGGGCAAGGACTTCGGTGGCGCCATTAGGCCACAGAGGGGAGTGATGAAATCCAAAGCGCAATCCGGCGATTTCGCGGAGCAATAGGGGACCCAGTTCGAGCGTGGTGATGCGTCCAGCCAGGCTGTCCCGCCCTTGTTCAATCCGCAAAGAAGAGCTGCCGGTGATCAAGACGCGCAAGGAGTGATTATCCACCAAGTGTTTGATTTGCTCAGCCCAGGAATCCAGGTTCTGGACTTCGTCCAAAAGCAAAAAGGCTGGTTTATCGCGTTGCGTGGCCGTATTAAAAGAGACTCCCAGGATTTGCTTTTCAAACCAGCGGCTGATCGCCAAGACGGGCTCTTTGATGCCACGCATCGTGGGCAGGTCATCAAATGGGACATAGAGGATTCGCTCCGGTTCAACTCCGTCGGTCAATAACCGGTGGATGAGTTGCCGCAAGAGAATCGTCTTACCAACGCGTCTCGGCCCTCGCAACACGGTGGCGGGAGTCATTCCCTTGCGCAGCAAATGGTGCAACTTTTCAAATGGCCACCGCAAGTATTCGGGCAATTTAACTCCAGGCTCGCCTCGCCACCAAGGATTGACTGACCGCAAGTTCTCCGACAGCTCAACCGGTAAAGGTCCGAATAGCGGAGTCTCGTCAATGGGCGAATGTGTTGAGTTCATGGTTTTCTTCTCGCGTGATTAACAGATTAGCTAGATTATCCCGTCGTGTCATCCACGCCTCTAATTTGTCAATATTGGCGCTTAATCTCCGCCAGCGGCCAGTTCTCCCGTGCCGATTCGATCTCATAAAACGGCCGTTCGGTGGCGTTGGCGATTTGGACCAGGAAGGCGTAGGACCAGTTGCGTGGCCACATCCCCCGTGCGCGGATACCGCCGCTCGACCGTCCGAATAGTCTTCCGCGCCTTCTCTTTCGTCAGGCCCCGGTCAATCGGCTCGGCCAGTTCATCTGCGTTGTCTTCCACCACCGCCCCGATCAGACCCTTAGCATACTCTGGTCGAATCGTAATACCAATATCCTTGATACCGGAGGAAAATCAGGCGATGACGGCCGCCGCGGGATGGGAAATGGCGTGATCCAGGCTGGCCAGCTTCATGCCTTTGATCCAGGCGTCAACCGCCGGGTGATGGGCATGATCGGTCCAGATCGCAGCGATCAAAGCGTTCACATCGAGCAAGTATTTCATGGGAAATCCAGTAGCAGAGCCCGCACCTGTTCGCTGCTAATGGATCGACCGACGGTGCCGACGGCATGTGTGCCCTTGCGATACCGAATCTTGGTCGTTAGCGGTTTGGCGGCCGGCCGTTCCAAGCGGGTGAGAATAATCCGACCGTTCCCGTCAGGTTCGACCAAAACCACGTCCCCGTGGTTAATCCCAGCGGTCTTCCTCGCCCGCGAGGGAATGACCATCTGTCCGCGTGCATAGATCGTCGCATGCATGGAAGGACTTTAGTGTAAGCGACGCTTATAATCAATCCGACCAGTTTTTCGCCCTAACAGCCTGCGGTTCAAGGAAAGCCTTTTTGCCCCAGAGTTCACGCTCGTGGGCCTTGGACCTCCTGTGAGGAAACGAAATATGAGATTTGAGATTTGAGCCCGACAAAGGGACAGGTCAATTGATTGGCCATCCCCCTATTGTGGCTTGTGGCCGGATTGCGGGTTAATCCTTGACGGGTTTGAGTTTCTCGCTCTGGAATCCGGGAATGGTAACGCCTCGTTTCACGAGGGACTCGGCCAGGTTTTTCTTGAAGTCGTCTCGGGCGGCTTCATAGGCTGTCTTTAAGATTTCGAGCGACTTATCGCCGGGGATCCGTTGAAGAACGCAGCGGGCATCTTCGCGAAGCTCACTACTTCCCAGCAGGGAAGCCACGGTGTCGATGGCCAGATCCTTGCCAATCTCGGATGTCATCCACAGCAATTCGCGACGGGCTTGGGCGGGTCGGTTCGAATTCAAGGCCTTGACCAATTCCACTTCGACGGATCGAGCCTCGCTTTCGGCGCCAGGACGCCCCGCGTGGCGAACCAGGCGGTAGAGAGCCCGCTGAGCGGCCCGACGGTGTTCAGTCTCCGCAGAACCCAGGAGATCAGCCAATGCGGGGACAACCGAAGCCCCGAAGCGAGCCGATTTATCCAAGGCCTCGGCGCGCGTCTTGTCATCGGCGCTCTTAAGATCGGCAATAAACTTCGCAGTGGCTGCCTCATCGCCGCCAGCAGCGGTTATTGCTGTTCCCGCCAACGCGATTACACCTAATGATTCAGAAAGCTGGTTTTTATTCATGTTCAAATCCTCCGAGGTGGTTTTACAGGCAATAGGGGTAGCGTTGGGGGCGGCTCATCAGGCGGTGCGCTTGCGCATCGCCCACGATTTCCTGTTTAACAGGATCCCATTCAAGTTTGCGGCCGAGCAGCAGGGACAGATTTCCCAGGACCGTCAGGAAGGCGGTCGCGGCGCCGGCTTGGATATTCATGATCGTTTTCTTCCCGGTGCGAATGCCCTGGAACCAGTCTTCGTGGTGACCTGGGCTGCGATAGACTTCGACGCCTCCCGCGGGCACTTTGAAGTTCAGGGCTTTGGGTTCGGTATAAACCTGGCCGTCGCCGACCCAGACGATCAACGAGTCCTTGTCGCCCTGGTAAACCGCGCCGTACCCGTCGCGGATGCCTTCGCGTTTGCGTTTATCGTCATCAAAATAGGGGATCT
>Ga0209310_1002068_pt1 | contig 13460 bp, 17 predicted proteins | sample AD_UKC030_MetaG_FD_184415 | JGI IMG/M metagenome (GOLD analysis project Ga0209310, IMG submission 184415) | Active sludge microbial communities of municipal wastewater-treating anaerobic digesters from USA - AD_UKC030_MetaG (SPAdes) (version 2) | ecosystem: Engineered > Bioreactor > Anaerobic >... | reverse complement strand
CGGCCTCGCCCAAGGCTTCGCGAATCATCGCATTGGTATCGAAATAAACCTGCCAGTAATTGTCGTTGTGGCAATACGGGCGCACCGCCAAGACCGGGCCGACCAGCGTAAATTCGAGGATTTCCACCTCCACCTTCGGCTCCGCCAGCACGTTCGGGATCGTCGCAATCTTCTCGCGCAGCAACGCCATCGCCGCCCGATGATCGGCCGCGCCCGACAACTGGCATTTCAGATCGACGCGACGGAACGGGTTGTGGGTGTAATTCTGGATCGTGTCGCTGAACACCTTGTTGTTGCCAAGAATGGTCAGCACGTTGTCCGGCGTATTGATCGTCGTCGCAAACAAACCCAATTCGGTCACGGTTCCCGTCACGCCACCCACGGTCACGAAATCGCCCACCTTCATCGGCCGCAATACGACGAGGAAGGCGCCTGCAGCAAAGTGGGCGAGCAAGCCCGACCATGCCATACCGATAGCCACACCAGCCGCCGCAATCAGCGCCGCGAACGTTGTCGTCTGCACCCCGAAATAACCCAGAATGCCCACCACCAGCAGGACATTCAAAGTCACGGTAATCACCGAACCAAGGTAGCGCAACACCGTCGGGTCGACTTTCTGACGCTCCAGCGAGGCACGCACCATGCCAACCGCCACGCCGATCAACCAGCGACCGATCACCCAAAAAGCAATGGCCGCCAGAATCTTGAGACCAAGATCGGTTGCCGTTGTCAGGACAAGATCCTGAAACCGTGAAACATCTTCTCTGTTCATATATCACTCCGTCGAAATGGGGAACACGTCGAAATCCGTACCGGCATCGCCAAACAAGGCTCATTCTAGATGACATTCGGGCGACTTCTCCACCCCACAACCAGCAGGCCTGCCCAATACCGGCCATTTCACCCCGTTGTGGCGCCCGATTCGTTGACAGCCGTCCCGACCATCCCTATAATCCGCGCTCCCAAGGTCGGGTCGGTAGCTCAGTCGGTAGAGCAGCGGACTTTTAATCCGTTGGTCCCGAGTTCGAATCTCGGCCGACCCACCAGTCAACTGATGGGAATGGGAAATCTGGGGCGCTAGCTCAGTTGGTAGAGCAGCGGACTCTTAATCCGTAGGTCGACAGTTCGAATCTGTCGCGCCCCACCAGAATTCATGCGGCTTCCAAAGTGAGTGGCCGCTAACCTCCCAATGCCGATCTGGCGTTTGGGGAACCCGGCGGGGCTCATTCAGCACCACGCCGAGAACAGCGCCGCCCGGCCCACCTTCTCAGCAGCTTGCCGGCGCCGGAGTCTGACCAGCACGAGCATGGCGACATCGATCCCAGCTTCACCGGACTCACATCGCGCCTGAATCGCGGCGTCGCGTTCGAAGGCTTCAACGAACAGCCGGAACGCCAGAACGAATTCGCTGGCGGCGTTCAGCGGTCGGCCCAAGCGTCGCCCGGCGTGAAATCGACGGATACGTACAGACCCGCACTCAGCCGATGCCGGCGCAGTGTCGTAACGATGTGGGCAACCTGCAAATCCGTGCAGCCGTTCTTCTGTAGCGTTTCGATCAGGAACATCGTTCGTTCTTGGCGGCGCTGGTGGCGCCATGCTTCAAGGACTTCGGTTGATTTCGTCATGGTCAAATCCTTTCTGGGTTGAGGTTGGCTCGCGCACACATGCGCTAATTTCAACATGGCACCTCGTCGGCGGGGCTGTCAAATCGGCGGCGGACGGCGGCAACGACCAACACTTTTATGGGCGAGCGCCGTGCATGCCGGGCTTCGACAAGTCGATGCCCTACGTGTTGGCTAACTGGCAACAGCCAGATAGCTGTGCCCGGGCCTGCTCGCCCGGCCGTGGATTGTGTGTGTCGCCCGTGTTTGCCCGCCGCCCATTCGCGGAAATAGCCCGAGCGCGAAAGCGACCCCCATGCACCCCCGCAAGCCGCGTCGCCAAATGTGTATCCGGTCGCACATATACGCTGCGACGATTTTTTCGAAACCGGATTTTGGCAACCGGTAGCTTGGGGTTTTTGGCTGGCACCAATTTCTGCCACCCAGCGACGCCCCGGTGCACCGGGGCAGGGGCAAACCCCGCCGGGAAATTTTCTTCAACCGCAAATTGGAAAGCGACCGGCCGGCGGGCGAAGCCCCTGCATGTAATCCAAAAGTCGCGGTGTGCGCTACTATGCTATTGCCAACAGGAGGCCACTTAATTTACCGGAGTCTCCACCATGCAAAACACCATCACCAAATCCAAATCCGCCAAGCTCAAGCTGGCCGCCGCTTCGGCCGCCGCAGCCTTGGCACTCCACGCCGACCCAGCCGCCCGCTACAAGGCCAGCATTGCCCGACTCAATGCCCAGATCATGGCGACCGACGATTCCGGCGAACAGTTCGCATTGCAGGATCAAATCCTTTTCGTGTGCCGGATGGCTCGTGCTGAGATCGGCGTTGATCTGGGCGGGCATCCGTTCAAGAGCGCCGATATTGTTCGCTACTGGCAGGAGCTTGCCCACAAGGAACCGACCTTTGGATTCGGCCCGCTCAGGTCGGAATGTCTGGGCGAATGTCGGTATCTTCGCACCGCCACGCTGACGCCGGGCAGCCGCACGGCCAAGATGTTCGAAGACTGGCGCCACCTTGCCCTGCGTCCGGATGTGCCGCCTGCAATTGCCGAACTGTTCGAGGCGGCCGGCGTAGCCTAGCTGGGGCGGCGCATAGCCTGCTGAATGCAGGCCCGGGCCTCTGCAGCACATTCACCGCCGTCCATCAGCGCATCGAGCAAGTCCGCGATTTGATCGTCCAGTCGGTCGAGTATGGCCAGTTCATCCAGCGTCATGTCGCGCGGATCAGTGTCGGATGTACAGGCCAGCGCTTCGCGCAGCGCATCCATGAGGCCCGGCGTCATGCTGCCAACCTGAGCGGCGGCGCGGCGGTGGCCAGCGCGGATTGCAGGGTGGTGGTCATGGTGTGGCTCCTGTTCTGGCTAGGCGGATGATGGTAGTACGGCGCTATGGTGTCGGCAAGGCGGATGGCGGCCTGACTAGGTATTCATTCGCTCGCCAGCAGGGCATTCTTGAGTGCAACCTTAGCGGCAATCACACGATTCCAAGCACGCAGGTCTTTGTCGTCGTAGCTGCAATGAATTTCAGCGCAGATAGCCTCGGCCTTGCGCAATTCCTTACGGGCTTCGGCAATGGGGTCGTGCTTGGCTAAAGATGTCGGTTTCGCAGCGGGCGCAGGCTCCTTCACATACCCAGTCTTGGCTACTGGTGCTTCGGTTGGGCGGCTGCGCATATCGGCAATGCGGACTTCCAGTTCGGCGATTTTTTTGGACATGGCGTTGATCTGCCGATCACGATCCTGCAACGTGCCGACCAGATTGTCATTGTTGGCCTGCAGCGTGCTGACTTCATTACGTGCGGCCTGCAACGTGCTGGGCAGGTTGTTCTGGATCACTGCATGGCCGAGGAAGGCAACGGAAATGGCGGCGGCGATTCCGACAGCCAGCTTGGCATAGTTGGCGGTTACAGCAGCTTCGGCCGTAGCCAGCACAATTGCACGCTCGGCAGCGGCGCCCGCTTCCACCTGCCGAGGCATCTCAGACGGCGATGGGGTAAAGCTTGCTACTGAATGGGTATAGGCGCATTGGGAGGCTTGCTCCAAAACCGCGCCTGACTTCTTCCCAACGCCCCGTTTTGCCCAAGCCCATAGAAGCCCTATACCCCCAAACACTAGGGCACCACGCAACGCCCCACTCCAAAAGCCGCCCCCAGTTTTTTGATCGATTGTTCTCCAGACACCATACACGCTCACCAGAACGACCATTCCAATGGTGGCAATGATCCAGCGAACGGATTTGCTCAAAGCAGGGTTTGAAAATCCAGTCATATATAAGCTCCTTCTTCTTATTTGCGCTTTGAAACTTACTGACTTACAAGCTTGTTACTAGCTCGGCAGCCCGGGATAAAGTATTTTTGGATGATTGCCTTGGTTGGTTTTTGTTCATAGACGTAATCAACATAAGACCTAAGAAGGCTGTACTCCATCTCCGTCCCTTTAACGCCAGCATCTCTTACCTCCTGAAGGAGTTGATTCATATTTCGCTTGGCTTCAGGTTGAGTGACGCCAGCATTGCGCTGGTCAATAATTCTGTAGAGCATGCTGGCACCGTCATCGCACTTATCAGCTATGGCATTGAAAGACAGAGCAAACAGGGCAGCGGCAAAAATCGTTTTCATGGTGTTTCGGTCTCTTTAGTCTGGTGTGCGGGTTGAGACATATCAGTAGGTTGTGCAATTTGTGTAGCCACCCCCCACGCCGTCGCTGTTCGTATAGCAAGTCGTGTTGGACGGTCGTCGGTGCGTCGCTGGTGGAGCCTGTGTTGGCTGTTGCCGAACATCTGCCTCTAACTTGGCGAAGGCAATGTAATCTTCATATCCAAGGCGTAGGCAGACGGCTTTCTGAACCTTGACGACGAGGGCTGGATCGAGTCGCGATGGGTTCGCCTTGTAGATAAATGTGATCATCCGCTGTTTCCATTGCATCTCAGCTGCAGACCAAGCGCCGTTACCGGGATCAGCCATGATTCCGCGAACCTCATTCACAGGCACTCCGCCGACAAATGCTCTGGCAACCATATCGATGGTTGGCATGGCCAATTGACATTGATGTTCGTCCAGTATGTTGGATGCTTTGGCGGATAAGGGCGTGGCAAGAGTCAAAGCAAGGGTCATTGTGGCTAAAACTACTTTCATTGCGCATATCCTGCGGTCTGGTTTATCACAGTTCGAGCATCCTCCAGTTGCCAAGAAGCTGCTTGATCCCGCGCGTCAATCGCGTGACCGTACGCGCCAATATGCAAAAATTGGATGTTGCGCCTGCCGCTAAGTCAGGCTGCCGCAGCTTGTCCAGTTCGGTATGCTGTCGGCGCTTGCCCACTCCACCGCTTGAAGGCGCGGGTGAAGGCGCTCTGCTCTGAAAATCCCAGCAGGAAGGTGATGTCGGTTACCGTCCGGGTTGGATCGTCCAGATAGCGCAGCGCAAGGTCATAGCGGGTTTTTTCGAGCATGCCCTTGTAGGTCAAGCCGAGTTCGCTCAGTTTGCGCTGGAGTGTCCGGCGGCTCATCCCCATTGCACGGGCCAGTTCCTCTTCTGACGGTTCGCCCGAGGTTAGTTCTTGCAATAGGAAAGCCCTGCATCGGCTTGCCAGATCGCTGTTGCTCATTTCCGCCAATTGCTTTGTCAGGATTGCATCGAACGTCGTGGCAAGCTCGTGGTTCGAAGTGGTAAGCGGTCGGTCGGCAATCTGGCGAGCGAGGGTGAAACCGTCATCTGCAGCTCCGAAACTAACTGGGCTGCCGAAGAATTCCTCGTAGGGCTTGGTGTTCGCTGGGGCAGGGCGACGGAGGGTGACCGACTCGAGCATGAGCGACGAGCCGAAGTTGGTTCGGCACATCGAGACCACGAGTGATAGATTGAAATCGGCCATCACGTAGCCGGCAGTGGTGTTGCCGCGCCCGTGATTGTAGGTAAAGCGCAGACCATCGGGCGTGTCGCTACAATGGCTCATCATCCGCTGACCGATGATCTTGGTGTATCGCGCCATTCGCTTCAGGGCGGTGCGCAAACTGCCACTCGATAACCACGCATAGCCGAGCGTCCCGAGGTTCGATGGGTGCCAGCAATCCGCCGCCCGGAGCCCGAATGCGGGGTCAGTTATCAGGTCGGCCGCTTTCTCGAAGGCGACATCAAGCAAGGTGCTGGGCAGCCTCGTCTTGACATCTGGAATCTCAGTCGAAGCAATACCGACCTGTTGTGCGAATCGCTGCGGGTCAATGCCATGCAATTCGACAAGGCGCAGGCCAATAAGCCCGAAGCTCGCGAGAAATGTTTCTGATGCCATGTTCGCCGGTTCCAAAAATCCCAGATCGCATTATGACGCGAAATGTCATGCGAATGGCACCGGGGGTCAAGGTGCAGTTGGCGAGTCGGGCGATGCTGTAGGTGTCATAAATCACTTGCGGGAGTACCAACATGAAACTCAAGAACATCATCATTGCCAGCCTGATCGCCACCATGTCGTTCCACGCGTCAGCTTTCAACAATGACGGCTTGTATCAGAACGCAGTCAATACTGACGAGAATGCGCCCGGGTATGAAATGAGCGAGGAAACTGCCGATAACATCAAGACCGGACTGCTGGTTATCGGCATCATCGCGCTGGCGGTCTTGGGGGTGAAGTACAGCGGATCGTCATCCACTTCTGGCAAACAAACAGTCAAGGTGCCGAACGCTCCGTATGCACCCACTGCAACTCCAATTGCCAAGATCGATCCGGTCAAGCCAAACATGCCAGACATAAAGCCAGTAAAGCCAAAGTTCGACACTGACCTTACCACCACCAAAGTCTTTCTCCATTGTGGTGGTAATTCCGTCGCCGATTGCAACCTACGCTAACACCCTCTTGCCCCGGAAATACTAAAGGACTCACAACATGAATACGCAACTTGCCAAGAATCCAATTTGGACGACGGTGATGCTGGCACTTCTCGGATCAGCGGGCGTTGCGACGCTGTTCGGCATATTTACAGGCGACCACAAGAAAACAATCAGCTTTGGTATATGGCTAATCCTCATCCTCGCTTATGCCGGTGGCAAGTTCGCATGGCGCGAACTTCGTGGTGCCATGAAGCGCGACGCTGTTCGCTGAGCAGCCAATTCTCCGCAGAACCTGTTGATGGCCCCGCACTTGAAGTATTGGCTCCATAGCGTAAAATTGGTCATACCAATTTGTTTCAAAGATTCAAGTGCTTCGCTGCTTAGAAAAGTTTGGGGGTCGAAAATGTCACGAGTTCCGAGAATCAAGCTTACACATGATCGTCAGCAGATGCGGGTTTCCGAGGCTGCACGGGCGCTGGGTGTCACCAAGCACACCATCATTAAGCACATCAAGGCCGGTTACCTGAGCAGCCACTTCATGCCTGCCCATCGCGGCTTAAATGCACCCCGTTACGTGCCTGTGGCGCAAGTTAGGGCGCTTGGGTACGGGAAGGCTAACTTGCGCCTTCTGGACGCTATCGCAGGTAACTCGGGTGACTGGGAGCAGCGGAATCGCCTGCTTCAATCCAAGGCGCTGAAACTTGCAGATGCGAGGGGGCCGAAGGTTGTCATCAACATCCTTGCCGAAATGGGCGAGGCCCGAATCAGCGACCTCGACGAGCATCAGCAGCGCGAATTCAATGGCCGGATGTTGCGTGCTGCCGGCTACGATGGCCGATCCCGAACTACTGCATGGCGTCGGCGTAAAGAAGCGCAGGCTGCCCGGAAAGAAACGAGGGCGCCTGAGCCTTGGGAACTGGTCGAGCAAGGGGTACAGGCGTAGCACATGGCACGCCCGGTCACGGGGTTAAGTGTTGATACGGTCATGGTTGCGATCCTGTTTGTATGCCAATGTACTATTATGCGGAACGGGTACTAGCTTCTCTTTTTTTGGATAGTGTTCCAATGTTCCGACCCTGATAGGACACCCCCCGAAAAATTGCATAAAAACAGATGTAAGAGAGTCACTCTTGGAACATTGGAACACACACACTTTTACCCTATAAATACCTTTCTAACCCGCATGGTTGCTGGGTTTGTCTTGTTCCAGATTTTGGCCTGTTTCATCTTGGAATTTGGAACACTTCCCGTGGAGATTTTCCAAAGTGTTCCAAACCCGGAACAAAATGCACCTCTATTTGGGAACATAGAATCCAGAGAATTTCCCCTTTGTTCCCTCCCGAATTTGCTCGGTTTCCAGCAGATGCTCAAGCAGCGCTTTTTTATCTTTCGGTTGAATGCAGAGTAGCTTGCCCAGCTTTGCCGCAGGCATAATCCCAAGAGCGCAGGCTTTTCCGTAGCGCTTGTCACCGGAATATTTCTTGGCGTTGGAAACAATATCCAGCGTCTTATTCACGAGCTTGGCAAACTGTGATCCACCGAACTGCGCGGACAGCTTGCGGTTGAATCCGCGAACTGACCAATCGACGAAGCCGTGCGCCCATTCAACGTGCCGCTTTGTGATTATTCCGCCATCCCCGACTGCCAGCACCCCGGCAACGCGGATCATCTGCTCACGGTAGCGTTGCCAGAGGGCTGCCTCCATCCCTTCCGTGTCCGGGTTTTTCCCCAAGCTGTCGAGCAGTTCGAAAGTACCCTCTTCGAACTCAAGCGCCACATCCGGCTTGCATCCGTGCTTTACGAGATTGCGCTCCCATTCCGCCTCATCTTCACCTTCCCCGGGTGGGAACATAGCGCGGGCTTCGAAGATGCGGATTTCAGCCATCAACGATTCGGGAATCGTGAAATCGAGGTCGGTATTTTCTTCTTCGACTCCACCTATATCGACCACGAGAATACGATTGACCGTACCTGCATCGATCATGTCTTGGTTGAATGCCGGGTAGAGCGTCGCCGGGGTGGCCATCCCAAGCAATGTCAGGTAAGGGTTCGGGATTGGCGGGATGTTATCGTTTGGATTGGCGTAGGCTTCCGGCGAGTAGGTGCTGCGCGGGGAACCGAACAGGGAGAGGACGAGTTTGATGACATTTCTGTCGTTCGGGTTTGCCCGCTCCCCGCTGTAGGATTGCATCATCAGGCCGAATTCATCCGGCATCATGGCAAAAACATACGGGTGCTCACGCGCGATGGCGCGCAGCAACCCCGTGGCGCTGGCCGGTTTCTCCCACAGGCGGCGGATAAAACTGGAACCCTTCAGCAAATGTTTGATCGCCTTGCGCGGTGCTTCCTTACCCTTGCCGGTTGGGGCCGATAGCACCATGTAAAGGTTCAGACCGGTATCGGTGCGACGCACGTAATAGCGGTTGGCCACCATCGTCGAGAGAAGGAAGAGGCCACCGGCGATAGAGAAGGATTTGATCGGCGTCAGGGAAACGCGGTGGATGTACCTTGCCAGTTCTCCAGCGAAGCCGGGAGGCCAGTCGCTGGAGAACTGCATCTCGGACTGAGCAGGCTCATCATCATCCGGAAAGTCATCAAGGTTGTCAGGCGCCACCTTACCCTCAAGCACACGCATCGCCAGCGCCTGCAACTCGGGTTCGCTCTCAAGCGCAACCTCGATACCCTCTGCGCAGGCAGCATGGGCCTTCGCAACGAGACCATGCAGCCCCATGAGCTTGCTGCCCTCGAACAAGTTCTTGCCTTCACGTACCACGCAGCCCTTCGAATACTTGGGCTGGCAGCCGGCAGGCGGATGTTCGCTCTTCGACCAACTATCCAACGTGACCAGCAGCGCCTTGTGTTCGTCATTCTGCAGCGCCGGCTTGGTCAGGATTTGTGGGCTGAATCCAAACCCGCGCAGCACGGCGCCGACGACGGCGATCCAGTGGTTGCGATCATCCGACCAAGCCGGGATCAGTTGCAGGCAGCGCAGGGCCAGCTTCTTCTCTTCGGTGTTCAGCGCGTGATCGATCGGATCGTAGGGGCCGGTCGGGCTGCTGCTGGCGGGGGTGATGTTGTCGGCTTCGGATTCGAGGTTGGAGAAATCCAGAATCTGATCTATGCACAGCCCGGGCAGGGCGACGGCGTTACTAGTGCGGCCGATGCGCGGGGTGCAGAAATACGCTTGGCTCGGTGGCAGGATGGTAGCCGGCCCCATGCCGAGCTTGTTCTTCAGCATCTGGTTGGCGCCACCGTAGCAATCGACGGCGAGACCACTCCTAAGCGGGAACAGGGCGCGATAGGTCAGGCCGTCGCCCGTGCTGCTGTAGGTATCCCAGAATAGAACCTCGACGCCGAGCCGCTGGCAGGCAGCGGCCAACGCGGCGCGCGGAATGCGGTCGCCGGAGCGCCCATCAAAATCCCACACCAGACAGGTGACACCTTCCAAGTTCTGAGCATTGCGAACCCGAGCACTATCCGGATACTGCCCGAAGTACAAGGCCGGCCCGCGCACCTTGATCTCGTTGTTCAGGTCTTTGCCGGCGGCGTGATCCTTGGCCAGCGCATCGACCACACTTTGCGGAACAGGTTGCTCGGCGTTGATGAAAGCGCTCAGCGTCGAAACCGTGAATGTCTTGTTCTGGCTGGCGTGCTTCACGGTCTCAGCGATTGCAACCGTGAAGGCCATTTGCGGGGGCGCTACAAGGTCTGCCACTTGCTCGCTCAACCGCTTCAGCTTTTCCGGATTAGCTTGCGCGACGGCCACGGCGTCGGCGTCCAGCCAGCTATTCAGTACCGCAGCGGTTTCGGGGTCAAGGCCGGGTAGCTTGAGCGCGACCTTGATCTGGGCGATCAGGGTGGCGCGGTCGAAGTCGCTCTTGTTTTCCGAGGATACGCAGCCCCTAGCTGCGCCCCCGGCGTTGTTGGTGTTACTTTGCACGATGGGTCTCCTTGCGTTCAGCACGGGCGATGGCGCGGCGCTCAACATGGTTGGCGCCTTTGCCGAAGATGAGGACGGGCAGATCACTCGCACGCTGATGGCCGACATTGGCCAGCCCACGTTCGATATGGTTTTGGTTGTCTGCCTTGTTGCGACTCTTGGGGCCGAAGAAGCGGATCATTTCGCCACCTCGCCTTCGAGCACTGCAGCAATCGCTGCATCGATGCTGCCGCCCGTACGTTGCTGGCGGGATAGGGGCGCGTCCAGTTTGGCTTGGCGCTGGCGTTCGTACCCGCGATCTTCATCTCTATCGCGATTGGGGGATGTGTTCATGCGGGTTCTCCTTGATGGATGAACCCCGGCAACTCTTGACAGCTATATAGTGAAAACACTATATTCGGATTGTCTTATGAAGACAGACCCCGATTCGCTGGCCAGAGCGTTCGGGGTTTTTCAATTTTGGGATTGGGATTGATGAGCAGGGGCACGCGAACCACGAAGCTGGCCGGGCTCGGCAAAGAGCGACGGCAACCGGTTACGTTCGATCCATGCGTCGATCTCGGCGCGGCTCCACAGGTTGCGGTGCGGTGCTACGGGCAGAACATACGGCCTCGGGAAATCCGAGTTGGACGCAGCGCGTGCCCGGTGCAGGCCAGTTCGGGAAAGGCCGGCGTACTCCAGCATTTCGCTGGTGGTGAGTGCTTGCTTGGTTGGGGAGAGAGTGGCCATTTCGGGGCTCCTTTTTAACAGAGCCCCCAGTTTCAGATACGCTTGTCCCGCCTACTGGCACAAACGGGATCAGCTCATCAAGCCATAACGTACTTATAGACCATGTGGGCCGAAATGGATTGCTCACCCCCATCAGGCAGGATAAATGTGATCGCGTACCCGGCCAGCTCGTCTTTACGGTGCGTGTCACCAAAACCCGCGCCTGTGATCTCCTTGACCTCGAAGTCACCAAGCAGCGGCGTGCCATGCTCCAAGCTCTCCAACAAGGCATCCCGAACCGTAGGCCACAGCTTGCCACCGCGAGCCCTTGCGACATCAGCAAGTGCGCCCAGCATGTCGGCCAGCGGGTTGCTCTTCGGCCGGCGCCGGGCCTCGGCGAGCTGCTGATTACGGTCGACCAGCTCAAGGTGATTCATGGCCATCCGCAAGCGGACATCCTCGTTCAAGCACTCAAGGAAGTCATCGATAGCCCGGGCTGAGCGCAGGCGTTCAACATTGCTCTCGGTCACCGGTAACCCAAGGCGCGCGGGATCGATATGGGGGCGATCAGGATCGCCGGGCGCATTCCATGATGGGCATTCTTCGGGCTTCATGCTGCGATCCTCAGTTGTGGCGCAGGCTTGTTCTCGATGATGCGGTGCAAGGTTTGAAGCGCGGCCGTCTTCTCAGGGCGATAGTGATGCCTGTCATAGTGGGCATCCTGCACCCCTGAAATGCCGTGGCTCTGCAACTGCCCGCGGATGTCTTTGCTGACTCCGGCGGCGCTCAGAAGGGTCTCGATTGTGCGACGGATGTCGTCGAGCGAGAACGGTGTGCCCTCGTCGTGCGGGCTGTTGGGGTTCGGCTCCATGCCCATGCGCTTGCTGATGCGACGCACGGCGCCGGAGAGCAGCAACTGCAACGCCTTATTCGCCTTGAGGTCGGTAACGGGCACATGACCGGCGGCCAGCTCAACAGCCCGACCGAGCAACGGGACGTAGTGATCCCGGGCTTCGCGACGCTTGCCCTTCGTGTCGAGCAAATGAAGCTGATCGCCGACAACACGGGCGGCAATCAACTGCGCCATCCGCTGCCCGCCGGCAAAGACTTGCAGGAGTAGCAGGCGCTTGTGCTCGGCGTTCCCCAGCTTCTCGACGTGCGAGAGATAGGTGCGCAACTCGTCGGCGCTCAGGGCGCGCTTTCCACGGCCAGCAATACCCGCCGGATCGGCGACCACCGAAAGCATGGGGTTGCTGGTCGCCGTGATGCCGAAGCCCTTGAGGTCAGCACCCAGCCCAGATTGCTGGTCGGCCCGTGTGCTCAGGCAATATGCAGCGCGCAGGTAGGCTCGCACCTTCGCTTGCGTCCGGGGGATGGGTTCTCCCTTGCGGTTCGTCATTGCGTTGAGCAGATCAACGAACTCGCGATGGTCAATGCTCGTTGCCGGCCGGCGCCGCAGGGCGTCCTTGACGTGATTCTTGAATAGGTTCTCGGCATCGTCGGCGCTTGCTTTGCCGGAGCTACGCAGGTGGGCGATGTAGGCGTCGAGCAGGGCACCCAGCGTCTTGTCCCGGGTTTCGGCAGAAGCGCGGCGAATGTCGTTGCGCACTTGCAGTGGATCGGCGTGGGCACCGAGAAGACGGCGCTGTTCGGCAGCCCAATCGCGCGCCGCCTTAATGCTGTAGTCGGCATAGTTGCCCAGCGGCAGCTTCTGCTTGGCCGTTGCTCCCGGTTTGCGATAGATCAGTGTCCAGACCGCCGACACGTCACCACCGGCATTCTTGCGCAACCGGACGTACAGGTTGCCGCCGTCGTTGAGCAAGTTGTCGCGGGCATTTACATCTGCCCGGAAGGTGGCAATGCGCTGGGTGATCGTGCGGTCGTTGAGCAGGTTGATAGCCATCTTGTCTCCGTGCTTTGGGGAACTCAGCGGGGGCCCATTTTTCGGAACACGCTGAAACAATACGGACTAGATGATAGACGCCAAGCCCCTATTTGTCAAAGGTGCGCGTTGTTCCACACTGTTCCCCATAGCTCGGAGAAACCGGACTCTTAATCCGTAGGTCGACAGTTCGAATCTGTCGCGCCCCACCAGAAATTCAAAGGCCTGCGCCATAACGCAGGCCTTTTCCGTTTTTGATACGACTGGGAAGCGCCAGGGAAGCGCGACTAATTGCTCTTGCGGCCGAATTTCTCGGCCAGCTGGCCCAGTTTTTCCACTCGACGGGCCTCTGCCTTGGCGGCGGCTTCTTCAGCCTTGCGTTGCTCGGCCTTTTTCTTGAAACGTTCGCGCAAAAGTTCGCCTGAATGGCTGCGCGCTTCCGCCGTCACTTCTCCGGCTGGCGTTCCGTCGAGATTGAGCCTGACTTCAGCTTTCTCCA
>Ga0209310_1002059_pt1 | contig 13498 bp, 24 predicted proteins | sample AD_UKC030_MetaG_FD_184415 | JGI IMG/M metagenome (GOLD analysis project Ga0209310, IMG submission 184415) | Active sludge microbial communities of municipal wastewater-treating anaerobic digesters from USA - AD_UKC030_MetaG (SPAdes) (version 2) | ecosystem: Engineered > Bioreactor > Anaerobic >... | reverse complement strand
CATTGAAGGCGGCGGTCAGTTCGGTGATGAGGTACTGGTCCCGATGGGCGCGCAGCCAGTCCACGTGATCCGGGTTCCAGGCGCGGGGATGGGCGCGCGTCATGTAGGTGGACCGCCCGCTCTTGATGCCGTAGAAGGGGAAGGCGCCTTTCAAGCTGGACGGCTGATAGTTCTGGCCATACTGGGCATTAAAGCGCGCGGTAGTCTCGACCAGGGGGTGATCGCGATAGGTGGCGCGCAGCCATTCGACCTGTTCGGGGGCGAGGCGGATCATGTCAGCTAGCCCCCCTGTTGGTCGAGGCCGAGCAGGTTGGGCATGTGCGCGGTCATGCCGTGCTCGCTGCGATGGCGGGAGGCTTTGAGGGCCAGATCCCCGGCGGAGATAATGGTGCCGGCGACGCTGGACAGGGCGCCGGCGCGGGCGATCTCCAGCCGCAGGCGGTTGTCGTCAATCTCCTCGTCGCCGAGGCGCTCCAGTTGGGCGAATAAATGATCGGAAAGATCGGCAAGTTTGTTTCTTGACATGGCGGACTCCGAATGAGAGATGATTGAAATGCGAATTTAGTTTAGGCGGCAATACCGAACAGATCGCCCGTCCTCATACTAGATTCGCGCAGGTTCTTGACGGCGACTGCCCAATACGATGGCTTGAGTTCAACCGCTATTGCTTTTCGTCCCATCGTGATGGCGGTATATGGCTCTGATCCAATCCCGCCGAAGGGTGATAGGACCAGATCCCCGGGGTTTGTCCACAGATCAATGGCGCGCTCGATCACGTCTAACTGAAGCGGGCAGATATGCCTCTCATCATCGTTGTCATGAGCGCAGGCAAATTGCAGCGTTCTGGATTGGTTAATGTCCATCCATACCGGGCTGGCGTAGTTTTGCCATTTGCCAACCGGGAAGGATTCATTGGTATGGGTAACGGGATCTGGATTATTTGCCAGGAAATTATCATAATTATTTATAATTGACTGTTTCATAATAAATGCCATTTATTTGCAAGGTTTTAAAAGTGCCCGGTCACGGTCGCGGAGGTTCCAACGAGAGCTAACCGCCCGGGCTGCCGGCTGTTGTTTGCGGCCCCACCTGCCGGCTGGGGGCGACGCGTCATGCCCCGGGGGCCCCGCGCGTCTCGGGCCTATCGACCAACCGCTCTAAATCTTCCAGTTCGAAATCGATGTAGCGGCGCGCCTTGCGGAGATCGGTGCGCGGGTCCGGGTCTTTGCGTCCGGCGCGCAGCAGGTATTTGATGGCGTTGCCGCGGGTGAAGGACTCGTGGCGGGTGATCTGGATCGGCTCGATCCCGCTCGGGTGGCTGGTGTAATGGGCCGGGTGGTCGATGGCGTCCGGCGCTGGCGGCGGGGTGGCGCTGGCGTCGTCCGGGGGCGACCCACCCGCCTCCTGGGCGATGGAAGCGCGGATGCGGCGCAGGGCCATGAGGATGGCGGCATGGGTGATCGCCTCCGTAGCCGGTGCCTGGCCCTCGCTCGCTGCGGGCGGCGTAACGGGCGTGGCCTGGCCGCCGTCATCCGGGAAGGCACTGACCAGGGGCCCCCGCCGCCAATCGCCCTCGGCCATGTGCACCAGCCAAGGATGATGAAAGAGGGCATGGACCAGGGCCTCGCGGTCGCGGCGGGCCTGACCCTCGACCTGCTCCTCGGGCGTCGGGTCGGGGATGGCAATCACCAAAGTTTCAAAGCGTTTCATGGGCGTCAAAAGGGCGTGTTGGTGCGGAAACCGTCGGCATGGCGGGAGCCATCCGGCAGGGGCAGGCTCCAGAAGTCATCGCCAATGCGGGGCATGTCGAGCCCAGCGGGGCGGGACCGGGGGCGCTCGACCAGTTCCGAGTTCGCCATGATGGCGTCGAAGATCCAGACCAAGGCGCGGCTGTAGCGGTCCAGGCGCCCGAGTTCGCCGGGGTTGAGGGCCAGCTTGTGCGCGTCCAGCCGCAGGAAGGGCCCGCCGCCGTCGTCGTTGATTTTCATGCGCACTTCCCCCGGCCCGTCGTTGGGCATGAGGCGGGCGCCCATCTGATAGAGGGTCATATCGACCGGCAGGGGGCCCAGCCAGTCTTGCAGGGCGGCGACCCAGGCGGGGCGGTCGTCTGGACCGCTAAGGGCGTCATGGGCGGCGATGGCATCGTGGGCGGCGATGGCCGCATCCTCGACGAACATCGCCTTGACTTCTTCCGGCTGGAACAAGGGCGCGTCGGGCGCTGGGTCCAGGTCGGCAGCGGCATGGGCGGCGCACGGGTCGCCATGCGGGGCGTAGCAGGCGGTCTTGCCCTGGTCGGTGCCCAGACATTGGCCTGTGCAGTGATGCGTCTTGGCGGCGATGGCGGTGTCCTCGGTGGGGGGGGCGATGGGGTCCGGCTGGGCGGCGGCGAGTGCGCGCGCTAGGTCCGCGTCCAGGTCGGTATGGATCAAGAGGGCGTCGGGGCTGAGATCAAGCGGCGCGGTGGCGGGCGGGTCCTTGGCTTCCAGGCCCAGCCGTTCGTCGAGGCTGTCGATCACGTCCATGAAGTGCGCGGCGAGGGCGCTGGCCAGCGGATCCGCCTCGGCCCCGGTGTCGGCAGCGGCCGCCGTCTGGGCCTCCGCCTCGGCGGCGATGAATTGCGCTTCTTGCGTGGCGCCGTCAGGATCCGGATCCGGCGTCAGCAAATACGCGGGCAGGCCGAGCGCGGCGGCCTCCCGGCTGGCCTCCGCTTGATCGTCGGCGCCGTCCGCAGCCGGCGTCCGCAGGTGCGCGGGCAGGTCGCGGGTGATGCGGCCATGCCGCGCGGGCGCCTGGGGGCTGATGGGCGCCTTGAACGGATGCGCGGCGGCCTGCGGCGGGGTGCGCGGGGTGCGGCGGATGGGCCGCTCGGCCTGGGGGACGCGCGCGGCGGCGAGGCGGCTGGCCTCCGCCTGCCCGGCGGGGCTGTCCGGCGCGGGCGTGACACTGGCGGCCAGGGCGGCGACCAGGGCGGCGTCGAGTTCGGATTCAGAGGGGATCACTTCGTAAGTGCTGACCAGATTGGGTCCGAAGCGCGGGCCGGGGACCCGCTCCCAGGTTTCCTTGATCTTGCCCGCGTTGCGCAAATGACCGACGGCGGAAGAAACCTGCTGGCGGGTCAGGCCCTCGCAGGCGGGATGCTCATAGAGTTGGTGCGAAGCCATTGGCCGCCCGCTGGCGCGGAGGGCTTCGAGCACGGTGTCGTTGTTGGTCATGTCAATGTCCGAGTCTGATTGGCAATGATTCATTGGACTGCCGGTTTAGGTGGGCGCTTAAGCTGTTCGCGCTCTAGGCGATGCTGTTTTAAGTGACAGATTGCGCACAACCACATGACATCAAGCGGTTTGGTGTAGTCGTGATGATGGCCATGGATCTTTACTCCAGATGTTCCGCAAGATTGGCATGACGTGCGTTTCGTTAGCTTCCCGGCGCGAACAGCGCAATTAAGCACGGTATGACAGTAATGTTTATCTGGGTTACGGGCTATCCATTGCTTATTAAGCACCGCAATTTGCTCCGGATGGTTTTTTGCCCATTCGCGCATCTGGTCAAGCTGAAATGATCGCCTTTCCATGTCGTGCTGAAACCGATTGCGGTCATATTCGCGGTAATACCCAAGATTATCAGCCCGGGTTTTTTTTGCATCTGCTTTGGCGCAATCCTTGCACTTGCCTAAATGCCCGTCAGCCATCCGGGAATGGCGGTAAAAGTCATCCAATGGTTTTACGCCACCACACTTAAAGCACATCTTCGTTTCCATGGTTCAAAAAGGAATGTCCGGAAAGTCGTTGTCATCGGGCGCTTGCGCGGCCTGGTGGGAGGCGTAAGTGGCACGATTGGCGGCGGTGCCGGATGCCCCGTGCTCGTCGCGCGGCAGGGGGTCGGAAAAGTTTACCCACCCCTCCCATCCGCCAATGGGCAAAGAATCTAGCTTCAGGCTGATGGAGCCGTCATCGCGCTTGAACAATTTGCCGAGATTCATGTAGCGGGCCTTGGTGGCGCCGGTGTTGTCGGTGTATTCGCCGACTTTGGTGTAGGCGGTTTTGATGATGCGCATGGCCATAATAGATTCCTGAAAAATAAGTTGGTGAAAAGGCTTAATGTTTAGTTGTCATGGGTAATGTTCGCTCCACCCCATTGTTTCTATCGATCCCATTGGCTCGCTACCCCACTCTGTTTCTATCACCGGACGTGGCTCGCTCCTGGATAGTGGTTCTGTCTGATCCAGTGACTCGCTCGGCGCGACTGTTTCTATCCGGATCTCTGGCTAGCTCGGCTTTATTGTTTCTGTCACGCACCTTGGCTCGCTCGTGGGTCATGTTGCTATCCGGAGAAGTGACTCGCTCATGCGCCATGTTTCAGTCCTATCCCGTGGCTCGCTCGCGCCTGATGTTTCTGTCCAAGGGGTTGGCTCGCTCGACCGGATTGTTTCTGTCTCAATTTTTGGCTCGCTCCTTTTTTGTGTTTATGTCCGGCTCTTTGGCTCGCTCCTACCTGTTGTGTCTATCAGGATTAGTGGCTCGTTCTAAACCCATGGTTCTATCGAGGATGATGACTCGCTCCATGCTCGAGTTTCTGCCCGGCCCTTGGGCTCGCTCCATGGTTTTGTTACTGTCAACCCGTCTGGCTCGCTTCTACTCTTTGTTTTTCCAAGCGTATGGCTCGCTACGACAGTTTGTTTCTGTCCAACTGTCTGGCTCCCTCACCGACGGTGTTTCTGTCTAAATCCATGGGGCGCTCTGGTCGAGTGTTTCTATCGAACATCATGGCTCGCTCGGCAGGGATGTTTCTATCAGGCTCGATGGCTCGCTCGGATATTGTGTTTCTATCCCACAATCTGGCTATCCGCCATCAATGCACCGTGACCGGATTCACTTGCGGCGGATCGATCACATGGGCATGGCCCAGCATGGCAATCGCAAACGGCTTGGGGGGCGATGCGTGAAACTCCGTTTCCCACCACCGCTGCTGTAAGTGCGACAGGAACAACTTGACGGCATACCTTCTGGCGCGCATATCAATCTGCGCCGGGGGCAGCATGGGCACCCCATCGGCGGCTTTACAGGCGGCGGCCGTGGGCGTCTTGCCCGCTTCCAGGCTGGCGCGAGCCAGATCGGGAGAACAGGCCCCGGAGTACCAGGCCCGCGCATCGGTATCGGTGCCGTATTTCTTGGCGGCGAGGTAGTGGGTGGCCTGCTCCGCCATGGCCCCGCTGATGTTGCGATCCCATTCGTAAACCTTGCGCTGGCGGTAAATCTGGCCGTAGAAGTCGCGCGGGTGGCTGGATTGCTTGACGAAGGAATCCCCGATCTTCCAGGCGATCTTTTTCAGGTCGGCATTCCAGGGCCGGCGCGTCTTTTTCTCCCAGGTGATATCGGGATTGAGTCCGGCGAAGTTCCAGATATGCCCCGCCGTCGGCGCCTTGCGGATGTCGATATGGGCCAGCAGGCCAGCGGCGAGAATGCCGCCAATGCCCACCGTTTGCTCGAAAAACCAGGCCATCGGATGGGTGCTGACGTAGATGGTCAGCAGCTTTTCAATCTGGAGTTCCAGCGTCTTGAATTGGGTCAGGGTCCAATCCAGGGCGTCATGGGGCTCGGCGTCGTTGCCGCTCTTGTCAGCGTCCCGGTCCAGACCTTTGACCTGGTTGTTGGCGCGCACGCGCTGGTCCTGCATGGTGTAAAAAATATCCACGAGAAAGCGCGCTTCGTTGTCGGTGATGCCGCCGCCGCTTTGCTTGAGGGCCTGGGTGATGTCGCGGTTCAATTTAAAGACCGGAGTGATCAAGGCTTCAATTTCAGAGTGCATGATGGTTCTCTCGTCAGGCGGGGCTTGCGCCCCGCGATGGGTTAGGCGGCTTGCGCCATGGGGTTAAAAGAGAGCGACTTGAGTTCGTCGCTGGACTTCATGCCGTAGCGCATCAATTCCGCGCGCCGGGTGGCCAGGTCGCGGGACAGGATGACTTGGTTCCGGACGCCGATGGAGAAGGTTTTCATCTTCTCGGCGGCGGTCAGCTTGGGGTCGCTGTAAACCTCAGTCATCAACTGCGCGTTCGCGTCCATAAAATCCGAGTAGGATTGGAGCGAAGGGTGAGATGTGACGTTATCGGTCATTGAGTGATACCTGTTAAGGGTTAATGGTGGCGCTCAAGATTCTTGTTTCTGTCGATCTCGATGGCTCGCTCGCGTTCATTGTTTCTGTCTCACCACATGGCTCGCTCGGGTGGGTTGTTACTGTCACTTGCTTTGGCTCGCACTAGGCGAATGTTTCTATCTTCTTTTTTGGCTTATTACCGATAAACCGCTTGTGGCCGTTGTTCCGCCTGAATCTGCCGCGCGGTGCGGCGGCGGCTGGCGGCGGCCATGGCGGGCAGAACGTAATCGGCGACCAGGGCCAGGACGGCGAAGATCAGGGCCAGGCTGCCGGTCAGGCTCAGAACAAAAACCATGCTGTTGTAGGCGCTCATTGGGCGATCCTCGCGGTCAGGTTGAAGGCGGTACTGTCATCACCGGCATGGGCGCGGAGGCGCTTGGTGGGCCGTTTGGCGGCTTCGTCGCAGGCCACCGCCCAATGGCGGAACTGGCTGCCAAGGGCGTACAGGACCGGGCGCGGGATTTCGTCAAGCTGGTTCTGGCGCAGGTCATGGGCCAGGAAATTCAAGGTGCCGATGATTTGCTCTTTCATGGCTGTTCCTGATCGCCGTAAGCGATGCCGGCGCGAATGTCGAGTTCGCGGCGGGCGAGGCGGGCCCAGCGATCCATCGCGAGATAAACCCGCTGCAGGGTGGCGCCGTCCATCTGGGCCAGATCCACGGTCGAAATCCGGTGTTCCAGGGCGCCGAGCAACCAGCCGATCACGCCACCACCCCCAGGTCGGTACCGATCCAAGAGTTGGCCTGGGCGCGCCACTGGCGAGCGACGCGCTCGCTGTGCATCTGGATGACCATGGTTTCCAGGGCGGCGGCGATGGCGTGCAAGTCGGCTTCGCTGGCGTGGGTGATCCAGTCGCCAAAGTTCAGGCTGGCGGCCTGGTCGCGCAGGGCGGCGGGGTTGGTGAGGTCGATGGGGGTACTCATGACGGATCTCTGAGGGAGGCGGTGAAGGCGGTCAACATGTGCAGGGCTTGCTGGCGGTGCGCGGGGGATAAGGCGGCAATGAGGGCGTAGGTTTTGGAAGTGGACTCATCGACGAGCAAGGTCCATTCCGGCAACCCATAAGCGAAGGCAACGGCGGACAAGGTTTCCAGCGTCGGGCTTTTCCCGTCCTGGTCTTCCAGGGAGGAAATCGTCGTCTGGCCAACCCCTGCTAAACCGCCAATAACGGTTTGGCTGATGCCGTGTTCCTGGCGAATCCTCATGACGTTTTCAGCTACGACGCGACGCACAACTGAAGGGTCATAGTTTTTGGCGATGGCCTTGTCCATATCGGCGCTAGGATCAACGCGGTTGAGTAACAGCCAATCAAGGGTGACGCCGAAACGGCGGGCGATTTTCAGCATCATGGAAGTGCTGGGCAAGGTTTCGCCGCGCATCCATTGGCCAATGGCCTGATTTTTGACGCCGAGTTCTTCGGCGATGCGTTGCTGCCAACCGCGCTCATCGCTAAAGCCGGCGAGGGCAGTGGCCTGGCGCAAGCGTTCGGCAAACCCGGGCGCCGCGGTAAGTTCAGCTTGAGATTCGCTGTCATCCATACCGAGACCGCTGATGAGATGGTTTGGAGTCATGTCCAACACATCGGCGATCTTTTTCAACATCGCAGGGGTTGGCTGGCGCCGGCCTGACAAGTAATGTCCCGCACCGCCAGGCGTAATCCCGATGGCCATAGCAAAGTCCTTCAGGATCATTCCTTTCTCTTCAAGGCGGTCTTTGGCGCGGTCAAACCATTGATCGCTGGCCTGGGTGGCTGTTGATTGCCTGCCGTTAGGGTTCATGGCGCGAGATCGATCCCCTGTGATTGCCTCCCCCGGATGGGCTGGCCTATGACTTTATTTTGGAACTATCAGTTCCACTTGTCAAGTGTGATCGGAACTTTTGGTTCCAATTTTTCCCAAACGGAATCGCCGGAGGCCATGCCGCCACCGGGGCTTGTTTTTTGGGGAATTCTGGAACGACAAACCTTCGAGACGCCATCCGTGGCGGAGGATCTAGGTCAGGCGGCGCGGGCCTGAGGGGGGGCGCAATCCTCCTGTTCGCGGATGATCTGATAAGCGCGAAAGAACCGCTCTTTTTCGGCTGCGCTCAAGGAACTGAGGAATTCAGCCTGCTGATCGGTCAGACCAGAAAGGCGCATACTGCCCCGCCCCGTGGCTAGCCATTCACAGCTAACGTTCAGTTTTTGTGCAAGTTCAATGGTGCCTTCCATCGTGGGCAACTTGGCGCCGTCCAAGTAGTTGGCCATGTGGCGCTCGCTCTTGCCCGTGATTTTGGCCAGGTGTCGCTTGCGCTCGATCGGCACGGATTCCACGCCGTTGGCGTCAAGGGCCATCTCTAGCCGGCGAGCAAATAAAAGTTTGGTTTCCATGCCTTCATCATGATGCGAAGCCTTGGAACTATCAGCGGTGGAATCATCTTGACAAACGGAACTATCGGTTCCAAACTGATAAGCATCATGAAACATAATCCTGTAGCGAAGGCGATCCATGCGGCGGGTTCCGGCCCCAAGCTGGCGGAACGGTTGGGCGTTTCGGCCAGGGCCATCTACAAATGGTCCGCGCGATGGGATGAAGGGCGCATGGATGCCGTCCCGCCGGGTCGCGCTATTCAGATCGAGGCGGCGACAGGAATTCCTCGCTCTGAGTTGCGCCCCGACCTGTGGTCTGAAGATGACGCAATCAGTCAGGCAGCCGCCTAGCATGATCCCTGTTTTCGGCAGTCGTGCCTCCTCCGGCTCCTTCGTAGCGAGCCTTGATGTCCCGCCCGGGTCGCCCGGCGCGGGATGTTTTTTGTGAGGGTTGACCATGGCCGCCCCCTTGACCCATGACATCCGTATCTGGCTGACCGAGGCCCAGTATGCGGGGCTGTTGCGCCGGGCCCATGAGGATGAACGGCCCTTGTCGGCCTATGTCCGGCGGCTGATTGTGCGGGATCTTGATGAGAGTTTAGAGGGCCAGCCGGTCCGCGACTATGACCGGCGCGGGTCGCTGGCGGGGCGGTTGCCATGACGGCGCCGCTGCTGAACCCGCTGCCGGGCGAGACTTATGGCTGCTTCCAGGTGGTGGCGCCGTTGTCGGGCCCGGGGGTGGCGGTGCGTGAGCGCCGGTTTGCGGTGCGGACGCGCTGCTGCGGGACGGACCTGGTGCGCGGCTATCGTGCGCTGCGGGAGTCGTGGCGGGCGGAGCGGGTGCGCTGTGAACGCTGCCAGAACCGCCTGCGGGCGGCGCGGATGCGGACGCTGGTGCCGGGGACGCGCTTCGGGCCGGTGGTGATCGTGGCGCCGGTGGGGACGGAGTTCCGGGTGCGCTGGGATTGCTGCGGGCGGGATGCGCTGGTGTCGTCGCCGCGCCTGTACATTCTGCGCCATGAGGCGAAGACGGGCCAGGCGCCGCGCTGCCGGGCCTGCTATCTGGCGGCGCGGGCGGCGGCGAAGGCGTTGGCGGAGACGCCGACACTGGCGCCGTTGCTGGCGCCGGGGGTGATCGCGGCGGGCCTGGCGTGGCCGCGGCCGGCGGGCGGTTCGATGCCGTCTCCGGGTGCGGTATGACGGTGTTTCTGCTGGATCTGCTGCGGGTCGCCTTGGTCGTGGGTGTCCTGATTTTGCTGGTAACAATCCTAAATCTCTGGGGGATGCGCTGATGGCCGATGTGGTGGATCAGGCGAACGATTACATCGAGGCGCAGTTGGCGCGGGCGATCCGGGCGGCGCGGGGCGTGCCGGGACCGGCCGTGGTGCGCCATGTGCGCTGTCCCGATTGCCATGAGCCCCTGGCGGATCATCGTCGGTCGGCGGGTATTTGCGTCCCCTGTTTAGAAGTGCGGGAAGCGCGCGGGCGGTTTGCGCTGTGAGGGCCTTCCTGGGGGGCGAGGAGATGGAGGCGAGTCTGCTCCTGGTGCTGCCGGATAGTCTGCTGGTGCAGGCGTTGGTGGGCGGGGTGACTTCGCCGCAACCCTTGCTGCTGTGGGCGCACCCGCAGTATGAGGATGATGGCCGGGAGCTGTGGCGCATTCTGCCGGGGCAGGGGCCATGGTCGGGGGGGCTGCTGAATCCGATGGAGGTGGAGCTGGTCCGCCAGGGGCGGGTGGCGATTGAGCTGCGGGAGATGGTGCGGGAGGGGGCATGTTCATGAGTTCGGCCCAAAAGGTTGAGTCCCCCCTGCTGTCGGCGGCCTTGGCGTATGCCGAACGCGGATGGGCGGTGTTTCCGTGCCATGCCAGCGGGGCGAAGGCCAAGCAGCCGCTCGTGGCGAAAGGGTTTCATGCGGCTTCGCGGGATGCGGGGCAGATTCGGACCTGGTGGGAGCAATTTCCGGCGGCCTTGATTGGCGTGCCGACGGGTCAGGCGGTGGGGCATTGGGTGCTCGACATCGATGTCCATGCCGGGGCACTGGGACCGGAGTCCTTGGCCGCCTGGGAGGCGGAGCAGGGGCCCTTGCCGGCGACCTGGCAGGTGCGGACGGCTTCGGGCGGGCGGCATTTGCTGTTTGCCTGGCCGACGGATGGACGGGAGGTGCCGTCGCGGGTCAATCTGGCCCCCGGGATCGATGTGCGCGGGCGGGGCGGCTATGTGATTGCCCCGCCGTCGGCGAGCGATCAGGGCGAGTGGACCTGGGCGCTGCCCGAGGCGCCGTCATTGGCGCGGGCCCCGGAGTGGTTGTTGGCGCGGGTGTGTGCCGCGACGACGACGACCACGACGCCGCAAGCGGCTCGTCAGGGGCCTAGCGAGGCGGGGCCGGGTCAGGATGTCTCTTTCTTCGCGCGCTGCAATACCAAGGCGTTGGCGATGCTGGGGACCTGGGTTCCTGCGATCTTTCCGGGGGCCAAGCCCTATCACAACGGTTTTCGGGTGTCGTCGGCGTCCCTGATGCGGGATTTGCAGGAGGATATCTCCTTGCTGCCCGAGGGCATCCGCGACTTTGGCGCGGAGCAGGGCTGTACGCCCATCGATATCGTGTTGCAGTGGGGCCCGGTGGCGACGCCCAGCGAGGCGGCCCTGTGGCTGTGTCAGCGCATGGGGATTACCGCCACCCATCTCGGCTGGCGACCCGGGCGGGGGCCGGCCGCGGTGCCGGCCTTGCCGTTTGGGGCGCCGGTGGAGTTTGGGGCGGAGGCGGAGTCGGGGGGCGGTCAAGATCCGCAAGGTGGTAAGCCGGGTGGTAAGTCAGGTGGCAAGCCGCCGCGCCAGACGCCGCATCTGAAGGTGGTGGGGGGGCTGGAGTTCCGCCCGACCATTACCCTCGTCAATGGCGAGCATCCCGAGGCGGTTGACGAGGCGGAACGCTATCTGATCGAGGCGGGGGTCGATGTTTACCAGCATGGCACGCGCCTGGTGCGGGTGGGGCGCTGGGAACAGACGTTGGAGGCGGTCATCCGGCCGTCGGGGTCGGGCGTCCTGATCGATATCACCCCGGGATGGCTGGCGGATGCCCTGACCCGCAATATCATTTTCGAGCGTTTCGATGCCCGCACGCAGGCGCCGAAGCGCATTGATTGTCCCCAACGCCTGGCGGCGACGCTGCTGGAGCGGGTGGGGTCGTGGTCGTTTCCCGGTCTGATCGGCTTCACTGATTCCCCCACCCTTGACCTGCGGGGGCGGCTGATTACCGAACCCGGGTATGACGCGCCATCGGGGCTGTTCCTGTCGCGGCCGCCAACGCTGGCGCCGATGGAGATGATGGATCGCCACCTCGCCGAACGGGAGGGGGAAATCCTGAGCGAAGCCGTCGAAACCTTCCCCTTTGTCTCGCCCGGTGATCTGTCGGCCTGTCTGGCGATGATTCTCACGGCTTTGTTGCGGCGGGTGTTGCCAGCGGCGCCCATTGGGGCGGTGACGGCCAATACGCCGGCGACGGGCAAGTCGAAGCTGGTGGATGTGGTGGCGGCGATTGCCACGGGGCGGGCGTGTCCGGTGACGGGGCTGGGATCGACGCAGGAGGAACTGGAGAAGCGCATCGATGCGCTGCTGCTCAAGGGCGATCTGCTGGCGAGCTTCGATAACGTGGATCGGCCGGTGAAGAGCGACATTCTGTGCCAGGTGACGACGCAATCGGAGAAGTCGATCCGGGTGATGGGCTTGAGCAAGATCGTGGATGCGCCCACCAACATCTTCGTGATGATGACGGGCAACAATTTGACGCTGGTCGGGGATCTGGTGCGCCGCTGTCTGGTGGTCCATCTGGATGCCGGCTGCGAGCGGCCGGAGTTGCGCGAGTTTACGCGCGATGCGGTGGAGCATGTTCTGGAGCGGCGACCGGCGTTGATCCGGGCTGCGCTGGCGATCAGTAAGGGCTATCTCGATGCCGGCTGCCCGGATGTGGGTTCGCAACCGTTCGGGTCGTTCGAGGTGTGGGACAAGATGGTCAGGCGGCCGCTGATGTGGGCGGGGTTCGCGGACCCGCTGAAACCGGCGGAGGCCATGCGGGACCAGGACCACGAGCTGGCGGGGCTGCGCGAGTTTTTGCGGGAGTGGCAGGCGGAATTGCCGGAGCCGGTGTCGGCGGCGGAACTCTCCGAGGCGGTCAGGGCCAAGGTCCCGACCATGGGGGGGGATTGGGTGCCGAAATACCATGGGCTCCAGGATGCGGCGATCCAGATTATGGGCGATCTGTCCAAGTGGGGGCCGAAGGATTTGGGGTATCGGCTGCGGGCCATGACCGGGCGGATGTTCGATGGGCGGCGAATTACCAAGACGCAGAAGGGCAAATTGGGGGTTCGGTGGCTGGTCGAGGGCGCTTCGGGGCCGGATTGGGGCTGAAAAGGTGACGATGGGTGACGATGGTGACGATGGTGACGATGTTTTACCTCGTATTAATAAATTGTCAGAAACTGAGAAATCATAGAAGTAGGGGGAATCATCGTCACCATCGTCACCATCGTCACCAACCCCATGGGAAGAGCTTTGCAAGAGGCTCGGGCATGAACTGGCTGGCCCCGGAAAACGGGATGCAGGCGAGCGATGGCGGCTACCGGGTGACGGCGGTGCGTGTGGCGAACGGTTGGCGTTTTTCCGCCTGGTCGCCGCCCGCCTTGCCGGAACTGAATTATTGGAAGTGGCGGGAGCAGGCGGACATGCGCATCGCTTATCCGGTCGGGTGTCAGGTGCCGCAACGGGTGCGGCTGCTGGGGGTGTTCGCCAAGGGCGCCGAAGCGCGCGCAATGTGCGAGGCGGATGCCGATGAATGATGGAGGGGCCAATGGCTGATGCGATTCGGTTGGAAGGTGTTGCTACTGTGCGGGCCATGATTGCCGATTTGGGGCCCGGTCTGGATCGGGCCAACAAAAATGCTCAAAACACGATGGCCTATGAGCTGATGAAGGCTGAGAAAGCGCAGATTAAATCTTCCCTTGATCG
>Ga0209310_1002056_pt1 | contig 13510 bp, 7 predicted proteins | sample AD_UKC030_MetaG_FD_184415 | JGI IMG/M metagenome (GOLD analysis project Ga0209310, IMG submission 184415) | Active sludge microbial communities of municipal wastewater-treating anaerobic digesters from USA - AD_UKC030_MetaG (SPAdes) (version 2) | ecosystem: Engineered > Bioreactor > Anaerobic >... | reverse complement strand
TCGGCAAATGCCATGTAGGCTTTACGGATGCCCGCCACCAGGCCGGTGAGACTCATCACAAAGGTGGAGACCATCAGGAAATACTTGTTGAACCCGTTTGCCATATTGCCCAGGCTCATGCCGGTATGTTCGGCGCCACCTCTCACCTCCGACATCCGTGCTTTGATGCGGATGAGTTCGGCGTTGAGTTTCTTCCACTGTTCGGTGCCATAGGTGGCGTTGGAGAGCTGCATCGACACCCGTTTTGCCTCCTGGCCGAGCTGCTTGTAGGTGAGCCCCGACAGCCCCAGCTCCCGGCGAAGGGTTGCCTGCTGCATCTTGTTTGCCCTGAGCTGCTCGCCGAGTTCCTTTCGGTTGGCAACCATCGCCTGGTGGGCTTCTGAATCTTTGTCTTTGGATTTGCTGATCTCCTTGTTCAGCAGCTTGATCTGCTGGTTCACCTCCCTGGCTTCCTGTTCCAGCTTGCTGAGCTGCGCCTGCCCTTTGCTGCCACCGATCACGATGTCGAGGTGGATCTCTTCGCTGTGGATCTTCCTTGCCATACCCCTCAGCGTTGCAGGTTGTTTTGAAGGGTGGAGATCACCTCCTCTTTCATGCCGTACATCAGGTCGCGCGAAAGGTCGTTCAGGCTGCCCCACACATTTTTATTGTACACCGGGAACTTCCTGTGCCTCTTACCCCGGTAAGCTTCTCCGTTTGCAAGGATATTTTCCGGCTGCAGGCGGTTCTTCTGCAGCGGGGCACCCATATCCTGAAACCTCCTCAGCACCGGCAGGGTGATCCGGAAGGAGGGTTGCGCCCCTCCCGGAGAAAGGTACAAAGAGATCCCGCCGGAAGGGTCGCTCAACCCCTCGGAGGTGATGGATGCAATAATTTTGTGCTGTAACTGCTGCCCATGCCGGGAAAGCACCTCGCTGATAAACGCCATCTTCGCCTGGTTCATGGGGCGAAGATGGGGTTGGATTCAGGTTAGAGAAAGGACAATCGATATACTACAATGTCTGCAATTATTGATAAAAAGAGACTAAGGATCGTTTGAAAATTCGTGAAGATAAGGTGTAGTTGTCCTGGGCGTTTCGATATTGACGAAATAGTTCTATTTCCTGATCCATGTTAATTTAAAGATTGATTAGAATTGTTGATTTAACTAGCTTTTCGTCGATTTTATGCTTTTTAAGGAGACTTTGCAAAACATTATATTGCCAATTTTCCATGAAGGGATTCGCAATAATCTTAACATCCATTGATTTTAAAGATCCTATTGGCAATTTCAGATATTCATGTTTACCTACTGTGCTTTTGGGAATAACAGCCACAAATCTGAATTCTTTCTCAAAATCATAAGCGGCATCCTTTTTCAACCCTATATTTTCCTTATCAAATATGGTAAATCGCTTCAATGGCCAATGGTCTTTGTAATTAACCTCCCCAAAATATAATCTACAAAAATCTTTTTGTTTTGACCTCTTTGCTGATGCAATCACTGTTTCAATAAATTGTTTTGCATTAAATCTAAGCGCTATGCCATTGCTCAGCGAGTGAATCTTCCACATTGCCATTGATTCTTTTTTACCAAGAAACCAGCAGCTTGCAAATTGACTTCGTTGTAAATTGGATTTAAATAAATCCCATCCTCCTCGCATAGAATCATTATTCGTAATTGCTTTGATTTGTTCTACTTGAGACATCCCTGGATCTATATTTCCTTCTGAAAAAGAAATACCATGGACAAATGCCCACAATGAGAGTTCTCTACCAATTAAACCCTCAAGTCCGTCTTCAAAGTGATCTAATCTTGCAAAGTGAATCTTGTGATTTTTGATCAAATCCATTAACTTGTATAAATCTGTATACTTCCAAAGGTATTCTTCATCGAATTCGTCAATGGAGAAGGTTTCAGGATAATCTATTTCCATGATGAAAAGTCTTTGTATATTACACAATTTAATACTTAACTACTCAAACTCAATTGCCTGAAAACCAAGTGTTCTTCCATTCTCACGAAGTGTTCTTTCGGTTTCTGCATCGAAGCCCATCTCATTGTGTGCTTCAATGTGAATGATGATTGTAACTTTGGTGCCAACAGTTGTATTGAGATGTTTCAGCATTTCCTTTTCGATATCGTCTGTAGAACGGAAGAAGCGAAGAGAATCAGTTTCGATATTTCCAAAGAATCTTGTTTTCCTGGCCGTTTTAGGTTCGCCTTCCTTTACTTCATCTTCTCCGAACCCGCTTTCGTTATCCGGACTGGGTGGTGGAGGGTATGTTTTATCAGCTCCCCTCGGGGTTTCTGCTTCTGCACGTTCTTTCAACAGTTGGGATTCTGCAATATCTGATTTAACAAGCAATCCATTGCCATCTAAAGCGACCATAAAGGATGTACCTACACGCAATCCCCTATACCGTTGGTTTTCTTCATCAAAAGACTCTGCAAATGCAAAGGAATCTTTTTGCCATGACACCAAGCATAAACCTGATTCAATGGCCTGCTGGAGTAAGTGAGCGGATGATAGCTTGGGTAAGTAGAGGTACTTAGCAAAGTCTTCCCGAAGCTGACGCACTGGAACGTTATTCCCACGCCAAAGCGGTATTCTGTCCAAGTTGATTCTAAGCTCAGAAGATGCAAAATCATTATACAACTGGCTTTGAGATGTTAGCTTCTTCAGCACTCGGCTCAGGTATGCTTCCTGATTTGAACCATTCATTTTTGACTCATCCCACTGTACATCAGAACTTCCTACTTCCTGGTATGGAGTAAGAATCCAAACAAAAGTTTCCGGTAAGCGAAGCTTGATGGTATCTAATCCAGATCTGCGTTTCCCTTCTGCTTGATTGGATTGATAGGCATCTAGGTTCAAAGCCACTTTATCATCCACAATGGATTTCCATGCTAAATAGGCTTTCACTGCTTGCTTTAATTCTTCCAATCTGGTTTTGTCCGGTGTAAGAAAAATCAATGTGTTGCGATACAGTCTTTGCGAATTACCTCTAATGCTAAGTATCTCTTTTGCCTTTTGAAAAGCAGTGCTATTCCCATCTCTTGATACATGAGGATGTTTGATACCCAATACCACTAATTTCATATCCAGGTCGTCCGGCACATCACTGGAGTTTTGAGGCATGAAGTGGATTCGCTTTATCTGACTGCCTGAGGAATGGAGTTGCTGAGTAAGCAAGGTTCGTATTTCTTCTTCAACCTTATCTTCCTGAATGTGTGCTGCTCTTTCTTCTGCCGTTCTGTTTACGTTGTTTTGGGTACTGTACCAATAGGTTTTATTCGCAGCATAAACATAGGTGCCTTTATCAACTAAATGACGTAACGCATCAGAAAAGGTTGGAATATTTTCTCCCGGCAAAATGCTGCCTAACTTTATTCGTTGTTCATCAATGCCTTTGTTCGCAGCATCAAAGGTGGGAGCGGTTCCAAAGAACAAGGTTCTTGCTACTCTCCGTGAACCACTATATCTGCCAATGTTGGGTAATTCGCTATCCAATTGCTTTGGCAATGAGTGAATTCCATCCACGTCTTTCCCAATTACTGCACTCCAAGGTGGTGTTAAATACCGCATCAATTCAGACTGAATTTCAGAACTATCCAAGGGAATATTGGCAGGTAAAATTAATGGGCTTTGGTCATTATTCTCCCACAAGAAATGAATAATTTTCGCCATCAATCGGAGTATACCCCGGGTCTTTTGAAATTGTGGTATGCTTGCCCAGCGTTCTGCCAATTCATCAAATAATTCAGGATGGATGGGATAGAAATCCCGAATGCGTTTTTCATAGCTACTGTCCTGAGTTTCGTTAGGAAAATCTGCTCTGTTATTGCGATAAAATTCCCCGAAAGCCCTTGAAGAAGCATCTCTTTCAGCAAACTGTTCCTTGGTTGCAATGGGTGAGAATAACCTTCGGGTAACTATCTCAAATGATTCTTCGGTAGTGGCAGCAGACCAGGGGGATTCAATACGGCCAATGATGTTGCCTAACTCGGCAGCAGACTGACGGCCTTTTTCCCCACCCATTTCAATATCGGAGGCAGGTAAACTGACAACCACCAAGGCATTGTTTACAGTTTTGGCTGCTTCACAAAGAGCCTGTGCAAATGACATCTGCGTTCCATAAGTTCCACCACTGTCATTGCCATCTTCTTTGAGCTGACGGGTATAAGCCACCCATTCGTCAATGAGCACCACGCATGGCGCAAACTTCTTCAATAAGGGCACTAACTGGTCACCGGGATTTGCTGCTTTTTCATCTGCTTCCTGAAGCATGGCGTAGCCAGCTTTACCACCTAATTGCCAGGCCATTTCACCCCAAAGGGTATGAACTTTTGTTCCGTCTGGTTTGGTGTGGGTTACTCCCGGAGCAATTCTATTTCCAACCAATACAGCTTTGTTCACTTTTGCTGGTGGCTGCAGGTCGCCCATTTCACGGAAGAAGCTCTCCAAGTCTCTTACCGAACTGAAGTTTGCACCTGAACACAAATGGTAAATAGCCAACAATGAGTGGGTTTTACCACCACCGAAATTGGTTTGCAGGTTTATGACCGGATCACCGCCATCTCCATTCAATCGCTTTAAGGTATTGATTAAAAGTTTTCTAATACCTTGGGTGAGATATGTTCTGTTGAAGAAGTCAACGGGCTTACCGTATTCACCTGCACTTTCGCCATCCTGATACACACGCCACAGGTCTGCCGCAAATTCGGCTTGCTGAAATCTGCCTGAGGCCACATCCGGGTGGGGGGTGATTACCTGACGCCAGGGCTTTAGGCCAACTGCTGATGTGCCCACCAATGATTTGGCTTCAATGGCTCTTGTCTTCTTTCGTGTATTTTCTTCATAACGAACCCGGAGCAACTCGTTCTTCTGATTATCGGCTTCCTCTGCCTCTGGTGCGGCTATTGCACTCAGCAACCTTTCAACATTGTCTAATGCTCGGAATGCATCATCGGTATCAAATTTATTCGTAGTGTTTTGATGGGCTACACGCTTTCGTATTTCCATTAGTTCGCTTACGATAGAGCGTTCACCGAATCCCAGTGTACGGTTGAACGTACCATTCCAATTCTTCCACATAATGGCCAATAAAGCCTGTACATCCCATTGCTCAGGACTTAGATCCCTTGAGTAGTGATCTTCCGGAAAAGAAGAAACAGCGGCTTCTTGCCAATAAGCTTTGTGGACTTCTTTCATTTCCCTTAAAACAAATGTAAAAAGACCTGTTCTTAGAAGTTCGAGTCCTTTATTGACTCGTTCAAGGTTACTTAGTGCCATAACTAAAACTCTATTTTGGTTTGAGTCCCGATTGGGTCTTTGATGTTGAATGATTCTGCCACAATCTGATTCCAGGAAAGAACCAAACTGTTGTATGCCTGAGCTTCCTGTGCCCATCCTTTTTTCTCAGATATAGTAAACAGATGATAAGCAAGTTCTCTTGCAATGTCTGCTGATGGGCCAAGTTTTTTATACAATTTGGCAGCACCCAATTCGCCACGCTCCTGCAATTGCTTAATGAGGTGTTGGGTTATTTCCCATACTACTACGCGGTTGTCTGTTGTTGGATCCCATGTTGATGACAACTCTGCTCTGGGAATGAGTTGGACTTTACCACCACCAGACTTGACGATGCCCGAATGCCCTAAGGCATTTACTGCGGTATTTTTTGCCAATGCTAGTGCATTGGCATCTCCAAATTCTCCGGTAGAAAATTCGTTTTGCTCAAACCATGCTAAAGCCCATCTGGTTTCGGTATCAAAATCACCTTCCTGCTCTGCTAAAATTTCACCGAGGGCTTTATTAATTAACGATAGTGCTGTTCGGACACTCATCGGTGTTCCATCTTGCTCCATGATTTTATCGTAACGGGAATAGATTCCCATACCTGGACCAATAGTGGCCTGAGCCATATCCACAGGTGCAAGATTACTTTTCTGCAATACTTCAATGGCGTTGGGTAGCTCTTTCTTCAGAATTTGCAAGTACTCACGTCTGGTAATGGAAGCAGCATTCTCTGGTCTTGGGCGACAAGCCAACACAATATAGCTGGTGAGGGAATTTGTGCCCATTGCCACCATCCGCCACTTTTGTGAAGCTTTGATTGGCCATGTTGCCATGATTTGAAATCCGGTTGAAACCAAACTTTCCAACAAAGTCTCCCAACCTGTTGTAAGGCTAATACCATTTGGATTTTCATCATCAGGTTCACTACTGTCTTCGTCTTCATCTTGTTTGAATGCATAATAAACCGTCAAAGGGAAACGTGGGTCTAAGCCATTTTTTAGGTTGCCAAATGCATCCTTAAAACCACCTTCGAAATGGTCTTTTGCAGCTTCCTTGCTTCCATACCTAAAATCAGAAGCAACTAATTCTTCCATTTTAGGCACCAAAACTGTACTGAGCAAATCAGGGTAAATATCTTTGAGTCCCTGTCGAAGCCATACATAAAAGAAGTCCGATAAATCAGAGTAACCAATATTATCATAGTAAGGTGGGTCAGTGCTTACAAGGTATGACAGCTCCGTAAAATTATATTTTGCTGCGTTGAACTGTTTGGCTTTCTGCTTACTTGATGTGGTAGTTAAAATTACTTCAACGCAATCAGCTACATACTCATAACAAGTTTTCCACGCTCCTACCGTATCTCCAAGTAAATTCGCTTCCCCAAAATCCCAAACCATAGGAATGGCTTGCCGACCAAAAAGATTCATGATTTTCTCATTACCGTTATTCCAACGGCATAATGAATTATTAAAGTCAACAACCCTATCAATTGACATTTTTAACATTGTAATAAGTGCTTTGGCATATTCCTTATTTTGGACTGAAATACTTACTTGATCGTAAACTTGATCAACTAATTCAAACAAAGTGTTTATACCAATTAGCTGTCGGTTTGTAAATACTTGCCAATGGTGCAATAGGCCGTAGTTGGGTGTTTTAAAGTCTCTTGTAAATCCTTCAGGAAATTTTGTTTCGGGCTTCCACTTAATAAGTGAGGTATCATATTCAATATTGGCAGTGTTTGGCGGACTTATGTAAGTTTTACCCCTTCCGAAATTGATTACAGTTGCAATCATTACTTCCTTTAAGTGTCCAGCTCTGCCTTCTTCTCTTACGTATTGAAGCTTAGCTAGCTCATTACAGCAAACGCAAGTTACTCCACTTCTATTTGTTGTTCCTGTAATTTCAGGAGTGCCTAGTAATACTTCATAGCCTGTAATCTTATTGCCATTGGATGTTCTTTCAATAATCGGGCGGCTGTAAAAATTTGGTTTTTTCTTACTTAAAATAAATGAACGAACCAATGGCATGTCACAGCCACATGCAGGATTTGGACATTTAACAGTCCTTGACCATATCCAAGCAACTACATTGTTTTCTTTGCTTCCGTGCTTAGCTTTTGGATAAAGATTACCAATTCGCTTTTTGGCTTCTTCGTTAATCCAATTGCCATAGTACCGAAGATCTTCAGCCAGTCCCTTCCCAAGTTTCCATTCGATAAATGCTTCCTTACCTTTTATCGAGGGATTGATAGGTATTTGGTTTGCAAATTCTGGTAGAATCTCCAATTGGGCTTTGTTGATAAGCACGGCAACAGGATTCAAGTCAGATGCCTGAACAGGCAGACCTAAACGCATACCTTCTAATGGAATAGAACCGCCCCCAGCAAAGGGATCGAGTACTGTAGGCAACTTTCCGTTGCAATGTTTCAGTATCTCCTGATGGGCTTCTTCAAATACTTCCTGCCTGGTGTGAATCTTCTTCTGGCAAAGCTTGCGGATGATTTCAAATAATCTTTCCCGCTCTGCAACCTGTACTTCTTCTGTTGGGAATTTGTCAGGATGAGCCGAAGGATCATCTACCAAGGATGCAAATAAGATGGCTCTTGCTGAAGGCAAGGGAAGCCTTGCCCACCAATGGTGTATGCCCTTAGGATGTGCCCCAATACCCGGCATTTTATCATAAGCCGAGGCATCATTGATGATGTCGAGTGGTAAGGCTACTTCTATTAATTTCTTTCCCATGCTGTCTAATCAAGTGTAATGGTTCTGCGGTGAACCATTTTGGTCAATAAGTCTTTCACATTAAAATTGATTGAGGTTACTCCAAAATCAGGTTCAAAGCGGAAGGCATTCTGCACATAATATACTTCCACCCGCTTGCCATCTACAAAGGCCAAAGCCAATATAAATTGCTCCGGCAAATTGAGTCCGTAAATGATTTCATTTTTAGTGATGGTTACTGTGGTGGCATCTTTTCTTCTGCCTTTCACTTCAATGAAACGGAGGTTGCCTGTTTGACTGCAAAGACTTTCAATGTCGTAGCCGATCTTTTCTTTGCTGCGGTCTTTGGCGGCATTGCTCAATTCCATCTCCACCTCAAACACTGCTTGCATACCTGCTTTTTCTACTGCTGCTTTTTCTTCGGGTGAAGCAAAGCCCTGGCTTTTGTAATCTTCTTTTACTTGGTTAGTAAGCATATTGGCCGGTATTACCAATACACCACCAATCACCACAGGTGGTTTGGAAGAAATTTTACTTTCTTCATCCAGTTCCTGCATTCGCTTTTGCATACGGGTTTGCAGTTCATCAGCCCGCTTGCGTGCTTCGTTGGAATTGAGTTTTGCATTGGGTCTGCCTGATTCTTCCTGCATACGCAGGTCACGGGCACGGTGGTCCCAATAGCGTATTTCGTTGGTCAATCTTTCATGTACGGCATTTTTGGTTTTCTCCACCAAATACTGTCGGTTCTTTTTCACCCGCTCAAGGTGTTCTTTTGCAATGGTGGTGATAGCGAAGGACTTGATTTTGTCTTCCATGTTTTGCTTCAACCAGGGCAGGGTATCTGCTTTGGACAGCACTTCATTGATTTCTTCTTCGGAAGCTTGGTGGTAATCCAAATACGGCGCATAGCCTGCTTGCATGATTTGCCCTTGCCCATTCAGTTCTACAAAATGCACTTCTCTGCTGATGGTTCTTCGGCCACCTGTTTCCAACTGGCGTGCATCCTGCACACTGTTTTCCAGATAGAAAAGCACTCGTGGTTCACTGTCGGGGTGGAGTTCATCAATCAAGACAGAACCTTGTTTAAGCAAGCCTATTTTTGATTCGAGCAGCAAATCAATGGTGGCATCCAACAAAGGATGACCGGGGCAAACAAAGGCAGCCAAAGGCTTGCCTTGCACCGATACCAATTCTTTGTGGAATGTGATGCGCTCATAGCTTTTGAGAATGGGTTCGCGTGTGCCAATGATGCGGTCTCTGTTGCGTATGGCTGCAGGCACATGAAGCACCTGATATCTTCCTTTTTCCTTTTCTGTAACCGAACCGCCCAATGCCTTGAAAGCAGTCAAAAAGAAATCAGCAATGAAGTGGGGTTGGAGTTTTCTGGCCGCAGCCCTGTCCATTTCTTCCCTGATTTCCTGCACACTTGACTTGGTCATGGTGATGGCATGAAGTGACCTTTCCTGCAAAAGCTTTTCAAGCTTAGCATGGTCTAATGCTTCATCCAATACTCTGTCTAAAAATGCTTTTCGCTCCGGATCGCTTCCATAGCGGATGGCTTCAATCAATAAATCTCTCAGGCTTTTGTTTTCAAAAGTCATTTCACCCAACACGTCAAACACCTGTCCGCCCAATGCTTCCCGTTCTATTTCCAATTTATCAAACAATCGCTGCCACACTTCACCTTCACGGGTTTGGTGTGCAATGATGTTCCAGAGGCGGCATACTTCAGTTTGTCCAATCCGGTGAATACGGCCAAACCTTTGTTCCAGTCGGTTGGGGTTCCAAGGCAAATCGTAGTTTACCATCAAGTGTGCCCGTTGCAGGTTGATACCTTCACCGGCTGCATCCGTTGCGATCAGTACAGATACATTCACGTCCTGCGTGAATTGTTCCTGGGCTTTTCTGCGGTCTTCACGATTCATTCCACCTTGTATTGTAACCACCGCATCCTGACTACCTAAAAGCGTCCTGATTTTCAGTGCGAGATAATTCAAGGTGTCCCGGTGCTCGGTGAAGATGACCAGTTTTCTTCTGTTGCCTGCATCATCAAACATCCATTCGTTTTCGATAAGGATGTTGGAGAGTTGTTCCCATTTTTTATCAGTGCCCGACCGTTTCACGGTAAAGGCCAGTTCTTCTAACTGCTTTAGTGTATTGATTTCAGCTTCAAGTTCCTGAATGGTTCGTGCTGTGGTTGCACGGTCTACAAATTCATTCTCTACTTGGTCCTGCTCATCTGAAGACTGGTCATTTAAATAATCTTCAAAGTCTTCGTCATCATCAACATCAGGAAGTTGCTCAGGGCGAAGTTCTACCCTTTGGAAAAGTCTTTCTTCTTCCAGCCTTGCCTGAAGGCGTTCCTTTCTTCTGCGCAATGATTGATAAATCGCTTCGGGGGAAGATGCAAGTCTTCGTTGCAGGATGGTCAAAGCAAAACCAACTGAGCCACGTCTTCCGGATTCCAAATTGTCGGCTCTGTTGAATTGCTCCCGCACATAGTTGGTCACTTCTACGTAGAGTCGTTCTTCATCCGGTGTAAGCTGGTAAGGAACCGTTATAGCAATCCTTTCAGGGAAAAGCGGTTTACCATCAAATTTCACCAACTGCTCCTTCAACAACCTGCGCATGATGTCGGACACATCTACGGTGTGAACGCCATCACGGAATCTGCCTTCAAAACGGTCTCCATCAATCAATGCCAGGAACAATTGAAAATCTTCTTCCTTGCCATTGTGTGGCGTTGCTGTCATGAGCAGGAAGTGCCTTGTTTGCCTTGAAAGCAATTGCCCTAATCGGTAGCGTTTGGTGTATTTAACTTCACCACCAAAGAATGAAGCAGACATTTTGTGCGCTTCATCCACAATAACCAAATCCCAATCGGTTACCTTCAGCTTTTCCTGCAAATCTTCATCCCGGCTCAGTTTATCGAGTCGAGCAATCACAAAATTTTCTTCATTAAACCAATTGCCTGTTTTGGAAGAATTGGTTTTATCGTTGGTAAGGATTTCAAATGGTAGTTGAAATTTCTGAAAGAGTTCATCCTGCCATTGTTCAGCAAGTACTCCTGGACAAACAATAAGGCATCTTTTCACATCTCCACGAATAGCCAGTTCTTTAATGAGTAATCCGGCCATGATGGTTTTACCTGCCCCCGGATCGTCTGCCAATACATAGCGTAGCGGTTGCCGAGGTAACATGCTGTCGTAAACGGCAGTGATCTGGTGAGGCAATGGCTCAATCATGGAGGTGTGAATGGCCATCATTGGATCAAAAATGTAAGCCAACCGAATACGGTATGCTTCGGAAACGAGCTTGAATTTTTCGGAAGATGCATTGAAGCTCCAGGGAGCTGAAGCGGTTAGAATTTCAAGATTGGGTTCATTGTCCCGATAGAGGATTTCATTGTTAGGATTGCCAAGGCTATCCTTAAAAGTTATTTCAATCACGTCAGTACCATGCCACACAGCATCAATCACTTCAACCATTTGGTTGGGGATTACGCCATTAAGGTAGGTGCCTTTGGTGATATTTTCGAGTTTGGTCATTTGGGGTATTACAGTTAAGCCAATATAGCATAAGACATAACTAATACCGATACGAGAAAATATTAGGTATCTTACAATCAGATCAAAATTACAAAATTCTATATAGCGACCAAATAAATAGTTTGCTAACAATAGTGCACAGGAAATATGTTGTGAATATTGTCAACATAAGAAAAAGTTTCAGCAAACACAGCAACTTAACAGCAAATTAGGCCAGGCTCCTTATTGAATAACCACCCCCTCCACCATCTCAATCACTTTTTCCAGTACTTCCGCGTATTTCGGGCTGGTGGCGTACTTTTTTGAGCCTGCCTGGAGTGCCTGGGCGAAGGCTTTGGGGTTGCCTTTATGTGGCTGGGCGTGGGCGAAATGCGGCAGGGATAAGATTTTAGCGTGGTCGAGGAACGCCTCTTCGATGCTGTCGTAGTCGCGAAAGTAGCGTTTTACCAGGTACTTGTACTTCTTGCGGGCTGCATCCCAGGTGATGGAGATCACCTCTGGGTATTGTACCGTTTTGGTGTCGTGGTACTCGATTGTGGAACGCAGTTGCTTTTTTCCGGTCCAGTGGGTTCCGGCGGTGATCCCGAACACGTTGTTGCCGATGCTGCTCCTGCCCCAGCCGCTCTCCAGGGCTGCCTGGGCTACTATGAAGATGGCAGAAATGCCCGTGGCAACCTCCGTCTTGCGGGCATAAGGCAGGTATCGCTTCACAAATGCCTCCTGCGGGGTTGGGGCTTTGGCAGTTGCGGGCTGCCGGATGGCGGTGATGTGATCGAGCATAAAGCGGAATGTTTTCTCGTGCCCCAGCGCTGTGCCGCCTGCCTTCTTTACCCAGGCTTCCGCGGCTGCCTTAATTGCCTGTGGTGTGATCTGTGTAGCCATAGTCGTTGTTCTTTTCAATGGGTTCCTGGGTATCCTTCCGGGTGGGCGGCTCCACGACCACCGGCTGGCTTACCTTCTGGTCTATCTCCAGGTCGATGCGCCGCTGGAATGCTTCGGAGACCGACTTGTTGATCTGCCTGAAGATCCTGTTGCCGGTGAGGGCATACAGGTTGTCGGTCACCGATTTGCCTTCGTACAGGATGATGATTCCGGCGATGACCATCGAAAGGGTGACGCGGTACTCCTGGTTGGTGATCTGCAGGATCAGCACGTCGGCGATGCCGAAGGTGGCGATGGCAATGCCATACCCGCCCACCTTCATCACCATCTTGTAGAGTCCGGTGGCAAGGAGGGTGAACCTGCCATTGATCACGGCGCTCTTCCATACCCCGGATATGAAGTTCAGCAGCACCACCAGCACCACGCCGTAAAACACCACCTGGATGGAGCAGAATACGGCGATGCACAGCCCCAGGAATACAGCCCAGGGATTGGTTTCGTGGAAAAAAGATTGCGAAGCAAGAAGCATGTTTTTCATCGGATAAAGGGTTTGGCAGGCAACCGGAAGGTGTAAGCTACCCCGATCAGCAATGGGGCGTTGCCTCCGGTGTATGCCTGGATGGTGAAGGTGTTGTGTTTGTGATCGGTCATTTGCAGGATGGGACCCGCAAACCATCCCTGCGAACCCGCCAGGATGCCGCCCCCCAGTGAAAAGCGCTTTGTTCCTGCTTCGCCGCTGGTTATGCGGGTGGTGTGGATCTCCTGCTGCCTGAGGTTCTGGTGGTCCACCGAGCGGTAGGTGATGCGGTTTTCGGCAACGCTGTCCCGGATCACCGCCAAAAAGTTGCCGGGCTGCACCAGAGTATCCTGGTAGTACCGTGTTGCCAGGTAGTCGGATACGATTAAAAAAGTGTCCTGCAGTCCGGTGGGTATGCGCGTTGGAATGGTATCCAGCGCCGTTACCACCGGCACTTTGGTAAGGATATGCACCGGCACCGAATCACCGGGCACAATGTGGGTGATGTAGGTGGTGTCACTTACAGGATTGGGTTGCATCCTGTTGCACACGATCCCG
>Ga0209310_1002050_pt1 | contig 13538 bp, 12 predicted proteins | sample AD_UKC030_MetaG_FD_184415 | JGI IMG/M metagenome (GOLD analysis project Ga0209310, IMG submission 184415) | Active sludge microbial communities of municipal wastewater-treating anaerobic digesters from USA - AD_UKC030_MetaG (SPAdes) (version 2) | ecosystem: Engineered > Bioreactor > Anaerobic >... | reverse complement strand
GGTTTCCAGGCCGTGGCGCGCAAGTGCCGCCGCCAGCGCCCGCGCTGCCTCCTCGGCCAGCGTCTGCACCTGGCTGCGCAGAGCGTTCTGGCGCGCCAGGTTCTTTAGGATCTCGCCTGCCAGCAGCAGGCACTTCTCGTCGAGGAAGGCGTGCCCGTCGGCCATCGCGCGGCGTTCCTCGCGCAACTCCAGGATCACGCTGCGGCTGGGGGCGATGTCGCTCATGCGGGCTCGGCTGGACGGGTGTACGCGCTGCCGCGCTCAGGCGGGCACGCCCAGGTGAGCGGCGATCTGCGCATCCGACAGGCGCGTGAGCTCGCCGCGGGGCAGGGGCTCGAGCAGACGCCATCCGGCGTCCATGCTCTGCGCCAGGGTGCGCGGCCCGGCCTGATTGACGAGCTGGCTCTCGAAGCGCGCGCCAAAGGCCAGGTACAGCCGGTCGGTGTCGGACAGCCCGTCCTCCCCGACCACGCTGGCCAGCACGCGGGTCTGAACGGCGCGCGCATAGGCCGCGTAGAGCTGGCTCGCGAGCCCCGGATGGTCGGGATGCGTGTAGCGGCCGCCGGTGCCTTCCTTCATCAGGCGCGACAGGCTGGGCAGCACGTTGATCGGCGGATACAGGCCGCGCCGGTCGAGGTCGCGCGACAGCACGATCTGCCCCTCGGTGATGTAGCCGGTGAGGTCGGGGATGGGGTGCGTGATGTCGTCCGAGGGCATGGACAGGATCGACAGCTGCGTGAGCGTGCCCGCGCTGCCGTGGATGCAGCCCGCGCGCTCGAACAGCGTGGCCAGGTCCGAGTACATGTAGCCCGGATAGCCCTTGCGGCTGGGGATCTCTCCCTTGGCGGCGCTCACCTCGCGCAGCGCCTCGCAGTAATTGGTCATGTCGGTGAGGATCACCAGCACGTGCTTGCCTTCCACGAAGGCCAGGTACTCGGCGGCGGTGAGCGCGTAGCGCGGGGTCAGCAGGCGCTGCGTGCTGGAGTCGCTCGCCAGGTTGAGGAACAGCGCCGTGCGCGCCAGCGCGCCGCCGGACTCCAGCGCCGCACGGAAGAACTCGGCCGAGTCGTGCGGCAGGCCGATCCCCGCGAACACCAGCGCGAACTCGCCCGCGTCCTCCGACAGCAGACGCGCGCTGCCCGCGATCTGCGCCGCCATGCGGTCGTGCGGCAGGCCGCCGCCCGAGAAGATCGGCAGCTTCTGTCCGCGCACCAGGCTGTTCATCAGGTCGATCGCAGTGATGCCGGTCTCGATGAAGTCGCGCGGCGTGGCGCGGGCCACCGGATTCACAGGCAGGCCGTCGATCGGATAGCTCGCGTGCGCAGGCAGGGGCGGGCCGCCGTCGACGGGCTGGCCCACGCCGTTGTACACGCGGCCCAGCACGCCGGGGCCCAGGCCGAAGGCGAGCGGCTCGCCGGTGAAGCGCACCACCGTGTCGGGCAGATTCAGCCCGCTGGTGGACTCGAGCACCTCGATGGTGAGCAGGTCCTCGTCGATCGCCGCCACGCGCCCCAGGCGCGCCCGGCCATCGCGCCCGATCACCTCGACGGCGTCGGCCAGGCCGACGTCGAGCGTGCGCTTCAGGAAGAGCAGGGGGCCGGCCAGCCGGCTCGCCGCTCCCTCAACCAGCAGGCGCGGTTTCATCGCGGGACTCCGGAGCGGGCGCGTGGAACTCAGACTCGAGGCGCGCCGCAAGTTCGGCGAAGAGCGGCAACTCGTCGTTGCCGATCTCCTCGCCCATGCGGCGCAAGGCGCGCACGCAGGGGTAGGTGGCGAGCGCATCGGGATGCAGCCCGCCTTCGAGCGCGTTGGCCGCGAGCTCGGCGAAGCGGTCGATGAGCTTCATCATCTCGGCCTGCTTGGCGGGCGTGGCCACGCGGTCTTTCTCGGAGAACGCCGACTGGCGCAGGAAGGCGTCGTTGAAGACGTCGGCCACCAGCAGGGTGAGCTGCTGGCGCGGCGGCAGCGCATCCTTGCCGATGATGCGCGCCATGCGTTCGAGGCGCGCCTGCTCGTCGAGCACGCCCAGCCAGCGCGCGCGCAGCTCGGCCCAGTGGGGGTTGCCGTGCTCGCTCCACCATGCCGCGAACAGGCGCGCATCCTCCGAATACGATGCGAGCGGGTTCACGGCCGGGTAGAAGCGCGCCTGCGCGCGCTTGACGTCGAGCGCCCAGAAGCTGCGCACGAAGCGCTTGGTGTGGCTCGTCACGGGTTCCGAGAAGTCGCCCGAGGGCGGGCTGATCGCGCCCATCACGGTCACGCTGCCGATCGTGCCGGCGAGCGTCTCGACCACGGCGGCGCGCTCGTAGAAGTCCGCCAGGCGCGACGAGAGGTAGGCCGGGTAGCCACCTTCGCCGGGCAGCTCGCCGAAGCGGCCCGAGACCTCGCGCAGCGCCTCGGCCCACCGGCTGGTGGAGTCGGCCATCAGCGCCACGTGCAGTCCCTGGTCGCGGTAGTACTCGGCCACCGTGATCGCGCTGTAGATGCTCGCCTCGCGTGCGGCCACCGGCATGTTGCTGGTGTTGGCGATGATCACCGTGCGTTCCATCAGCGGGCGGCCGGTGCGGGGGTCATCGAGCTCCGGGAACTCGGACAGCAGCCCGGCCATCTCGTTGCCGCGCTCGCCGCAGCCCAGGTAGACGATCACGTCGGCGTTGCAGCCCTTGGCCAGGGCCTCGAGCAGCACCGTCTTGCCGGTGCCGAAGCCGCCGGGAATCGCCGCCTTGCCACCCAGCGCCACGGGAAAGAGCGAGTCCAGGATGCGCTGACCCGTCACCAGCGGCGTGCCGCCGGGCAGGCGGTGCCGCACGGGGCGCGGATCGCGCACCGGCCAGCGGGTGCGCATTGCCAGCGCGTGCTCGCGGCCGTCCGCGCTGCGCAGCTTGAGCACCTCGGCATCCTCGGCGACCTCGCCCGGGGCGGCGACCCAGATGGCCTCGCCGCTGATGCCGGGCGGCACGAGGCAGGCCTGGGGGCGCAGCACCGGGTCGTGGGCGTGCCCGTAGACCGCACCCTCGGGCAGCCAGTCGCCCGACTTCACGGCGGGCTGGAAATCGAAGTGCCGCGCCGCCAGAGCGCGCATGCCCGGCTCCACCTGCGTGCTGCCGGTGCCCTGCAGTGGACGCAGCAGGCCGTCGAAGATCTGCCCAAGCAGGCCCGGTCCCAGCGGGATGGACAGTGGCAGGCCGTCGCCCCGGACCACGGTGCCGGGGCGCAGGCCGGTGGTGTCTTCGTAGACCTGAACGACGATCTCCTCGCCTTCCAGCCGCACCACTTCGCCCAGCAGTTCTCGAGGGCCGACGCGCACCGCTTCGCGCAGGGCAAACGCCCCCTGGGTGCGGGCGTGCAGCACGGGGCCAGCGATCCAGCGCACCACGGCCTGGCTCATGAATTCTCCCTGAGAGCGTCGAGCAGGCGGCTGCCTACCGCGGCGCGGTCCGCCAGCAGACCGGCGGCCGAGCCGTCGATCAGGTTGCCGCCTGCGCGCAATTGCAGTCCCACGGCGAGCGCGGGCTCGGCCTGGAACTCCAGTTCCGCCTGAGTCCGGCGTGCCAACGCAGTGGCGAGCTCGCGATCGGCGGCGCTGAAGTCGGCGCCATGCAGCAGGGTCCAGCGGCCCGGCGGCAGACTCGCCTGCCCGGCCTCGAGCACCCTTGCGATCCAGCGCGCGCGATGCTCGGGCGAGCGCCAGTGCGCGGTCAGCAGCGCCGGCAGGCGCTGCCAGGCGGCGTCGAGCAGGATCTGATGGCGCTGTTGCGCATGCTGGCGCCGCGCGTTGGCCAGGCGCGCTTCGGCCGCACCGAGCTGGGTGTGCAGGCGCCGGCGTTCCTCGGCCAGTGCGGCGGTGGCGCGCGCGCGGGCCGCGCTACGGGCTTCGCCCACCAGAGCGCGGGCGCGGGCTTGCGCCTCGGTGGCCAGCGCCGCGCACTGCGCGCTGGCGTCGGCCTCGACCAGATCGATCAGCGCCTGGGCGCGGGCCTCGATGTTCACGCTTCGACTCCCAGTTCGCGCCGCAGCCGCGCCGTGCTGTCGGGCAGGGGCACGCGCTCGTGCACGTCGGGTACGAGCACGGTGACCGGCGCCAGCGCGACCAGGGCGGCGCGCAGCAGCTCCGCGGGCAGGGCAGCGGCGGTCGCCGCCGACACCAGCACGAGGGGCGCCGTGCGGCGCGCGCTCGCCAGTGCCTCGGCCTCCTGGCCGGGCGCCGGCACGAAGACGTTCAGGCCGGCGAGGCGATAGCCGACGGCGGAGACCTCGTCGCCGAGGTAGGCGGGCAGGCTCATGTCAGGCGGTTGAGGATCAGGATCGAGACAATCAGGCCATAGATCGCGATGCCCTCGGCCAGCCCCACGAAGATCAGCAGGCGACCAAAGAGCTCGGGCTTCTCGGCCATCGCCCCGATCGCCGCCGTGCCGACCTTGGCCACCGCGTAGCCCGCGGCGAGTGCCGAGAGGGCGGTGGAGCTGGCGGCGGCGACGAAGGCCCAGGTGGCGCCCTCGGGCAGTGCGGCGCCGGGCGTTGCAGCCAGTGCGGTGGGCGCCACGGCGAGCAGCACCGTGGCCACGGCTGCCAGCACGAGCAGCATGCCGGTCAGTGCGGCCAGAAGCTGGAACTTGGCTTTCATTTAGGTCTCCCGGGAAGTGAGCGGTGGGGGCGGCAGCGGGCGGAACACCCGGCCTCCGCCATGCAGGAAGCGCGTGAAGAATTCGAAGAGCACGAGCCGCGTGGTCTGGATCGACACCACCATGGCCTCGACGACGATGATCGCCACGTTGCCCACGGCCATCACGACCCACCACGCAATGCCGCCGCCGGTCGAGTCGGCCAATGCCATGACCGCCGAGGACAGGCCAGCGTGAGCCAGCGCGAAGGCGCCGATGCGTGCGAAGGACAGGGTGTTGATGAGCAGTTGCAGGGTGCGTTCGACCAGTTCGCCCAGGGCTGCGCCGGCGGCCGATGCGCGCTGCGCGTGCAACGCGTGCCCCGCCACGAAGGCGGCGCCGCCGGCCGCGGCCAGCCACGCGAACTCGAGGTGGAAGATGCTGCCCATCACGCCGCCATAGACCGCCAGCAGGCCGAGATCCTCGCCCACCCAGCGCGCCCATTCGCCGCGCCAGTACGAGGCCAGCGCGTTGAGCAGCAAGCCCGCGGCGAGCAGCAGCGCGCCACCGACCACCGGAACGGCCAGCAACTCGATGGGATGCGATAGCGGATGCATCCACAGCGCCGGAATCACGTCCTCGCGCGCGAACACCGAGCCGAAGAGCAGGCCGAAGCCCGCGGCCGACAGACCGCCGGCGATCAGCAGCCGCGCCACGACGTGGCGGCGCCGGTAAGCAAAGCCCAGCGCGGCGATCACCAGGCCCTGTCCCAGGTCGCCGAACATGTAGCCGAACATCAGTGGCACGGTGAGCGCGAGCAGCACGCTGGGGTCGGCCTCGTCAGCCGCGGGCATGCCCAGCGCCTTGGGAAAGATCTCGAAGGGCCGCGCCCAGGGCGGATTGGCGAGCAGCAGGGGCGCGCGCAGTTCGCGCGGCGCCGGGCAGAAGCGCAGCAAGGCGCGGGCGTGGCCTGCCTCGAGCGCCGCCTGCAGGCGGGCGCCGTCCGGATCGCTGGTCCAGCCGGTCACCCAGGCGAAGTGCTGGTCGGTCTCGAGCTCGCGCACGTTGCGCGCCAGCCATTGCAGGCGCGCCAGGTCGGCCAGCGCGGTGGCGAGTTCATGGCGCGTGGCCAGTTCCTGCAAGGCGGCCTCGCGCACGGCGGCCTCCCGGTCGAGCGCGGCGCGGCGGGTGTCTATCCACGCCTCGCTCGCCACCACCGACTCGCCCAGCCAGCCGGGCACGGGATGCACGCGACCCTTGAGCGCGGTGGCCTCGCGCGCCAGTGCGTCGAGGTCGTCGGCGGTGCCCAGGGCAATGAGGTAGCGTGCCTCGGGTGTATCCACCGTCCGCACCACGCCGCTGGCGCTGGCGAAGGTCTCGAGTGTGTTGGAGGGCAGTTCGATGAGGCGCGCCTGCACCAGCGGACCGGCGGCGGCGAGCGCGGCCAGATCGAGCCGGTGCTCGAGCAACGCCGCCAGCACGGTGGCCCAGCGCTCAAGCTCCTCGCGCTCCAGGAGGGCGCGTTGCGCCTGGGCGATCAGCGGCTCGGCCTCGCGTGCCCAGGCCTCGATGCGTGCGATGCCACGCTCGAGCGTGGCCAGCGGTGCTTCAGGGAAGGGCGAGGGCACGAGTCCCGCGCGCGGCCAGTAGGCGGCGTAGCGCTGCGCGAGTTCGGTGCCGCGCGCCAGCAGTGGCTGGGCCTCGGCGATGCCGGGGGGCAAGCCGGCGCGCACGCGCGGCTCGAGTTCGACGTGGCCGGTGGCGGCCAGCGCCTCGAGCAGGGTGGTCACGTCGTCGCGCGCGACCAGCACCTCGAACCAGCCGGCGGCCTGCGGACGCATCATGAGGCGAAGCTCCGGGTCGGCAGCGCCAGGCGGCGCGTCACCTCGCCGCGCAGACGCTCGAGGTCGAGGGCCGCCAGGCCCAGGTAGGCGAACGCCGCCAGGGGTTCAATCGCGTGACGCCGGAACGCCGCCAGCAGGCCTGCGTCCAGAGCACGGCGCACGCGCACCTGGCCGGCCTCGGCCACGACCGTGGCGGGCACTAGGCGATGCGACAGCAGGCGCCGCAAGGGAACGAGGTCCTCCAATTGCTCGGCCGACAGGCCGGCGCGCCGCAGCCACTCGTTGCCCCAGGCGCGGGCCAGCTCGCGCGGGGCGTGCAGGCTCGCGGCCAGCGGCGCGAGCGCATGGCTGGCGGGCACGCGCACGCCGTCCTCGTCGACCAGCTCGCGATAGATCGGATCGGCGCGCATCCACTCGTAGGCGCTGCGCCCGCTGGCGGCGTGGTGCAGGGCCGGCAGGTCGGGCAACACCGCGCACCAGCGCAGGGCAGGGCGCCAGCGCCCGGGCATCCACAGTGCGGCTTCCTCGACGGCGGCGCGCCAGTGCACGCGCAAGCGGCCCTCGACGGCGTGCACCTCGCGCACCTCGCCCAGCCCCTGCAGTGGATCGGCCAGCGTGGTGCCGCGCGCCAGGTCGATCACTGCCTCGAGTTCGCGGGCGTGCTCGATCGCGCTCCACACCGGTTCGGAGGGACGGCGGCCGAGCCGCGACTGCATGCGCGCTTGCGCGTAGTCCAGGCTGCCGACCGGGATCACGGTGCGCCCTCGGTGAGCTCGCGTAGCAGCGACTCGAGCGCGGCGTCGAGCGCGGGTGAGTGCGCTGGGCGACCCTGCTCGGCGCGGCGCAGATCGGCGATCTGCGCGTCCACCGCAGCATGGCGCGCAGCGATGCGCCGCTCCACCGAGGCGCGTGCGCGGGCCACGCGTTCTTCATAGGTGGTAGCCACGCGGCGCGCGGTGGCGCGGGCTTCGGCGACTTGGGCGTCGGCCCGGGCACGCGCCTCGGCGATACGCTCTTGAGCGCGGCGTTCGGCCTCGAGCACGCGTGCGATGGCGGCATCCGCCTCGCGGGTTTCGGGCAGCAAGCTGTGGGCCACGGAGTCCTCCGGATCGCCGGCCGTTCTTGTTGCGGCCTGATCTCCGGTCTTTTTATAGCCCCCTGCGGGCCAGCGACCTTGCCTCAGCGCAACGGGCTGCGCGGCGGGCGCGTGCCGTGCGCGCTCGGTGTGCAGTGACTCACACGCCGGGGCGGCGTGCGCGGTGGCGCGCGAGCCAGCTGGGCGTGCGCGCCTTGCCGCTCTTGCGCACGAAGTGGCTGCGCGCCACGTGGTAGCTCGGGTCGAAGCCGTAGAAGTTCAGGCGCATGCGCTCGAGTTCCTCGGTGCGGTAGGCGGCGAGCGGCTTGGCGGCCTCGTCCGCCACGCGGCGCGCGGCTTTGGCGCGCAGGCGCTCGGGTAGCGCCGGGTCGGCGACCAACTGGCGCGCACGGCTCAGGGCCTCGTGCAGGAAGTCGGGCGGGGTGGCGCCGAAGGTCGCGTCGATCAGGCCCAGCGCGCAGGCCTCGGCGCTGCCCATCGGCAGGCGTTGCCCAGTCAGGCGCGCCGCGCCGTCGGTGCCCACGCGGCGGGGCAGGGCGTAGGTCCAGTACTCCGAGCCGTAGAGATTGCCCATGCCCTTGTAGTGCGGGTTCAGCACCACGCCCGTGCGCGCCCAGACGAGATCCGCGGCGAGCGCGAGGAAGACTCCGCCCGCCCCGGCGTTGCCCTGCAGGGCGGCGATGGTGAGCTGGTCGGTGGCAGTGAGGATCTCGAGCACCGCGTCGTCCATGGCCTCGATGTTGGCCATGGACTCGTCGGCCGGATCGGGGGCGCCCTCGATCACGTTCAGGTGCAGGCCGTTAGACCAGAAGTCGGGGCCGCCGGCCAGCAGAAGCACCTGCGTGGGCCGCGCCTTGGCCCAGGCCAGCGCGGCTGCCAGGCGCCGGCACTGCGCGGTGCTCATCGCGCCGTTGTAGAAGGCGAAGTGCAGCACGCCCACGCCGGCTTCCTCGGTGTAGGCGAGCTCGCGCCAGGTGGGCAAGCTCGACTGGGCGTCGAGCGCGACCGGCGCATCGGGCAGCGTGGCCGCGAGCTCGGGCAGCACCAGCGCCGCGGGGCGCTTGAAGGGGTGCTCCGCGTCGTCGGTGCGCTCCAGGTTCGTGATCCACACCGCGCCGTCGATGGTGGCGCGGCACAGGGCCTCGTCGCGGCGCGCGATCCACACGCCGGGCACGCCGCGCAGGGCGCCCTCGGGGTGCGCGTCGTAGAGCTTGAGCGGCTCCGCGTCGCTGGCGTCGAGCAGGCCGGGCGTGCCGTCGGCCGAGCAGATCTTGGCGAGCACGTGGGCGGTGCTGTCGCGCGACCAGTCGATGAGGCGATCGGCCTGGCGGCACACGGGCCGGGCACGGCCGCGCGGCGCGGGCGTCCAGGCCGCGAGCGGCGTCGGTGAGGCGCCCGCGGTGTGGCGCTCGAGAGCCTCGAGCACCGCGGCCACCGCAGCGTTTGCTACCTCGAGCCGGTACAGGCTGCCCTTGCTGGCCGCGCGCATCGTGAACTCGCGCGCCGCGCACACGTCGCCGGCGTCGAACTCGGCGTTGGCCTGCAGCACGGTAACGCCCCAGCGCGCCTCGCCCTCGAGCACGGCCCAGTCGAGCGCGGACGGGCCGCGGTCGCTCACGATGCCGGGGTGCACCACCCAGCACGGCAGCGCGCGCCACACCGACTCGGGGATGGCGCGCCTGAGGAAGGGGGCGATCAGCAACTGCGGCTTGAACAGCGCCACCGCCTGCGCGGTGGTGGCGTCGTTGACGTCAAGTTCGAGCGAGGTCTCGTGGCCGCGCGCTTCGAGCTCCACCCACAGGCGCTGGGTGAGACTGTTGAACGAATGGGCGAGCAGGAGGATGCGCACGGCGCGGCTCAGCAGATCCGCGGCAACTGTTCCCCGGTGAGCCAGTCCACCACGCGGCGGCCGCCAAACGCGGTCTCCATCTGCACGAAGTGGTGCTCGTCGGCGTGGACCGAACCGATCAGCGCCGCGGCCGTGCCCAGGGGGTGGGCGCGCATCACGGCGAGCAACGCCGCCGCGCTCTCGGGCGGACAGATCGCGACGAGCTTGCCTTCGTTGGCGACATAGAGCGGATCGAGCCCCAGGAATTCGCAGGCGGCGTCGACCTCGGGGCGCACGGGAATGTCAGCCTCGCGAAGCATCATGCCCACGCCGCTCTGGCGCGCGATCTCGTTGAGCGTGGTGGCCAGGCCGCCGCGCGTGGGGTCGCGCAGGCAGCGGATCGTGGGCACGGCCTCGAGCATCGCCGCCGTCAGGGTGTGCAGCGCGGCGCTGTCGCTCTGGATCGTGGTCTCGAAGCTCAGGTTCTCGCGCTGGCTCATGATCGCCACACCGTGGTCGCCGATCGTGCCCGAGAGCAGGATCGCGTCGCCTGGCCGCGCGTTGGCGCCCGAGAGACGCAGCCCCTCGGGCACCACGCCCACGCCGGTGGTGGTGATGAACACGCCGTCGCCCTTGCCCTTCTCCACGACCTTGGTGTCCCCGGTGACGATGGGCACGCCCGCGGCGCGCGCGGCGGCGGCCATGGACTCGACAATGCGCTTGAGGTCCGCGAGCGGGAAGCCTTCCTCGAGGATGAACCCGGCCGACAGATACAAGGGCCGCGCGCCGCTTACGGCCACGTCGTTGATCGTGCCGTGCACCGCGAGCGAGCCGATGTCGCCACCAGCGAAGAACAGCGGCGTGATCACGTGGCTGTCGGTGGCCATCACCAGGCGCCCGCCGGGCGGGGGCAGGAGCGCGCCGTCGTTGCCCTGGGCCAGGAATTCGTTGTCGAAGGCGCGGGCGAACAGTTCTTCGATCAGCTGCGCCATGGCCCGGCCCCCCGAGCCGTGGGTCATGTCGATGCGGCCGTGCTTGAAGTCGACGGGGCGGACGTAATCGCGCTTGATGGTGGACATGGGGGCCGGCGGACGGGCCGCCGCGGCGGGTCGGTGGAGGGGACTCAGGCGGCCTTGACGGGCACGTCCTTGAAGCGGCCGTAGGTGTAATGCGCGGCGCAGGCGCCTTCGCTGCTGACCATGCACGAGCCCAGTGGATTCTCGGGTGTGCATACGGTGCCGAACACCTTGCAGTCGGTAGGCTTCTTCACCCCGCGCAGGATGGCGCCGCACTCGCAGGCCTTGTTGTCGGGCACCGACTGGTAGCGGATGCCGAAGCGCGCCTCGGCGTCATAGTCGGCGTAGGCCGCCTTGATCTTGAGCGCCGAGTAGGGCACCTCACCCAGGCCGCGCCATTCGAAGGTCTTGCGCAGCTCGAAGACATCGGCCACCAGGGTCTTGGCCTTGGCGTTGCCTTCGGGCGTCACGGCGCGGGTGAACTCGTTCTCGACTTCGGCGCGGCCCTCGTTGAGCTGGCGCACGAGCATGAGGATCGCCTGCATCACGTCCAGGGGCTCGAAGCCCGCGATCACCACCGGCTTGGCGTATTCCTCGGCGAAGTACTCGTAGGGCTGGCTGCCGATGATGGTGCTCACGTGCGCCGGGCCGATGAAGCCGTCGAGCGGCACCAAGCCCAGCTCGCGGACCTCGGGCGACTCGAGGATGTGGGTGATCGCGGCCGGGGTGAGCACGTGGTTGCAGAACACGCTGAAGTTCTTGAGGCCGGCCGCCTGCGCGCCCTTGATCACTAGCGCGGTGGGCGGGGTGGTGGTCTCGAAGCCGATCGCGAAGAACACCACCTGGCGCTCGGGATTCTCTTGCGCGATGCGCAGCGCATCGGCGGCCGAGTACACCATGCGGATGTCCGCGCCGCGCGCCTTGGCCTTCATGAGCGACAGGCCGCCGCTGGCGGGCACGCGCATCGTGTCGGCGTAGGTGCAGACGATCGCGCCGTGCTGCATGGCCAGCTCGATCGCGTTGTCGATCCGGCCGATGGGCAGTACGCACACCGGGCAGCCCGGGCCGTGGACCATGTTGATCGCCGGCGGCAGCAGATCCTTGAGTCCGTAGCGCGAGATGGCGTGCGTGTGGCCGCCGCAGAACTCCATCAGGCTGTAGGTGCGGCCGGGCCGGGCCTCGGCGGCGATGCGGTCGGCAATGTCGCGTGCCAGGGTGCCGTCGCGGTACTCGGCGATGTACTTCATGCCGGGTTCTCCAGCAGCCGCGCGTCGGCAAAGAGCGCGAGCGTCTTCGCGGCTTCGGCCGGATCGAGCCTTTGCAGCGCGTAGCCCACGTGGACGATCACGTAGTCGTCCACCGCGATGCCCTCGACCAGCGCGAGCGAGATGCGCTTGCGCACGCCGGCCAGGTCGATCGTGGCTTCGTCGCCGGGCAGCAGTTCAACGACGCGGGCAGGGATGGCGAGGCACATGGTGTTTCCTTGAGTGTCAGGCGTGAGCCAGGCGCGCGGCCCAGGCCTGGCCGAGCGCGATGCCCCCGTCGTTGGCCGGGGCGAGCGCCGCTTCGAGCACGCGCAGGCCGCGCGCCTCGAGCCGGCGCCGCAAGCCTTCCGACAGGATGAGGTTCATGAAGCAGCCGCCGCCCAGCGCGACGGTGGACAGTCCACTGCGGGCGGCCACGGCCCCTGCCCAATCGTCCAGCGCGGCGATCAGCGTGGCATGGAAGCGGGCGGCGCCGCGCGCGGCGTCGGGCTCCTCGGCCAGCGCGGCAAGCAGGGGCAGCAGGTCCAGGCACTCCACGCCCGCGCGCTCGGCGATGTGCCACAGGGGTTCGGCGGCCACGCAGCCGTGGGCCCGCGCCAGACCTTCGAGCAGCATCGGCGCCTGGCCCTCGAAGCCCTGGTGGGTGCGTACGCCGAGCAGGGCGGCGGCGGCGTCGAACCAGCGCCCCGCGCTGCTGGTGGGCGGCGTATTCAGGCCGCGTTCGAGCATGTGCGCCACGGTGGCGGCGGCCGGGAAGGCAAAGCGCGCGGCGATGGCATCGCTGCGTCCCATCAGGTGCAGGGCCGCGGCGGCCACCCGCCAAGGCTCGCGCGCGGCCCGATCGCCGCCGGGCAGGGGCAGTTCGCGCAGGTGGCCCAGGCGTTCGCAGCCAGCGGGCGACACCCGCAGCAGCTCACCGCCCCAGACGGCGCCATCGGCTCCGAGGCCCACGCCGTCGAGCGCCAGACCCAGCACCGGCTCGGTGACGCGGTGCTCGGCCATCACTGCGGCGATGTGCGCGTGATGGTGCTGCACCGGCAGGGCGGGCACGTCGAGTTCGGCCGTGAGGCGCTGCGCCAGGCGCGTGCTGTAGAAGTCGGGATGCAGGTCGTGAGCCACCAGCTCCGGGCGAATTTCGAGCACCGACTGCAAGTGTTCGACGGCGGCGTCGAGCGCCATGCAGCTCGCGGCATTTTCGAGGTCGCCGATGTGCTGGCTCAGGAAGGCGTGGTCGCCGCGCGTGAGGCAGGCGGTGTTCTTCAGCCAGGCGCCGAGTGCCAGCACCGCCGGCCCGTCGCCCGCGAGCGCGATCGGCGCCGGGGTGTAGCCGCGCGCGCGGCGCAGGAAGCGCGGGCCGGCGGACGGCGCGCGCAGCACGGAGTCGTCGCAGCGGATCAGGATCTCGCGGTCGTGCACCAGCAGGGCGTCGGCGATGCCGCCCAGGCGCGTCACGGCCTCGTTGTTGCCGATCACCAGCGGCTCGCCGCCCGGGTTGGCGCTGGTCATCACCAGCACGAGGTCCTGCGGCGCTTCGAGCCAGCTCGTGCCTGCCGGGCGCCCGGCGGCCTCGTGGAACAGCAGCGTGTGCAGCGGCGTGTAGGGCAGCATCAGCCCAAGCTCGGGCACTCCCTTGGCGACGCTGACCAAGGCAGCGTCGGCCCCGGGCTGCTTGGGTACCAGCACGATGGGCCGCTCGGGCGAGGCGAGCAGGGCCTCGGCGGGCGCGTCGATCACGCCCCAGCGCTGCGCGGACGCAAGATTGGCCACCATCAGCGCGAGCGGCTTCTCGTCTCGATGCTTGCGCTCGCGCAGGCGCGCCACGGCGCTGGCGTCACGGGCATCGCACACCAGATGAAAGCCACCGAGACCTTTGATGGCCAGGATCTCG
>Ga0209310_1002043_pt1 | contig 13590 bp, 10 predicted proteins | sample AD_UKC030_MetaG_FD_184415 | JGI IMG/M metagenome (GOLD analysis project Ga0209310, IMG submission 184415) | Active sludge microbial communities of municipal wastewater-treating anaerobic digesters from USA - AD_UKC030_MetaG (SPAdes) (version 2) | ecosystem: Engineered > Bioreactor > Anaerobic >... | reverse complement strand
TATGGAATTCCACTCTCCTGCGGAGAAGCTGTAAGCCGACAATACGTCCCGGTAGGCCGTCTCTTCACTGTCATCATGCAATCCCCCGAACACGTACAGCATATCGCCGTCAAGCGCCGATCCGTGGCCGGCGACCTCGGGGCCGTCAAGCGAAACCTTGGACCACCTCGGTTTGGGCGTGTCGTTCGGATCGAAGCGATACAGCGCGGCGTCCCATGCAATGTCGTCGGTGCCGCCATACACATACAGATAATCGTCAGAACCCAGCACCGAGTGGCCATAGCGGGCCCCGGGAAACGGGCCGTTCGTGTCGCTCACTTCAATCGTTCCCGTCCATCCCGATTCTCCCTGGATCGAAAAATCGTAGAATAGAAACGTCCTCGCCGGCGCGCCGCCGGAGTCTCGGCCGCCGAACACATACAGAACATCGCCGACAAACGCCATGCCATGGCTGGCGAGCGCGGTCCCCGCATCAATCAGCTCGACCTCTCCGGAAGAAAGGCTGAACCTCCAGAGCTCGTCGGCGACGCCGAAGCTGTTCGCGCCTCCATGAACATAGGCCCACCCGTCTTTTACTGCGAACGCCGCCCCCCTGCGGGAGACCCCGGCGTCGGCGTGCATGGTCCAGGTTCCGGTTCCGATGGATGGGATATCGGGTGTTTCTTTATTATTATTGATGCGCTGTTCCCTGGTAATCAGGTTGTCGAGGTCGTCGTCGCAGCGTGAAAGCGAAAGCGGTGCAAGCATGATCAGGGCGGCAATAATAAACATCTTGATTCTCTGAGCTGAATACATGAAAAAAGCCTCTCGGGTACACGTATAATATACCACCAAAAAAAAGAAATGATCTATGCAATCTTAAATATTAATCCGGAAAATGCAGTAAATATGGGACACCGGGACCGGAAAGGCTACGAATTCAGCGCATGAAAATGGTTGATTGCCTCCCCGTCGGTGCTGAAAATCCGTATGAAATCCTGCAGGGAAACGACCTTAAAAATCGAAAGGATGTTCGCTGTCGCCGAAGACATGACCAGATCCCCGCCCTGTTTTCTGATCATCTTGGCTGCCGATACGATGGTGCCGATGCCCGCGCTGTCGATATAATCGAGGTCATGCAGATCGACGATAATCTTCCTGGCCCCTCCGTCGGCAAGAGTCTTGAAAAGGATGAAATACATGCGCGAATTATCAAGTTCGATACGGTGCGGGAGGATCACCTTGAATATCACGCGGTTATAGTCGATCTTGTCGGTGTTGATCTGCGCGAGTTTAATTATTTCTACCTGGATGCTCATCGGAGACCCCTTATTAATATTTACAATGGCCCTATATGAATTTCAGATGGTGCATCGCATCCTCTTCGGAATCAAACACCTTGATTATACGGTTGATGTTCAGCACGTCGAATATCCTCGATATTTTTTCGCTGATATTGATCAGCACGATATCGCCTTTTATGGTCCTCAGGTGTTTTGCCGAGTTAATAATAATACCGATACCTCTGCTGTCAATAAAATCTACGTCCTGCATGTCGAGCAGCACCTTGACCGCCCCGCCCCTGACTATAGTGACAAGCAGGGGCCAGAGCGCCGTGATGTTCCCCTTATCGTCGCCTTCTACCGGATGCAGCCTGAAAACAATGGAATTGAAGTTAATCTTTTCGCCGATAAGGGCGGATTTATCGATGATCGTGATTTCCATGCCACAGTTATACCCTGTTTCATTTATTTATGGGAAAAATTTTTACTATACAAAAAAATAATTGACAGGTAAAAAAACAACTATACATATGTTTCGCATAAAGACAGGGGGGGTTCTATGAATATCAAAAGATTTGCGATATCGTCAGTTGTCGTCTTTCTTCTAATAATGGGGATGGATCAGATCATTCACGGAATAATCCTTGGAGAAATCTACCGATCACTGTCATCAATCTGGCGTCCAGATATGATGGACTTCATGTGGATCATGCTTGCAACAAGCGCTGTTCTTTCAATCGGGTTTGTCTATATCTTCATCAAGGGCCGGGAAAACAAGGGTATAGCCGAAGGTGTCCGCTATGGCGCAGTCATGGGGCTTCTCTTCTGCGGAACCGGATCGTTCAACCAGTATGTCATTTATCCAGTTACCCTGTCGCTTGCTGTACAGTGGTTTGTTTTCGGGTTAATCGAATTTATTATCGCAGGAATCGCGGTATCCATTATCTATAAGGATTAGAATCTCGACTATTCTGCGATTTCTTCAGCCGGGCGCTCCATGAATTCCCTGCGCGGACGGATGAACGGCAGAAGAGCAACCGCGATAACAGACCCGGCCAGGAACCCTATTGCATGGGCAAGGTAGCTTGTCGAAGGGTTATATACTGTCGGCGCCAGAATCACAAGCGCAAAGCCGATCGCGCGGATTATCCTGACCGGAACCCTGCGATCGCTGTCATAGCGGATGAAAAAAACGAGCCACAAGGCCGCCATTCCATAGACCATGCCGGAAGCGCCGACCAGCCGCACATTCGGCTCATAGATCCATACTGTCATAACCGCTGAAATAACTCCCGCCATCAAAGATGCGGCGGGGAAAAGCGCTTTCCCGAAATAAGCGTGAAGGAGCCAGCCGAAAATGATGAACAATGGAGTGTTCGATAGAAGATGAACCGCATCGGCATGAACGGCGATCGAAGTTATTCCTCTCCAGAACTGCTTTTCACTAAAAAAAGACTCGCCGCTAATCCAGAGTAAATCCCGGAGCGAAGTCTGCCAGTACAGAACAGACATAGTGATAAACAAGGCGTAGACCAACAGGGCCGGCCCGGCATAATCCCATGACGGCCATCTGCTCAGCGGTCCGGTGAAGACTTTTGTGTCATCGGACGAGGGGCCAGTATCTTCAATATCCATGAATACATCGTCATCGCCATCATTGTCCCGCATATGACGTCGTCCCCTGAAAGCATGTGCATTCACCCTCGTGCGACCCATCCTTCTCGTTACCCCTTAATCCGACCATTTTAGGGTATAAAGTATACATTTCAAGACAATAATTCAAAGATGCTGCAGGGTTCCCGATAACTTTCCATGAATGATTTATCTCCTTCACGCTACAAACTTGCGGCCGCGTTCATTGGAACAACAAGGGGAGAGCAGTTCCTGATGCATCAGAAAGTGATTAGCTTCATATATGTTTATAATGTAGAATTCGGACCGCTACAGGAATCAAATGAAAAAAAGTGAAGTGAAATCCCTTAATGGGACCGGACACGAAAAGTTATGAAAAAATTATTGCAATAATTGCAATTTTAAGGGACTTGTTATACAATTCAATAAACAAACCGAGGAGGATTTGTATGAAACAGCTGTACCGTATCATGACGATACTGCTTCTTTTCTGCGCCACGGCCCTGTACGCCGGCGGAGTTGAGGAGAACTCGAACCAGAGCGCGGAGTGGGTCAAGAGCCTTAACCGGAACGCATCGCTTGACGCAGACGCGACCTATTTCAACCCTGCAGGCACAGCCATGATGGGAAAAGGGCTGTACCTATATGTCAGCTATCAGTGCATACTGCAGCCGATCACGCTCGAAAGCGATTTTGACGATAATCTCATACCGCAGAACCAGCAGGAATTCGACGCCAGCCAGAACGCCTATTACTTCCCGAACCTGTACCTGGTTTACAACAACTGGGACATGGCCTTTTCGCTGGGCCTGATGGCGATCGGCGGCGGTGGCGGCGGCAGTTACCCCGAAGGATTTCCCTCTGTCGAGAACACGGCTGCAGGCCTGGCGCGTTTTGGCACAGGAAGTCCGGTTGGCACCTTTATTAATGGCTTCATCCCTCTGTCGGCGGCAGAGCTGGCGGCAGCGAATGCATGCGGCAACATTACCGGAAATTACGATGTTGACGCCAATCTGGAGGCAAGCGAGGCCTTTTATTCCTTCCAGCTCAACTACGCATACATGCCGGTCAAGCAGTTCGCCTTCTCGGTTGGCTACCGCTTTATATACGGTTACAATACCTATAAAGGAAAATTCGTCATTGACGTCGAGGGGGATACCGGGACCTACACTCTTACTGAAAAAATCGACTCAACCCAGAACGGCATGAGCCACGGCGTTATCGGGGGCATTTCGATCGCTCCGCTTGCGGGCATGACAGATGTCGGCTCACTGATAATCGCAGGCCGTTTTGAATGGAACTCGGAATTCATATTGAAGACCAAGACCAAGAAAAACTATATCATCCCCAGCGTTGCTGAAGATTACCATGATGGACACCAGTCGTACCGCACTCTACCCATGGTCGTAGCAGTGGGCGCCAACTATTCAATCATGGGAATCCACCTCGACGCGGGCCTGACCTATTACTTCAACAAGTACGCGTACTGGAACGGCCTTGAAGACGATTATGACAACGGTTACGAAGTCGGCCTGGGCATTTCCTACGACGTGATCACCAAGAAGAATCTCTGCGAGAACCTCAACATCGGCGTGGGTTACAACTACGGAACCGACGGCGAGAACGACGACACCCGTTCGGATACGCATATCGGTCTGAACTGGCACGCGGTCTCATGCGGGGTCACGTGGGAGTCGATCCCGGGGCTGAAGCTCACCCTGGGGTATGTCATATCATATTTCATACCTGATGAAATACCCGGCAGCGTCGAGGGCTTGCTGCCATACAGCACCGAAGCGACCAAGTACACTCATGACATCGCTATCGGATTGCAGTATAAAATTTTATGATGACTTTCGCACCGGGGCATTGCCCCGGTGCGCTATCAAGCAAAACATATAGGGGAAACCCTGATGATTGATCGATTACTTACATTTTTTCTTCACCGCTACTCGGACAAGGGATACCTGCTGATTCAGAAAACGCGCATTCTTCTGGTCATCGCCTTCATTTCCCTGATAATAACAACGGTCATGGCGCTGGCGAATGTCGCGGAGGGGAACGCAGCTCCGGAAATCATCCTTCCGCTGTTGATCGGTTCCATCGTAATTATAATCGGCCTGTCGCTGTTGCGAAGAGGCCATTTCTCTCTCGCAGCGCACTCCATCTTCATCGTGCTGCTCCTGACCGTGTGGCTCACGCTGTTCCTCGAAAGGACCGGCAACCCTGTTGAAATCCTTGATTCAATCGTTTTCATCCCGGCCATCATGAGTATGGTCCCGCTTATAATATTGAAAAGAAAATCCGTAGCCGTGGCATACTTCGTCCTCAATGCGGTGATTCTTTTCATATACACCCAGTACATCGGCCCCTACCTGAATTTTCCAGCGTTTAACGCATCCGAGTACATAACCGACAACATCGTTTCCTTCACCGTTGTGGGAGTGATGTCCTATTTGATATTCAATATCAACCAGCGCGCCATGGACAAAAACCAGAAATTGATGGACGAGCAGCAGGGACAGAACAGGCGGATTTCGGAAATACTCGCGACAGTCGAGAAAGCTGCGGTTCGATTGGGTTCGGCGATTCAGGAGATGGGCTACAGCGTGACCATTTTTTCCGAAAGCACACAGACCCAGGCATCATCCATCGAGGAAGTGACCGCTTCAATGGAAGAGATCACCTCGAACAGCGACGGTATATACGAACTGACCATTACCCAGAACAACGCGCTGAACCAGGCGATCATGGAGCTCCAGGCGCTTCACGACATAGTGTCCGAAAGCGGGCAGGAGATCCGCAAGATAACTGAAATCAGGGACAGGCTCAACAGCGAGGCTGAAGCCACGAAACAGGATATAAGTAAAATAGTGGACGAGGTCAAGTCGATGACCGACGAATTCAGGGAGATCGAGGGAATCGTCAGCATAATCGACGATATATCCGAAAAGATAAACCTTCTGTCCCTGAATGCCGCGATCGAGGCCGCCAGGGCCGGGGATTCCGGAAGGGGCTTCGCGGTCGTCGCCGACGAGGTCTCGAAGCTTGCAGACCGGACCGCTGAAAACGTCAAATCGATAACCGCATCCATCAAAAAAAACATAGGCGGACTCTACGGGTTCTACAACGGCCTGACTTCGTTCGCGCAGATGCTCGATGAAATGATCAGTTTCATCACGAAGCTCAGCGAATCCATCGACAGGATCAGCGCCCTTTCCGAGGAAGACCTGACCCGCAACCGGACCATCAAGGAAAACGCATCACAGGTTATCTCCATGGCCGATAACATCAAACTCGGCATGCAGGAGCAAAAGGTCGCGACCGATGAAATTCTTAAATCGATGACCACGATCAACAATTCGACCCAGGACGTGGCGATCAGGACCTCAGAGCTGAAGGGAACATCCATGGAGGTAAAGGCGCTCACTGACGAACTCGACAGCATCCTGATGGGTAAACAAAAAGACGACGGGAAACCTTGAAAAAACACCATTATTTGTGCGCATCACTCCCCTTAACCGGCAATCAGCCGCAGGGGATAAAATCATAAAAGAGGATATGGATTATGAAAAAATACGCCTTAACCGTATCACTGCTCATTCTCGCCCTTGTTTTTTCCTCACCGGCGATTAAAGCCGACGACAAAGCATACAAGTCGGCTCCCGACGATGTAATCGGAACGTGGATGGTTCCCGCCGGGGACGCGACGGTCAGCATCAGCAAATGCGGCAGCCAGTACTGCGGAAAAATTACATGGATGCAGAAACCCGACGTTGACTCGAAAAATCCGGACAAGTCTAAGCGCTCGACGCCGCTTGTCGGAATGCAGATGCTTCGTGATTTTGTCTTCAACGCCGAAAAGAACAGATGGGATGACGGAAAGATCTACGATCCGGACAGCGGAGACACCTATCAGTGCATGTTGTCGCTCACCGATAAAAACACCCTCAAGGTAAAGGGTTTCATCGGATTCAAATGGGCGCCGATAGGCAGAACCGAAATATGGACGCGGACCGCCGACAAGAAATAAGGCGCGTCGACAGGAGATACAATGAATAAAAAATCGTTTTTTGCAATAGCTTTATTGCTGCTTTTCGTCACCGCACCGGTTCTGGCCGAACAGGCCGGTGCGCCAAAAGACGCGGTCAAGACGAACTACTCCTCCCTCTCGGATAACGAGGTCAAGGAAAGGATCACATTCATTCAAACCCGTCTTGAAAAGACCGAGGTCTGGGCCCAGGTCTGGAAATACGGCTGGATAGGCCTTTACAGTTCCCTGGCCATCGTGCAGGGAGGCCTGGTCTTCGCCGACGACGACATCCACTGGAAAGAGGACATGATCACCGGCAGCATAACAGCCCTTGTCGGGCTCGCCGGCAAGCTCATAATGCCGTTCACATTCGAACCGACGGTCGCGCCCGGCAAGCTCAGGCTCATGCCCGAGGCGACTCCTGAAGAAAGACTCGAAAAACTCAAGACCGCTGAAAGGCTTTTCAGGATATGCGCCGAACAGGAATACGACGGTTGGGCGTGGCTTACCCATATGCTTAATTTCAGCGTGAACTTTACCGCAGGGATGGTCATATGGCTCGCATTTGACCGGCCCTGGACCGACGGTCTCACGACTTTCGCCACCGGCTACGCCATTTCGCTGCTCGACATATTCACGCAGCCGACCAATGCCGTGCGGGACAGGCGTGAATACCTTAAAAAATTCCGTGGCCTCGAAACGGCCGAAAACGATGAACCGGAATTTTTCTTCGCACTGTCTCCTATGGGATTCAGCGCGGGAATCAGGTTTTAACGATATCCCGAATATGGATCAGAAGCAAGAGAGCCCGCGATGAACCTGTACTCGCTGCCGTCACTTCTCATGTCCGCCGTTTGCTTTTACGTGGGCTTATATTATTTCATGATGTATGTGCGCAGGCGTTTTGACCTGACGAACATTTTCTTCGCTCTCTCCTGCTTCACCATTGCGGCGTACGACATTTTCTGCGCGGGGCTTTACAACTCCGGCTCGCCGTCTGAAGGCATGCTCTGGCAGCGTCTGCAGTTCGCAAGCCTCGCGCTTTTCACCGTCGGCACGTCATGGTTCGTATATCACTTCACTCACTACCAGCGCCGGATGCCCCTGGTTATAATCACGGTATGGCACGGCATACTCTTCATCCTTGGTCTCCTGGTCAGGAACGAGCTCACCCTCACCCTCGACCATCCCAAACCGAAATACATCGACCTGTTCGGTATTTTCAATGTAACCTACAACGAGGTCGATCCTGGATTGATATACGGCATACAGTATGTGTCGATGATCGTTACCTCGGTTTTTCTGCTGGTCATTGTAGTGGATCACTACATCAACGATGACCGGCGCCATGCGCGTCCCCTTCTCCTCTCCATGTCGACGTTTTTCGTCGCAGCACTGAACGACGCATTCGTGGGAATGGCGCTGTATCCGTTCATTTTTGTCGTGGAATACGCATATCTCTTCATTATCCTCTCGATGGCGTATGTGCTGCAGAACCGGTTCATCGACCTTCACAGCGAAGTCGAGGAGCTGAACGTGCAGCTCGAAGAAAAAATCAACGAGAGGACCATGGAGCTCTTCTTCAGCGAAATCGGCATTAAGCTTTATTCGGATCTGTGCAGCGAGCTCAACCACGATATGGGCTCGGGCGGCAGAACCGCCCTGAAAAAAATGGCCGAGATTAAGGAGCGACCTCCGATCGACAAAATCAGCCAGGATATATCGATCATCGCAAATATCGACGGCCTTCTGACCAGAGCGATTCAAAAAGCGATTGAAATCAGCGGCGCCGAAAGCGGATATATATTCATAGTCAATGAAGACAACGAGCTCGAGATCAGGGCTTCGAAAGTCACCTCGTCGATGGCGATCAGCGCCTGTAAAAAAAGAATCGTCGACCGCGTGTTCTCGGAAGGGACCTTCGTTATCAGTGATATCGATCGCGCCGCAGACGAAATTGGTGTTTCCGGAACGGGAAGCAGGATCGATCACATTCTGACTATCCCCATCATGACCAGGGGGCTGGTTATCGGCGTCTGCCACCTGGAAAACTACACGCCTGGAAAAAAATTCACCGAAAGGGACGCCAACCTCGTGATCTCGTTCATGGACCAGGTCGCCATAGCGGTCGATAATTCATTCCTGTATAAAAAAGTAAAATCCGACCAGGATGTTCAGCGGAAGCCGTCTATAACAAGCTCGATCGAGGAAAAAATCAAACAGGCGATGGCCTACCTTACCGAGAATTACACCTCAAACATCTCGCGGGAGGGACTGGCGGCATCCCTGAACATGCACCCCGATTCCCTGGGACGCTTTTTTAAAATGTACACCGGCAAGAGAATCAACGAATTCATCAACGACCTTCGCATCAGCGAGGCGGCGGCGCAGATTTCCTCTACCGACAAGAGCATAATAGATATAGCTTTCGCAGTCGGATTTGAAAGCCTTACCACCTTCAACAGGGCCTTCATGAAGGTGATGAAAATGACCCCAAGCGAGCACCGCGAGAAAAGCGGTCAGCCCTGATTCCCCGATTTTTGATCGATCAGATTCTGATAGGATGCAGCGTCCGCTTCTCCCTATACTGAATGTCAGAAAACCAGATACATTACGCCGCTGAACGGATCAGGCGATCCATTCAGCGCTCGCTTTGGAGGGATCATTATGAAGCATCCGATAAACGCCGCACATGAAAAGCTGCACGCACTTGCATCCACGTGCAGGTTTCCCCTGAACCCGGCAGAACTGACCAGAATCTATGACATTCTTGTTGAAAAATCAGACCTTTCCGAAGAAGCGATAATGCACGAAATTGAATCGCTCCTTTCCCACATTGAGTTCGGCGGCAAACCGGCCCTGAACCTGGGCATCGACGAGATATCCTTTCTGATCGAGCACAACCGGTACCAGGAAAAAACTCACGGGATAAAATCGGGAGGGTACAAAGGCATCGACGTCAAAGGGCACATCGGAGACAAATATCTCTTCCTGATATCGGACAGCACCGACCTGGTGAACAAAACAACTAACAGCATACAGAAAATCATCGGTAAAAGAGGGACTTCCCGCTTCAGTCTTTCCGCGATACCTATCGTAAACCTCGCGCGCTCGAAGGACCGGCGCCGCCTGTATGTGCTCGAGGAGCAGAAAACGGCGACACCGGAGACCTCCAGGAACGAGGCAGTTAATCGGTTGATGTCAAGGATAAGCGGCGGGGAATCCGTTGCGGAAAGGGACTCCATCGATTCGCTTTTAAGCGCCTCAACCGAAGCTTTCGGGCTAATGGCCCTCAAATCGTTCGGCCCGAAAACCGTTGCCCGCTACGCGGCCTCGCTCTCGGAAATCGACGCCGCAGTCAGGCAGGGAGAGGACGTCCTTGTCGCCGATATCGATGAAAATCCGGGAACAGACCATGCCGAAACATGGTTCATTCTCTGGATGCCGCGTGAAAAGTTCCAGGAAAACTACGGCACTCTCAACCTGATATTCGAGCGCAAGGGCATTCCTTTCAACGGACAGTTTTTTCACTCGATCATTGCTGCAGGCAGGCATTTCATCGGCATGGCCACGCCCGTTATGACGAAAATCCTTACAAGCGAGCTCAGAGAGTACCTCAAAAACGAACTCTACGCCCGATCGCTGCTCCTCAAATCAGCCCCGGTCTCGGTCGGCGAAATACGCGAAATTCTGGAAACAATCGCGGGCGCGCGCGACTATGAAAAACTCGAACTCATCCTCACGATGCAGCAGAACAAGCAGAAGGAATACCTGATCCCCCTCGTTCTTCTGATGAACGATCCCAATGCGGAGATACGCGCCAAGGCCTTCGGGCTGATCAGGCACTACGTCCTCAATCCGGACAGCTCGATGAAAAACGACTATTACTGGTCCACGCTGAAGAACGTCTTTTCCGCCGCCACCGTCCCGATCAAACGCGAATCGGACCGTCTTGACAGGGCCCTTCTGGACGGTGAGATCATGAACCTGCTGCGGTTCAGAAATATATTCTACGAACGCTACGAGGAGCCGCTGACCGGCAAGGCCTACCTTTTCATAAGGATCAACGGCATCGGCATCGGGAAAGGAGGCATCCGCGCGCACGAGCACGAGGTCACGTTCTCCGGGGAGGGCGCCCTGGCGACGAACATGCTTTTCAAGAACATCGGCCTGGGAGTCCCCTGGTACACCATCGGCAAGGGAGGCATTCTCGGTGACATGAAGTTTGCCGGCCATGACGGGGATACCCGCGCGCAAGCCAGGAAAAATGTGCTCCAGTCATACGCGGATTTTCTGTACTACAGGGCCGAGGTCGGGCCGCTCTCGGACGTCCCCGCAGGAGATGTCGGCATCGGAGGAGACGAAATTTCAGTCATTTTCGACCGAATCACGCATAACGCGCTTTCAGACATCACCGCGATTGCCGGCAATCCTCATGGAGCGCCGGCAAACATTAAAAAGATCCTGGGCGAACATTTCGGGGTGCCATGCACCGATGCATCGCTGCTCAAAAAAATATCGTCGTCGGCGGAGCTGACGGCCGCCTATACATCCCCCGCCATCACCGGCAAGCCCGGCCCGCACGGTCTGGCGCTCAGGGCCGGAGCGACGTCCAGGGGCCTGATCGAGGTGCTCTCTGCGCAGCAGAATTTCCAGGATTACGGCGACGCCGCCCTCTGGTCGGACCCCGCACGCATCACGGAAGCGCTTGAACGCGAAGTCGAATACCGCGTGAAAGCCGAATCGAAACTTCGCATGCTTTCGTTCTCGATCCAGGGCTTCGGCAAGGTCGGCGCGAACTTAGCGAAGATGATCGACGAAATCGGCGCGACGGTGAAAATGATATCCGACGTGTCGGGCACCCTGAGCGATCCCGCGGGAATAAAGGGAATCCCTGCGCTCTTCGACCGCTGCTTCAAGAGCGGACTCACGCTCCAGCAGGCCCCGCGTGAAATAACCGGAAGCGCCGAGTTCATCCCCGGCGATACGGTCATGCCCCTTAAAGCGATAGTCGACGTTGTCGTGCCCGCGGCCCTGGAAGAGGTGATCGTGGCGGGCGATCAGGATGAAAGCGGCAACGTGCATGTCTCCGATTTCAGGGGCATATACCTACTCCAGGGCGCCAATGGCCCAGCCACAGCCGAGGCCGAAGAGGCCCTCGAGGACATGGGCACCGTTTCGTTCCCCGACATTCTCGCGAACGCAGGCGGGGTGCTCGCCTCGTATCTCGAGTGGATCAAGGGCCTGACGGCCGTTTTCGGATACAGGAAAGTGAGCCAGAACAGGTTCGTCCATCCCATAGCGCACAACCTGATACTCCACTTCCATCCTGGAGCGCTGAAGGACGACATCAGGGAAATCGACGAAAAGGCCTATGGAATGGCGTTCAATTTCATCCTGCGAAGCGCAACTATCGAGTCAATTGCCCTTTCGCGGCGCTACAGGGTTTCGATGCGCAAGGCGTTCCTGGCGATCGGGATACAACACGCGGCCCGGGAGGGACGGCTCACCGACCAGTTCGGCACCGAGATCGACCGAATCCGCCATATGTTCGCCGGAGCCGGGATCAATGATACGGGGTTATGAATGAATATGCACTTTCTGACCGGTCAGACAATGAGATGACAAAATTTCAATCTGGTATATAATATTTAATATCAGGCGAACGCACCATTACACGACAGTAAAAAAGGTACCGCGACATGTCAGACACAGCATACATCCTGGCTCACGATGTGGGCACCACCGGAAACAAATCCTGCATTTACCGGATCACCGACAAGATCGAACTCGTTGACTCGTACCTTGCGGAATATCCCGTGTATACACTGAGCAACGGCGGCGTTGAACAGAAAGCCGACGAATGGTGGAACGCCCTGTGCACCGCCACAAAGGCCATCCTGACCAGGTCGAAGATCGCTAAAAAAGACATTATGGGCATGACGTTCTGCGCCCAGATGCAGGGATCGATCATGGTCGATGAAAACGGCGATGCGCTCCGGAATCCCATGAGCTACATGGACGGCAGGTCCACCGAGCAGATCGCCCGCTACCTGTACCGCGGACTGTTCAAGATCGGCGGGAAGTTTCACATCCCCTCAACCCTGAAATCGCTTTACTACACGGGAGGCATGGCTGCAACCGCGAAGGACCCGCTGTGGAAGTATCACTGGGTCCGCGACAACGAACCTGAAATATTCAAGAAAACCCACAAGTGGCTGGACGTCAAGGACTACCTCACCCTCAGGTGCACCGGCAATTACGGCATGACCAGGGACTCCGCGAACGCGACATTCGTGTACGACACCCGGCCGGGCAAGCTCGGTTGGAGCAAGAGCCTGTGCCGCCTGTTCGACGTTGACATGAATCACCTGCCGCCGGTGCTCGATTCGACCGATATCGTCGGGAACCTGAGCGCCAGGGCCGCAGGAGAGATGGGGCTCGCCGAGGGCACGCCGGTGTTCGGAGGCGGCGGCGACGTATCGCTCATCTCGATCGGCTCCGGCTGCCTGGATCTGCATGATACCCACATTTACATAGGCACATCCGGATGGGTCGTTGCCAACGTCGACCGCCGCATGGTCGACATAGACAATTTCGTCGCCTCGATCCTCGGGGCGATACCGGGAAGGTACAATTACGTGGCCGAACAGGAGACGTCGG
>Ga0209310_1002041_pt1 | contig 13596 bp, 8 predicted proteins | sample AD_UKC030_MetaG_FD_184415 | JGI IMG/M metagenome (GOLD analysis project Ga0209310, IMG submission 184415) | Active sludge microbial communities of municipal wastewater-treating anaerobic digesters from USA - AD_UKC030_MetaG (SPAdes) (version 2) | ecosystem: Engineered > Bioreactor > Anaerobic >... | reverse complement strand
CCGGGTTGATCAACGGGGTGAGCAGCTCAAACTGGCTGATTTCGGCTCGCTCAAGCGTGAGAATGGCGACAGCACCCGTTCCTTCATCGGCACCCCCGCCACCATGGCTCCGGAGCAGGCGCTCCCCGTGCGTTTTGGCCCCGAAGGCGGCGAATACGCCGTGGACTACCGCGCCGACTATTATGCTTTAGGTCTGCTGCTGTTTGGCCTGTTCACCCGTCAGCCCGCCACTGCCGCGCAGCGCCGGCTGGGTCAACTGCTGGCTCAACACGGCCAGGAAGGCGCCGCCCAGCATGGCGAACAGCTCGGAGGGTTAAACGACGAGGAGCGGGAACTGCTGCGGCAATCCATTGAATTCTGGACGGTTCCCGTATTAACCTTGCCCGGTAACGGCGCTGCGGCGCGGCTGACTGCATTCATCGACCGCCTGCTGGCCCGCGATCCTGCCGAACGCCCCCAGGACAGCGCCGAAATCCGCACAGTTTTGAACACGGTGCGTTTAGGGCAAGCCGAACCGCTGACCCTCGCGCCGACCCCGGATACGCCAGCCATCGTCGCGGACTGGGATCTGCCGCCGCCCCCGCCCCTGCCGCCCAACCGGCATCGCCGCCAAGTCGGAACCGCGAGCCGCTCGCCCGGGCTGCGCCGGGCTGCAGCGCTGGTTGGCATGATGGGATTGGCCGGTACGCTGGCTTGGGCCATCGTCATCCGACCGATGAGTGAACTGCCGCAGAATCATCCCATCGTACCGGATGCCGTGATCACGACCGCGCCCGTCGCTGTGGAACCCGCTCCGATCGCCCCGATAGACGCCCCCTCGCCAGCGCCTGAATCGCCCGTCGTTCCGGAACAACCCGTCGCAGATTCCAAAATCGCACCTGCTATCGAACCAGAGACTGCGCCAGTCGCAGTCTCCAAACCCGCTATCGAATCAGAGATTGCGCCAGTCGCAGTCTCCAAACCCGCTATCGAACCAGAGATTGCGCCAGTCGTAGACTCCGGAAGCCAACTGGACAGCAAGCCAGTCGCTGTCGAAATCGCGGAACCGCCTGCCGCGCCGCCTGTCGCTTCCCCAGTAGCCAAACCCGAACCGAAATCACCCGCCGCACTGCCGGCTGCTCCTCCGGTGGCCAAACCCGAACCGAAAGCACCTGTCGTACCACCGTTTGTTGCTCGCCCCGTAGCTAAACCCGAACCGAAAGCACCTGTCGCTCCTTCAGTGGCCAAACCTGAACCGAAAATTCCCGCCGCGCCGGGACCAGAAATCTCTCGCCGCGCACCGCCGCGCACCGTCAAGGTCACCCCTCCGCTGCACCGGGATAAATCCGCAGCACCGGTTCGTACCCAGCGCACGGTCAAAACGACGCCTTCGTTGCCTCCAGCAACGACTCGGCCCGCTACGGTTGCGCCTGCCAGCCCAGTCGCCCGTGCTGAACCGCGTCTACAAACAACGTCGCCGACCTTCCCGCCGATCCGGCTGGAGTCGCGTCCGCAACCTGAACCAACGCCACCAACCCTCCCACCGATCCGGCTGGAATCGCGTCCGCAACCTAAACCAACGCCGCCGGCCCTTCCACCGATCAATCTGGTCAGCCGCACTGCGCCTGCGCCGACTACCACCCCCGTTCGTCCGGCGCAACCAACGAACACACCTAAATCCATAACTCCCGCCGCGGCCCCGCCGAAACCACCTGCGCCCCGCCCCATCGATCCCGTCACCCAGTTCCAGGAAGACGCCGCTCGCGCTTCGGCGGGCATCCGCCGCGATGTCGAGGCGCTCACGAGTTGGATGGGCCGAACCGGCGCGTCAGTCGGCACAGAAATTCAGCGGGGTCTGAACGATGCGGATCAGGCGGTGACTCGCTGGACCCAGGGCAACGGAACCCAGGTCGAGCGTCGGGATCGCTGGTCTGAGCGGCATGGCGATCAAACCCGTCGTCCGTAAGCCTCCCCACACCCTGATCAGGACGGCAACGCGCCCACTTCGGGACAGCGCGCCTGCAACATCTCATGAAATCGTCGGGCCAAATGCGGAGCCAGCCGATTGTTAGGGGTGTGGATAAAAACATGGGGTTCCCGCCCCTCGCTCAGCCACAGCGCCAGTTTGTCCAGCCACGGCTCCAGAAACGGCCGGTTCGCTTCCAGGTCAGGATGACCGATGTAGCGAATGAACGGACGCGGCCCCAGGCTGATAGCGTGAACTGGTAAACGCGGCTTTTTGCTCTGAGCGATTCGGGTATCGGAATCAACGGGGTCGGCGCTGAACAGGGCGCGACTGTCCAGCATGACGCGGTCAATGCCCAGATCCAGCAGCAGTCGGTTTAACTGGCGCTCATCCTCACCCTTGGCGAAAAAGGCGCGATGCCGCACTTCTACGGCGTATTGAAATCCCTGCGGAAGCGTCGTGAGATAATCGCGCAGCGCCAGCAGATCGCTAGGGCCGAAACTGGGCGGCAATTGCAGAAAACTCGGACCCATCCGGTCAGCCTCGGCCAGTGGCGTCAGCCGGTTCAAAAACTCGGTCGTCTCCGCCGCACAGTGGCGCAACCGCCGCTCATGGCTGATGGCGCGTGGGAATTTGAAACAGAACCGGAAGCCCGGCGCGGCATCTTCCCGCCAGCGCAGGACAGTTTCCGGCTTGGGCAGGCCGTAGAAACAGTTATTGCCCTCGACCGTGTTGAACGCCGCCGAATACTGACGTAGAAAATCATCAGGTTTGGAACCGGCAGTGAAAAGTTCGCCGATCCAGTCGCGATTGCTCCAGACTGGACAGCCCAGGTAACAGCGAGCCAGCGCCATGATCGGTCAGCCTCATTCCTCACCGTCGGCGATGCGCCGCAGCATTTCGCGGTTGCATTCCTGGACGTTAGCGCCGCGATCGCGCAGCAATCCTTGCCGCCGCAGTTCAGCGATAGTGCGGCTGACGGTTTCAGTGGTCAATCCGACCATGGCGCCGATGTCCTCGCGCCCAAACAGCGGTAGGTGGCTGTCCTGTTCGGGACAGGCCAGGCGCAGCAACAACCGGGCAACCCGCTGGCGGGCAGTGCCGGTGGTGAACTCAGTTAACCAGGCATCGGCATCACTTAACGCCTGCTGCCAGCGCGTCATCAGTTCCCGGTACAGGCGCGGTTGCTCGCGGCCCAACTGTTCAATGACCTCGACCGGGATCGCGCAGATCTCGCAGTCGGTGAGGGCGATGGCATCCTGTTGATAAGGTTGGCCGACCAGCGCCTCCAGCCCCAGGGCATCGCCATCTCGCAGCAGGCGCACGATACGCTGGCTGCCATCGGGCAAGTACTGCACCAGTTTCATCACCCCGCCCCGCAGAGTGAACAACGTGCTGCCCCGTTGGCTCATGCGGTACAGCGCATCCGGAGGCACCAGAGCCAGATCCTTGATCGGCGGGTGGATATGACGGAAGTCCGCCTCTTCCAGCCCGGAGAACAGCGCTGAATTGCGCACCGCGCAGGAGCGGCACTTGGTTTCGCTCAACCAAATCGCCTGTAATGAAATCGGCTTCATCGATCATCCACAGTCATGCGCTACGGTCATGTTTTGGGAAACTATCAGTCTATTTGACTTGAGAGCGCCGTAGGGCGCTAATGTTTCGCGAGTATTCGCGAGGGAATGATCAATATGAAAATCGCTGTCACCAGCCAAAATCGCCGCACCGTCACCGAACATGCGGGCAAGTGCCGCAAATTCTGGATTTACGATACCGAACAGGGCCAAGTCACTGGCAAGACCCTGCTGGAGTTGCCGCTTGAGCAGTCCTTTCATGAAAGTTCACCGCATGAACCCCATCCGCTGGACGACGTACAGGTGCTGATTGCGGCCAGCATGGGGCCGGGATTACATCAACGTCTCGCCGCCAAGGGCATCACGGCCCTGATGACTTCGGAAACCGACCCCGACCAGGCGGTTGCTGCTTATCTGCAAGGGACGCTGTCCAGCGGCACAGGTTCCTGCGATCACGGCTCCGATCACCACCATCATCATGCATGAACATCGGTAAATCGTTACAATGACGCTTATTATGCCTTGCCTGGAGTCAGGTATGCGCTATGTGGGTCTGATAGGGTTATACAATCGGCAGTATTCGTATAATCAATTAGATTAATCTGGCGCTCATGCCTAGACTTCATCCCATCGAGCTTCACCTAGTTGTTCCACCAACCCCCGGAGAATATGAAATGTCCATCATCAACAGCGAAATCAAACCGTTCAAAGCTCAGGCTTACCACAACGGCAAGTTCGTCGAGGTCACCGAAGCCAGTGTGAAGGGCAAGTGGTCCGTATTCTTCTTCTATCCGGCCGACTTCACCTTCGTCTGCCCGACCGAACTGGGCGACATGGCTGATCTGTACGCCGAGTACCAGAAGCTGGGCGTCGAAGTCTACTCCGTCTCGACCGACACCCATTTCACCCACAAAGCCTGGCACGACGCTTCGGACACGATCAAGAAGATCAAGTATCCGATGATCGGCGACCCGACCGGCGCGATCACCCGTGCTTTCGACGTGATGATCGAGGAAGAAGGTCTGGCGCTGCGCGGTACCTTCGTGGTCAACCCGGAAGGCGTCATCAAGGTCGCCGAAATCCACGATCTGGGCATTGGCCGTGACGCCGCCGAACTGCTGCGCAAGGTCAAGGCCGCCCAGTACGTCGCTTCTCATCCGGGCGAAGTCTGCCCCGCCAAGTGGAAAGAAGGCGAAGCCACCCTGAAGCCGTCGCTGGATCTGGTCGGCAAGATCTAAGCCGTCACCATCCGCCCGGACGCCATCCGCCCGGGCCGCTGATTCCACAGCCGGCTCCATGCCGGCTGTGTTTTATGTGCGCCGCGTTGCTGCGGGCACAGCCCCTTTCTCAGAAGGAACCGCCATGCTCGACGCCAACATCAAAACGCAACTGAAAGCCTATCTGGAAAAAGTCTCGCAGCCCATTGAGATCGTCGCCTCGCTGGACGATAGCGACAAGTCGCATGAATTACAGGCCCTGCTCAATGACCTCGTGAGTCTGACCGACAAAATCACCCTGACCGAAGTCCGCGACGACGCCCAGCGCAAGCCGTCGTTCTCGCTCAATCGCAAAGGGGCCAACCTGGGCGTGCGCTTTGCCGGCCTGCCCATGGGCCACGAATTCACCTCGCTGATTCTCGCGCTGTTGCAGGTCGGCGGTCATCCGCCCAAGGCCGAACCCGAGGTCATCGAGCAAATCCGCCAGCTTGAAGGCGAATTTCACTTCGAGACCTACGTTTCGCTGTCCTGCCACAACTGCCCGGAAGTGGTGCAGGCGCTGAACCTGATGGCGGTGGTCAACCCTAATATCCGCCACACCATGATCGACGGCGCGCTGTTCCAGCGGGAAGTCGAAGAACGCCAGGTCATGGCGGTGCCGATGGTGTTCCTGAATGGCCAGCTCTTCGGCCAGGGCCGCATGGAACTGGGCGAAATTCTGGCGAAAGCTGACACCGGAGCAGCAGCGCGCGATGCAAGGAAATTGTCAGCCAAGGAACCGTTTGATGTGCTGGTGATCGGTGGTGGTCCGGCGGGCGCGGCAGCGGCGATCTATGCGGCGCGCAAGGGTATTCATACCGGCATTGTCGCGGAGCGGTTTGGCGGTCAGGTCATGGACACGCTGGGCATTGAAAACTTCATTTCGATCAAGGAGACCGAAGGCCCCAAGCTGGTGATGGCGCTCGAAGAACACGTCAAGCAGTATGAAGTCGATGTCATGAATCATCAGCGCGCCGTGAACATCGTGCCGGGCGACCTGGCCGAAGTGCAGTTGGAGAACGGCGCCGCGCTGAAAGCGAAGACGGTGATCATCGCGACCGGCGCGCGCTGGCGCAACATGAACGTGCCCGGCGAAAAAGAGTTCAACGGCAAGGGCGTGGCCTACTGCCCGCATTGCGACGGCCCGCTGTTCAAGGGCAAGCGCGTGGCGGTGATCGGCGGCGGCAACTCGGGCGTGGAAGCTGCTATCGACCTCGCGGGCATTGTGAGTCACGTCACGCTGCTGGAATTCGCTGATGAGCTGCGCGCCGACGCCGTGCTGCAAAAGAAGCTCTACAGCCTGCCCAACGCCACGGTGATCAAAAGCGCGCAGACTACGGAAGTGACCGGCGATGATAAGGTGAGCGGTCTGATGTACAAGGATCGAGCTTCGGGTGAGACGCACTGGCTCGAACTTGAAGGTATTTTCGTGCAGATCGGCCTGTTGCCGAACACCGATTTCCTCAAGGGTACGGTTGAACTGACCCGGTTTGGCGAAGTCGTCATCGATCCCAAGGGCCACACTTCTGCACCGGGCGTGTTCGCGGCGGGCGACTGCACCACAGTGCCTTACAAGCAGATCATCATCGCCATGGGCGAAGGGGCGAAGGCGTCGCTATCGGCCTTTGATCACCTGATTCGCACGTCAGCGCCGGACTGAACCCCGACCGAGGATTCGGCCCATCTCCCAGCCCTGTCTCCAAGTCAGCATTGATTTTCAACCGAAGGAGGTTATCGCTATGTCAACTCCCCAAACCCTCGATATTGGCGTCCTGCAACGGTTGAAAATTCGCTGCATTTCTGAAACCGGATGGGTTGACACCGCCACGGTCTTTGACGACATCAAGGCGGCTGGCGGCGCGGAAACCGATCAATACACCATTCCCTGGCCGCCCTTCGGGCCGCTGCACGTCGACAACGCCGCCGGTTTTTCGGCGTTGCTGGAGGCGGAGGCGACCGATGGCGCGGTGTGCCGTCTGCTGTTCGACACCGGCTGGAATCCGGCCTGGATGGATCGGCGTTTCGCTGAGGAAGGCATTGACCGGTTGTTGCAACAGGGCCAGATCGAAGCGCTGATCATCAGCCATGAGCATTTTGATCACTTCTGGGGGATCGGCTCGACCCTCAAGCATTGTCCCGGCATTACCATCTACGTTCCCGAAGGCTTCCATCCTGCCGGGTTTGACCTGATCCGGCGGCAGGGCCATACCGGGACGGTGGTGACGGTTCCCGCCGATCAGCCGCTGGTGCTGTTTGCCGGTCTGGCGCTGGTCAATTTCCCGATGCATACCCTGTTGAAAGTCGATGGCGAAAATGTGCTGTACGCCAACCTCGCTGGTCGGGGCATGGCGATGGTCACCGGTTGCGGTCACGGCGGGGTGTTGAATCTGCTGAACTATGCCCGTCAGACGTTCACCGGCGGCGAGCGCATCCATGCGATCTACGGCGGGCTGCATATTTCGCCGCTGGAAGACTGGGATGAAGCGCGGGATCAGATCGTCAACGCGCTAAGCCAGTATGGGATTGACAAGGTCGCCTGCAACCACTGCACCGGACGCACTGCGGTTGAAAAAATGCTGGAGATCGGGATACCGGTCATGCGCGGAAATGCCCGGAATGGTTCGCAGACGAATCTATTCGTGGGCAATGGCGATGTCCTGGAACTGGGGTGACTGAATGCGGGAATACCCGCTGTTTCTGGCGGCTGCAACCCGACCGTAGCGGATTCCAAATTAGGCTCATGCCCTCACCACGGTCATCCGCCGTCCCTGGGGACTTTGCTTCGCCTCGCTGGAGGTGCGTTCCCGGATCGGCGGTTGTCCGCTGCGCCGGTCGAAAATGACCAGCCAGCCGCTATCCAGTCCCAGTCCGGCCAGATAGCCATCGAGTTGCTCCAAGCCTTCGGCCAGTGGATCCGGTTCCCGATCTCGCCAGACCTTGAGTTCAATGCCCAGCGTCACCACGCCGTAGCGCAGGCACAAATCCATCCGTCCCCGGCCAATGGCGTATTCCCGTTCCAACGTCCCGTCGCCATTGACCACCCGATGCAGAAAGGCCATCAGCACCAGATGCGGGGCGATTTCATGGTACGGGGCGCTACCGAGTAACGGTTGCCCATGCTGCCGCCAGAATTTGAGAAAGGCATCCAGCAATTGCTCCGGGTTCAGGCTACCGTCGGTATTGAGCCACGTTGGCGTGATCTGGGGCAGGGAATCTTGCGGTCCGCTCGCCAAGGCGCGCGGCAGGACTTCCCGATAGATCGGATTAGCGACCGCCAAACCGCCGCTACCTTCCCGGCGCAGCAGGCCCAAATCCACCAGGTATTGCCGGTCATCTTCAGCTACCTCCCCCAGCGCCACGCCGGCGAGCATCGGTTCAATCACCCGCCGTACCCGCTCCTCGCGCAACTTGTCGGCCAACTGATCCAAATGCGTCACCCGCCGCAGGATCAAATTCTCTTTGGCTTGCTGAATCCTTTCGACGGTAATCGGCTGGCTGCGGTCGCGACCGTCGCGCATCCGGAAACACACCTCATAGGCCAGGGCATTGATCAGCCAAGGCTGGCCCAAGGTCAACATCCATACTGCATCCAGCGCCTCGGGCGTGAAGATTTGCCCGGTTTCGGCGGTATGTTGCTGGAGTAATGCCTTGACTTCCGCTGCGTTAAAATCGCCCAAGCGCAGCGATTCGGCCTTGATGTTAAAGGCGCTGCCGCCGGTGATCGCAGTCTTTTCCGAACTCGCATGAATTCGGTAATCCTGCAAATCCCGCACCCCGCAGAGAATCACCGTCTGCGGGAATTGATTAGGGCGTTTGGGATAGCCGGCGCGTAATTGCCGGAGCAGGGAAATTAAGGTGTCGCCAACCAGGGCATCGACTTCATCGAGCAGCAAGACTACGGGTAACGGCGAGACTTCACACCAGCGCGTCAGAAATTCCTCAACGATTGTGCCGCCAGTAGATGTAGCGATTACGTCCCGGCCCAGCACGGTAGCCGCAGCATCTCCGATCTGGTCGCGGGCGCCACGGGAAATCTGTTCCACGACGACGGCCATGCCCTTGTCCACATTCTCCCGATAGGCTTGGGCGCTTTCAATATTGGCGTACACCGCCCGGTAGCGGCCTTCCCGGTTCAAATCATCGGCCAGCGCCAGCAGGCAAGTCGTCTTGCCGGTCTGCCGGGGCGCATGGAGCAGGAAGTATTTCTGCTGATCAATCAGGTTCAGGATTTCTTCCAGGTCCCAGCGCTGCAAGGGGGGGAGGCGGTAATGCAGGTCCTTTTTGACCGGTCCTTCAGTGGTGAAAAAACGCATGGTGGATCTCCGGTAAGGTCATTGAATTTCTCCCGTCAGTGTTCGCTCCCGATTCAGCGCCAGCAGCCGGCGCAAGACTTCATCATCGCTCAAATCAGCGGGCCAGCCGTAAGCCGCAGCAACCGCTTGATCGAGCGTGCGGTGGGCGTGATCCAACCAAGTCGGGCGCTGATTGTAGAGATTCGTCAGTGTGCGCTTTTTCAACTCAGCGGCGTGTTCAGGCTTGGGAATCAAGCGGTCGGGATAACCCGGCACGACTTCGGGAACCCGATCTACCCATTGCGGGGGATTCAGCCAGTTCTCGCGCAACTCGTTCAGCTTGCGGGCGGCGACGGCAATCGCTTGGGCGTGAGCTTCAAACGAAGCGCCTTTCGGGAAAGGGAAAGTCTCGAAACAGGTGGTGGGCGTGTAGCGGGGATCGTTGCCTTTACCTAACCAAGTACAAGTTCGCAATGCCCAAAGTTCGTGGAAGCGGGAATGCAGGATGCCGAAAGTGGTGTCGTCGGAGCGGGCGAAGACGATTAGCGCATGGTCGGCGAGTATGTTGGAGTCTAGCCAGATGAAAAGGCGATATTTAGCAACAGCCGGCGTAGCGATGCAGCGGGAAAGTCCCTGTTGCGCTCGCCGATAGACCGGTGACGGACGGGCATGAAGCCACCAGCGGCGTTTTTGGCTTTGATCCCGTCCAGCAAGACGGGCTGGCTTTACTTGTGTAGTAATAATTTCATAGGGTCCTTCATAAAGCATTGCTTGGTCTTCAGGCATAAAAAGGCCAAAGTCGATAACCCAATCATCATGAGGACGATCCATGACCTGCTTAGCGTTAATCGCTCGTTTAATAACCTCTGAATTTGGTTTGCCATGCGGATTTGGGTAAGCCAACAGACGCCGCGCATCTCCTCCCTCGATTTCAAACTGACCTTTCTGCTGTGATCCGTAACAGGACACACCCGCGTTTTCCGTCAGAGATAGTGCCTGAGTCAAATCCACCCCGTCGTCGAAGGATTGCCCGGTTAGATCGGCATAAATAGCCATTACCGGTTGACCATCCAAGATCATCGGGCTGGTGGCTGTCCCAAACCCCACCAGAGAAACCCGCACCGCCGCGCCTTCATTAACCCATTCTAAATCAGACCAAGCGTTGAAGATCGCGCCAGTCTCCCTGATTCGCTCCAGCACCTTGCGATTCTGACCGCCCCGGATCGAATTGGTCGCCACCAGTCCCGCTCGTTGCGCTTGCCCCGCTTCAATCTGCGCCCGCGCCTTTTCAAACCAGTAGCAGACGAGATCAGCACCGCCCGGAACCCGACCGGCGTAGGTCTGGCGCAGAGTTCCGACATACTCATCGCCCAGTTCCCGGAGTAACTTCCCGCCACCCAAAAACGGCGGGTTGCCGACAATCACCTCGGCAACCGGCCAAGCGGCTTCGCTGACCGAATTCCCCTCCTTGGACAAGGAGGGGTGGCGCGCAGCGCCGGGGTGGTTCGACACGTTCGGCAAGACCCCCCCGTCCCTTTGGGACACCCCCCCTTGGCAGGGGGGGAATTCAGGAGGGATATCCAGCAACGCATCCCGGCACTCGATGTGATGCAGCGGTTTCAGAATCGGCTGATCGTTCAAGCTGTAGCCATTGCCCAGCATCCATTGAATCTCGCCGATCCACACCGTCAACCGCGCCAGTTCCGCCGCATAAGCATTGATCTCGATGCCCAACACCGCCTCCGGCCCGACCGCCGGAAAGCCGCGTTGCAGACCCAGCGCCTCAGCCTCCAGCATCACCTGATGCTCAAGGTCTTTCAGCGTCCGCAGCGCCAAATAGAGGAAATTGCCCGACCCACAAGCCGGATCAAGTACCCGGAATGTCCGCAACTGTTCCAAAAAGCCGTGTAGCCGATCCGTCGCCTGCTGACGCGCCTTGGCCCGGTTCTTCGCCAAGCGATCCTCAATATCCGCTTTGGCCGCAGCCCACTCCGCCAACAGCGGGTCACGAATCACCGGCTCAATCAACCGGCGGATCGAAGCGGCATCGGTGTAATGCGCGCCCAGTTGACTGCGCTTGTCCGGGTCTAGCCCGCGCTCAAACAACGTCCCGAAGATCGCCGGTTCAATCGCCGACCAGTCCAGCGCCGTCGCGGAATGCAGCGTATCCAGATCGGCCCGCTCCAACGGCAGGCAGCGGTCGTCATCGAACAGCCCACCGTTGAACCAGGGAATCCGCTGGAGACCGAAGCGCCCGCCTTGATGCATGGCGTGGAATAAATCCCCCGCCAGCGCCGGGAAGTCAGCGGGGGTGCGCCGCGCCTCGGCTAACAGGTTGCTGAATAACTGGTCCGGCAACAGGCCAATGTCCTCGGCGAACAGGCAGAACAGCGACCGGGTCATGAAATGGGCGACCGCCTGCGGATCATGACCGCGCTGGCGGAGGCGTTGCGCCAACCCGCCCAACAGCGTCGCCGCATCCTGGGTGACCGCCTCCCGCGTCCGGGACGGTTGCAACCGTTCAGGGTACAGGAACGCCCAACGCAGCAGATCAAACTTCGCCGGATCGGCCAGATCGTCCAGCGTCAGCCGGTGCGTGACATTAACGGTATTCGGGAAATTCGTGTGGATCTCAATCGTTAAAAAATCACTGACGATCAACAGCAGGGGATTTTCCAGCGCCAGCGCGTATTGCTGCAATTGCCGCAGCGCCGCGCCCAAATCCTTGTGCTTGCCCTTGTATTCCCAGGCGAAGCAGCCCTTGCGCCACACATCCGCCCAACCCTGGCTCCCGCCGGTCTTTTTCACACCCTTTTCAAAAGTGAACCATTCGCCGTGCGGATCGGCCATTGCCGGTTCAGGGATTTCCAGCAGCCGACAGAGTTGATTGAAATGTGACTGCGATCCGCTGCGTTCCGTGAGCGTGCTATCACTCCAGAACTGGATGAATTCAGCAATCTGTACCGGCGTGGTCATCAGCGCTTGTGTGATCGAGCGTCCACGCAACGGTCTGGGTTGACCCGTCCATAGAGGTCTCTGTGGTAGATTCAGGAAAACGTCAAGTTTAGTATAAACGACGATCTGGATTTGTTGGGTGGCCCTCCCCGTGCCGGCTGCCCCCGTTTTCCAACCATCACCCCCACGGACTGCCTTTATGTCTGCCGATCACGCTGGATGGCCTGCCTCCGCTGAAACCGTGGCTTCCGTCGAAGCCGTTGCGCCCCGCCTGCTGGAGCTGTTGCGGGAGTTGCTGCGGGAGATTCGTCAGTCGGAACGTGCGATTGAAACGCTCTCGCTGGACAGCCATGTTGACCGCGACCTAGCGCTGGACAGCCTGGCGCGGACCGAACTGTTGCAGCGCGTGGAGCGGGCGTTCCAGGTGCGGCTGAATGAACAGGTGCTGCTGATTGAGACACCGCGTGACTTGCTGCAATTAATTATGAAAGCACGGGGCGAATCGATGACCCCGGAATTGGAATTGACGGCAGAACCGGTGCCGCAGGTCGGGCCTTCCACCGCCGGCGCTCCGACTCGTGCGCAAACGCTGGTGGACGTTCTGGACTGGCACACCGACGCCCATCCCGACCGGGTCGCCATCCAGATTTACGGCCATCACGACCAGATCGATACGACCTTCACCTACGCCAGTCTGCGCCAAGGCGCGCGGACGCTGGCCACCGGGTTGCGCGAACGCGGGTTGCAACCCGGCCAGACCGTGGCCATCATGCTGCCCACCAGCGCTGAATACTTCCTCAGCTTTTTCGGCATTCTGCTGGCCGGCGGGGTGCCCGTGCCGATTTATCCACCGGTGCGTCCCTCGCAAATTGAAGAACACCTGCGCCGCCATGCCCGGTTGCTGGGCAACGCCCAGGCTGTAGCGCTGATCACCGTGCCGGAAGCCAAGCTGGTGGCGCGGCTGCTCCAGGCGCAGGTGGAGTGCTTGCAACACGTTGTCACCGCCGAAGAAATGCAGCAGGAGCCGGCGGCCTGGCGCGACGCAGCGCTGAAAACCCAGGATCTGGCCTTCCTGCAATACACCTCCGGCAGCACCGGCAACCCCAAGGGCGTGGTGCTGACCCACGCCAATCTGCTCGCCAACCTGCGCGCAATGGAAGCCGCCTCGGGCGTCACCGCGCAGGATGTGTTCGTCTCCTGGCTGCCGCTCTACCACGACATGGGCCTGATCGGCGCCTGCATGGGCAGCCTGACCTTCGGTTTCCGGCTGGTGCTGATGCCACCGCTGGCCTTTCTCGCCACGCCTCGGCGTTGGCTCGCCACCATTCACCGCCACCGCGCCACCGTTTCGGCGGCGCCGAACTTCGCCTACGAGTTGTGCGCCAACAAGCTTGCCGACGCCGACCTCGCGGGTCTCGACCTCTCCTGCTGGCGGCTGGCATACAATGGCGCCGAGCCGGTCAGCCCTGACACGTTGGCGCGTTTCGCCGCGCACCTGGCCCCGTATGGCTTTAATCCAACAGCCATGACGCCGGTGTATGGGCTGGCGGAGTCGTCCGTGGGGCTGGCCTTTC
>Ga0209310_1002036_pt1 | contig 13609 bp, 13 predicted proteins | sample AD_UKC030_MetaG_FD_184415 | JGI IMG/M metagenome (GOLD analysis project Ga0209310, IMG submission 184415) | Active sludge microbial communities of municipal wastewater-treating anaerobic digesters from USA - AD_UKC030_MetaG (SPAdes) (version 2) | ecosystem: Engineered > Bioreactor > Anaerobic >... | reverse complement strand
GAGCTATACGTGGCAGACGTGTAAGAGTATCTAGTGCAGGAAGTTGAGCTGGAACCGACACAAATCGATCGATTGACCGAGGATTCCGAATCCCGAAACTTCGTGGGGAACATATCCACGCCATTGACCGTGGTTATGGGATCGACGACCAAGGTTGAGCCGGCAGACGCCTTTGCCTGTGCATTGAACCAGTAGGGGTAGATGAAATTTTTAAATGAGTCGCCGTTGGCAAGAGTAAAGGTCCGGTTGTGATTGGCGATAATGTTCGTTTCCGAATCATCCCTCAGATACTCTTTTACGGCATAGGAGAATCCGGATTCTGCCAAATAATTGGCCCGGGGTTGAAACATGGAAGCCACGTTGCCCACGTTCGAGGCGCTGAAGATGGGAACCATGGCGGCGCCCAGCGCGGACATGATGACCATCGTGACAATCAGTCCGATCAGGATGCTGCCGGTTATCGACCGGGGTTTGATCATGCTTCCGCCGGGACGTTTCGTGAAGAGGCCGTATCCGAGGCGCAGCAGGAGCAGCGTTATTAAGGGGATCAGAATCAGGCCGGCTGGGAAATAGAGCATCAAAAATACGACCCCCACAACGGGCGCAAGCCCAACACGCACCAGCCACCGGGCCGCCGGATGACCGCTGATGAAACCGGCCATCGCCGGACCTTCCCGGTAATACCAGGAAATGAATTGTTTTCCTGTATCGCTTTGACTGAGGAGGCGATCCCGAAACTGGCGCAGCAGGACAACGGAGGGGTCATCGTAGTCTCCATAGGCGGCCGTGGCGACGAAACACCCTCCCGATCCCGTACCGTACTTGTTCTGTAGAGATTGAATGTCTCCCCGTGCGGTGTTAACCGGCACGACCCGGGACGCGAATGTACTGGCGTTTGTTCCCGATTGCCCCGACTGGGTCATTGTCACGCGAACCATGTTCAGGTCGGAAACCGGCTGCCCCGGGCTCCAGAAGCTGTCGCCTCCCCTGTCGGAGCGAAGATACTCCAGATTGAAATTTGTCAGGCCATCGCAGAGAACATCGGTGACGCCCCCCACAGTCAGCGAGAGGGTATTGCCGCTGAATGAATAGGTTTCCGTTATAGTCCCGCCGGTTACAACGTCATTTCTCGTCAGCGTCAATTGGTTGCCGCTGGGGTTCGTAAAGCTGGTCCAGTTCGAAATTGATTTGGTGAGCCGGTTCATAGCCAGTTGCGACTTCTGGCTGATATCCGCCGCCTCTTTTGTGAAGATGAAGGCCTTGGTCGCCGATACAATTCCCATGCCGGCTACGGCAGCCATGACGCCGACCAGGATCATGGACACTATGACCTCTATGAGAGTAAAACCGCTGTTTGATCCATTTTGATGGTTCGATTTCATCTGTTGCTTCCTCCATGTAATCGGCATTCGTTTGCGGTGATTACGGCCTTTGTGTAAAGATTTCCGTAACACTCAATCCTGAGGTGGCATTTGACGAAACCGTCACCTTCAGGGCACAGTTACTACCAGAACTGCCCAAGCCCGGGCAGACGCTGCTGCTCTCCGTATAGTTGCCGTTCGCATCCTTGTTAAAGCTAATGCTTTTCGTGACAATCGTGTATTCGCTGCTGACCGGACTTCCTGTAATAAACGCATTGAGCCTGGTCAGGGCGTCCGTGGCGTCGGCCATGGTTAGGTAGGTTGACTTGATGTTTTCCATGACCTGCTGCAACGCATACAATTGCTTGCTCCGTGCCACCGGCTCAACACTTTTCGTCACGGCGGTCCCCATGAAGGTGACCAAAAATGTCCCGAGAATCGCTGCAATCAATAGGGTAACGATGACTTCGATAAGAGTAAAGCCCTTTTTCCCATGTTTGGAACATAATGATAGTGTGTTCATGGAATATACCCCGTATTTTTTCTGATTGTAATGTTTTGTGAACTACCGCCGGCTGTCAGTGTTATGGTTCGATAATCATTGGTCTGTGGACTGGATGGGCATTCGAAATTGGCCCTGAGACACTCGTAGGGCTTCCCCCATGCGTCAAAGGACACACGGCGTCCGGAATCACCGCTGATGGCGATGGTCGTATTCGGCAGGGTAACAGTGCCTGCGTCTTCCCCGGGGAAGGGGACATAATGCGCGCTATTGTCCGACGCCAAACCGTAATACAGTCTGTATGTATTCGTGCCGCTGGAGAAATCGACTCCCCAGACCCTTTCCGTGGAATTCAAGGCCCGCAATTGCGCATAGCGGAGGTGGACCTTCAATTTTTCCGTATTGGCCTTCAATGAGGCCTCGGTTGTTGAACCGGTTCTGCTGATGACGACCGCTGCCAAAATCACGATGATCAAAAGCGTCACGATAACTTCAATCATCGTGAAGCCTCCCTGCCGATCATGAATAGGATTCCGCATCAAAACCTCCCCCTGTTAATGGTGTAATGATTTCTGAAAAATACTAATGTTTTGATAAAGGAGAATCCCCAGGATGACGCCGGATATTACGAAGAGAGCCGTTGACGCCATCAACACGGGCATTCTGTAAAGTGTGATCATAACCGCACCACTTAAGAAGACCAACAGAATATAGATCACGGTCGCGATTTTTGCCACTTCCATTTTCGTCCTGCCACTCAGGAACAGGATCCCACCTAATCCGAACAACCAAAAGGCTGCGGCTATCATGAGTTGGGGCTGCACCCGGCTCCAAGGGGTCAGGGTAATTTCTCCATTTCCTCCCCTGAGACCAACCATGAGAACGAGCCCTAAAACCAAGTAGAAGGTTCCCGCGATAATATAATAGAAGGCGCATTCCCCTCTCGTGGATGCGGGAGACAGGAAACCCGAGGGTGCGAATATGGATCCCCCCGGCCGGAGGAGAATCTGCCGGAAGCGTTCCACAATTCCCGGTTGGTCATGGAGAATTTGCCGCATGACGTTCTCCGTGAATCCATCCGGGGGAGCAATGGACGGTGTTGCGGCAATTTGATCGAGGATTTCTTTGAATGCATTCTTCATAAATGACCTTTGATTCTGAAAACATTTTTTACTTTATATACCATATACTCCCGAGCAATCGAAAAAGTCACAAAAAAAAGAAACTCCATTGCGCCACCCCCGCCGGAATTTCGCAACATCCCGTAAAGAATCCGGAGAGCCGTGCCGCCGTAAAAAGCAGTCTTGTCGAAAAATTTGCTCCGCCAGAGGCCGAGGAGAGCAATTTCCTGCATGATCTCTCGAAGGGCTCTGACATAGTCATCGACACTTTGACATTCATACCGATCAAGCATTCGAGCTATCGCGTCATTCATGTTTTCTGCCCCTTCCCGCCGTAATTTCGCAACACCCCGTAAAGCAACCGGAGCTTCCGGGATCGGTATTGATTCGAAATCAAAGCAAGCTTCTCAATATTTAATCTCCCCAGTCCCTCAGGATCGATCCGCAGATTGTCGAACAGATAAGTCTTCATTGCGGCCTGGGTGTGAATAGCCGCTCCCCGGTCTGCCTGGATCTTATCCGCCAGGGCCTTTTCCGGGATCGCGATGAGAAAGAAGCGCCCGGCGTCGATTTCCAGCCGGTCGATGCCGATCGAGTAAGCTCTCATGGGGACGGCGTGGTAAATGAAAAGGCCAACAGGCGTGGAAAAGTGCCTGCCCCGGCTACTGGTAATCGATGTCACCGCCTCCACCCTTTCCGGAATCAGGCCGTAGTAGTGCAAGGCGTAATCAAGGGAAACATAGGAAGGCCCGCAGATCATATTGGCCAGAATTTCTCTGGAAAAGGAACGCCGCCTGTACTTCTTTCCAAAAATGTAAATGCCCTTCTTTACACGGATAATATCTTCCCGCCTCAGCAGGTCAGTAATCTTATCACGGGGGCAGCCATACTCCCGGAGACTTTCTAGAAGCGCCGGATAATCAAACTCCTCGCCCGCAATCTTGCTTCGCAATTCTTCCAACATTTGTTTTTCCTTCCTCTGGATCATGCAACATATATCATAATTCAGCATAGTATGTCGATAATTATTCGACATACTATGCTGAATTTACAGCTTTACGACCTCCATGAGTTGCTTTAATTTTTCCAGGCCCCCGTAAACACGCATCTTCACAGCGCTCAGCGAATCGCCTGTTATGGCCGCGACTTTCCCCTGATTTTCCGGTTGATAAACAATTCTGTTGACTTTAGCCGTTTGACGTCCATACTAATAAATATAGATAAAGGAAGAGGAGATCATCGCAGATGAATACAGCTAAATTGTTTAAAAACGGCAGCAGCCAGGCCGTGCGCCTGCCCAGGGAGTATAATCTGGAAGGCACGGAAGTCTATGTCAATAGAATTGGTCGCTCTATTGTACTTTTGCCCAAAAATGATCCCTGGGAAGTCATGGTCAGAAGCACCAACGATTTTACCGCTGATTACCTGCCCGAGCACTTCCAGCCACCGGCACAGAAAAGGGATGGCTTGTAATGCGCTATCTTCTGGACACGAACATCTGCATTTACATCATCAAGAAGCATCCGACAAAAGTTTTCAACCTTTCTTTACGGATCTAATGCCTCTCGCCAGTGGAGGACTTTTGCGGTGTGATGATTTTAGGCATCAGGCATCACTCATCAACCGCTTTAACTGTTCCAGGCCCCTGTAAACACGCATCTTCACAGCGCTCAGCGAATCGCCTGTTATGGCCGCGACTTCTTCAAAGGTCAGGTCCTGGTAGAATTTCAGAATGATGGCTTCCCGCCAATCGACCGGCAGCCTCCGCATATTCTCATCCAGCCTTTTCATGCTTTCTTCAGAAGGGAAGTCCCCTTCCCCGCTTGCATCACCCTTTGTGTGCGGCTCGGGAAATTGATGATCCGTGGCGTGGTGCGCGACGTCCTTCGCCTTTTTTTTCAGATGATTGCGGATGAGATTGACGCCGAGCGTGTAAAGCCATGTGAAAAATTTTTTGTCTTGATCAAACCGGTGCAGATTTTGATAAGCCCGGATGAATATCTCCTGTGTCAGGTCGTCGGCGTCGGAATAGCTGCCCGTCATCCGGAAAGCCAGGTTAAAGAGAGGTCCTTTATACGCTTCAATCAATAGAGCATAGGATTGCACGTCTCCCTTTAAAACACTGGCAACAATTTCCGCATCTGCCTTTTGATCCATTTTCCCATGCTGCCCGGCTGGATTTGAATTACGACTTCCAAAGTGGATTTAACGGGCTTATCTGAACAAATTATATTTTATGATACAGTAAAGAGCCCGGAAACCGTCCTTCCAGTTAATTTTCTTACCCTCATCGTAAGTACGGCCATAATAGGAAATCCCGACTTCATATATTCGGCATTTCATCTTTGATATTTTAGCCGTGATCTCCGGTTCAAAGCCAAATCTATCCTCCTCAATGGTTATCGACTGTATTATTTCTCTTCGAAACGCTTTATAACACGTCTCGACATCGGTCAGATTAAGATTGGTCAACATGTTGGATAGCAAAGTAATCAAACCGTTGCCCATTCTGTGCCAGAAGTAAACAACCCGATGCGTTTCTCCCCCCATAAACCTCGAACCGAAAACAACATCGGCTTTGTTATCGATGATCGGTTGAAGTATTTTGGGATATTCGGAAGGATCATACTCCAGATCAGCATCCTGGATGATTATCACATCCCCTGTGGCTACTCCGATCCCCTGCCGCAGGGCAGCGCCTTTCCCCTGATTTTCAGGTTGATAGACAATTCTGTTGACTTTGGCCGCAACCCTGTCTTGGAGAATCTTTCTTGTCCCATCGGTTGAATAATCATCCACGATAATTATTTCCTTGTCCGGATAAGGCGACTGCAACACAGCGTCGATAATTTTTTCAATGGTCTCTGCTTCATTATAACAGGGAATTACAACTGAAAGTTTCATAAATCCTCATTGATTGCCATATGTGATTGTATGTTTCATGTAAACTACAGTTGATAAGACCATAAGTCAAAGAAAAATATTAGTTTTTTAAGGGATAAAGCATTTTATGAAATTATTTTGGATGCCGTTCTTTTTTTATAATCCAGGATCATTTACAATCTGGTAAAAGAGGCGGCAGAATATCCTGATTATCATCGCCGTGTAGGAAATAATTTGTTGATTTCAAATGCATCTCCGGTTAGTTAAATTTATCCGCTTTTTCCTTTTATTGATGCCTCCAGATCCAGACCGGCAAGCCAGGACGAGGCGCCCATGATGCTGAAGCCCGACTCGAAGGACTTCTCCCTATCCAACTGGCCAACCACCTGGATCCCGGGCATGTCCGACAGATACTTGGAGAATCCCGCAAAGTGGCGGCTTAGTGTGTTATCCGCCCATTTAACCTCGATCATGAGAATCGGCCGATCATCGCTGACGACAAGGAAATCTATTTCGCGTCCCTCCTTGTCCCTCAGGTAATGAAGGGCCGTGCGTCGGCCCAGGGTATCTTCCAGATAGTGAAGTTCTTTATTGAGAGCGCAAGCTACGATGTTTTCGAGTTTGATTCCGTTATCACCAGCCACCTGTCCGGAATCATAGAAGTAGTATTTTGGCTCCTTGAGCAAGGAACGGGCAATGTTCCGATGATACGGAGTAACCCGGAAGAGGACGAACATGTTTTCCAGAAGATCGAGCCATCGCTTGACGGTTTTGGGATCTCTCTGCAGATCACCGGCAAGTGAATTGTAGGAGACAGGGCTACCGATCCTGTGCCGCATGAGTTCGATCAGGGTTTCAATGGAGGCAATGTTGCGGATGTTCTCCAGATCAAGGAGATCCTGGCGCAGGATTATGTCGATATGGCTTTTCCGCCAGCGCTGGTAGAAGACATCTTCACCGTTTAGAAATGGTTCGGGAAAACCTCCAACACGCATCAGGCGATCGAGAGCCTCTTCCGGCGTCATAAAAGCACGGACTTCTTTCAAATCAACGGGATGAAGGCGGTACTGAAAAAAGCGGCCGGCCAGGGAGTCACCCATTTTACGGGCTATATCGAGGCGAGCACTGCCTGTGACCAGGATTGGCTGTGTCGTCCCCCGGGTATCATAAATTCCTTTCAGCCATGATTTCCAGTTTTTCATTTTGTGAAGTTCGTCGAAGATGACAAGCTCACAATTTCGCCGCCAGCTCTTCTCCATCACAGCCACACGGTCTTCAGCCAGATCATAGTTGTAGTATTCAATATCCTGAAAAAGCATCTTTGCCAGGGTCGTCTTACCGGTCTGACGTGGTCCTGTGAGAAGGACGATTTTCTTGGGAAGGTCTTTTTTCAGATAAGGGGTTAAGGTTCGCTCCATGCTGACTACTTTATCTCGCATTCCCGAAAAGTCAAGTCTTTTTTGGAATAGAGGCCCGAAAAGTCAAACACAGGAGCAAGTCGCTCAAAAGGCAACATATTCTTTACTGCTTTTCCGGCATGAGTTTCCCGCTCCAGACTGTCGGCGTCACTTCATGCCATTCAAGTCCTTCAACCTTCGGCTTGGCGCCGCTAATCAGGATCATTCGGTCCTTTGCAGTCATTTTTTTTACCCAGGGGAGGTAGCTTTCTTTTTTGCCACGGGTCAGCTGAATATTGCGGAAGATTTTCAGGTTGTCGGCCGTCATCCAGATAGGCTCAAAACCAAGTGTGTAGCGCCAGGGGCCGTGAGGGTTGTTATAAAAAACCTGATAAAAGAGATACATGTTGTCATTATACAGGATGCCGCCTGGCTCGGGCAGCCAAGGCCGGTGTTCTTTATTTTCAATATTCGGCCACTCCGACACTACACCGGACCAGCGACTGCCGTAATCATTGGTAACTGATAATAGGAGGACCAGACAGAATACTGTGGCAAGGGCCAGCCGTTTCCAGCTGAAGCTGTCAGTATAGTGTTCCAGCACTGCCTGAATTTCACGGGCAATCCAGAAGGCCAGGGCAGGCCAGGCCCAGTCCGACCAGAAGCGCGCGGCGAAAAATCCCATGATCCAGCCGATAACCACCAGGTAAAATATGGGATTGTCCACAACACGGTTGTCCCATTCACCTCGGACTCGCCGCCAAAGGAGCAATCCGCCAACCAGAAAAAAAACTATCGCCTCTCCGGAGAAGGGCTGGAATTCGCCAACCAATTGACGGGCCAGATCATTCTTTGCAAAGGCCTCCAGGGCATGAAAGAGCATCTGGTGCAAAAAGGCCAGCGGGTGTCCCGTAAGCATTGCGCCGAAAATTACACCAAGCGACATGGCCCCGGACATCAGCCCAAAGACCCGCCACTGCCTGGCCAGCACGAGAGCTAAAAGTGGTAGGGTAAACAGATACCATGTGCCGTGAATCCAAGTGGCCAGAGCCGTAACCGATGCCAGGACGGCCAGCTCGGCCCACGGCCTTTTTTTGTCCCTGATTCTTTCCAAGATAAAGCAAAACAGCAGGATCAGGACCATACTGGTAATGTAAGGCCGTCCATAAAAAAGACGATAGACCGGGCCGAAGAAAAAAACGGCAGATAAAGCCAGAGTTGCAATCCACACCTCACTCCGCCGGAAATAAAAAACTGGAGGCAGTGTAAAGGCCAGAAAAAGAAACATGACGGAAAAGTTCAACAATAAAGTCTTATCCGCACCTGTCAGAGTTTGAAATCCTGAAAGAACGGCGTGCCACCCCGGATGGCTATCCATCGTCATTTCCGGCCTGACGACCAGAATTTCCGCCCAGGACTTTCCGGACACGACCATCGCAACATGGCGCAGGGCATCATCCGTTGGAAAGTAGCCCTGACCGATAACGCGCAGGCAGGCCAAAAGCAGCGTGCCCATGCACAGCAACAGGATAACCGAACGGATAAATCGTTGTTGTGGGATTATAGGGTTTTGATCCATTACATTATCCGGATTTTACTGATTGAACAAGCCAAAACCTAAAAATAAAAAGATAGCTGGCCCATAGTAAGGTCAGCTATCTTTTTTGCCATTATTGTTGCTCTGATTGAGAATTGATTTAACCATTACAACGATATTGTCCGCACATCATGAAACCAGATTACCACATATTAAAGGTTTTGCTATTGTTGGTAACACCGTTAATTAAATTGGACGGGCCAAGAACCGTTACTGTAATGCTATTATTTCCAGTTCCAGAACCTACAATACTACCATAATAATCCCCAACATTTACATTACTGAAACTTGCGGGTACGTTCCAACTAGTAGCGTTTGCATTACCATTTAACAGTGCTTGCGCATACGCCTGAGTTGCGGTTGATTGCAACGCGGATATAGCAGACTGAGCAGCCTTGTCTCGAGCCTCGGATTGCAGATCAAAATACCTTGGTATGGCAACGGCGGCCAATATACCCAAAATAACCAAAACAGCAATAATTTCAATCAACGTAAAACCTTTCTGATTTCTCATCTTTCTTCCTCCTTAAGTTTAAAAAAATTTTTTAACGCTCATCTATTGACCATATTTTCCTGAACAAGCAATAAACCTAAGCAATTTATATACCATTGGATTTCATAGAATCAAGTATTTTTTACTATTCCCCCCCCATATATAAATAGTCTTTTAAATTAGTTACTTATGACTCATCGTTAATATAAACATTTTATATATAATAGAATCTAATTTCCAACCGCCTGCAAATATTTGTACATTATCTACAATTATTGTAGATTTTTGGTTATTTCCACGTCAATCTGGTGTTTTTTTATACGATGCCACAGGCTTCTCTGGTTGATTCCCAAAACCCCGGCAGCCTTAACCTGAACGCCACCCACCCTGGTTAGCGCCTCGATGATCATCCCCTTCTCGATATCGGCCAGCCTCTCATCAAGGGGTTTCCCTTCGTCCGCCCCTCCGGGAAGAACTGATAGGCTCATTGCCCCGTGAACCTCGGGGGGAAGATGGCCCGGTTCAATGCTGCCATCGGCGATGACCGACGCCCGTTCGATGGCATTCTGCAGTTCCCGGACGTTTCCCGGCCAGTCGTATCCTAAAATGACCTGCATCGCCTTATGGGACACGGTCAGTTCCTTTCCCGATTTTTTCAGGAAGTGGTTTATGAGAAGCGGGATATCCTCCAGCCGCTCCCGCAGGGGCGGAAGGGCTAGGGAAAAGACGTTCAGGCGGTAGTAAAGGTCCTCTCGAAAAGCACCCGACTTGATCATCTCGGGCAGGTTCTTGTTTGTAGCGGCTATGACGCGGACATTCACGCGGATGGTCTGCGTGCCTCCCACCCTTTCGAATTCCTTCTCCTGAAGGACGCGCAGGAGCTTGGCCTGGGTCGCCGGCGGCATGTCGCCGATTTCATCCAGGAAAACCGTGCCCCCGTCCGCGGCCTCGAATTTCCCGATCTTCCGGGCAACGGCACCTGTGAAAGCGCCTTTTTCATGTCCGAACAATTCGCTTTCCAGCAATCCTTCAGGAATGGCCACACAGTTGATCGCAACAAACGGCCGGCCCAGCCGCAGACTGCGTTCATAAATCCCTTTCGCAGCCAGTTCTTTTCCCGTTCCGCTCTCCCCGAGAATGAGAACGCCCGTGTCGGTCGGCGCCACTTTGATGATCTGCCCCAAAATGCCCCGTATCGTTTTGCTCTGCCCGACAAACTCGGGGAAAAGCTCACGCGCCTCGATTTTACCCAAAATCGTGGTGACCTGTTCAAGGACTCTGTCGAGGTGCTCCATATCCTCAGGATCTTTTTTCTTCGACTCACCTTCCGCAAGCTGTGAGATCATCACGGGAAGTTTTTCCGCGGTATGGACGAACCGGGTGATCGGCTTCAGAATGATGGAAACGATCAGGTAGCTGCAAATGAAGGTAATTATAATCGTGCAGATAGCTAGCCAGATCATCGCCTGTAAAGGCTCGATCCCGCGTTGCTGTCCGTATATCATTACACGATAGGCGATAAGGACGGCTATAAAGGCAAGTCCGCTGAAGATTACCGGAATCAGGATATAGGGACTGATCCGGACGTCTTTTCGTTTCATTTGTGAACCATTTTGGTCATGTCCCACATGGGCATGTAGATCGCCAGGGCGAAAAATCCGACAACGGCGGCCAGTCCCACGATCAGAATCGGCCCGACAAGATCGGAAAGGGCCTTGACGGCATACTCTACTTCATCATCATAATGCTTGGAAATTTCATTCAGCATTTCTTCAATATTACCGGATTCTTCTCCAATGGCAATCATGTCCACCACCATCGGCGGAAAATACGGCGCTTTTTTCATGGGCAGCGCAATCCCCGAGCCTTCTTCGATCTTCTCCCGGACATAGTCAAAGGACCGGGCAATGGCGGCATTGCCGATGGTATCGGATAAAATCGTCAAGGACTGCATCACCGGCACGCCGCTGGACTGCACAATGGCAAAAATGCTGGAGAATCGCGACATGGCCGCTTTCTGGAATAATGGCCCCAGAACGGGTAAACTCAACAAAAAAGTATCCCTGACCAGTTTTCCGTTTTTTGTTTTAAAATACTGAATTAATCCGAAGATGACGGCAATGAGAAGGCCCAGGATGATATACCAGTAGTTTTTCAGTATGACACTCAGCCCAATGGCCACTTTGGTCGGCCAGGGCAATGCCAGACCTGTTTTACTGAAAATCCCTACAAACTGAGGGATTACAAACGTCAGCAACACAACAAAGGCGATGCCCAGCGCAATCAATACAATCAGTGGATACTGCATGGCTGATTTGATGTCAGACTTCACTTTGGATTCGTGCGCAAGGATATAGATCAGCCGCTCCAGCACACCGGGCACATTACCGCTGATTTCACCCGCCCGCAACATGCTGCAGTAGAGATGTGAAAATATTTTGGGGTGTTTTTCAAAAGCATCCGATAGGGTAGAACCCTGACGCACATTAACAATGATCGCCGTGACGGCCTGCCTTAAAACTTTACTTTCCGTCTGAGCTTCCAGAACCTGCATGGTTCTGATAATGGGTACGCCGGCGTTGAGCATGGAGCGAAACTGCTTTGTAAAAAGAATTATCTCTCTTGTTTTGACGCCGCCGGCAATCGCCTGGATTCTATTCCACAGGCTGTCGCTTGAATCACCACTTTCTTCAGCAATTTGCATGGGGATGAGACCACGCGAAGCCAGCATAGCACTGGCGTTTGCACCAGATTCCGCCTCCAGTGTTCCAGACACAGTGTTGCCGGCTTCATTGATGGCTTTGTAGCGATAGGTGTCCACTTCTTTGTTCCTTATTTACCTGATCAAAGCATGACTGCCGTCATGGCTTCTTCCAGCGTGGTTATTCCCTTTAATACTTTAGCCGCCGCGTCCTGCTGGAGCGTTTGCAAACTGCCGGCTTCTTTAGCCGCATGGGCAATTTCCTGGCTTGATTTTCTTTTTAAAATCATCTCCTGAATCATTTCGCTGTTGGTCAGAACTTCAAAAATGCCGGTTCTGCCTTTATATCCTGTATTCTTGCACTGATAACAACCTTTGCCGCGTTGAAAATTGGCCGTTTTCGCTTTCTCCGGTGTGATCCCCAACGACATATAGGCCTTTTCGGTTGGCGAATATGATTCTTTGCAATAGGGACATATCGTCCGCACAAGCCGCTGGGCGAAAGACACCAGCAAAACGGATGAAATCAGAAAAGGCTCGATGCCCATGTCAATAAATCGGGCTATCGCGCCTGCCGCGTCATTGGTATGAACGGTGCTCAGCAGCCGGTGGCCGGTTTGCGCGGCCTGAATGGCAACGGCGGCTGTTTCCGAGTCGCGGATTTCACCCACCATAATAACGTCCGGATCCTGACGCAAAATCGAACGCAGGCCACTGGCAAACGTCATCCCCGCCTTTCTGTTGAGTTGAATCTGACGAATGTTGTTGACCCGGTATTCCACAGGATCTTCCAGCGTCATAATATTGATATCCGGTTTATTAATCGCATTCAGGATGGCGTACAGGCTGGTGCTTTTACCACTGCCGGTCGGTCCTGTGCTCAAAATCATTCCATAGGGTTTATTACTAACAGTTTCAATTTTTTCCATGTCCGAGGCAATCATGCCTAATCGGTCCAGTGAATACACGCCGCTGCTGGTATCCAACAGACGCAACACCATATTTTCTCCATAAATGGTCGGAATGGATGATACACGGACGTTAATTTCTTTTGTATCCAGTTTCAGCGTGAATCTGCCGTCCTGCGGAATGCGCGAAACGGTAATGTCCATGTTGGCAAGAATCTTGATCCGGGCAATAATGGGCAAGAAGAGTGACTTGGGCGGTGATGGAACTTCAATCAGCTTCCCGTCAATTCTGAATCTCATCTGCACGGAGTTATGCTGCGGACTGATATGAACATCACTTGCGCTGTCCCCGATAGCCTGCGCGAAAATGGAATTGACCAGACGCACAACCGGCGCTTCGCCTGCCAGGTCCTGCAGGGACGCCACTTGTACTTCTTCTTTCTCCGATACGCTTTCTATCGTGTCGTCGTCCTGGGATTTGATTTCCATGTCTTCCATGATACTGCCCAGGCCGGACTGGGTGCCATACAGGGAGTTGATGAGCTGGTTGAGTTCTCTTTCCGAACAGACCACGGGTTCGACTTCCAGGTTACTCAGAACTTCTATGTAATCCAGCGCGTTGATATCCAGAGGATCAACCATGGCG
>Ga0209310_1002035_pt1 | contig 13615 bp, 13 predicted proteins | sample AD_UKC030_MetaG_FD_184415 | JGI IMG/M metagenome (GOLD analysis project Ga0209310, IMG submission 184415) | Active sludge microbial communities of municipal wastewater-treating anaerobic digesters from USA - AD_UKC030_MetaG (SPAdes) (version 2) | ecosystem: Engineered > Bioreactor > Anaerobic >... | reverse complement strand
ATCGACGTTAACGCCGTGGAAGCGGTTCATCATCGGATTCAGGCGGAAGCCGACGCGGTCGAAGGGCATGACCTCGCCGACGGCATCGAGCACCTCGAAGAAGAAGCGGGCGCGGTTTTCGTGGCTGCCGCCGTATTCGTCGTCGCGCTGGTTGGACTTCGCGGAGAAGAACTGGTGGAACAGGTAGCCATTGGACGAATGGATCTCGATGCCGTCGAAGCCGGCCGCCATGGCGTTGGCGGCGGCATGGCGAAAATCGCCGACGACGGCCCTGATTTCGTCGCGGGTCAGCGCATGCGGCGTCACGGTGTCAGGATGGCCGGTGGTGGAAAACATCTTCCACTCCGGGTTGACCGCGGAAGGCGCCACCGGCGGCTGGCCGTCGTGGAATTCCGGCAGCGACAGGCGGCCGCAATGCCACAGCTGGCAAACGATCAGCCCGCCCTTTTCATGAACTGCAGCGGTCACCAGCCGCCAGCCGGCGACCTGCTCGGCCGACCAGATGCCCGGCGTGAACGGATAACCGCGCGCCTGCGGCGAAACGATGGTGCCTTCCGAGACGATCAGACCGGCGCTCGCCCGCTGCGCGTAGTAGCGGGCCATCATTTCGGTCGGTATGTAGCCGGGGTTGTCGGCGCGGCAGCGCGTCAGCGGCGCCATGACGACGCGGTTCTTCAGTTCGAGGGCGCCGAGGCGGACAGGAGTGAGCAATTGTTGGGGCATGGCAGAAATCAGGGGCGCGTAAAGCGTCTTATTCTACTTGCCGGGCGGGTCGCACGGTATCCGGCAGGACTGATTGAGCAGTTTTTCAGTCCGAATTGCCCAGTATTCTGGCCTGCAGCGGCCGAAACGTATAACATGATCGGCTAATCAACGATAGCGAAAGGAGCCGCCATGGCCGTAATCGAACTTACCTCCGAAAATTTCAAGGAAACCATCGACGGCAAGGGGACCGTAATCATCGACTTCTGGGCGCCCTGGTGCGCTCCCTGCCGCTCGTTCGCCCCGACTTTCGAGGCAGCCTCGGAGAAGCATGCCGACGTCACCTTCGCCAAGGTCAATACCGAGGAACAGCAGGAACTGGCCGGTGCTTTCAACATCCGCTCCATCCCGACGCTGATGGTGTTCCGCGAACAGGTCATCATCTACGCCGAAGCCGGTGCGCTGCCGGCATCGGCATTCGGCGAGCTGATCGAGCAGGTCAACGCGCTCGACATGGACCAGGTGCGCGCCGACATCGCTGCCCAGTCAAACTGAGGAAAGCGGGGCGCCAAGGGCGCCCCAAGTCGGGCAACCGGGCCGTTAGACGTTGAACAGGAAGTTCATCACGTCGCCATCCTTGACGATGTATTCCTTGCCTTCGGCGCGCATTTTGCCGGCTTCCTTGGCGCCATGTTCGCCCTTGTGGGCGATGAAGTCGTCGAAGGCGATGGTCTGGGCGCGGATGAAGCCGCGTTCGAAATCAGTATGGATGACACCCGCCGCCTGCGGTGCGGTATCGCCGAGGTGGATGGTCCACGCGCGTACTTCCTTGACGCCGGCGGTGAAGTAGGTGGCGAGACCAAGCAGCTTGTAGCCAGCATGGATCAGGCGGTCGAGGCCGGGTTCTTCGAGACCGAGGTCGGCAAGGAACATCTGTTTCTCCTCGTCGTCGAGGTCGGCAATCTCGGATTCGATGGTGGCGCAGACGGCTACAACTTCGGCCTTCTCGGCGGCGGCATGAGCGCGCACGGCATCAAGCAGCGGGTTGTTCTCGAAACCGTTCTCGGCGACATTGGCGACGTAGAGCACCGGTTTGGCGGTGATCAGGCAGAAGGGCTTGAGGCTGGCCCATTCTTCCTTGGCCAGGTCGAGGGCGCGCACCGGCTTGGCCTGATCGAGCTGGGCGAAGCATTTTTCAAGTACGGCGACGAGAATCTTGGCTTCCTTGTCGCCGGAGCTGGCCGGGCGGCGGTAGCGGTTGAGCGCCTTTTCCACGGTCGCCATATCGGCCAGCGCCAGTTCGGTGTCGATGACCTCGATGTCGCGCAGCGGATCGACGCCGCCCGAAACGTGCACCACGTTGTCGTCGGCGAAGCAGCGTACGACATGGACGATGGCGTCGGTTTCGCGGATGTTGGCGAGAAACTGGTTGCCGAGGCCTTCGCCCTTCGAGGCACCAGCGACGAGGCCGGCGATGTCGACGAATTCGACGATGGCCGGCTGGATCTTCTGCGGTTTGACAATTTCAGACAACGCCTTGAGTCGTGGGTCCGGCACCTCGACGATACCGACGTTAGGCTCGATGGTGCAGAACGGGTAGTTGGCGGCATCGATGCCGGCTTTGGTCAAGGCGTTGAAGAGGGTGGATTTGCCGACGTTGGGCAGGCCGACGATGCCGCATTTCAAAGACATGGGTTTTCCTTTGGGGTGGCCGACTAAACGGCTTTGCCGTGCAACTGTTGTTGGGCGCCGGCGAAATCACCGGCAGCAAGTTTTGGCCAGGCCAGCAGGCAGCGGGCGAGAGCGTGTTCGATATCCGGCAGTTCTTCCTTGCGCGGCGGATGCAGGACGAAATCGATGACCTGCTGCGCTAGATTGAGCGTGCGCGGGTGGCCGATACCAAGGCGCAGACGCCAGAAATCCGGCGTGCCGAGCCTGGCCTGGATGTCCTTCAGGCCGTTATGGCCGCCGTTGCCGCCGCCCTGCTTGAGGCGGATGCCGCCGGGTGGCAGGTCGAGGTCGTCGTGGATGACGAGAATCTCGTCGGGGGGGATCTTGTAGAAATTGACCAGCGCGGCGACCGCTTGCCCGGAACGGTTCATGAACGTGGTCGGCTCCAGCAGCCAGATTTCGCCGGCGCGTGCCGCCTTGCCGAAAAACTTGCTCTGCGGAGCGAGCGCGACTTTCAGTTTATCGGCCAGTTGGTCGACAAACCAGAAGCCGACATTGTGCCGGGTGGCTTCGTATTCCGGCCCCGGATTGCCGAGGCCGACGATCAGGCGTGGTGGGTTCATGGTCGCCAGTGCGAAAAAGCCGCCGGCGGCTTGATGCCGGCGGCGGCCATTAGCACGCGGTGCTGAGAATTACTCGGCAGCGGTTACTTCGCCTTCGCCCTCGGCGGCAGCCTCTTCAGAACCGCCGCCCTTGCCGACGACGCCGACAACGACCGAATCGTCCCCGCCATGCTGGGCGAGCTTGACACCCTTCGGCAGCTTGATTTCGGATAGATGGATGCTGGCGCCGACATCCAGTTCGCCGACATCGACCTCGATGAACTCGGGCAGATCCTTGGGCAGGCACTGGACGTCGATTTCGGTGATGACGTGATTGACGAGACCGTTGTTGAGCTTGACGCCCGGAGCGGTGTCTTCGTTGACGAAGTGCAGCGGCACCTTGATGTGCAGTTCGTGGGTCGCATCGACACGCTGGAAGTCGACATGCAGGATCAGCGGCTTGAAGGCATGGCGCTGGGTGTCACGAAGCAGAACCTGCTGCTTCTTGCCATCGAGGACGATGCTCAGGATGGAGGCGTGGAAGGCTTCCTTCTTGAGATTGATCAGCAGGTCGTTGTGATCGATTTCGATCGCCTGCGGGGCGGCTTCGCCACCATAAATGATGCCCGGAACTTTGCCAGCGCGACGCAGGCGGCGGCTCGCACCCGATCCCTGCAGCGTGCGCGCTTGCGCGTTGATTTCAAATTGCATGGTGATACTCCAGAGTATTTCCCGATCCGCGACCAGAAAGGGAAGGTTGAAAAAAACTTAATCGATGAACAGCGATGAAACAGAGTCGTCGTTGCTGATGCGACGAATGGTTTCGGCCATGATTCCGGCCACCGACAACTGGCGGATGCGCGGCGAGGCTTCGGCGTTGTCGCGCAGCGGAATGGTGTCGGTGACGACCAGGGCGTCGAGATCGGAGGCATTTACGCGGTCGACCGCGGAACCTGACAAGACCGGGTGCGTGCAGTAGGCGACGACCTTGCGCGCGCCGTTGGCCTTGAGCGCGGTGGCCGCCTTGCACAGCGTGCCGGCGGTGTCGACCATGTCGTCCATGATGATGCAGGTCCGGCCATCGACTTCGCCGATGATGTTCATGACTTCCGAGACATTGGCTTTCGGGCGCCGCTTGTCGATGATCGCCAGGTCGCATTCGAGGCGCTTGGCCAGCGAACGGGCGCGGACGACGCCGCCATGGTCGGGTGAGACGACCATCGGGTTTTCGTAATGCTGCTTCTGGATGTCGTCGAGCAGGATCGGCAGCGAGTAGATGTTGTCGACCGGGATGTCGAAGAAGCCCTGAATCTGCTCGGCGTGCAGATCCATGGTCAGCACGCGGTCGACGCCGGAGGCGGCAAGCATGTTGGCGACCAGCTTGGCGGCGATCGGCACGCGCGAAGAGCGCGAGCGGCGGTCCTGGCGAGCGTAGCCGAAATAGGGGATGGCGGCGGTGATGCGGCCGGCCGAGGCACGCTTGAGCGCGTCGACCATGACCAGCAGTTCCATCAGGTTATCGTTGCAGGGGTCGCAGGTGGATTGCAGGACGAAGATGTCGCGACCGCGCACATGCTCCTGCAGTTCGACGCTGACCTCGCCATCCGAGAAACGCCCGACATTGGCGCGTCCGAGATCGACGCTCAGTTCTTCGGCAACGTCTGCGGCCAATTTCGGGTTGGCGTTGCCGGTGAAGACCATCAAGCTATTATAGGCCATTTTCACGTACCTTCGGGAGCTCCATGCTGGTTTGCCCGCTACAATGAAATTCGGGCAGGCTTGTGACCTGCCCGAAGAATACTGGCTGGGGAAGAAGGATTCGAACCTTCGAATGCCGGAATCAAAATCCGGTGCCTTGACCAACTTGGCGACTCCCCAGCGGGTCGTCTACACGGGTTCGCGTGCGAACGAGGCGCGGATATTACAGGAGTTGCCGCCTAAAATCCAGTGCTTTGTCAGAGAAAAGCCAATGGATGCTCGCTAAGGCCATCGGCGAGCCAGCCATTCATTCCCGGCGGCAGTCGCCGCAATACCGCTTCGGCCGCCGCACGCTCGGCAAAGCTCGCGAAGACGCAGCTTCCCGACCCGGTCATCATCGCCCGCGGTGCGGATTGCCGCAGCCAGGCGAGGTGTTCGGCGACTGCCGGAAAATGTGCGCAGGCGACTGCCTCAAGGTCGTTTCGGCCTTCACCATCGCGCCAGTCGGCAGGGCGTTGCGGCACGCTGTCCCGTTTCAGTTCCGGCGCACCGAAAATCAGCGCGGTCGGCACATTGACTGCGGGATGCAGCACCAGATAGGTCGCCGGCGGCAGGTCGACATTGGTGAAAGACTCACCGATACCCTCGGCAAAGGTGTTGCGGCCGTGGATGAAGACCGGCACGTCGGCGCCCAGTTGCAGCCCCAGTGTTTCCAGTTCGTGGCGCGTCAGACCGGTCTGCCAGAGATGGTTGAGAGCGATCATGACGGTGGCGGCATCCGAACTGCCGCCACCGAGGCCACCACCCATCGGGAGCTGTTTGTCAAGGCGGATTGTCGCGCCCTGTTGGCAGGTGGTCGTTTGTTGCAGCAAACGGGCGGCACGCACGGTCAGATCGTCGTCGGGCGCTACGCCTGATGTCGGCGTTTCCAGCACGATTTCACCGTTGCTGCGGGGCGCGAAATACAGTTGATCGGCACGGTCGATGAAGCGGAAAACCGTCTGTAGGAGGTGGTAGCCGTCACTGCGCCGGCCGACGATGTGCAGGAACAGGTTGAGCTTGGCCGGCGCCGGCCAGGTGCTGTCCCAGGTCCAGTCACTCATGGCGCGACGCTCCATTCCTCGATGCGCAGCAACAGTTCGATTTCCTCGCCGCGGCTGACGGTGACCCGTTCGGGCAGGGCGCCGGGCGCGCTGTCCGCGTAGGCGTAGTCGATCTGCCAGCCGGCTTCGTTGAGGCGAACCGGGCGACCGTTAACGTCGTTTTCGATGCGTGCCGGATCGCCGCGCCCGAGTAGCCAGTCGGGCAGCTGGCGGATTGGCAGACGCTGTCCGGTGATCTCTTCGATCAGCAGATCGGGATCGGTCGATGCAAATTCCCGGCCGTTGCTGGTCTGCAATCGTGACAGCGTCGGGCCGGCGTCGATCTCGGCAAGACCGACGCCGAGCGGATTGGCTATCAGGATGCGATCGTTGCCGTTTTTATGCGTCCAGGACAGTCGACCGCCCGAGCTTTCAGGTTTTCTGTCGGGCAGGTTGGCGCGCAACGCGAAGCGGGCTTCGAGGGCAAAGTCGCCGATCTGGTCACGCACCGGCAGCGCAGCGGAGGGTGGAGCGGGGGGTATGGCGGTGCAGGCGGCCAGCAGGGCACAGGCCAGCAGCGGAACAAGGCGCCATCTCAAGGCTGGAATTTTTTCAGCGCGGCAGCCAGCACGGCGTTGTCTGGCGATTTTTTTGCCGCCTCCTGCAGCAGGCGCGCCGCCTCATCCTTGCGGCCCATTGCCCACAGCACTTCGCCGAGATGGGCGGCAATTTCCGGATCATCCTTGATGCCGTAGGCGGTCTGGAGCGTTTTGAGGGCTTCCGGGAGCTTGCCCTGGCGGAACAGGACCCAGCCCATGCTGTCCATGATGAAAGGGTCTTTCGGGGACAGGGCAAGGGCGTGGGCAATGAGTTTGTGGGCTTCGTCCAGGCGGATATTACGTTCGGCCAGCGAATAACCGAGCGCGTTGTTCGCGTGTGCATGATCGGGTTTCAGCTCGATCAGGCGGCCGAGGTGTTTCTCCAGAACATCAGGTTTGCCCAGGCGTTCGGCAGTCAGGGCGGCTTCGTAGAGCAACTCCGGGTTGTCCGGTTGCTTGGCCAGCGCCGCTTCGAGCAGTTCGTAAGCTTCGCTGTCGCGTCCGGCTTCGCGCAACAATTGTGCTTCGGCCAAGGTCAGCAGGGTTCTTTCGCTATCCGTGCTGCCCTTCGCGGTACGTAACTGGTCGCGTGCCTCATCGGTTTTTCCTTGTTGCATCAGGATTTGCGCCGCCCGGCTGCGGGCCGGTACGTACTGTTCGCCGCCAGTCACCTGACGGAAGTGATCGAGTGCCAGTTCATGGTTTTTTTGATCCTCTGCAATCTGACCAAGAAAGAAATGGACGGTGCTCTTGTCGAGAAAGTTCGATTTCAGCAACTTCTCGAACTGAACGCGGGCGCTCGCCGGGTCGCCCTGCTGCAGCGCTAGCATGGCGACCGGATAGACGATCTCGGGATCATCCGGGGAGGCCTTGAGCAGGATCTCGAACTCGTCGCGCGCCGCATCATATTTGCGTTCGCTGATCAGCAGGCGGGCCAGCGTCAGTCGGGCCTCGCGAGCTTCCGGCTTGTTTGCCAGAAACTCGTTGAGGCTTGCGATCGCATTGGCCGGCGACGTGCGCGCCAGCAACTGAGCGTAGGCGAGTTCCGCTGTTTCCCAGTCGGAGCGTAGCTGGAGCGCTTTCTGGAATTCGCCTTGCGCGCGCATCAGGTCGTTGGCGTTGGCGGCGGCAAGGCCCATCGCGAAGTGCGCTTCCGGGAGGTCGCCGTACGGTGTAGCGACTTGCTCGATCAGTTGCTGCACCGCCTTCTTGTCGGCATGGCGGCCCAGCATCCGGTTCAGGTGCATCAGGTTGTTGGCGATATTGCCCTTGTCCTGCGCGAGCAGGGTTGCCAGTTGCGGCGCCAGTTCGTCGATGCGGTTGGAAAGCAGCAGCAGGGACGATTCGGTCTGGCGTGCCTTGGTCGAATCGGGTTCGACCTCGAGCCAGAGTTGTGTCAGTTCGAGGGCCAGATCATATTGCCGGGTCGCCGTAGCGACCTCGGTAGCGCGGGCGATTACATGCGGGTCGCGGGTGCGTCGCGCCAGATCTGCCCAGGCGCTGACCCCCAGTTCCGCATCGCCACGTTGCAGGGCGAGTTCGCCGACCAGCGACTGGAAGACGGTGCGGGCGACCAGATCTTCGTCGACCGGGGCTTCCAGCGCCGGTTTTTTGGCGGGTGCCTTGAGCGGCGCTTTCGCCACGGATTCGCCGGCGGCATGGGTCGTTCCGGCAAGGGCCAGGACGAGTGCTGCGAGGATCAGCTTGATGGACATGCGTTGCTTTCGATCATTAGTGCGCATTAGAGCGCATAGAATCCTATAAGGTTGCGATGTTATTTGGGTTTCGTCGGAGGAACAAGCAATGCCGGAATTGCCGGAGGTCGAGGTTTGCCGTCGCGGACTCCAGCCCGAGGTCGAGGGGCAGCGGATTCTCGGGGCGGTGGTGCGCGCGCCGCGCCTGCGCCTGCCACTGTCGCTGACACTGGACGCGACCCTCGCCGGGCAGACGGTGGCGGCGGTTCGGCGGCGTGGAAAATATCTGCTGCTCGATTGCCACGGCGGCATCGAGGACGGTTGTCTGATCATTCATCTCGGGATGTCGGGCAATCTGCGTTTCGTGCCGCTCGGAACGCCAGCCGGGAAGCACGATCATGTCGACCTGCTTTTCGCCAAGCAGATCTTGCGCCTTGCCGATCCCCGGCGCTTTGGCGTCGTGCTCTGGCAGGCAGCTGGCGAGGCTCCGCATGCGCTGCTCTCGGTCCTCGGCATCGAGCCGCTGGCCGACGAATTCACCGGCGACTGGCTGTTTGCCGCGACGCGGCGGCGGGCCGGGCCGATCAAGTCGCTGCTGATGGACAGCCATCTGGTGGTCGGCATCGGCAACATCTACGCTGCAGAGAGCCTGTTCCGCGCCGGCATTTCGCCCTTGCGTGCCGCCAACCGGATCAGCCGCGAACGCTATGGGCGACTGGTGCCGGCGATCCGCCAGACGCTCGCCGACGCCATTGCGGCCGGCGGCAGCAGTATCCGCGATTACGTGCACAGCGATGGCGGTGCCGGCTGCTTCCAGGTCGACTGTGCGGTGTACGATCGGGCGGGTGCGCCGTGCCGGCGCTGTGGCAGCCCGATCCGTCAGGTGCGCCAGGGAGGGCGATCGACCTTCTACTGCCCCGCCTGTCAGCATTAAATTCGGCGTGCAAGTCCATGTTTTTGTGATAGATTGATCCATCGTTTCCTGCGCGGTAAACATCATGACACTGGCCCATCAACTTGCAGCCTATACCGAGTGGCGTTCGCGGCTTTCCGCTAATGTCAGCCAGTTTCGTGCCTGGCTGGCCGATAACGAATTGTCGGATGCGCAATCCGATCTGCGCCTGAACCAGTTGCTCGAACGCCTGCGCGAAGATCGGCTCAATGTCGCCTTCGTCGCCGAGTTCTCGCGCGGCAAGTCGGAACTGATCAACGCCATTTTCTTCGCCGATTACGGCAACCGCATCCTGCCTTCGTCGGCCGGGCGCACCACCATGTGTCCGACCGAACTGCTCTACGATCCGGACAAAACGCCGCGCATCGAGTTGCTGCCGATTCAGACCCGGGCTGCCAACGGTAGCGTCAGCGAATATAAACGCTATCCTGAAGAATGGATGATGGTGCCGGTCGACGTCGATTCGGCGGAGGTGATGCACGAAGCGCTAGGGCATGTCAGCGAAACCCTGCGCGTGACGCCGGAAGAGGCGGAGCGTCTCGGCTTCGAATTGAGCGACGGGGTGGGCAGCGATCTCTATCGGGTCGGTGCCGACGGTCTGGTCGAAATTCCGCGCTGGCGGCATGCGGTGATCAATTTTCCCCACCCGCTGCTTAAACAGGGACTGGTCATCCTCGATACGCCGGGTCTCAACGCGATCGGCGCCGAGCCCGAGCTGACCCTTTCCCTGCTGCCCAATGCGCACGCCATCCTGTTCATTCTGGCTGCCGACACCGGTGTTACGCAGTCGGATCTGAACATCTGGAGGGAGCATATCGGCGACGGCGGCAGCGCCAAGCGCGGGCGCGTCGTGGTGCTGAACAAGATCGACGGGCAATGGGATGAACTGAAGACGCCAGCTGCAATCGAGGCGGAAATCGCTCGTCAGGTCGCGTCCTGCGCGGCGATTCTTGACTTGCCCGAACGACAGGTTTTTCCGGTTTCGGCGCAGAAGGGGCTGGTCGCCAAGATCAACGGTGACGCGGCGCTGCTCGAACGGAGTCGGCTGCCGATTCTCGAGGCGGCGCTGTCCGGCGAACTGATTCCGGCCAAACAGGAAATCGTGCGCGACAGCACCGAAAGTGAATTCGGCGAAGTCAGCCTGCGCGTCCGCGGCCTGCTCGAATCGCGCCTGGCTGGGCTACGCGAGCAGCTTGGCGAACTAGTCGAACTGCGCGGCAAGAACAAGGGCGTCGTCGAATACATGATGGGCAAGGTGCGTGCCGACAAGGTCGAGTTCGAGACCGGCTTGCAGCGTTATTACGCGGTGCGCAGCGTCTTTTCGACGTTGAGCAACAACCTGTTCGGCCACCTCGGTCTCGATGCGCTGCGCCACCTGACGCAGGAAACGCGCGAGGCGATGATCGAGGCGAATTTCTCGCGGACCCTGTCCGACGCGATGGGCAATTTCTTCAGCCGCTCGCGTTACGCACTGGCGCGGTCGACCGGCGAAATCGGCGAAATCCAGAACATGATGGATGCCGTCTACAAGAAATTCTCGGTCGAGCACGGCCTCAAGCTCGGCAAGCCGGCCGCCTTCTCGCTGCTGCGCTACGACAAGGAACTGGATCGTCTTGAAGCCTGGTGCAACACGCATCTGAATACGATGCGCAGCCTGCTGACGCTCGACAAGAAAAACATTACGCAAAAGTTCTTCGAGGAGGTCGCCGTGCAGGTGCGGCGCGCCTTCGAGCGCGCCAACAAGGATGCCGAAACTTGGTTGCGGGCGATCATGGCGCCGATGGAAACCCAGGTCCGCGAACACCAGATTCAGTTGAAGCGGCGTCTCGAAAGCATCAAGCGCATTCACCAGGCGACCGACACGCTGGAAGATCGCATCGGCGAACTGGAAAGCGTCGAGAAAGACCTGCTCCGGCAGATCAATGCGCTGGAGGGGGTCGTCGGGCGCGTGCGCAGCTTGCTTTTGCCGCCACAGGGGCAGCTCAGAGTAGCCTGACGGCTATTACCCGCAGCCCGGGGTGCAAGCCTGGCGCTACGGTCGACAGCAAAAAACCCGCGATTTCGCGGGTTTTTTTCCGGGGTTCAAAGGCTCAGGGGCGCTTGTTGCCGGTTAACTTCTCATATTTGGCCCACAGTTGATCCTCGCTTTCGACGTGGCTGGGGTCCTTGGGGATGCAATCCACCGGACAGACCTGAACGCACTGCGGCTCGTCGTAGTGGCCGACGCACTCGGTGCACTTGTTGGGGTCGATCTCGTAGATTTCCGCACCCTGATAAATCGCCTCGTTCGGGCATTCGGGTTCGCACACGTCACAGTTGATGCACTCGTCGGTGATGATCAGAGCCATGGTCCTAATTCCTCTCTCAATTGACTGAAGTATTCGCTCGCAGGCGCTTGTTTACACTAGGTTGTACAAATTTGCCAACATCGCCGCCGAGGCGCGCGATTTCACGCACCATGGTCGCCGAGATGAACATGTACTGCTCGCCGGGGGTCAGGAATACCGTTTCGACCTCGGGGTAGAGGCTGCGGTTCATGCCGGCCATCTGAAATTCGTATTCGAAGTCGGAAACCGCGCGCAGGCCGCGCACGATGACCTTGGCGCCCCGTTCGTGGACAAAATCCATGAGCAGGGTGTTGAAGCCGACGATCTCGACATTGCTGACGTCGGCGAGGATCTCGCTGGCCATCTCGACGCGCTCGTCCAGCGTGAAGAAAGGGCGCTTGGAAGGACTTTCGGCGATCGCCAAAATCAGCTTGTCGAACAGGCTGGCGGCCCGCCGCACGAGGTCTTCGTGGCCGCGGGTAATCGGGTCGAAAGTGCCCGGGTAAATCGCTACGCGATGATTGAGTTTGCTCAAACTGCTTTCCGCCGCATCAACTGAAAGTGGACTTCGCCAGCCTTGCCGTGACGCACCGCGCGCCAATCGCCCAGTGCCTCGATTTCATGTTCCGCCTCGATGTAGATCGCGGCATCTTCGTTTGCGACGCCGGAGAGAAGCGGTTCCAGGCGCGGAATCCAGCCTTTTTTGAAGGGCGGATCGAGGAAGATGAGATCGAATTTCGACTTCGTCGAGGACAGATATTGTAGCGCATCCGCGCGCATGATCTCCACTTCGGGCGGGTTGCCGAGCATTTTTGCCGATTCGTGCAGGGCCGCCAGGACTTTCGCCGCTGCTTCGATCATGACCACCCGCGCCGCGCCGCGTGATGCAGCCTCGAAGCCCAGCGCGCCGCTGCCGGCGAACAGGTCGAGGCAATGCTCGCCGTCGAGTTCCTGGCCGAGCCAGTTGAACAGTGTTTCGCGCACCCGGTCCGGGGTCGGGCGCAGACCTTCGCTGTCGGGAAAGCGCAAGATCCGGCGCCGGTAGCGGCCGCCGATGATGCGCAGCGAATTCAATCGGTGGCGACCGTTACGGTCATCAGGTCTGCCGGCCGGACGTGGCGTGAAAATGCCTGTTTTACGGCGTCGACCGTAACGGCCCGGACGTTCTCCTGATAGTGGTCGAGGTAGTCGAGCGGCAAGTCGTAGAAGCCGATCACGGCAACATTGGCGAGAATCTTCTTGTTGCTGTCGAGGCGCAGCGGGAAACTGCCGGTCAGGTTGGCGATCGCTGCCGCCAGTTCCTCCTCGGTCGGCCCCTGCTTGAGGAAGCCATCGAGCACGTCGCGGGTCACCGTGATCGCGTCATTTGCCTGCGAGCGCTTGGTCTGCAGGCTGATCTGGAACGGCCCGGTCTGGCGCAACGGGTTGAAATAGCTGGAGACGCTGTAGGCGTAGCCGCGCTTGTCGCGCACTTCTTTCATCAGTCGCGAGACGAAGCCGCCGCCGCCGAGCGAATAGTTGCCGACCATCAGCGGGAAGAAATCCGGATTGCCGCGCTCGATGGCCGGCAGGCCGATGTGGATGTGCGCCTGGGTGGCCGGGTGTTCGAGCTTGACTGTCTTGCCGGGAGCGATTTGGGGCGCCGGCGGCAGCGTGGCGGCGGCGCCCTTGGGCAATCCGGCGGCAATCGCTTCGGCTATCTTTTCTGCCTCGCTGCGGCTGATGTCGCCGACCAGCGCAATGCTGGCATTGGTGGCCGTGAAATAGCGGGCGTGGAAGGCCACGAGGTCGTCGCGGTTGAGGCTGGCAACCGATTCCGGCGTTGCCTGCCGACCGTAAGGGTGATCCGGGTACATGGCCGCCCAGAACGCCTTGCTGGCGATGCTGTCGGGGCGGGTCATCGCTTCCTTGAGCGCCAGGATGGTGCGCGCCTTCTCGCGCTCGAAAATTGCGGTGTCGAAGCGCGGGGCGTGCAGCACGGTGCGCAGCACGGCGAGGGCGACATCACGCTTTTCGGGCGCCGACAGCGTGCGGACCGAGAGGCTGGCACGGTCGGTGTCGGTGCTGCCGCCCAGCGTAGCGCCGATGTCGGCCATCTCCTCGGCGATCGCCGTCTCGTCGAGCTTGCCGGCGCCGTGCTCGAGTGCGCCGCGGGTTAGCGAGGCGGTGCCGGATTTGCCCGGCGGGTCGAACATCGAGCCGGCGGCGAAATCGACTTGCACGTCGAGGATGGGCAGGGCATGGGTTTCAACGAAATAGACGCGGGCGCCGCTCGGGGTTTCCCAGTT
>Ga0209310_1002031_pt1 | contig 13626 bp, 11 predicted proteins | sample AD_UKC030_MetaG_FD_184415 | JGI IMG/M metagenome (GOLD analysis project Ga0209310, IMG submission 184415) | Active sludge microbial communities of municipal wastewater-treating anaerobic digesters from USA - AD_UKC030_MetaG (SPAdes) (version 2) | ecosystem: Engineered > Bioreactor > Anaerobic >... | reverse complement strand
CGACACCGGTGCCGGGCATGACATCGGCCGCGTGCAGGATGACGACGATCGGCGTCGCCTGGTCTTCGCCGCCATTGGCAGAAAGTGCATCAGCCACCGGCGGCGTGCTGTCGCGCGTCGCCGTATCAGAAGCCGATGGCGACGTATTGCCAGCCTGGTCGGTGACGCTGGCCGTGACCGTCAGCGTTTTGCCGTCGGCTGGCGGGTCGAATGTCGTATCGACAAAACCGGCGGCGATCTGGGCTGCCGTCAGGACAAAGCGGGTCGTCGTGGCGCCGTCGCCGACAGTCAGTGTATCGCCGGCCACTGCATTGCCGGGAAGCGTCACACGGACATCGGCCGTACCGTTGATTTCGGCCAGGCTGAGCTGACCATCATTGTTGGCATCTTCGGAGATGACCACGACCGGCGCATCGGGCGCCGTGGTATCGACGCCGTGCACATGCGTCGTCGTTGCCGTTACCGTATTGCCGGCGACATCGCTGGCCGTCACCCGCGCCTCGATCCGCTGCCCCGGGCCAGTCGCAAGCTCACTGCCGGGAACGTCGATACTGTAGGTATTGCCGGCCATGACCCGCCCGGAGAACTCGCGGCCGTTGACGGTCAGAATGACGGTATCGCCAGGTCTGGCGTCGCCGCCGACGGTGCCGGTGACAGCAATGTTGCGGCCACTTTCGGTACCATTGATTACATTGTCCGGGGTGACCGGATCGACCGTGATGGTCGCGGCAGCATGAGTATCAACAGTCACCGCGACGATACGCTGGACACTGGCGCCGAAGACATCGACGGCCTTGACAACAAAGGAAGCCAGGCCATCGGGCAAGGGCAGGGTCGGTCTGACGCTCCAGTTACCCTCTTGCGAGGCGGTCGTGGTCATCACTTCGCCGGTCGGGCTGGTGACGGTAATCTGCACCCCCGGCGTGGCGGTGCCGACAATCGCCGGCCGTACCGCGTTGGTGATCGCATCGCCGGACAGGCCACTATCGTCCGCCGGGTCCAGTCCGCTGCTCAGTTCGACGCCCTGCGAGACAAGGGCCAGCACCGACGAACCCTGGATGGTTTCGGTCAGCGGGAAGCGGGTCGTGCCGTATTGAAAGGCAAGCGGGACTACATTCTCGACAATGCGCACCAGTTCGACAAACGAGTGGCCGTCATGCTGGTCAAGCGCTCCCTTACTCTTGCCGCCGTCATCATCGAAGCTGAAGGTGCCGTCATCACCGACAACGGTCCTGGCGATCTTGAGGAAGCCCTGCGGGTTGTTCTGCAGTGCGCTATCGCCGGCATCCGGCGTGTCGGGCGCAGCGACTTCGGCGTCGATCCTGGCGGCTTCGTTGCCGCCGACGACGAGCTCGCGGCCATCGGCCAGCTGGAGCTGGACCTGCGCGCCTTCGGCGGCCTGGACGACGTCGCCTTCGCGAATAGGGTCGCCGGTTTTCAGGCGGCGGACGTTGCCGTCCGGATCGCGGGCGACAACTTCACCGGTGATTTTTCCAACGCGGGCGATGACTGCGGCCATGACACTTCTCCAGCACAATTTTCGATGCCGGAAGTGTACGGGGCGACCAGGGACAAATCTATTGCACCAAGGTACAGTCGGCGCCGGTTCGCGTGAGAAACCTCACGTCCGAAGTCAGATTTCGACGCCGTTGACCCGAAGTGAAAGCTGCAAGCGGTCGCGCACGCCAAGCTTCTCGAAAATCGCTGTCAGGTGCGCCTTGACGGTACGCTCGGTAATCGCCAGTGGCTCGGCGATTTCCTTGTTGCTGGCACCATTGGCGACCAGGCGGGCGACCTGGATTTCGCGCTCGGAAAGCAGCAGGCTCCAGTCGTCATTTTTAGGCAAATTTTGCAGTTGACCGAAACGGCGCGTGGTAGCGCCGACCAGTTGCCTGAGCAGCGACTGGCCAATCCACAAACCGCCATTGCCGACCACTACCGCCACCTGGCGCAATACTTCGGGCGCCGCCCGTGAATTGCAGCAGCCAGCGGCGCCGAGCGCCAGTGCCTGCAACACTTGCCCTTCATCTGGCACGTCGCTGAGCAAAACCAGCGGCTGGCCGCCACTGCGATCGATGGCGGCCAGCGCCACGTCGACCGGCTCACCGCCGCGCAACCGCGACCAGATGATGCCGATACCGGCGAAGCGCGCAGCGGAGAGGCTGTCGCGAGGCACGAGTTGCGCCGACGGCATGGCTTCCAGCCAGTTGGCCAGCGCTGTGCCCTCGCGATCGACGATCCAGTGCCGCATCAGCGTTCGGTCAGCGCCACGCTCTTGGCACGCAAAACCGGCTTCAACAGATAGACGAGCACGCTTTTCTTGCCAGTGATGATGTCCACCTCGGCCACCATGCCGGGAATGATCGGCAGGTTGGCGGCGCCGAATCCCGGTTTGTTGGTGCGCACACGGACGGTGTAGAAGGCATTGCCCTTGTCGTCGATGACGGTATCGGCGCCGATATGCTCGAGCGTGCCGTCGAGACCACCGTAGATCGAAAAATCGTAAGCGGTGAACTTGACGATAGCCGGTTGCCCGGGCCGCAGGAAGGCGATGTCGCGTGGCAGGACACGGGCTTCAAGCAGCAGTGCATCCTCCAGCGGAACAATCTCGATCATGTCCTTGCCCGGTTGAACGACGCCGCCGACCGTATTGACCAGCAGGCGCTTGACCGTCCCCTTGACCGGCGAACGGATCGCCGACTGCTTGACGCGATCCGAGAGGCCGACGCTACTTTCGGCCAGGCTGTTAAGTTTGGCCATGGTTTCGGAAAGCTCCTTGCCAGCCTCGTTGCGAAAATTGAGTTCGACTTCTTCGATCTTGCGCTGCGCCTCGTTGATCGCCGCCTGGATACGGGTGATCTGCGCCGAGGCCATGTCGCGCTCGCCGCGATAGCGAGAGACATCACGCTCCAGGCGCAACAGTTCGACTTCGGACACCGCACCGGAGTTGATCAGCGGCTTGGTGACGGTCAACTCCTTCGAGGTCAGGTCATAGCCACTTGCCGCCTGGGCACGCCGGGCCTGCGCCTCGTTTAGCTCCTGCTGGCGCTGAGCAAGCTGCTGGCGGGCAATCGAAATCGCTGTATTCATTTCGGCACGCTTGGCTTCGAACAACTGAAGCTCCTGCTCGACCACCTCCGGCGCCTCCTTGACCACTTCGGGCGGCGGTTCGAACGGCTTGCCGTCAGACATCGCCCTGAGGCGAGCGGCACGGGCGACAAGGCCAAGATACTGAACCCGGTTTTCTTTGACCGACGACACGAAGCGCGTTTCGTCGATCTTGATCAGCAACTGGTCTGGCTGGACGATATCGCCTTCCTGAACGAGAATTTCCGAAACCAACCCACCATCGATGCTTTGTAGCACCTGGACCTGCCGTGAAGGAATCACCTTTCCCTCGCCGCGTGTTACTTCATCGAGCTGCGATACGGCTGCCCAGGAAATGAAAAGCGCCAAGACAATACCAATGGTGCGCAACAGCACCCGCGCCCGCAGCGGTTCCTGGCGCAGGATGGCAACGTCGGCATCAGTCGAGAAATCGACCGACTCGCCCTCCTCCCTGTTCGGCAGGCGACCGAGCACCCGTTCGACCAGCGGCTTGGCTTTGGCGGCCATCGCTTCGAGCCGGGCATGGAGCCAGGTGCCGAATGCTTTGAGAGTGCTCATGACGCCCTCCCGATCTGCCCGCTCTGCAGTGCCTGAATGACCTGATCGCGCGGGCCATTGGCGACTACCCGACCGTCATCGACGACGATGATGCGGGTGGCGAGATCGAGCAGGCTGTTGCGGTGGGTGACGATAACCACCGTCTTGTGTGCGGCAACCGCCTTCAAGCGCTGCTTCAATTGTTGTTCCGAGGTGTAATCCATCGAACTGGTCGGCTCGTCGAGCAGCAGGATCGGCGGGTCCATCAGAAAGGCGCGGGCGATGGCGACGCTCTGCCGCTGCCCGCCAGAGAGCGACTCGCCGCGTTCGCCAATCAGCATGTCGAAACCGTCCGGGTGCCGGTTAACGAACTCGGTCAGGCCGGCAACCTCGGCCGCTGCGACGATGGCCGCATCGTCGGCGTAGGGAGCGCCGATGGCAATGTTGTCGCGCAGCGTGCCGTAGAACAGCGTCGGTTCCTGCGAAACATAGCCGATGTTGCGCCGCAGATCGGCCGGGTCGAGCTGGCGGGTATCGACACCGTCGATCATCACGGCGCCCTCGGTCGGCTGGTAAAGGCCGAGCAGCAGTTTTTGCAGGGTCGTCTTGCCGGATCCGATGCGGCCGATGATGACCACCTTTTCACCGGCCGCAATCAGGCAGCTAAAGCCCTTGAGCGCCGGCAGCGACGAACCTGGATAGCTGAATTCGACATTGGCAAACTCGATATCGCCGCGCAATTCCGGCCGATGGACGAAACTCGCGTCGGCGGGGCGCTCGACCGGCTTCTTCATAACCTCTTCCAACGAGATCAGCGCCGTCTTCGCGTTGTGGTACTGCATCAGCAGACCGACCATCTGCCCGAGCGGGGCCACCGCCCGCGACGACAGCATGGTGCAGGCGATCAGACCACCCATGGTCAACTGCCCGATGCCGATCAGGTAAACCCCGCCGATGACAACGGCGACATTGACCAGTTGCTGTGCTTGAAGCGCGCCATTGGTCGCTGCCGCCGACAGGAAGCGCATCTGGTTGTTGACGCGGGCGACGAAGGCCACCGACTTTTCCCACTTCGACTGCATGACGCTCTCGGCGCCCTGCGTCTTGATCGTTTCGAGCGACGTCAGGCTTTCGATCAGCGTCGCATTGCGCAGCGCCCCGGCCCGGTAGGTGGTCTCGGACAGTTCGTGCATTTTGTGCTGCAGAATATAAGCGTAGATGACCACGACGACGATTGCCAGGAGCACCGGCAGGACAAGTTGCCAGGCGATCAGCGCAATCACGAAGACGAAGAGCAGCGCAAACGGCAGATCGATGAAGGCTGTCACCGAGGCCGAGGTGATGAAATCGCGCACCGCCTCGAACGAACGCAGGTTCGAGGCAAAGGCGCCGACCGCTGCCGGCCGTGCTTCCATGCGCACGCCGAGGACGCGATCCATGATCTGCGCCGACAACTGCATGTCGATCCGCGCACTGGCGAGATCGATGAAATAGCCGCGCAGCAGGCGCAACATGAAATCGACCACAAACAGCAGAATAACGCCAAGCGAAAGCACCCAGAGGGTTTCCATGGCGCGATTGGGAATCACGCGATCATAGACGTTCATCGTAAACAGCGGCATGGCCAGCCCGATGAAGTTGATCAGTAGCGCCGCACTGAGAACGTCGCGGTAAACCGGCCACTGGTCGGATAATGCGCCCCAGAACCAGTGGCGCAACTTGACATCGCCAACTTCCGGCGTGCGCTTGTCAAAACGAAAATGTGGGCGCGCGAAGATCGCCACCCCGGTATAGCGCCGCACAAGTTCGTCGCGCGAGAGTTGGACCGAGCCTTGACCGGTTTCCGGAAAGAGCAGACGGGCAGTATCGCCGGACTCATTCCAGCCGAGCAACACACAGGCCTCGTCGCCAGCAGTCAGCAGAACAACCGGCAAGAGCGCAGGGTCGATATGGTCAAGCGGGCGCCGGACGACCTTCGCCGAAAGGCCGGCGCGACTGGCTGCGCGGGCGAAAAGCGAGGGCGTCAATGAACCCTTTTCGAGTGGCAAGCCGGCGGTCAGTGCCGAGCGCGTTTGCGGGCGTCCGTGAAAGCGCGACAGTTCGACCAGGCAATCGAGCAGCGGATCGTAGTGAAGAATGTCCTCGCGCACACCCGGATTGCTGCCGGCGAGCGGCGTGGGGACTGCCTGATTCTCGGTTTCGTTCATGCATACTCCATTTGCGCCGCATTTTAGCGCATGCCTCCAGTCACGGCCGTGAATTACTCGATGATCCGCAAGGGATAGAGTCACCGGCATAGCCAGTGACATAAAAAAGGCGGCCGCAGCCGCCTTTTCGGGAGCCTTGCGGGATCAGGCCACCAGCGGCACGATCAGCAGTGCGACAATATTGATGATCTTGATCAGCGGGTTGACCGCCGGGCCGGCCGTATCCTTGTAGGGATCGCCCACGGTATCGCCAGTCACAGCGGCCTTGTGCGCCTCGGAACCCTTGCCGCCGAAGTTGCCCTCCTCGATATACTTCTTGGCGTTATCCCAGGCGCCGCCGCCGGTGGTCATCGAGATCGCGACGAAGAGACCGGTGACGATGGTACCCATCAGCACGCCACCGAGGGCACGGACGCCAGCGCCCGGCCCCATCAGGACGTTCATGCCGACGGCTGTGAGGATCGGCACCAGAACCGGCAACAGCGACGGGATCATCATTTCCTTGATCGCCGCCTTGGTCAGCATGTCGACACAGGTACCGTATTCCGGCTTGGCGGTGCCTTCCATGATGCCGGCGATTTCCCGGAACTGGCGGCGCACTTCGACGACGACCGAACCGGCTGCGCGACCAACCGCTTCCATGCCCATTGCAGCGAACAGATAGGGCACCATGCCGCCGATGAACAGGCCAATGATGACGGCCGGATCGGAGAGGTCGAACATGAAATGGAAGCCCGGCCGTGCTGCCTCGAGGCCGTGCGTGAAGTCGGCAAACAGTACCAGCGCGGCGAGGCCCGCCGAACCGATCGCGTAGCCCTTGGTCACCGCCTTGGTGGTGTTGCCGACAGCATCGAGCGGGTCGGTCACGGCACGGACGGATTCGGGCAGCTCGGCCATTTCGGCAATGCCGCCGGCATTGTCAGTGATCGGGCCGTAGGCGTCGAGTGCGACGATGATGCCGGCCATCGACAGCATCGAGGTTGCGGCAATAGCGATGCCGTAGAGACCTGCAAACATGTAGGACGCCCAGATCGCGGCGCAGACCGAGAGCACCGGCCAGGCCGTGGCGCGCATCGAAACGCCGAGGCCGGCGATGACATTGGTGCCGTGCCCGGTGGTGGACGCTTCGGCGATGTGCCGTACCGGAGAATATTCGGTCGCCGTGTAGTACTCGGTGATGACGACCATCAGGCCGGTGAGCACGAGGCCGATAATGGACGCGGCGTAGAGGCGCATGTGGGCGCCACCGTTGATGCCAAGCACGGCGTCGAGCGCGTGGTCGTCGATGAAATTGGTCGTAATCGGGTAGAAGGCGACCAGGGCCAGCACACCGGCGGCGATCAGGCCCTTGTACAGCGCCGTCATGATCTTCTGGCCATGCGTGTACTTGACGAACATGACGCCGATGATCGAGGCGATGATCGAGAAGCCACCCAGCACCAGCGGATAGGTCACGGCCTGTTCGGCAAAACCCTTGAGCAGCAGCGCGCCCAGCAGCATGGTGGCGATCATCGTCACCGCGTAGGTCTCGAACAGGTCGGCGGCCATGCCGGCGCAGTCGCCAACGTTGTCACCGACGTTGTCGGCGATCACTGCCGGGTTGCGCGGATCGTCTTCCGGGATTCCCGCTTCAACCTTGCCGACCAGGTCGGCGCCGACGTCGGCGCCCTTGGTGAAGATGCCACCGCCAAGACGGGCGAAGATCGAAATCAGCGATGAACCGAAACCGAGACCGACCAGCGGATGCAGGATATGCTCCATGCTGGCGTTACCGCCCATGGCCTGTAGTATCGCAAAATAGCCGGCAACGCCGAGCAGACCGAGGCCGACGACCAGCAAGCCGGTAATCGCGCCCCCCTTGAAGGCGACGTTGAGCGCCGCCTTGATGCCGCGGCTGGCCGCTTCGGCGGTCCGCACATTGGCATTCACCGAAACGTTCATGCCGATGAAACCAGCCGCCCCCGAAAGGACCGCACCAATGATGAAACCAATCGCCGTCGGTGCACCGAGGAATATGCCGATCAGGATTGCCAGGACGACACCAACCCACGCGATGGTGGTGTACTGACGCTTGAGATAAGCCTGCGCGCCTTCCTGCACGGCGGCGGCAATCTGGCGCATCCGGTCGTTGCCGGTCGGCAGCGACATGATCCATTTGCTTGAGTGGATGCCGTAGGCAAGTGCGGCAAGCGCACAGCCAATGGCGAACAACAGACCTGACGACATAAATCCTCCTTTTATGATCACAGCCGGGTTGCCGGCATTTTTTCTCTGTTTCGGGCGTGATGCTGCTTGTTATACATGCCCGGTACCGGTTAGCGACCGGCACCGGGCATGGCTATTGGTCCGGCGATATTACAGTTCGAACTTTTCCAGTTTCTTGGCAACTGCGACATTTTTCAAGGTCACGTACTTGGGCAGTCCGTCAGCACCGTACGGCGGGTAGTCCTCCCCCTTCATCAACGGAGCCAGATACTCGCGACACTTTTCCGTAATGCCGAATCCATCGCGGGTGATGAAGTTCTTCGGCATCATCTTCTCGACGTTCGCCACCTTGGAAAGCGGCGCCATGCCAATCTTCCACTTGTAGGGCTTGTTCGAAGTACGATCGACCGTCGGCATCACCGAATTATGGCCCTGCAGCGCAAACTCGACGGCCGCCTTGCCCATGGCATAGGCTTGATCGACGTCCGACTTGGAAGCGATATGGCGCGCGGCGCGTTGCAGGTAATCGGCGACACCCCAGTGGAATTTGTAACCTAGCGCTTCCTTGATCATGTTGGCGACCACTGGTGCGGCGCCGCCCAGTTGGGCGTGACCGAAAGAGTCGCGGGTACCCTGCTCGGCGAGGAACTTGCCATCGGGATAATGGCAACCTTCGGAGACGACCACGGTACAGTAGCCAAATTTCTTGACCAGAGCGTCGACCTTGGCGATGAATTTCTTCTGATCGAAAACCACTTCCGGGAACAGCACAACAATCGGCAGTTCGGTACCTTCGGTCGATGCCATGGCGCCTGCCGCGGCGATCCAGCCAGCATGGCGGCCCATGACTTCGAGCACGAAGACCTTGGTCGACGTCGCGCACATCGAACGGACGTCGAAGGTCGCTTCGAGCGTCGACACGGCGATGTACTTGGCAACCGAGCCGAAGCCCGGACAGTTGTCGGTGATCGGCAGGTCGTTGTCGACCGTCTTCGGCACGTGGATGGCCTGCAACGGATAACCCATGGCCTTGCCCAGTTGCGACACCTTGAGGCAGGTATCGGCGGAGTCGCCACCGCCGTTGTAGAAGAAGTAACCGATGTTGTGCGCCTTGAACACCTCGATCAGACGGTCATACTCGCGCTTGTTGGCTTCCAGGCTTTTCATCTTGTAACGGCAGGAGCCGAAGGCACCCGACGGCGTGTGACGCAACGCGGCGATGGCGGCGGCGGAATCCTTGCTGGTATCGATCAGGTCCTCGGTCAGTGCGCCGATGATGCCGTTACGTCCGGCATACACCTTGCCGATTTGGTCCTTGTGTTGGCGTGCGGTCTCGATCACACCGCAGGCCGAGGCATTGATGACGGCTGTGACACCACCCGATTGCGCGTAGAACGCGTTCATTTTCTTTGCTGCCATATGAATCTCCCCTTTATTTCAGCGCGGCGAACACGTTGTCGCGAATATCCTCGACCTTGCCCATGCCGCTCACCTTGCGATACTGTGGCGCACCGGCGGCACCGCTGGCGGCCCACTGGCCGTAATAGCCGACCAGTGCCTCGGTCTGCTGGTGATAGACGTCCAGACGCTTGAGTACGGTTTCCTCGCGGTCATCGTCGCGCTGGATCAGCGGCTCGCCGGTCACATCATCCTTACCCTCGACTTTCGGCGGATTGAACTTGATGTGATAAGTGCGACCCGACGGCAGGTGTGCGCGGCGACCACTCATGCGACCGACGATCTCGCTGTCCGGCACATCGATTTCGAGCACGAAGTCGATCGCGACGCCGGCCTCCTTCATGGCATCGGCCTGCGGTATCGTGCGCGGGAAGCCATCGAACATATAACCGTTCTGACAATCGGCATCCTTCAGGCGGTCCTTGACCAGGCCGATGATGATGTCGTCACGGACGAGACCGCCGGCATCCATGATCTTCTTGGCTTCGACGCCAAGCGGTGTGCCGGCCTTGACCGCCGCGCGCAACATGTCGCCGGTGGAAATTTGCGGAATGCCGAATTTCTTGGCGATAAACGTCGCCTGAGTACCTTTGCCCGCACCTGGCGGTCCCAACAGAATCAACTTCATGAAATGTCTCCCTTGTTTGATAAGTAAAAATCCGTGGTCTGTTATTTTTATCGACCTTGACCCAAAAAACATGGGCGGCAACTCTGCAAGGACAAAAAATTACTCGCTATTTGCACCCCGGTCAAACAGTTTGCGCATTCGCTCGGCATCCTCGGGCGTATCGACGCCCGGCGCCGGGGCCGCGGCAATCAGCGCGACGCTGATCCGGTAGCCGTGCCAGAGGGCGCGCAACTGCTCCAGGGCCTCGAATTGCTCGGTGGGCGCTACGGTCAACCCGGAAAAAGCCTTCAAAAAACTCGCCCGGTAGGCATAGAGACCGACATGGCGATAGGCCGGAAAGGCCGCCGGCAAGGTTTCGCCGCCCTGCTCCCGGGCAAAATGGTCACGTGCATAGGGAATCGGTGCCCGCGAAAAGTACGCGGCGTCGCCATCGGCCCGGCACACGACCTTGACCACATTGGGATTGAAGAAATCGGCGGCATCGACGATCGGATGCGCCACCGTGGCGATGTCGGCGCCGCTGGTCGCCAGCTGGCGCGCCGTTTGGATGATGGCATCGGGTTCGATCAGAGGCTCGTCGCCCTGCACATTGACGACGATCGTGTCGCCGTGCCAGCCGCGCTGGTCGACGACTTCGGCGAGGCGGTCGGTACCGGTGGCATGGTCGCTACGCGTCATCAGCGCGGCGACTTCGTGGGCCTCTGCCGCCTTCCACACTTCTGGATGATCGGTCGCCACCCAGATTTCCTCGGCTCCCAAGCACCGCACCCGTTCAGCGACGCGCACAACCATCGGCTTGCCGCCAAGATCGAGCAAGGGCTTGCCCGGCAGGCGCGTCGACGCGTAACGCGCCGGAATGACGACCTTGAACGCCAGCCCGGACATTACTGCTCGTCGGCCGCCAGTTGCCGGGCTTCGTCCTCGAGCATGATGGGAATATCGTCACGAATCGGATAGGCCAGCTTGCAGGGCTTGCAAACCAGTTCCTTTTCTGCCTTGCGGTATTCGAGGTTGCCCTTGCAAATCGGGCAGACGAGGATATCAAGCAGCCTGGCGTCCACGGATTTTCTCCAATATAAGTTCAACAAGTGCCGGCGCAAGCTCGGCATCGACCGGCAAAACCCAGGTTTCGCCAGCCGTCAGTCCGCGGCATTTTACTGCATCCTTCTCGGTCATCAGCAGCACATCCTGTTTGGCGAAGGCCAGATCGTCCCGGCTATAGACATGATGATCGGAAAACGGATGGCGAGTGAATTCGAGCCCCAGCGCTTCCAGCGTCCGGAAGAAACGCCCCGGATCACCGATTCCGGCCAGCGCATGCAGCCGGCGTCCGGCCAGATCGGCGGCAGTGCAGCGCTGCCGCATGTCGTCGAGAGCGTAAAAATCGCCGGCCTGCAGCCGCATATCGAACTTCGGCACCGCACTGGGGACCCGGCAGTCGGGCGGCCCGTTGCAAACGATGGCATCGACCTCGGCAAGCCGGGCCAATGGTTCACGCAGCGGTCCCGCCGGCAGGCGCCAGCCATTGCCCGCACCGCGCCCGTCGAACACGGCTACTTCAAAATCGCGCGCCAGCCGGTAATGCTGCAGGCCGTCGTCGCAGAGAATGACATCGACTTCGGGGTGCGCAGCCAGCAAGGCGCGGCCTGCCGCCACCCGATCGCGCCCGACCCAGACCGGCACGCCGCTGCGCCGAGCGAGCAGCACCGGCTCGTCGCCGACTTCGGCCGGGGACGAATCCGCTGTTACCGGGCGCGGTGCGAAATGGGTACTGCCGTAACCGCGGCTGACGATTCCCGGCCGCCAGCCGCGATCCTGCAATTGCCGGGTCAGCCACAGCGTCAGCGGCGTCTTGCCGGCGCCGCCGACCGTGATGTTGCCGACGACGATGACCGGCACTGGAAGTCTCTCCGCTTTCGCCTTGCCGCGCCGGTAATCTGCGACTGCCGAATAGAGGCCGGACAGCGGCACCAGAAGCCACAACGCCGGCGCAAGCCGGCGTTGTTCGAACCATTGACGCTGCAACCAGCGGGCAACCATCAATGCGGCGCTTGGGTGGCGAACGAGATATGCGGGAAGCCGGCCGCCTGAGCGCCCTGCATCACATCGATAACGCTCTGGTGCGTGGCCTTGGCGTCGGCATTGATGACGATGATCGGATCCTGGCGCCCGCCCGCGGCGCGGCTCAAGGCCTCGGAAATGCTCTTGGCGTCGGTTGCGGTCAACGGCGATTTATTGATCAAAATCTGGCCGGTCGCCGTCACCGCCACGTCGATTTCGTTCGGCTGCTCGGCCTGCTTACTGGCATCGGCCGTCGGCAGATTGATCTCGAGGCCGGAAAACTTCGAATACGTCGTCGTCAGCATCAGGAAGATGATGATGACCAGCAGCACGTCGATCATCGGAATCAGGTTGATTTCCGGCTCTTCCCGGCTGTGCCCGCGCTGAAAGTTCATCGCTTACTTCCGCTCGCCATGCATGTACTCGACGAGGCGAACCGCCTGCTGCTCCATGTCGACGACAAAGCTGTCGACCAGCGCCCGAAAATGCCGCCAGAAGATCAGGCTGGGCACCGCAATGAAGATGCCGAAGCCGGTGTTGTAGAGCGCGACCGAGATGCCGTGCGCCAGCTGCTGGGGATTGGCGCCGGTCGGTGCCTGCGAGCCGAAGATCTCGATCATGCCGATCACCGTGCCGAACAAGCCCATCAGCGGGCTGATCGAGGCAATCGTGCCGAGGGTCGTCAGGTAACGATTGAGTTCATGGGCCACCGCGCTGCCGGCTTCCTGGATCGACTCCTTCATCACCTCGCGCGTCGCCCCGGCATTGCGCAAGCCGGCGGCAAGAACACGGCCGAGCGGCGAATGGCGCTCGAGGTCATCGAGCATGCGATCGTTACTGGCGCCCTGCTTGAACTCCCCGACTGCGCGCTGCAGCAGACCCGACGGGACGACCTTGGCGCGGCGCAACGCAACCAGGCGCTCGATAATCAGCGCGACCGAAATGACGGAAGCCAGCAACAAGGGCCAAATGGGCCAACCGGCCGCCTGAATGATTGCAAACACGGTGCATCCTTCGTTTGTTCAACAGCCTGTCATTCTGCCTCTCACCCGGTTCGCGGGCAAGCCCCACCCGACAAGCCGCATATCGCTTATCCCCAAAAACTGTGGATAAGTCTGTGAATGACCTGTCATCAAATGCCTCCAACCCGCGCCGGCAATGGCCTGCGCCTGCGTTGCCAAAAAACGAGGCATATTGTTTATTTATATAAAAATCAATTACTTAACAATTTAACAAGAATCCATAACCAAGCGACCGACCAGGCTCCGGGTTACAATCCCGGTCATGCTCGATCCCGTTTCGCCCGCCACCGAATATGCCGTCGTCAGTGTCGCCAGTCTGAATCGCCAGGTCCGCGCCTGCCTGGAATCGACTTTTCCACTGACCTGGGTCGGTGGCGAAATCTCGAACCTGACCTATGCC
>Ga0209310_1002028_pt1 | contig 13639 bp, 8 predicted proteins | sample AD_UKC030_MetaG_FD_184415 | JGI IMG/M metagenome (GOLD analysis project Ga0209310, IMG submission 184415) | Active sludge microbial communities of municipal wastewater-treating anaerobic digesters from USA - AD_UKC030_MetaG (SPAdes) (version 2) | ecosystem: Engineered > Bioreactor > Anaerobic >... | reverse complement strand
TTATGTAATCAAAGATATGGGCGGAAACATTGTTGATCAAGGTTTCGGTGGAATTGGCCCAATTTTATTACCAATGGCAATTGCTGGTTTCGGAATCTTATTTTCAATCATCGGAACGATGTTGGTAAAAATCAATAGTAATGATGCCAAAGAAAAACAAGTACAAGGTGCTTTAAACGTAGGAAACTGGGTTTCAATTGTTTTAACTGCTATTTCTTGTTTTTTCTTAGTACAATATATGTTGCCTGAGGTAATGACTATGAAATTCTTCGGAGAAGAAGCTCAAGAAATTTCTTCACTTAGAGTGTTTTATGCTACTTTAATTGGATTAGTTGTGGGTGGAGCTATTTCATCTGTTACGGAATATTATACCGGACTTGGTACAAAACCGGTATTGGCAATTGTTCAAAAATCGTCAACTGGAGCAGGAACTAACGTAATTGCTGGTTTAGCTACGGGGATGATTTCTACTTTCCCAACCGTATTATTATTTGCGGGTGCAATATGGACATCGTATGCTTTAGCTGGGTTTTATGGTGTTGCTTTAGCGGCATCTGCTATGATGGCAACAACAGCTATGCAATTAGCTATCGATGCATTTGGTCCTATTTCTGATAATGCCGGTGGTATTGCTGAGATGAGTGAATTGCCAAAAGAAGTTCGTACGCGTACAGATATTTTAGATTCAGTGGGTAACACAACTGCTGCAACAGGAAAAGGTTTTGCAATTGCTTCTGCTGCGTTAACTTCATTAGCTTTATTTGCTGCTTATGTTACGTTTACAGGAATTGATGGTATTAATATCTTCAAAGCACCGGTATTAGCGATGTTGTTTGTAGGAGGTATGATTCCGGTTGTATTCTCTGCTTTAGCAATGAATTCAGTTGGAAAAGCAGCTATGGATATGGTTTATGAAGTACGTCGTCAATTCAAAGAAATTCCGGGAATCATGGAAGGAACGGGTAAACCGGAATATGGCAAATGTGTTGAGATTTCTACAAAAGCTGCATTGCGTGAAATGATGTTGCCAGGAATTTTAACCATTGGTTTTCCTATCGCAATTGTATTATTAGGGAAGTTAGTTTATGCTGATAATAATCAATTAATTGCTGAAATGTTAGGTGGTTATATGGCTGGGGTAACCGTTTCCGGTGTACTATGGGCTGTTTTCCAAAACAATGCCGGTGGTGCATGGGATAACGCTAAAAAATCTTTTGAAGCGGGTGTTATGATTAATGGTGAAATGACATATAAAGGTTCCGATGCTCACAAAGCAGCTGTAACTGGAGATACTGTTGGTGATCCATTTAAAGATACTTCAGGACCATCTATGAACATTTTGATTAAATTGACTTGTTTAATAGGTTTAGTTATCGCCCCAATTTTAGGTAATGGTCATGCCGATGAAGCAAATATGCCTTGTTGTTCTACTGATGCTAAAACTGAAATGACTTGTGCTCAAGGTAAATGTGATTTGTCTAAATGTGCTACGATGACCAAAGATGAATGTGCAGCGATGTGCGAGAAGAATGGTTGTTCAGAGGAATGTAAAGCAAAATGCTTGTCTCAATATGATGCAGAAGGAAAGTATGTTGGTGGTTCAAATGAAAAAGTTTCAAAAGATGTTAGGGTTGAAATAATCAAAACAGATGAAACAGCAAAAGCGACAGTTACAACAACCGTAAATGGCCAAACTGAAACGCAAACTTTTGAAGGGACAGAAGCAGAAGTGAAAGCAAAGATTGACGCTTTGAAATAATACATAAAGTTCAAGTATAAAAAATGTCTCCTAATTTTAGGAGGCATTTTTTTATTTTATTAAATATCTTGGTCTAAAATAAACCGTTTAGTTCTGCATCAATTCGGTTAAGAATCATTCCTAAATCTTCCGGATTATCCACAAAATTGATATTATCCACATCGATAATTAAAAGTTTTCCTTTGTCATAACTTTGAATCCAAGCTTCATAACGTTCGTTAAGTCTGCTCAAATAATCAATCGAAATGGTGTTTTCATATTCTCGACCTCTTTTGTGAATCTGATTCACTAAATTTGGAATAGAACTTCTTAAATAGATTAACAAATCAGGTGCTTGAACCATGCTTTCCATCAACTCAAACAATGATTTATAGTTGTTAAAATCTCGATTTGTCATTAAACCCATAGCATGTAAGTTGGGAGCAAAAATATGTGAATCCTCATAAATTGTTCTGTCCTGAATAATTTTCTTTCCGCTTTCACGAATTTGTAAAACTTGACGAAAACGACTGTTTAAGAAATAAATCTGTAAGTTAAATGACCAACGTTCCATTTGGTGATAAAAATCGTCCAAATAAGGGTTGTCAACGACATCTTCAAAATGAGGTTCCCATTTAAAATGTTTGGCTAATAATCGTGTTAAGGTGGTTTTTCCGGCTCCAATGTTGCCTGCTACTGCTATGTGCATTATGGTAATCTAATTTGGTAAGTACTAATTTCGTTGTCTGTAAAAATAATCAAAAATTGGTCTTTAAACCGAAAACTTTGAAAGGTTTTTTTATCTAATTCGATTAAAGTACTTTTGTCTTCTTTAAGATTATAATAATATAGTTTGTTTTCCCATTGATAAATTACTTCTTTTTCAGATAAAAATTGAATTGAAGTAAAAGCAGGTACTTTTCCTAAGCTAAAAACTTTTCCATAAACATCACAAGAATATACAAGTTGTGTATCTTCAATCCAATAAAATTGATTGAAATCTGCTTGATAATATTGAATAGTTTTTTGAAAAGGTTGTGCTAAGGATTGATGGGTTAATTTTAACAAATCAAACAAACCCAATTGCATCGTTAACGAATTAAATACCCAAAGTCGATTTTGAGAAGCTAATCCGATGGCTGAAGCAACAATTGTTGTTGAATTTTTTGAAAACGATATAATTTGGGATTCACTTAATTGATTATCTAAGGTAACGACAGTATTAAAACCTTCATAAAATAGGACTATTTTTAATGGATTTTGCGAATCTACTTTACTGATTTTTCCCAAATAAAGATTCTTGTACTGAAATAATTCACCACCTTTTTGTTTGTAGAAAACATTGTTTTTGATGTAGTAATGAAATCCGAAAACATCAGAATCAATATATTCATTTGCCTCAATCGTAGTTGATGAAACAAATTTTGGAATTATTTTTTTTTCCTGTCCAACGACAGAAATAAAAAAAAGCAGAAAAAAGCAGATTCGAAATAACTTCATAATGGCTAAAGTACAATTAAACTTGTGAATAATAAAATGGAAGTTGGAATTCTATTTTAACAAAACATTGGTAACAAAAATCTAATAAACTCGTCATATTTGTTTTGTAAAACTATAAAACGTTTAAAAATGAAAACAATTATTGTCACCTTGCTTACATTGTTCACCGCGGTTATTAGTGCATTTGCTCAGGATTTTCAAGGAATGGCGGTGTATGAATCCAAAACAAGCACAGCTGATTTCAAGTCTAATTTTGCCGGAAATCGTGATATTACACCTGAGATGCAAAAAACGATTGAAGAACGTATGAAACAAATGTTTGAAAAAACATTCATATTAAATTTTGACAAAAATGCATCTATTTATAAGGAAGAAGAAAAGCTAGATGCTCCCGGTCAAGGTGGTGGAATGCGAATGATGTCTAACATGATGGGCGGTGGCGGAACACATTATAAAAACGTAAAAGAAAAAATATTTACTGTTGACAAAGAATTTTTTGGAAAAGAATTTTTGGTGAAAGATACTTTGCCAAAATTAGCATGGAAATTAGAAGGTGAAACAAAACAAATTGGGAACTACACATGTTTTAAAGCCACAGCTGTTCGACCCGTAAGTCAGTCTGATTTTAAAAATTACAGAAGAAAAACAGAGGATAAAAAGGAAAGCGATAAAAAAGAAGAAGTTAAAGTGGAAGGTAAAACAGAAACTACAAAAACCACAAATTTGACTGATGGTTGGGATGTGCCGAAAGAAATTGTTGTTACAGCTTGGTACACTCCGGATATTCCAATTAACCAAGGGCCTGAAAATTATTGGGGCTTACCCGGTTTAATTTTAGAGGTTAATGAAGGGAAAACTATTATTTTATGTTCAAAAATTGTGATGAATACCAAAGAGAAAAAAGAGATAAAAGCTCCCTCAAAGGGGAAAGAAGTAACTCAAGCTGAATATGATAAAATTGTAACCGAGAAAATGGCAGAAATGCGTGAAATGAATCAAGGACAAGGAGGAGGAAGAACTATGCAATATAGAATGGGCGGACAATAATTTAAATCAAATTCAATTTTTTTAGGAATGACTAAAAAACTACTTTTTCTTTTTTTACTTACTTCATTAATAGCTCAAGGTCAATCCATTCGATTAGAAGGTGTTGTTCAGGATACATTGAGAAAACCGCTTGAAATGGCTAATGTAATGGCTATTAATCAAGAAACGAAAGCCATGGATTCGTATGGAATAACCAACGATAAAGGACGATTTCAACTCAATCTAAAGCCGAATTCTAATTATAAAATAAAAATCAGCTACATTGGTTTTCAAACCTTAGATGTTTCAATTGAAACAAAAACCGATAATTTTCAAAAGGCATTTACTTTAAAAGAAGGAGATGTAAATTTAGAAGGTGTTGAAGTGGTTCATGAAATGCCGGTTTCAATCAAAGGAGATACCATTATTTATAATGCTGATTCTTTTAAAACCGGAACTGAAAAAAAATTAGAAGATGTACTGAAAAAACTCCCGGGGGTTGAAGTAAACGCTGACGGTGAAATTGAGGTAGAAGGTAAAAAAGTAACGCAATTACTCGTTGATGGGAAAAAGTTTTTTGAAGGGGACACAAAGTTAGGAGCCAAAAATATTCCGTCTGATGCTGTGGATAAAGTACAGGTTTTACGAAATTATTCTGAAGTTAGCCAGTTGCGTGGATTAGAAAATAACAACGATGACATCGCAATCAATATAAAACTTAAAAAAGGTAAAAATAAATTTTGGTTTGGTGATATTTCTGCTGGGATTGGTCCTGATGAGCGTTATATAATCAATCCAAAATTGTTTTATTACAGTCCGAAAACAAGTATCAATGTGTTGAGTAATTTTAATAATATTGGCGATGTACCTTTTTCATTACGTGATTATTTCCGATTGACAGGTGGTTCTCGTAATACCATTGGTCGAAATGGAACAAATTTTAATGTTTCTTCTAATGATTTAGGTATTTCTACTCAACGAAACGACCGGGCAGAAGAAATTGACACAAAATTTGGAGCTGCAAATGTCACTCAACAAATGTCTAAAACATGGAATTTAAGTGGATTTGCCGTTATTTCATCTGATAAAACAAAGATGAATACACAATCAAGAAATGAGTATTATGAGCCAAATTCTACCGAAGTCGAAACAAAGGAGAACAGAAGTGATATTTCTAATTTGACTAACAATTTGGCTATTTTTAAAATCGGTTCCAAATATAAACCCAGTGCTAGTTTTCAGTTTGATTATGACATATCCTTAAAACGTTCCAATCAAGAAGAAACAAATTTGGTAGAAACAACTTCTATTACAAATAATGTAGAAACGTTTAATTCGATAAATTCATTCAAAAAACAAGATCCTTTGTCGTTAAATCAAAGTTTAAATATATTTTGGACACAAAACGAAAAAAGTACTTGGGCATTTGAAGTGCAGCATTTATATCAGGATGAAGACCCTTTGTACAATCCAAAATTGGTAAATAATCCGTTTCCATTTCTTGTAGGTTTTGATGATAATCAAAGTTTTTATAATATCAATCAAACCCGTTTTGTCAAAACAAATCGAATTGATGCCAAAGCAGATTATTATTATTCCCTTACTACTAAAAGCAACCTAAATATCACTGTTGGAAACACTTATTCTTACCAAAGTTATAATTCATCTATTTTTCAAATATTAGATAATGGATCCTCCTTGACATTGGAAGATGAAGCTTATAAAAATGATGTTCGGTACAGTTTTAATGATGCTTATCTAGGAGCACATTATAAATTTATAACCGGTAAATTTACCTTCAATCCGGGAATAAGTTTTCACCAATATACTACTTTTAATGAGCAATTAGAAACAAAAGTGAAAGATGATTTTTCAAGAGTTTTACCTGATGTTTTTGCTCAATATCAATTAAAAAAATCGGAATCGCTGACCTATACGTATAGAATGAACAATGTTTTTAGCGATATCAATTCATTTGCTCAAGGGTTTACTTTCAGTAATTTTAATTCCATTAACAGAGGAAATCGTATGCTGGAAAATGCATTGCAACAAACTCACTCCTTACGGTATTTTAAATATAATTTGTTCAATTATACGACGATTTTCGGAAATTTAAATTATGTAAAAACTACAGATCCGGTTATCAATAGAGCTTTTTTTAACGGAATTTACCAAACCAGTGAAAAAATGAATGCTGATTTCGAAAATGAAAGCATCAATGGAATGGTAGGTTATCAGCGTTCATTTTTGAAATATTATAAAGGTAATATTGGTTTAAACATGAATTGGTCAAAATTTAATACGCTACGGGTCAATCCATCAAATCCAACTAATCCGGAATTTGATTTTATTCAAACAACAGAATCATTTAGTCAAACTTATCGAGCATCATTAGGGACTCAATTTAAAACTTGGCCTAATCTAGAACTAGGATATACCGTAACGCTTAATGATTACCAGGGAACAACATTTAAAACGCAACAACCTTTTGCAAAGTTAGATTACTTTTTTCTTGATGCTTTTTCTTTTAATGCGGATTATGATTACTATCAGTATACTAATTCCTCAGGAACAGTAAATAACACCTATGATTTTTTAAACACTAGTTTAAGTTACAGAAAAAAAGATGCCAAAATGGAATATAGAGTGGGTATCACGAACTTGTTAAATACAAAATCATTAAACGATGACAGTTTTAATCAAACAAGTTTTAGAACTTCAGAGTATTTAGTCCAACCAAGATATGTTGTGTTTTCTTTAAAATATAATTTATAATAAAAAACCCTGACTATATAAATATTCAGGGTTTTTCTATAAATAATTGGCTTTGAATTATAATCCAAAAGCACTTTTCACTTGATTGACAAAATCTAATTTTTCCCAAGTAAACAATTCAACAGTCATCGTTTTATCTTCTCCATTTGGCAATTTGAATGTTTTGGTAACTGTTTCCGGTGTTCTTCCCATGTGACCGTAAGCAGCGGTTTCACTATAAATGGGATTTCTTAATTTTAATCGTTGTTCAATAAAATAGGGACGCATATCAAAAATTTCTTCAACTATTTTACTGATTTCTCCATCTTTTAAATTTACTTTTGATGTGCCATACGTATTCACATTGATAGAAGTTGGTTTTGCAACGCCAATGGCATACGAAACCTGAACTAAAATCTCGTCACACAATCCTGCAGCAACTAAGTTTTTAGCAATATGACGAGTTGCGTAAGCAGCAGAACGGTCAACTTTTGATGGGTCTTTCCCTGAAAATGCTCCACCACCATGAGCTCCTTTACCGCCATAAGTATCTACGATAATTTTTCTACCGGTTAATCCTGTATCTCCATGTGGCCCACCAATCACAAATTTTCCGGTTGGATTAATGTGATATGTAATGTCATCATTAAAGAAATGAGCATATTGAGGATATTTTGCTTTTATTCTCGGAATCAAAATCGAAATTAAATCATTTTTGATTTTTGCCAACATTTCTGCTTCGGGAGCAAAATCATCATGTTGAGTTGAAATGACAATAGCATCAATTCGTTGAGGTTTGTTATCATCTGAATATTCTAAAGTAACCTGTGATTTTGCATCGGGACGTAAATAAGTAATTTCAGAATTTTCTCTCCTCAAATTTGCCAATTCTATTAATAAGGCATGGGCAATATCTAACGCCAAAGGCATATAATTATCCGTTTCATTCGTTGCATATCCAAACATCATCCCTTGATCACCTGCACCTTGCTCTTCTTTACTTGCTCGGTCAACGCCTTGATTAATATCCGCTGATTGTTCATGTATAGCCGAAAGTACTCCACAAGAATTAGCTTCAAACATGTACTCACTTTTTGTGTAGCCTATTTTTTTGATTACATCTCTGGCAATAGTTTGAACGTCTAAGTAAGTATTTGATTTTACTTCTCCGGCAAGAATTACTTGTCCTGTTGTTACCAAAGTTTCGCAAGCCACTTTTGATTCAGGGTCGAAAGCTAAAAAATTGTCGATTAATGCGTCTGAAATTTGATCAGCAACTTTGTCAGGATGCCCTTCACTCACTGATTCTGACGTAAATAAATAAGCCATAATAAAATTTTTATTAATTAATTAAATTAAAGAAAAAAATGAATTGCAAAGAATAACTAAAGGAGAGTTTCTGCTTTAGCATTTTTTTACGAGGTTGCAATCAGTTCAAATTTTTCCTCTTTATTTCGAGTGCAAATGTATAAAGACTATTTGAATTGAAAAAACAATATTTGATTTTTATGATTTTAATATATGGAGTCATTTAATCTATCAAGTTTAATAAAACAGAAAATAAATTTATTAAAATGCAGTATTGTAGATTTATAAATTATTTTAATCAATAAATTTAATTATTTTAGAAAAAATTTCATAAACTAATTTTTCTTTATACCTTTGCACAGTTCATACACATACTGATTGTTATCACGAAAGCCGGAGGGACTAGACCCTGTGAAAGCTTAGCAACCCTGCAACTTAGTAGAAGGTGCTACATTCTATTCGCTACGGCGAAACAGATAACCACGAGAAATTCTCTCTCAATTTCAGATAACATCTATTTTAATACCAAATCCTTTAATGGGTTAAAAATATTTTATGTTAAAAATTGAAGAAGAATTAAAAAGTAAAATCCTTGTCCTCGATGGAGCCATGGGAACCATGTTACAACGAAACAATTTCTCCGAAGAAGATTTCCGAGGCGAACGTTTCAAAGATTTCCCGCATCCGCTCAAAGGAAACAACGACTTACTATCCATCACCCAACCCGAAGCCGTAAAGGCAGTTCATCGAGCCTATTTTCAAGCGGGAGCTGATATTGTAGAAACCAACACCTTTTCCGGAACAACTATCGGAATGGCGGATTATTACCTAGAAGATTTGGTTTACGAACTTAATTTTCAATCGGCCAAAATTGCCCGAGAAGTTGCCGATGAATTCACCGACAAACCACGTTTTGTTGCCGGTTCCATCGGTCCAACCAATCGCACCGCTTCGATGAGTCCAGATGTGAATGACCCGGGTTATCGTGCCGTAAATTTTGATGATTTACGAATTGCTTATAAACAACAAGTGGAAGCTCTCATCGATGGTGGATGTGATGTATTATTGGTAGAAACTATATTTGATACATTAAATGCCAAAGCAGCTCTTTTTGCTATTGAAGAAGTTAAGGAAGAGCGAAATCTTGAGATACCGGTAATGGTCTCCGGCACAATCACGGATGCTTCAGGACGTACACTTTCCGGTCAAACCGTCGAAGCTTTTTTAATTTCCATTTCACATATTCCATTGCTAAGCATCGGATTTAATTGTGCGTTAGGTGCCGATCAGTTGAAGCCTTATTTAAAACGTTTGGCGATGAATACGCAGTTAAATATTTCAGCTCATCCAAACGCAGGATTACCTAACGCTTTTGGACATTACGACCAAACACCTGAAGAAATGCAAGCATTAATCCGTGAATATTTACAAGATAATTTGGTAAATATTATCGGTGGTTGTTGTGGTACAACTCCCGAACACATCAAATTAATTGCCGAAGTTGCCAATGAATTTAAACCCAGACAAATTTTAGAAAAGATATAATGCCTGAATCAGATTGTAAAAAATATTTAAAACTTTCAGGATTGGAGCCGTTGATTGTATCTCCGGAATCCAATTTTATTAATGTAGGTGAACGAACCAACGTGACGGGCTCTCGAAAATTTCTTCGCTTAATCAAGGAAGAGAAATACGACGAAGCTCTTGACATTGCCCGAGCACAAGTGGAAGGTGGAGCTCAAATTATTGATGTCAATATGGACGAAGGAATGTTGGATGGCGTTTATGCTATGACCAAATTCTTAAATTTGATTGCAGCCGAACCCGATATTGCTAGAGTTCCAGTGATGATTGACAGTTCCAAATGGGAAATCATCGAAGCTGGATTAAAAGTGATTCAAGGAAAAGGCGTCGTAAATTCCATATCGTTAAAAGAAGGCGAAGCAACTTTTATCCATCATGCCAAGTTGGTTAAACGTTACGGAGCCGCTGTAATCGTCATGGCTTTTGACGAAAATGGTCAAGCGGATACGTATGAAAGACGTATCGAAATCTGCAAAAGAAGTTATGATATTTTAGTAGATAAAGTTGGATTTCCGGCTGAAGATATCATTTTTGACCCAAATATTTTCCCGGTTGCAACCGGAATGGAGGAGCATAAACTAAATGCGTTAGATTTTTTCAGAGCCACTAAATGGATTCGGGAAAATCTTTCGTATGCCAATATTTCAGGTGGAGTAAGTAACGTTTCATTCTCCTTTAGAGGTAACGATAAAGTCCGTGAAGCCATGCATTCTACTTTCCTCTATCATGCGATTCAACATGGCATGACTATGGGAATAGTAAATCCGGAAATGCTTGAGATTTATGATGAAATTGATCCTATTTTATTAGAACATGTTGAAGATGTTCTTTTAAATAGACGGGAAGATGCTACTGAACGACTTTTAGAATTAGCCGAAACGTATAAAGGTGATTATAAAATCAATGAAAAATCAATTCAAGAATGGCGAAATGGCTCAGTTCAGGAACGATTAACCCATTCATTAGTAAAAGGAATCGATGAATTCATCGAAATAGATGTCGAGGAAGCAAGAATAAATGCTACAAAAGCGATTGAAGTTATCGAAATCAATTTAATGGCAGGAATGAATGTGGTGGGAGATTTATTCGGGAGTGGAAAAATGTTTTTGCCACAAGTTGTAAAATCTGCTAGAGTGATGAAAAAAGCAGTGGCTTATTTGCTTCCGTATATTGAAGAAGAAAAAGATTCAGCAACTTCATCCTCAGCAGGCAAAGTCTTAATGGCAACGGTAAAAGGTGATGTGCACGACATTGGGAAAAATATTGTAGCAGTCGTTTTAGGATGTAACAATTTTGAAATCATTGATTTAGGGGTTATGGTTCCTCCGGAAAAAATTATTGAAGTCGCCATTCGTGAAAAAGTAGACATTATTGGTTTAAGTGGATTAATTACTCCATCGTTGGATGAAATGGTTTATTTAGCTAAAGAAATGGATAAGTTGAATATTCAAATTCCAATTATGATTGGTGGAGCAACAACTTCTCGTGCTCATACCGCAGTTAAAATTGCACCTGAATATCGAAATACAGTGGTCCATGTGAACGATGCATCAAGAGCCGTAACTGTGGCTACTAATTTATTACAACCGGAAACCAAGAATGTTTATGCTAAAACTGTTCGGGAAGACTATGACCAACTTCGTGAAGGTTATTTAAACAGGAGTAGAGAAAAGAATTTCTTATCCATCTCCGAAGCTAGAAAAAATAAATTGCAACAGGATTGGATAAATTATCATCCAGCGAAACCCAATTTTATTGGAACCAAAGTTGTTGATGTTGAATTATCCGAATTAGTTGATTTTATCGATTGGACGCCATTTTTCCAATCATGGGAATTATTCGGAAAATATCCGGCTATTTTAACCGATGAAGTGGTTGGTGAACAAGCCACTCATTTATTTGCTGATGCACAAAAAATGTTACAAAAAATCGTTTCAGAAAAATGGCTAACTGCCAAAGGAATTATCGGAATTTTTCCGGCAAATTCAATTAATGATGATGACATAGAAGTAACCATCTCCCGAAGCTTCGGGACGCAACCCGCAACCTTTTTAACTCTTCGTCAACAAAGTCAAAAAACAGCCGGTGCACCAAACATCGCATTAGCCGATTTTATTGCTCCGAAGGAAAGCGGAATTCAAGATTACTTCGGTTGTTTTTGTGTCACCACCGGTTTTGGTGTGGATGAAAAAGCATCAGAATTTGAAAACCAATTAGATGACTATAATTCTATTTTAGTAAAAGCCTTGGGCGACCGACTGGCAGAAGCTTTTGCCGAATATTTACATCTAAAAGTGCGAAAAGAAATTTGGGGTTATGCCTCTAATGAAAAATTATCCAATGAGGATTTAATTAAAGAAAACTACACAGGAATCCGTCCTGCTCCGGGTTATCCCGCTTGTCCGGATCATTTGGAAAAACCTACGATTTGGAAATTATTAAATGTAGAGGAAAAAATTGGCGTAAAACTGACCGAAAGTATGGCAATGTGGCCGGCATCTTCCGTTTCCGGTTATTATTTTGCTCATCCGGAAAGTAAGTATTTCGGTTTAGGAAAAATTAAAAAAGACCAAGTAGAAGATTACGCCAAACGAAGAAATATAAGTACAGAAATGGCGATGAAATGGCTTTCGCCGAATATAGCAGATTAATTTGGTTGCGGGTTACGAGTTACGGGTTCATATTCAACCTGCAACTCGCAACTCGCAACTCGCAAATTTAAAATTATGAAAGTAACCCAACATATCGAAAATGCCAACGGAAAACCTTTGTTTTCTTTCGAGATTTTACCGCCATTGAAAGGTCAAAATATTCAATCTATTTTTGATTCCATTGACCCGTTAATGGAATTTAATCCACCTTTTATTGATGTAACCTATCATCGGGAGGAATATGAATTCAAGGAATTACCAAGCGGATTATTACAAAAGAAAATTGTAAAAAAACGCCCCGGAACGGTTGGAATTTGTGCCGGAATTCAAAATAAATATGATGTAGATGCCATTCCGCATATTTTGTGTGGTGGTTTTACCAAAGAAGACACGGAAAATTTATTAATCGATTTAGATTTTCTGGGAATCGATAATGTAGTAGCCCTTCGTGGTGATGCGTTGAAAAATGAAACTTACTTTAGACCTGAAAAAGAAGGGAATGAATATGCAACAGAATTGGTGTCACAAATCAGTAATTTGAATAATGGGATTTACTTAGATGAAGATTTAAAAAATTCAGCTAAAACTAATTTTTGTATTGGAGTGGCAGGTTATCCTGAAAAACATATGGAGGCACCAAGTTTAGACAGTGATATTCACTTTTTGAAACAAAAAATCAAAAATGGAGCAGATTATATCATTACACAGATGTTTTTTGACAACAACAAATTCTTCGATTTTGTTAAAAAATGCAGAGCAGCCGGTATTACGGTGCCTATTATTCCGGGTTTAAAACCGATTGCTACCAAAAAACAATTGAATTTAATTCCGCATCGATTTAGTATTGAATTGCCGGACGATTTAATAATGGCTATTGTAAAAGCCAAAGATAATGAGGATGTTAAACAAATTGGTATTGAATGGTGTTTGCAACAGAGTAAAGAGTTAGTGGCGGCAGGAATTCCGGTATTGCATTATTATTCGATGGGGAAAGCAGAAAATATCAAATCCATCGCAAAAGAAATTTTTTAATTCATAACTCAGCATTAGAACGTTTTTAAATTTCCGAACCAAATAT
>Ga0209310_1002024_pt1 | contig 13662 bp, 13 predicted proteins | sample AD_UKC030_MetaG_FD_184415 | JGI IMG/M metagenome (GOLD analysis project Ga0209310, IMG submission 184415) | Active sludge microbial communities of municipal wastewater-treating anaerobic digesters from USA - AD_UKC030_MetaG (SPAdes) (version 2) | ecosystem: Engineered > Bioreactor > Anaerobic >... | reverse complement strand
CAGGGGCTCGAGGCCCCGCTCCTGGGCGAGCATGCCGCGGGTCTTCTTCTTCTTCTTGAAGGGCAGCCAGATGTCCTCGATCTCGGTGAGGGTCTGGGCCTTGCGGAGGTTGCCGTAGAGCTCCTCCGTGAGCTTGCCCAGGGCGAAGATGCCCCGGACGACCTCGAGCCTGCGCTCCTCGAGGCCCTTGTAGGACTCGTATTTATGCGCCGAGTCGCGCACCTGCACCTCGTCGAGGCTGCCGGTGCGTTCCTTGCGGTAGCGGCTGATGAATGGTACGGTGCAGCCCTCGGCCACGAGGGAGACGACGGCGGACACCTGGGCGGTCTTGATGCCGAGCTCGGCGGCGACGCGGCCCATCACGGCCACCTCGTCCACCTTGAGCTCGTTCACGAAGGTCTCGGTCAATTCCATGGCGGCTACGGTACGGATTCCGCGGCGAAAAATCAATAGACCGCGGGAGAGCCCGGGCCGAAGGGGAAAGCCGAAAACTGTGCTTTGACATTATGGATATAATTGCTATAATTAGCCCAGCATAGCCAGGAAGGATAATGTCCAAGAACACGAAGAAAGTCCGGATCTTCTCGGCCCTCGAGGTGGCGAACCTCTGCGGCGTCGTCAACCAGACGGCCATCAACTGGATCCGCAACGGCTACCTCAAGGCCTTCACCACGCCGGGCGGCCAGTACCGCATCTACGCCGAGGACCTCACGCGCTTCCTCGACTCCCGGGGCATGCGCGTCCCCGCCGAGCTCGAGGAGCGCTTCCGCGAGGACGTGGACTGGAGCTCGGTCCTCGTCGTGGACGACGACGCCGAGCTCAACGACCTGCTCAAGCGCTGGTTCGAGCGCAAGCTGGCCTCCTTCACGATCCACCAGGCCTACGACGGCTTCGAGGCGGGCCGGCTCATAGCCGAGAAGCGCCCCGGCTTCGTCGTCCTCGACATAGACCTCCCGGGCCTCGACGGCCACGCGATCTGCCGCAAGATCAAGGAGGATCCCGGCTTCGGCAAGCCCTTCATCATCGCGATGACGGGCCTCGACCGCCCCGAGGAGGCCCAGGCCATGATCTCCGAGGGAGCCGACGCCTTCTTCGCCAAGCCCCTCGACTTCGACGCGGTCACGGGCGCCGTCTCCGAGCTCGCCTCCAAGGCGCGGGCCCGCGACGGCGTGGCCGATGCCTGAACGCCCCCTCGTCCTCCTGGTCGAGGACGAGGACTCCATACGGCTCAGCCTCAGGGACTATCTCCGCAAAAAAGGCTTCGAGGTCCTCGTCGCCTCGGACGGGGTGGGGGCTATAAAGCTCCTCCTCGACCACGAGGTCGGCTTCATCGTCTCCGACTACCGGATGGAGGTCTTCGGCGGCGACTACTGGGTGAAATTCCTCCGCAAATACTGCGCGGACAAGCGGATCCTCATCACCTCGGGCTTCCTCCACCCCGACTTCGAGGTGCCCTTCGAGGTCCTCTACAAGCCCTTCGACTACGGCGAGATAGCCGCCCGCATCCTCCCCGCCGAGGGGGGCTCCCCTGCCCCGGGTCCCCGCTAGGGAGGCCGAGGCGGCCTTCGGCGCCATCGTCGAGGGGATAGTGCAGGGCGTGGGCTTCCGCTACGCCGCGCTCCGCGAGGCGCGTCGCCTGGGCCTGCGGGGCTGGGTCCGCAACCTCGAGGACGGGAGCGTCGAGCTCCGCGCCGAGGGAGAGCGCGGGGCCTTGGCCGAATTCCGGGCCTGGCTCGACGAGGGGCCGGCGGGAGCCCGGGTCGACGCGGTGCGGGCGAGCCCCCGCCCGGTAGCCGGATTCGGGGATTTCGAGATCGAAACCTAGCCCCGCCGAACCCGGGCGGAAGCTCCGTTTGCGTTTTCGCCGACCCTGGGGTATTATTTGTGCCGATAATGAAAAGGGAAGAGTACAAACATCCGGGGGCAGCACATATGGCACCGCGCACTATCTCGGACTTCATCCATTCGCTCCCGAAGACCGAGATACACATACACGCCGAGGCGACGGTCAGCTTCGACAGCTACTTCGCCCTGAACCGCAAATACGGCATGGACCCCTCGCTCAAAGGCCCGGCCGACTTCCGCAAGCTCCTGGCCATGGACTCCCTCGGGGCCATGATCAAGAATTTCCTCTACCTCCAGACCCTCTTCCGCGCCCCGGAGGACTTCGCCCTCGTCGTGCCCGACGTCGAAGCCTACGCCCGCCGCAACAACGTCCGCTACATGGAGACCTTCGTCGCCCCCTCGATGGTCCTCAAGCAGGGCGGCATCGATTTCAAGGGCATACTCGATCCCCTCGTCGAGGGCTTCGACCGGCTCGCCTCCTCGGGGGGGCCCGACGTCCGCCTCATCGTCGACGTCTCCCGGACCTTCGGCCCCGAGAACGCCAAGCGCAACGTCGACCACGTCCTGCGCTACCTGGGCAACCGCAGCACCGACCGGGTCATCGGCATCGGCCTCGGCGGCTCCGAGGCGGGCAATCCCTGCGCCCCCTACAAGGCCGTCTTCGCGGCCGCCCGCGAGGCGGGCCTCCGCGTCGTGGCCCACGCGGGCGAGGAGGTCGGCCCCGAGTCCATCCGCGACGCGGTGGCCGAGCTCGGCGCCGAGCGCATCGGCCACGGCACCTCGGCCGTCCAGGACCCGGCCCTCATGGACCTGCTCGCCGAGCGGGCCATCCCCCTCGAGGTCTGCCCGGCCAGCAACGTGATCACCGGCAAGTACGTCCGCCGCTACGAGGAGCACCCCCTGCGGGCCTTCTTCGACCGCGGCATGCTCGTCACCCTCAACACCGACGACCCCGTCCTCTTCGAGGTCGAGCTCGACGAGGAGTTCCGCCGCGTCGCGGAGAAGCTGGCCTTCGACCGCGCCGGCATCGTCAAGCTCCTCGAGAACGGGATCCGCGCCACCTTCATGGACGAGGCGGGCAAGAAGGCCGCGCGCGAGCGCCTCGCCGCCGCCGCCAAGGCCCTCGCCTAGACCCGCCTTCCCCTTCGGCGCTACTGTTCCCTCCTCATGAAGACCGCGAAGCGCCCGGGGGGCCCGGCCCTCGGCTACCTCTGCATCGCCCTGGCGACCGTCCTCTTCAGCACCATGGAGATAGCCCTCAAGTCGGTGGCGGGGCGCTGGAGGCCCCTCCAGCTCAACTTCCTCCGCTTCCTCGTCGGCGGGATCTTCCTCCTCCCCTTCGCACTCCGCGCCCTGCGCAGGCGGGGCGCCCGGATCGAGGGCCGCGACCTGGGCTTCTTCGCTTTATCGGGCTTCGCCTGCGTCGTGGCGAGCATGACCCTCTACCAGCTCTCCATCCAATACTGCGCGGCCTCGATCGTGGCGGTCCTGTTCAGCTGCAACCCGGTCTTCACGATCCCCCTGGCCGCCGCATTCCTGAAGGAGCGCGTCAGGCCCTCCACCGCCGCCTCGATGGCCCTGAGCCTCGCGGGCATGGCCTCCATCCTGAATCCCCTCGGCTGGGGCGGGCCGGGGCCGGCCTCCGGCGGGGCCGGTGCGAGCGCGGCGGGCATAGCCCTCGTCCTCGGGGCCGCGGCCGCCTTCGCGGCCTACAGCGTCATGGGCAAGGCGCGGGGGCCGAGGCTCGGGGGCCTCGCCGTCACAGCCGGGAGCTTCCTCGCGGGCGGCGCCGAGCTCCTCGTCCTCATCCTCGCGAGCAGGCTTCCCCCGGTCGCGGCGGCCCTGCGGGCCGCCGGCCTCGCCTCCTTCGCCGCCATCCCCATCCTGGCCGGCCTCGACGCCGCCTCGGCCCCGATCTTCGCCTACATCGCCCTCGGGGTGACGGGGATCGGCTTCGCCTCCCACCTCACGGCGGTCGAGCTCAGCAGCGCGGCGACCGCCTCCCTCGTCTTCTACATAAAGCCCGCGCTGGCCTCGATCCTCGCCTACCTCATCCTGGGCGAGGCGATTGCCCCGGCCACGATCGCCGGAATCGGCCTCGTCGCCGCCGGCTCGGCCATCGCCTTCATCGGCGCGCGGCGCGCGGCCCGGCCTGCCTAGGCGAGCCGCCCGAAGCCCTCGCCTCCCGTCCCGCGACATTCGCCGGTGCGCGTACGAGCGCCCCGCGCGATTCGGCGCCGACAAAGGAAAAGCCCGGCTTAAGGCCGGGCTTTTCCTTTGTCGAGCGACCGACGGGAGTCGAACCCGCTTCACGAGCTTGGGAAGCTCGGGTAATACCGGTATACGACGGTCGCACTAGCATGTCCGCGAGCATCGCCGTACGATGCTCGCGCAGGCAGAACTATACCCGGCGGGGCTCGGGGGCGTCAAGATCGAGCCTGCCCGCCGCCATGGGGCGATTCACCCATTCTGAGGATGGGCTTCAGCCTTGCCAGCTCCGGGGAGGGGCCCTACACTGGAGCCCGTATTCCGAATGAAGAGAGGCAGCCATGCCCGATTGTCCGCACAGCGCCTTCCTCGCGGAGAGGAAGGCCCTCTTCGCCCAGGCGATCCGAATCCTCGCGCGGCGCTTCGACTACGTGTCGGTCCTCGGGACCGACGACGCCGGGGTCTCGTACCGGGCCCTCCGCGGCGAGACGAGCGCCGGCGAGCCCGCGTGGGTCCAGCGGGGCTTCGTCCTCCGCGCCCAGGCGGGCGGCCGCGTCGTCGAGACGGCCTTCAACGAGGGGCTCGAGAGGGGACCCGAGCGCCTCGCCGCCGAGGCCGGGGACCGGCTTGCCGCCCTCCTCGCCGCCAGCCCGGGCCAGAAGGAGTACCCGCCCCTCCCCGACGAACCGGCCTCCGCCGAGTTCCGCGGCGTCGTCGAGCGCCCCGGCCTCGAGGCCGATCCCGAGGAGGTCCTCCGGCGGCTCGCGGCCTTCCGCGACGCCCTCCTCGAGCGCCCCGACATCGTCGCGGCCTCGGCCTCGGCCGAGTTCGTCCGCGTGTCCCGCTTCTTCCTCTCGCCCCGCCGCGACCTCTTCCAGAGCTTCGAGTGGGGCCAGGCCTACTGCTTCGGGGTCGCGCGCCGGGGCGAGGCCGCCAAGACGAGCTACCGCGCCGCCTCCGGCCTGGCCGGCGCCGAGCTCCTCGACCGCATCGAGGCCGATATCCCCGGCCTGGCCGAGGAGCTCGCGGAGCTCCTCGGGGCGGGCAAGGTCGAGCCGGGCGAGTACGAGGTCGTCATGAGCCCCGACGTGGCGGGGGTCCTCGCCCACGAAGCCTTCGGCCACGGGGTCGAGGCCGACATGTTCGTAAAAAGGCGGGCCAAGGCCGCCGAGTATCTCGGCAAGCGGGTGGCGAGCGGGATCGTCGACATGTACGATGGGGCGGCCGGGGTCGCGCAGACCGGCTCCTTCCTCTTCGACGACGAGGGCAACCTCGGCACCAAGACCCTGGTCATCTCCAAGGGCATCCTCCAAGGCGGCTTCTCCGACGCCCTCTCCGCCCTCGAGCTCGGCGCCGCCCCGACGGGGAACGGCCGCCGCCAGGCCTACGACCACAAGGCCTACGCTCGCATGACGAACACCTACTTCGCGCCGGGCTCCGCGACCAAGGAGGAGATGCTGGCCTCGGTGAAGCGCGGCTGGCTCCTCGACCGCCTCAACTCGGGCATGGAGGACCCCAAGAACTGGGGCATCCAGCTCATCGTCCTCGTCGGCCGGGAGATCGTCGAGGGCAAGCTCACGGGCAGGATCGCCTCCCCGGTCTTCTGCTCGGGCTACGTGCCCGAGGTCCTGGGAGCCATCGACATGGTATCGGGGGACTTCGAGCTCACGGGCTCGGGGGCCTGCGGCAAGGGCCACAAGGAGTACGTGAAGGTCTCCTCGGGCGGTCCCTACGTCAAGACGAGGATGAGGCTCGGATGAAGCTAGCAGAGTTGAAGGAGGCCCTCGCCTCCCGCGCCGACCTGGCCGATTGGAGGATCTCGGAGACCCGAAGGAAGGGGGCCGAGTGCTACCTCATCGGGGATAGGCCCGACCTCGGCCGCTCGATCGAGGCGCGGGACTGCCAGGTCACCGTCTACGTCGACCAAGGCGGAGGCGAGACGAGGAGCCGCGGCAGCGCCTCGGCCGCGGTCCATCCCACGATGGGCGGCCGCGAGCTCGCCGCCCTCCTCGATCGCGCGGCCTTCGCCGCCTCGAAGTCGCGCAACCCCTGGTACCCGATCCCGGGGCCCGCGCCGGCCTCCTTCGCGCCGCCCGCCTCCGGCTTCGAGGGCCGGGCCCCGGAAGCCTGGTCGGCCGAGCTCCTCGCCGCCCTCTACCGCGCCGAGGGGCGCGCCGGCGCGGCCCGCGTCAATTCCCTCGAGCTCTTCCTCACTAGGTCCGAGCGGCGGGTGCTCAACTCCCGCGGCGTCGACGCGGCCTGGACCTCCTGGTCCGGCACGGTCGAGCTGACCGTCGAGGCCGAGGGGAGCGCCGGGGAAGTCGAGCTGACCGACTGGCTCCGCTTCTCCGAGCCCGACCTGGCCCGGCTCGAGGCCGAGATGGCAGGCCGCCTCGAAGCGGTCCGGGACCGGGCCGCCGCCGCCCCCCTGCCCGCCCTCGCCGGCCTGCCCCTGGTCCTCGCCAAGTCCGAGGCCGAGGCCATCCTGCGCTGGTTCTTCGGCAACCTCGACGCGGCCCGAGCCTACTCCAAGGCCTCGCCCCTCGTCCTCGGCCAGTCGCTCCACGGCGCCGAGGCGCGGGAGGGCGAGTACGACCGGCTCGACATCCGGGCCGAGCCCGGCCTGCCCGGCGCCCCGGCCTCCGCGCCCTACGACGCCGAGGGCTTTCCCCTCGCGAGCCTGGGCTGCGCCGAGGGCGGGGTGGCGCGGGCCTTCCACGGGGCGCCGCGCTACGCCCACTACCTCGGCCTCCCGCCAGCCGGGGCGCACGCCCTCTTCTCGGTCGGCCCCGGCTCGATCCCGGCGGCCGAGCTCCGCTCCGCGCCGGGCCTCGAGGTGGCCTACTTCTCCGACTTCGACGTGGACCTCGACTCCGGGGACTTCGGCGGCGAGATCAGGCTGGCCTACTGGAACGACGGCTCGAGGCGGATCCCCGTCACGGGCGGCTCGGTCACGGGGAGCCTCTTCGAGAACCGGGGCCTCCTCCGCCTCTCGCGCGAGACCGCCCTGGCCGAGACGATGCGCGGCCCCGAGGCGATACTCCTGCCCCGGGTCTCGGTCACCGCCGCGAAGTGACCGGACGCGCGCCATCATGAAAAAGGGCCGCCCAGCTGGGCGGCCCTTCGTATATGTTACGCCGACCTAGGAGGCCGGTGCGTCGCGACTTTAGGCCACGTAGCTTTCCAGGAGCTCGGCGCGGTTGGGCTGCTGGAGCCGGCGCAGGGCGTTCTTCTCGATCTGGCGGATCCGCTCCTTGGTCAGGTGGAAGCGGTCCCCGATCTCCTTGAGGCTCATCGCTCGGCGCCCGTTCAGCCCGAAGCGGAACTCGACCACCTCGCGCTCCTTGTCGGAGAGGGTGCGGAGGACCGCGTTTATGTCCTCCTTGAGGTTCTGGTCGACGACGTAGTCCTCGGGGGCCACGTAGGTGCTGTTCTCGACGAAATCGCCCACGACGGAGGAGTCGCGCTCGTCGAAGACGGGGGTCTCGAGGCTGACGAGCTCCCGGCTCACGGCCACGATGTCGGCCACGTGCTCGGGCGCCATCTCGAGCAGGCGCGCGATCTCCCGGATCTCCTCGTCCTCGGTCATGACTCCCTCGATCATCTTGCGGGCCTTCTCGATCTGCACGAGCTCGTTGGCCCGGTTCAGGGGGAGGCGGATCATGCGGGACTTCTCGCAGATCGCCTTGAGGATGGCCTGGCGGATCCACCAGACGGCGTAGGAGATGAAGTGGTAGCCCTTGTCGACGTCGTAGCGCTCGATGGCGTTGATCAGGCCGATGTTGCCCTCGGAGATGAGGTCGGCGAGGGGCAGGCCCTGGTTCTGGTACTTCTTGGCCACGTTGACGACGAAGCGGAGGTTGCCCTTCACGAGCATGTCGCGGGCATGGCCGTCTCCGGCAGCGGCGGCGCGGGCGTATCGGTCTTCTTCCTCGCGGCTGAGGAGGGGGATGCGGTTGATCTCCTTGAGGTACATCGAGAGGACGTTCTCGTCGCAGGAGCTGGTCTCGTTAAGGCAACTGCTGTTCTTGGCCATGTGAGCCTCCGTAACGCCAATACTTAAGCAATCGCCGTGCCAAGGATGTCTATTTACATCGCTAATAATTAAACAATCGCGTATGTCCTTATAAAGAAAGGCTCAAAATCTATAGGTCAGAGCAAGGTAGCTTCCTGTTGTCTCGTAGCAAAACGCCGCAGATGGATAAAAAGACTTGCAAAATGACAAAAATATCCAATGAAGTGGCAGAAAGCCGGATCAGGGCCCTGCCCCGCGTGTCATTTCGAAACAGTACGGCCCCAGGGCCTGGTTTCTGTATCGAATCTACTCACAAGCAAGCTCGCCCAGGCCCGCCGTGCGCCCGCAGCACTGCCGGAAGGGCAGGCCCGAGCCGCAGGGGCAGCGCTCCTCGCCGCAGAGGGCCGCTTTTCGCCGGAAATCGACGCGGAGGAGCTGCCGAGCCGACTCGCCGCCCAAGCCGAAGGAGGGGAAGTCGATCCGCGCGCCGCGGAAGCGGGAGAGCTTGGCCGAGGCGTCGAGGCCGCGGAGCCGGCCCGCGGCGGCCAGGGCTCGCCAGGCGTCGGCCACGAGGCGGACTACCGCGTCCTTCTCGCCGCAGTCGGCGAAGCAGGAGCTGCCCTTCCGGGCGAAGTACTGGCCGATCTTGATGGAATAGAACGCGTAGAAGTCGTCGAGCTCGCGGGAGGCCCGGCGCGGCATGCCGTACTCGTTGGCTCGGCTCTCGTAGGCCGAACGGGCTAGCCCCCGGGGCCTGAGCTTCTGGGCCGAGGCCAGGCTCTTGAGGGCGAGCTCGGGGCGGTCGAGGCGGAGCAGGGCCATGGCGAGCCAGTAGAGGCGCCGTTCGAGCTCGCCTGAGCGGCTCGCGGGGCAGGCCTCGGCGGCGGCCCGCAGGCTCGGCAGGGCCCGGTCCGGGCGGTGCTCCCCGAGGAGCCGTATTCCCAGGCGGAATTCACGCTCGCCGCTCGCGTCTGGCTCTCGCCTCATCTGGGGAAAATACCGCCGGAAGCCCGGCGGAGGCAAGCTCGGGCGGCTCGGGGCTCCTCACTCCGGCTTGGAGAGGAGGAGGACCAGGGAACGGGGCGCCACCGCGTACTCGTCCTGGGGCAGGAGGGGGAGCTCCTCGCCGGGCTCGAGGAGGTCCTCGGGCGAGGGCAGGGAGGTGTCGACGACCCGGTACCAGCGCCTGGCCAGGGGGGCGGGGCCGATCGAGAAGAGGGCCGACTCGGCCGCGGCGTTGAAGATGAGGTAGAAGTCGTTGTCGTCGCGGTCCGCGAGGATGTCGGCCTTGGAGCCGTCGATCCGCGCCGCCAGGCGATGCTCGGCCCGGGCCCAGTCGGGATTGGCCCCGGTCTCGTCGAACCAGGTGATGTCGGGGCAGGCGTTGTAGTCCGCGTCCTGGCCGGTGAAGAACTCGGGGCGGCGGAAGGAGGGATGGCGCAGGCGCAGCTCGACGAGCTTGGCGGCGAAGCGGTAGAGGCCGGGGTGGGCGGCGGCCAGGGCCCAGTCGATCCAGCTCGTGGGGTTGTCCTGGCAGTAGGCGTTGTTGTTCCCCCCCTGCGTGCGCCGCAGCTCGTCGCCGGCGAGGATCATCGGCGTGCCGATCGACAGCAGGAGGGTGGCGAGGAAGTTCTTGGCCTGCTTCTCCCGCGTCGCCTCGATAGCGGCGTTGCGGGTGGGCCCCTCCTCGCCGTAGTTCGCGGAGAGGTTCGCGTCCGAGCCGTCGCGGCCCGCCTCGCCGTTGGCCTCGTTGCGCTTGCGCTCGTAGGAGACCAGGTCGTTCAGGGTGAAGCCGTCGTGGGCGGTGACGAAGTTGATCGAGTGGAATGGCTTGCGGCCGTCGCGGAGGTAGAGGTCGCTCGAGCCGGTGATGCGCGTCGCCAGGTTGCGGACCGCCCCCGGGTCCCCGCGCCAGAAGCGCCGGACGTCGTCGCGGTAGCGGTCGTTCCACTCGGCCCACCTCCCGCCGGGGAACCAGCCGACCTGGTAGGCCCCGCCCGCGTCCCAGGCCTCGGCGATGATCTTCGTGTGCCGGAGGATGGGGTCCTCGGCGATGCCCTCGATGATGGGCGGGTTCTCGAGGAGCTTGCCCGTCTGGTCCCGCCCCAGGATGGAGCCCAGGTCGAAGCGGAAGCCGTCGACGTGCATATCCACGACCCAGTAATGGAGGCAGTCGCGGATGAGGGTGCGCACCACGGGGTGGTTGCAGTTGAGGGTGTTCCCGCAGCCGGAGTAGTTCTTGTAGTAGCGCCTGTCCTCGTCGAGGATGTAGTAGATCGGGTTGTCCAGGCCCCGGAAGCTCAGGGTGGGCCCGAGCTCCGAGCCCTCGGCCGAGTGGTTGAAGACGATGTCGAGGATGAGCTCGATCCCCGCCGCGTGGAGCTCGCGGACCATGGCCTTGAACTCGGCGACCTGCTCGCCGCGCGAGCCCGCGGAGGAGTAGCTCCCCTTGGGCGCGAAGAAGGCCATGGTCGAGTAGCCCCAGTAGTTGCGCAGCCGCTCCCCGGTCCTCGGGTCGCTGCGCGGGTTCTCGAGCTCGTCGAACTCCTGGACGGGCAGGAGCTCGAGGCTCGTCACGCCCAGGGCCTTGAGGCGGGGAATGGACTCGACGACCCCGCGGTAGCTGCCCGGATGCGCGACGCCGGAGCTCGGGTGCCGGGACAGGCCCTTCACGTGGGCCTCGTAGATGACGCAGTGCCGCAGGGGGTAGTTCAGGGGCCGGTCGCCCCCCCAGTCGAACTCGTCCGAGACCACGACGCACTTGGGCAGGGAGCCCGCGTCGTCCTGGGCGGAGTAGGAGAGGTCGGCCTCGGGGGAAGCCGGGTCGTAGGCCCGGGCCGCCGAGAGCTCCCAGGCGAAGTCCCCCGTCAGGGCCTTGGCGTAGGGATCGAGGAGGGCCTTGTGCGGGTTGAAGCGGTGCCCCTTGCGCGGGAGGAAGGGCCCCTCGGCCCGCCAGAGGTAGAGCGCGCCGGGCCGGAGCTCGGGGACGAGGACGTGCCAGATGTCGCCCGTACGGTTCAGGCGGGGGTCGAGGCGGTACTCGAAGCTGGGAAGCTCGTCGCGGGAGGACTCGTAGAGGCAGAGCCGCATCGCCTCGGCGTGGCGCGAGAAGATGGCGAAGTTGACGCCCTCGGCCAGGCTCGTCGCCCCGAGGGGCAGGGGGCTTCCGGGCTCGACCGCGTACAAGGAGTGCCGCACTTCAGGAAGTATAGCGGAGGCGGGCCGGCCGCGCGAGGGCGCCCCGGCGGCGGCCGTCCTCCGCGTTCGCCTACATGCCCATCCCGCCGTCGACCCGGAGGACCTCGCCGGTCACGTAGGAGGAGAGCTCGGAGCAGAGGTAGAGGGCGGCGGCCGCGACCTCCTCGGGCTGGCCGACCCGGCCCAGGGGGATCGAGGCCTTGAGCCGCTCCTTCGCCTCCTCGCCGATCCTCTCGGTCATCGAGGTCTCGATGAAGCCCGGGGCTATGGCGTTGACCCGGACGCTCCGGGAGGAGAGCTCCCGGGCGAGGCTCTTGGTGAAGCCGACGAGGCCGGCCTTCGAGGCCGCGTAGTTCGCCTGGCCCCCGTTGCCCATGAGGCCGACCACGCTCGACATGTTGACGATGCTGCCCGAGCGCCGCTTGATCATGTGCCGCGCGGCCTCCCGGGAGACGAGGAAGGCGCTGGTCAGGTTCGCCCGCAGGACGGCCTCCCAGTCCTCGAGGCTCATCCGCAGGGCGAGCTTGTCCCGGGTCACGCCCGCGTTGTTGACCAGGGCGTCGATCGAGCCGGCCTCGGCGACGATCGCGTCGACGGCCTTCTGGACCTGGGCCTCCTCGGCCACGTCGCAGGCGACCCAGGCCACCGAGCCCCCGCCCGCCGCGGCCGCGGCGCCGAGGGCGGACGGATCGGCGGCCTCGCTCCGCGAGAGGTAGTAGACGCGGCCACCCTGCCGCGCGAAGAGCTCCACGACGGCCAGGCCGATGCCCTTCGAGCCGCCGGTCACCACGCAGGTCTTGTCCTTCAGCAGGCCTTCCATATCCGCCGCCTTCACAGTGAGATCGAGGCGATCGCGTCGAGGGTGCCGCAGGGCAGGCAGGGGATCTCCCCGCCCAAGGCCTTCCAGAGCCCCGCGAGGACCGTGCCCGGGCCCGTCTCGACGCAGCGGCCGAAGCCGGCCGCTGCGATCGCCTTCTCCTCGTCGATCCAGCGCACGGGGCTCACGATCTGCTCGACCGCGAGCTTCTTGGCCTCGGCCCCGCTCGAGACGGCCGCGCCCGTCACGTTCGAGAAGAGGGCGATCCGCGGATCGCGGAACTCGACGTCGGCGATCCGCTCGGCGAAGCCGTCCCGGGCGTAGGCCATGATGGGCGAGTGGAAGGCCCCGGAGACCTTGAGGCGGATCGCCCGCTTGGCCCCCGCCGCCTTGACGGCGAGCTCGGCCGCGGCCACGTCGGCCTCGGCGCCGGAGATCACCGACTGGGCGGGGCTGTTGTAGTTGGCCACCCAGACCCGCGTGAGCCCCGCCGCGGCGATGGCGGCCTCGATGGCCTCGGGCGCGAGGGAGAGGACCGCGCTCATCGTGGAGCCCCCCGAGCGCCTGCCCGCCTCGTCCATGAGCCGGCCACGCTCGCCGACCAGGGAGAACATGTCGGCGAGGGAGACGACCCCGGCCTCGGCCAGGGCCGGCCACTCGCCGACCGAGAAGCCGGCGCAGCCCGCAGCGACGAGGCCGTGCTCCCGCGCGGAGAGGGCCGCCGCCGCCCCGACGAGGGCTACGGCCAGCTGGGTATTCCGGGTCTGCTTGAGCTCCTCCTCGCTGCCCGAGAAGAGGAGCTTCTTGAGATCGGTGGAGGTGGCGTCGGAGGCGAGCTGGAAGAGCTCGCGGACGGCCTTGCTCGTCTCGTAGAAGTCTTTCCCCATGCCGGGATACTGGGCTCCCTGGCCGGGGAACAGGTAACAGGTCTTCATGCGGCGAACTCCTCGAGGCTACTATTGACAAATTCCGCGACTTTGTAAAGTATGGACCTCGATGCCTGGACTCTCCGCGGGGACCGAGCTCATCATCTCCATCCTCAAGCGCATCCCGCCCGGCCAGGTCGCCAGCTACGGCCTCGTGGCCCGGGCGGCCGGCCTCCCCAACGGCGCCCGCCAGGTCGTGCGGGTCCTCCACTCCCGCTCCGAGAAGGACGGCCTGCCCTGGCAGCGCGTGCTCCGCGCCGACGGCTCCATAGCCCTGCCCCGGGGCGGTGGATTCGAGCTCCAGCGCGCCCTCCTCAGGGCCGAGGGGGTCGAGGTCTCGCGGGAGGGGAAGGTCGACCTCGGGCGCTTCGGCTGGAAGCCGCCCTACTCCAGGCGGGCCACGCCCCGCGCCCCGTAGGCCGCGTAGCCCCGGGAGGAGAGGGAGGCGCCGTACTCGGGGGGGAGGAAGGCCGAGTCCACGACGAGGAAGCGAACGCCCTCCGAGGACAAGCGCCTCGAGACGAGATCGAGGAGCTGGCTGCCCAGGCCCAGGCGCCGGAAACCCTCCCTGACCCCGACGAAGAGGATCCGTCCCAGGCTCCGCTCGCCGACGATCTCGCGCAGGGCGAAGGCGGCCCCCAGGATTCCCCCCT
>Ga0209310_1002017_pt1 | contig 13708 bp, 14 predicted proteins | sample AD_UKC030_MetaG_FD_184415 | JGI IMG/M metagenome (GOLD analysis project Ga0209310, IMG submission 184415) | Active sludge microbial communities of municipal wastewater-treating anaerobic digesters from USA - AD_UKC030_MetaG (SPAdes) (version 2) | ecosystem: Engineered > Bioreactor > Anaerobic >... | reverse complement strand
CTTGCGGGGCCATCTGCACTTCGTCTTCTCGACCACGCTCACCTCACCGCAAAACCGCCACCTCGCCAGCGAATAGGCGCGGATTTGCACCGGCGCCAACAAGCGTGCGGGGCGCAACTTGCGAGCGGGTCAGGCCGAGCACTGGGACCGTGACTACTTCGAGAGCCTTGGACTGCACCGCCTGCGCGGGACGATCCGCTACCCGGGCAAGCCTCCTGGAAACAGGAGGGCCGCGTAATGCTGCGTGCCGACAGACCACCGGTAAGCCGTGTGCGGGAAATCCGCATGCACGGTTTGAACGGGGGTGTTGGCTTCGTTATCGACCTTCGGGCCTGAAACGGGCCAACATCTACCAATGATTGCCGCGTCAGTGACGGGCGCCGTCGGCCATCACCGAAGTCGATCAGTGGTCCATCGAATTCGCTGATCACACTCATTCGTGCAGGGCGACGTCCAGGCGTGCGATCTTGGCGGCCCGTACGACCACGCGTTCTCGCGCTTCGGCACCATGTTCTTCGCCGACCCCGGCGCCGCCATGCGCAACGTGTGCAATGCGCTCGAGCCGGGCGGCATGTTCACGCAGATCGTCTGGCGCCGGCGCGAGGACAACCCTTGGCTTCACGACGCCGAGTTGCGCGTCAAGGAGATCGTGCCGCTGGTGTCGCACGACGAGACGGACCAGGTGCACTGCGGGCCGGGCCCGTTCTCGATGGCCGATGCGGACGCGGTCGGCGCGCTCCTGCGCGATGCCGGATTCGAACGCATCGCCTTCGAGCGCCACGACTGCGACGTCTGCATCGGACGCGACCTCGACGATGCCATCGACTTCGCGATGTCGCTGGGTCCGGCGGGCGAGATCATCCGCCTTGCGGGGCCCGAGGGCGAGAAGCACCGGCCGCGAGTTGTCGCCGCACTCCGCGACGTGTTGCAGCGGTTCGGCCATTCGAACGGTATCTGGGCGCCGTCGAGCGCGTGGTTCGTGACGGCATCCCGGCCGGCCTGAGTCGGGCCGGGCGGCGCTCCTGCTGGCAGGGTCGGGTGGCGCGGCCGCGAGTCACGCCGGCCTGATGAGCCTTGTCAGCGGCCGGCGTCTTCGCGCGTGTCGGGCAAGCCGAAGCAGGTGATGCGCCTTCCGGCGGACACCGGCGGATCCGGCGAAGCGATCCACCGCGCCAGCCGCGGCTCCATCAGCCGGCGCCAGAGCGGCGGGGCCATGCTCGCAAACATCAGCAGCACATAGCCGGCGGGCAGCCGCGGCGAATCGGGCGACAACTCGAGCCTGTAGAAGGGCCGGCGGCTGTCGCGATGATGGGGGTCGTGCAGGCTGACGCCCAGCGTCACCCACGCCTGGAACCGGCAGTCGTCATCCCAGCCTCGCCCATGGGCGATGCGACCCGGAATGCTGTCCTCGCCCAGCCCCCAATGCTGGATGTAGGTGATCAACTGGACGCCGAACGCGACCATGCCGCACACCGCCAGGTACAGGGCCGCTGCGGCCGCGCCGCCCAGCGCCCAGTACGCGGTGCCGGTCAGCGCCGTCGTCAGCAGCGCGGCGCGGGTGCGGACCAGGCTCGGCAGCCTCGCCTTCGTGTCCCACACGGCCGCACCCGGCGCGAGCAGATCGGCCCACACGCGCGCCAGGCGCCGGCCCGCGAACTGCCAGAGCGAATCGCTTCGGTACGGGTATTCGGCCAGGCGCGTGGCACCCGGCCGCGCATGGTGCGCCAGATGTTCCATGCCCAGCGCCAGGTAGCCGCAGAAGCCGGCGAGCATGAAGCCGAGCGTCGCCTGGCGCTTGCCGCGCCGGTGGATCAGGTCGTGTGCGACACAGGTGCCGAACAGCAGCGTCATCCACAGGCTCAGCGTCATGCCGAGCATCGCACCCGCGCCGGTTGCAGACAGGTCGCCGGCCAGCGCCACGCCGGCGAGCACCATGGCGGGCATCACGATCGCGAAGACCACCGGCAGCAGGTCCAGCGCCGTGGCGACGGCTTCGCTCCAGTCGGGCACACCCGATGCAGGCAGCGCGCCGAACGCGACACGCGCCAGCGGAAACATCAGGATGATCACGCCGATGGCCAGCCACGGCCGGTCGATGGCCGCGCCGGTCAGGAACAGCGTGGGCACCAGGAAGATGCTCAGGTAGCCCGCGGCCGCGAGGCATTGCTTGCCCATGGTCGAGCCCTCCGCGGGCTGCGCTTCATATCAACCCGTACTCGGCGGCAAGCTGCGCGGCAGCCTTGCGATTCGGTACGCCGAGCTTGGCGTTCAGGCGCTGGAAGCGCGAGTTCACCGCAGTGGGCGTCATCTCCAGCGCCGAGCAGATGGCCTTGGTGCTGTGGCCCTGCCGTTCGTGAGCCAGCAGCACCAGGTCTTCGTCGCACAGCCGCACGTGGGTGATCAGCTCGTCCTTGATCCTGGCGATCCACCACTCGTGCAGTTCCATGGCCAGGCTGCGGGCCAGCAGCTTGAAGAGCAGGTAGCCGGCGTCGTCGAAGTACCCGGGCCTGTCGGAGCCCAGGCACAGGACGCCGACTCGCGTCAGCCCGCCGCTCGACGGCGCCGGCACGATCAGCGCGGAGCGAAAGCCGTACCGGGCCGCCAACTCCACCACGGCCTGCTGCTGCGCCGAGCCGGCGGCGATCTCGTGGCCGCGGGTGGGCTCCGAATGCGTCAGCGCGTAGGCCAGCCAGGGGTCAGTGGCATACCAGGCCTGCTGCTCGTACTCCAGGCACCAGACCGGATCGCAGGCCAGCAGGAAGCGGAACGATTCGTGCGACGCGTCGTCGCGCACGAAGCTGACGAACGCCGCGGCGTCGGCGCCCATCAGCGCGACCGTCTGGGACAGCACCGTCACGGCCTGCGCTTCGTCGACCGCGGTCGCCAGCCCGCCCATCGCGGCCATGGCGTTGGCCGAGTACAGCGGATCGGCCGCCCGTTCAGCCAGCGGCGACCAGGTCCGTTCTTGCGGCGAACAGGGCGTCTGCATGGCGTGTGAGGCTCGCATACACCAACGGGTAGTCGAATCGGGCGCGGTCGGCGTCGCACCAACGCATGAACTGCCCGGCCGTGGCGAACACGACTGCCTGGACCACGCGGGCGGATCCGGGTTGCCGGATCACGCGCTCGACGAACACGCCGTCGGGCGTGCGCCGCAGGGTCACGACGAGTGCGCCGTCGCCGCTGCGGACGGTGCGGCTGTCGGGCCGCTCAGGCGCCGTCCAGGGAGCGAGGGTCCTGTTCATCGCCGTGCAGCAGATGGCCGCAGTGCCGGCAAGACGCCATCCGGATCTGGGCTGGCGTCGGGACTGCAGGCCAGGCGCACACCGTCTCGTCGCCGCAGTGCGCGCACTCATAGATCGCCAGGTGGAATCGGCGGGTGCAGGCCTCGCAGGCGAGGGCGTGCATCTCGTCGGGCGCCAGCAGTTCCAGGTCGTCGACGTCCGTTTGCCCACAGTGGGGGCAGGTCACCCGGATGGCTGTGGCAGCCGGAGCTTCGCCAAGTTCCATGCAGCACCTCCCAATCGCGCCGCGTACCTGTACACCTCGGGCTCGTCGGTTCAGCTATGGCGCGGTGAGCATTTGTTGTCCATCACCAGCTTGCAGACTCTGCGCCTTCGCGGACCGGAGTTTCCGCCTGCACGGTGGAATCCCCAATACCCCCGTGACAAGCCGTTACCGTGTCGAGCCGGTCGAGGGCTGCCGTGCGTCGCTTGCCTGCCGGAGCGCAGCGGCGGCCACAACCCTGGCCGGCGCGTTCTTCGATGTCGGTGGCGGTATGCATGACGAGCCGCTGGGACGAGCGTGAACCGTACGCCGGCTCGCGGCTCCGAGCGCCGATGATTTCAGGCTGAAATTCGTCGAGGGCGAGCGTCCCGAGTCCGCCCACGGGCTGCAGCAACAGCGATACGATTCGTGGTGCATGGCTAGAGCCATGCTGCCTGTGCACGGTCGGAATCGATATGTGGTTTGTCGTCGCTCGCACGCCGATGCCCGATGCCCGGTACTGGCCGGGCAGGCGGTTGCTCGCGGTCGCCGACGCGTTGGCGTGGCCGGGCGTGTGGGTCGTACTGGCGACGCAGCTGCCGCAGTCGGGGGGCATCGCCGGCCCGATGATCATCGCGATCGCCGTGCTGAGCGCGGTCGGCCGCGCGCGTCGCGCAACCTGGCAGAACCACCGCTACCACTTCACCACATGGCGCTGGGGCGGCATCGCGCTCGGCCTGCTGTTGATCGGGCTCGTGCTGAAGGTGGCGATGCCGACGTAGCACCTGCACCGTGAAGGTGATCGGCGCGTTGCGGCCGCTGGCGATGCGGGGATCGGCGGCAGCTGCGCCGATCAAATGCGCGTCACGTCAGTGCGAGACCGTTGGCCGGCCGGCGCCCCATTGCTCGAGGTCAGCGCGGCGCCAAGCGACGGCGCGCTTGGCCAAGCGCACGGGCGACGGAAACCTGTGCTCGGCTATCAGCCGATAGATCGTGGATCGGCCGAGTCCGGTCATGCGGACAACCGCGGCCATTCGAACGAACATCGCGGCTTGCGCATCGGCGGTCTTTGACGTCATCTCGGCTTGCGACAGGTTCATCAATGTGACTCCTGGAATGCGTGTGCACAGAACTCTAGGTGCAGCAGGAAGGCCAGGACACGATGACTTTGGCTCAAAAAATGCCGCCAGACAACTGGAGACCGTCTGTCGGATACGAGTGGGTCGTGGCAGCCAGCCCACGAATCGGCCCTCGGCACTCCGCAGCGTGGCGCTGCACGCCAGCTGTTGCCTCAAGAAGACACCAGCGGTGGCGAGGGCGATTTCGGACACCGCTCGGACACGGATGATCCAGAAACGCGAAGGGGTCAGCGATCTACATCGCTAACCCCTTGATTCTCTTGGCTCCTCGACCTGGGCTCGAACCAGGGACCTACGGATTAACAGTCCGGCGCTCTACCGACTGAGCTATCGAGGAACATCAGCGCGCATTATATCGGCCGCGGCGGCAGCGGCCGGGCGCGGCCGCGAGGGCGCAGTGACGATCTTCACAGCTGCACCTGCAGCGACGCCGCGAACGCGCGCGCCGGTTGCGGAAACAGCCACGCGTGCCCGAACTGCATGGGCGACATCCGCCAGGCCCGGTCGTCGAACAGGTTGTCCACGCCGGCGCGCCAGATCAACGTGCGGCTGCCGATCTGCTGCCGGTAGCGCAGGCCCAGGTCGACACGGCCCCAGCCGGGGATGCTCAGGCTGTTGTCGGGCATCACGATGCGGTTGCTTTCGTAGGCACCGATCGCCAGCAGTTGCAGCCCCGGAACCAAAGCCGGCTCCCAGCCGAGCTGCAGCGTGGCGGTGTAGGCCGGCACGTTGACCGGGCGCAGGCCGTTCAATGCCGGCGTGACGGCGCTGCCCTCGCGCCGGGCCTGCAGGGCCATCGCGCCGCCGGCCAGGCTGAACTCGCCGAAGCGCGTGTCGAGGCCGAGTTCCAGCCCGCGGTGGCGCTGGCTGCCGTCGCGCACGCGGGTGCAGCTGTCCACGCCGCTGCAGCTGCCGGCGTCGCCCGACACCGGCCGGTCGATGTCGAACAGCGCCGCGCTCCAGTTGCCCTGCGCCAGCGTTCCCTTGATGCCGAGCTCGACCTGGCGGCTTTGCAGCGCATCGAGCGCCTGGCCGCGGTTGGTGTAGATCGGCGTGTTGGGTGCGGCGTCGGATTCGTAGCCCCGTCCCCAGCTCGCATACAGCAGCGTGCCGCCGGCCAGCTGGTGGGTGAAGGCGATCCAGGGCGAAGCGAACGACTGCTCGATGGCCATCGCCTGGCTGCCGTCGGTCTGCACGGTGTGCGTCTTCTGGCGGGTGTAGCGCAGGCCCAGCCACAGCGCGTCGGCCGGGCCGAAGCCCATGCGGTCGCGCAGGTACAGCTCGTCGGAGTCGGCGTCGCGGTTGGTGCCGGGGCTGGTCAGGGTGGGATCGGGCGGTACCACCGCCGTGCCGTCGATGTTGCCGGTGCCCACGTAGTTGAAGGCCTGCGGCTGGAAGCGGTTGGTCACGCGCGCGAGCTGCACGCCCAGCGTCAGCGCGTGCTGCACCGGGCCGGTGTGGACCGTGCCCGCCAGCGACAGGTCCAGCGCGTTGGTGCGCCGGCGTTCGCCTTCGCTGCGGTAGTCGTAGTAGTCGAAGGTGCCGTCGCTGCAGAAGCGGTCGTAGATGTTCTCGGCGCTGCAACCGAAGGGGAAGGCGGTGTAGTCGTCGGTCTTCAGCTGCTGGGTGCCGGCCAACGCCGTGAACTGCCAGCTGTCGGCCAGGCTCTGCCGCCAGCGCAGCGTGCCCGCCGTCGAATCGAACACCGACGCTTGCGTCCAGGGCTGGTCGTTGAGGTTGATCCACGGGTTGCCCGGCGGCGGCACGCGGCTGCCGAGCACGCTGAATCCGGGCACGCTGGGCTGGCTGCGGTGCGCGACTTCGAGCTCGGCTTCCAGCAGCGTGTCCGCGGCCGGCCGCCAGTCGCCCGCCAGCGCCAGCAGCCAACGGTTGCCGCTGGCCTTGTTCGCCGGCGGGTCGAGGTGTTCGGCCGCCGCATTGAGCCGCAGGCCCGCGGCCTGCTGCGCGCCGAAGCGCCGGCTCAGGTCCACGCTGCCGAGCACCGAGCCGTTGCTCTGCCAGCCGACGAAGGCCTCGCTGAGCGTGCCGGCGAGCGGGCGCTTGACGGCCACGTTGACCAACCCGCCGGGCGAGCCGACACCGGCCTGGAAGCCGTTGATGCCCTTGAGCACTTCGAGCCGTGCCTTGTTGTCCAGCGCGATCGTGGTCTCGGCGCTGATCGGCAGCCCTTCGCGGCGGTAGTTGAAGCGGTTGTCGAGCACGAAGCCGCGCACGCTGATCAAGTCCCAGTAGCCGACCGCGTTGTAGCCCTGGCCGACCGACGCATCGACGCGCGCCACGTCCGAGATGCGGCGGATGCCTTCGTCGCGCATCTGCTCCTGCGTGCGCGTGTCCACCTGGAACGGCGAGGTCGCGATCGGCTGGTCGCCGAAACCGGTGACGGTGCCGGCGCCGCGCGGTGCGGTCACGACCACGCTGTCGCTCTGCGCGAGTGCGGGTGCGGCCGGCGCGGCGGCCAGGACCATGAGTGCCGCGCGCGCCAGTGCGGGCAGCAGCGGTGATCGGTTGGGTGCCATCGTCTTCTCGATGCGATGGCAGGTCGGCGGCGCCGGCGGCCGTCTGTGCGGCGGCCCGGCTTGCTTCCCTGCGCGAGGATTACCTCAATCAGGTTCGAAGGGACTTTCTCAGTCGGCCGTGCAGCGATGCACGGCCAACACCCCCAGCGGAGCGCCGGCCGCAAGGGATGCGGCCGGCAGTGCGGATTATGGCGCTGTTGCGGCGGCCCTTCGATAAAGCCCCCAGGCGGCGGCAAACGGCCGCCGCCGCCCCCCCGAGGGGGGGGGAGTCAACTCGGGAGCGGCCCTTCGTTGACTCAGTCGTCGAAGTTCGGCGTCTCGACGCCGAGCACCTTGTGCAGCTTCGGACTGGTGGTGGTGTACTGCAGCAGGATGCGCTTTTCGGGGAAGACGTACGGCGCGGCGCCGAAGGCGGCGAGCGCCGCCTCGTGGAAGCCCGACAGGATCAGCTTCTTCTTGCCCGGGTAGGTGTTGATGTCGCCCACCGCGAAGATGCCGGGTACGCTGGTCTGGAACTTCTCGGTGTCGACGACCAACTGCTTGCGCTCGATCGCCAGCCCCCATTCGGCGATCGGCCCGAGCTTGGGGCTCAGGCCGAAGAACACCAGCAGGGCGTCCAGCGGCACCAGCCGCGTCACGCCGTCGCCGCCGGCGATCTTCAGCCCGCTGAGCCGGCCGCCGCTTTCCTCGAAGCCGGTGGCCTGGCCGACGATGAACTGCATCTGCATCGCTTCGCACAGCTCGCGCATCTTCGCCACCGAAGCCGGCGCCGCGCGGAAGCCGTCGCGCCGGTGCACCAGGATCACGCTGCCGGCCTGGTTCGGCCCTTCCTGCACGAAGTTCAGCGCCCAGTCGAGCGCCGAATCGCCGCCGCCCATGATCACCAGGTCCTTGCCGGCGAACTGGGCCGGGTCGCGCACGCGGTAGAACAGCTGCGTGCCCTCGAACTTCTCGATGCCGTCGACCTTGAGCGTGCGCGGCTGGAAGGCGCCGACGCCGGCGGCGATGAACACCGTCTTCGTCAGGAAGCGGGTGTCCCGGGCGGTGCGCACGAAGAAGCGGCCGTCGTCCTGCCGGCGCAGTTCCACCACTTCCTGGCCGAGGTGGAAGGTCGCGCCGAAGGGCTCGATCTGGCGCAGCAGGTTGTCGGTCAGCTCGCCGCCGGTGCACACCGGCACCGCGGGGATGTCGTAGATCGGCTTGTCCGGGTACAGCTCGATGCACTGCCCGCCGGGATAGGCGAGCGAGTCGATCACGTGGGCTTTGATCTCGAGCAGGCCGAGCTCGAACACCTGGAACAGCCCGACCGGGCCGGCGCCGATGATCACGGCATCGGCTTCGATCGGGGCGGCGCCAGCGGCCCCGGCGGGATTGGGTGGGTTCATCGATGCGGGCGCGGCGCCCGGCCTGCCGGCCGCACCGCGTCGGGAAGGTGGGAGGGGTTCAGCGCTTCAGCTCGCCGAGCTTGCCCTTCTTGTCGGCCCACTCCTCGGCATCGGGCAGCGCGCCCTTGCGCTTGGTGATGCTGGGCCACTTCTTGGCGAGCTCGGCATTGAGCTTGATGAAGCTCAGCTGGTCCTGCGGTACGTCTTCTTCGGGGACGATCGCATTCACCGGGCACTCGGGGATGCAGACCGCACAGTCGATGCATTCGTCCGGGTCGATCACGAGGAAGTTCGGGCCTTCGCGGAAGCAGTCGACCGGGCACACGTCCACGCAGTCGGTGTACTTGCAGCGGATGCACGATTCGAGGACGACGTGGGTCATGACGGGTGGGGTGGTGGGCGCGGGGGTGTCGGGGTCCAGCTGCGGGCCGGTGGCGCCGGTGATGCGTCGTGCCCTGGGGACAACCCGAATTCTAGAGCTTGGGCCGCAGCCTGAACCCCGAGCCCCGACTGCGTCCGCGGTCTTGCGCAGGCTGCGGCCGCGCAAGACCGCGCCGCCGTTCAGCGCACCGAATGCACCAGCAGCGCACCGCTGGTGCGGTGGCTGGCCGGATCGACGACGATCAGCGCGCCGGCGACGCGATCGTCCGCATAGGGTTCGAGCGGCAGCGGCTGCTGCAGCTCGACCACGACCTGGCCGATGTCGTTGACCTCGAGGTGCTCGGCGTCGTGCGGCTGCAGGCTGCCGATGTCCAGGCGGTGGCCGATCGCCACGATCCGGGCCTGCACCCAGCGGTGCCCGTGGCGCACCAGGTACTTGCGGCCGATCACGGCGGGCTCGGGGTCGAGCCAGGCCAGTGTCGCGCCGAAGCGCTGCACCGGCAGCAGCGTGGCCGGCGCGCCGATCCAGTCGCCGCGCGACACGTCGAGTTGGCGGTCGAGCACCAGGCCGACCGATTGGCCGGCCTCGGCGCCGGCGGCATCGAGGCCGGCACGCCGGCAGGCCACGACACGCGCGCGCTCGCCGCTGGGGAACAGCTGCACTTCGTCGCCCGGCCGCACCCGCCCGCGGGCGATGCGGCCCCACAGCGTGCGCGGCTGGTGGCCGGTGCCGTCGGCCTGGCCGCCGGATTCGCGCGCCACGTACTGCACCGGCAGACGCAAGGCCGCGTCGACGGGCTCGGCGCCGGCCGGCAGCTCCTCGAGCAGCTCGAGCAGCGACGGCCCGCGGTACCACGGCGAATCGAGCCGGCGCGTGACGTTGTCGCCGCGCAGCGCCGACACCGGCACCACCGCCGCCGCCTCGATGCCGGCTTCGTGCGCGAAGCCGAGCAGCGACGCGCGCACCGCGGCGAAGGCGGGGCCGGGGTCGGGCAGTGCGTCGATCTTGTTGACCGCGAACACGATGCCCGGCACGCGCAGCAGCCGCGCCAGCAACGCATGGCGCCGGGTCTGCGGCAGCAGCGGCACCGGGCGCATCCGCAGGTCGAGCTTGGTCGCGTCCACCAGCACGACGGCGGCATCGCTGCCCGCGGCCGCGGTGACCATGTTGCGCGTGTACTGCTCGTGGCCGGGCGCGTCGGCGATGATGAACTTGCGCCGCCGGGTCGCGAAGTAGCGGTAGGCGACATCGATCGTGATGCCCTGTTCGCGCTCGGCCTCGAGGCCGTCGGTCAGCAGCGACAGGTCGATCGGCTGGCCGGCGGCGCGCCGCTCCAGATGGTCGAGCTGGTCGGCCAGGATCGCCTGCGCGTCGTAAAGCAAGCGCCCGATCAGCGTGCTCTTGCCGTCGTCGACGCTGCCCGCGGTCAGGAAGCGCAGCGCGCGCCGGTTGCCGGCGCCGGCGCCGGTGCCCGCAATCTCGCCTTCGGGGGGCGCCGCTTCGTTCAGCACTGCAGCCATCAGAAATACCCTTCCTTCTTGCGTCGTTCCATCGCGGCTTCGCTGCTGCGGTCGTCCATGCGCGTGGCCCCGCGCTCGCTGACGGTCACGCTCATCGTCTCGGCGACGATCTCGGCGGCACTCGCCGCGGCGCTCTCGACCGGGCAGGTGCAGGTCATGTCGCCCACGGTGCGAAAGCGCACCTGCGCGGTCTCGACCTGATCGCCGTCGCGCGGCGGCGTCACCGGCGTCACCGGCACCAGCAGCCCGTTGCGGCGCACGACGTCGCGATCGTGCGCGTAGTACAGCCCGGGCAGCGGGATGTGTTCGCGCGCCAGGTACAGCCACACGTCCAGTTCGGTCCAGTTGCTGATCGGGAACGCGCGGAAATGTTCGCCCGGGCGGATGCGCGTGTTGAACAGCGTCCACAGCTCGGGCCGCTGCTCCTTCGGCTGCCATTGGCCGAAGCTGTCGCGGTGGCTGAAGATGCGCTCCTTCGCGCGCGCTTTCTCCTCGTCGCGGCGCGCGCCGCCGATCAGGCAGTCGAAGCGGTGTTCGTCAATGGCTTCGAGCAGCGCCACCGTCTGGTGGCCGTTGCGCGACTCCAGCGGGTGCGCCAGGCGCACCGTGCCGCGGCGGATCGAGTCGTCCAGATGGCCGACGACCAGGCGCTCGCCCATTTCGGCGATGCGCTGGTCGCGGAACTCGATGACCTCGGGGAAGTTGTGGCCGGTGTCCACGTGCAAGAGCGGGAAGGGCAGGCGGCCTTTGAATTCATTGTCCTGCACTCGAGTTTTGAAGGCCTTTTCGGCCAGGCGCAGTACCACGCAGGAGTCCTTGCCGCCGGAGAACAGCAGCGCCGGCCGCTCGAAGCTGGCCGCCACCTCGCGCAGGATGAAGATGGCTTCTTCTTCCAGCCAGTCCAGGTGTTTGTGGTCGAGTGCCGGCAGCAGGCGGTCGATGCTCAGCGGGGCGTTCATGAATGCGCTTCCTCCGGGTTCTTGACGACGTGCAGGCCGCTGGCGCTTTCGCTTTGGCTGCGGCCGGCCGCTGACGCGGCCTTCACATCGGCTGCGCCGATGTGAGCCTGCGCCGGAACGACGATGCCGGTCGCCTCGCTGCGCGAGGCGGCGGCTGGCGCCGCGGAATGCGGCTTGACGTGCAAGCCGCATTCCCTGGCATCGTCGTTCTCCCACCACCACCTTCCGGCGCGGAAGTCCTCGCCGACGGCGATGGCGCGGGTGCAGGGCGCGCAGCCGATGCTGGGGAAGAACTGGTCGTGCAGATCGTTGTAAGGCACGGCGTGCGTGGCGATGTAGTGCCACACGTCGCCCCAGCTCCAGTCGGCCAGCGGGTTGAGCTTGATACGGCCGGCGCCGTCGCGTTCGCTGAACGGCACGGCGCCGCGGTTCGACGACTGCTGGCGGCGCAGCCCGGTGACCCAGGCCGTGCGCCCGGCGAGCATGCGCGCCAACGGCTGCATCTTGCGCAGATCGCAGCAGGCCTTGCGCAGCTCGACGCTGCGGTACATCGGCTCCTCGCCTTGCTCGCGCACGAAGTGCAGCACCGCCTGCTGCACCGGCGTGTGGCGTTCCACCGCCAGCCCGTAGCGCTGCTCGATGCGCGGGATCAGCGCCAGCGTCTGCGCATGCAGCAGGCCGGTGTCCAGCGTGGCCACGGCGATGGGCAACTGGTGGCGCGCGATCAGGTCGGTGAGCACCATGTCTTCGGCGCCCAGGCTGGTGGCCTGCACGATGGCGCCGGCGTGCTCGACGGCGGCCGCCTGCAGCGCCGCCACCGCATGCGCCACGCGTTCGTCGAATTGCGCATCGGCGCGCGCATACAGCGCGATGGCCGAGGCGGCGTGCGCGCGGGCGCCGGGAAGGGCACTGCTCAGGCCGTTCATGCGGCCTTCCTTGCTTGTTCGCGCACGAAGTGCGGCCGCGGCTCGAGCACGTCGCCCTGGTAGAAGGCGGCGTAGCGCTCGAACTGGCGCTGCGCCGCGCCGGCGTTCACGCCTTCGGCCAGCACGGCGCTGCTGAAGCCGCTGCGCTGCATCTGCACCAGCTGGTCGATCAGCACGTCGCCGGTGGCGCGCAGGTCGCCGGCAAAGCGCCAGCGGCGGCGCAGCAGCACCGCCTGGCTGAAGGCGCGGCCGTCGGTGAACTTGGGGAAGTGCAGTTCGATGCGTTCGACGCCTTGCAGCGCGCCTTCGGCCGCCAGCGCGCCCAGGTCGGCGTCGTTGGCGATGCGCAGGGTCTTGGCATCGTCGGGGGCCGTGGCGGCGGCGTCGCCGGAAATCAGTTTCAGCATGGGGTGATCCTCTGGCGGGTGTCAGGCGGCGGCTTCTTCGGCCACGGGCTGCGCGCGGTGGCCGCTGCCGTGGCGGGCCGCGTTGGCCGCCTGCTTGAAAGGCTCGTGGCCGACGCGGCGCAGCGTGTCGATGAAGTGTTCGGCGGCGCTGCGGCGCAGCGCGCGGTAGGTGTCGAGCACCGCCTCGACCACGCCCGGCACCTCGGCCGCGCTGAACGCGGGGCCGACCACCTTGCCCGGCGCGGCCGGGCCCGACAGCGCCGAGCCGTCGGAGCCGCCCAGCGTGACCTGATACCACTCCTTGCCGTCCTTGTCGACGCCGAGGATGCCGATGTGGCCGCTGTGGTGGTGGCCGCAGGAATTGATGCAGCCGCTCATGTGCAGGTCGATGGGGCCGAGGTCGGTGACCTCGTCGATGTCCTGGAACAGCTCGGTCAGCGCCGCGGCGATGGGCAGCGAGCGCGCATTGGCCAGCGAGCAGAAATCGCCGCCGGGGCAGACGATCATGTCGCTGATCAGGCCGATGTTGGGCCGCGCCAGCCCCAGCGCGCGCGCGGCCTCGTACAGCGCCGGCAGGTCGCTCGCATGCACCCACGGCAGCATCAGGTTCTGCTCGTGCGTCAGGCGCGCCTCGCCGGCGCTGAAGGCGTCGGCCAGTTGCGCCAGCGCGTCCAGCGTGGCCGCGTCGGCGTCGCCGGGGGCGAAGCCGGCGCGCTTGAACGACAGCGTCACGGCGCGCAGCTGCGGCAGGCGGTGGCCGCGCACGTTCTGGCGCAGCCAGCGCTGGTACATCTGGCCGCCGGTATCGACGCCGGCCGGCCGGTCGGCCGCCTTCAGCTCGGGCACCACGAAGTTCGATTGCACGCGCTGCAGCTCGGCGCGGGTGATGGTGTGCGGCGCGCCGTCCAGCTCGACGATCTCGCGGTACTCGGCCTCGACGTCGTCGATGAACTTCTGGCCCTCGGCC
>Ga0209310_1002016_pt1 | contig 13716 bp, 10 predicted proteins | sample AD_UKC030_MetaG_FD_184415 | JGI IMG/M metagenome (GOLD analysis project Ga0209310, IMG submission 184415) | Active sludge microbial communities of municipal wastewater-treating anaerobic digesters from USA - AD_UKC030_MetaG (SPAdes) (version 2) | ecosystem: Engineered > Bioreactor > Anaerobic >... | reverse complement strand
TATCCTGTTGCTCCAGGCGTTGCGCGAGGGAGACACGTTGCTGATATAGTCGAGGTAATCGGGCCAGAAATCGAGGTATGCCTGTTCGGCCTCGGGAACGGTGATGTAGCCCGCCTCCACCATTTTGGCAAGGACGATCTTGTGGCGCTGCATGGACCTTTTGGGATACCTGATCGGGGAAAGAAGGTTCGGCGCAGAAGGAAGAGTTGCGAGCAGGGAGCATTCGGCCAGGTTGAGGTCCCAGACGTGCTTCTCGAAGTATATCTGCGACGCCGATTCGACGCCGTAGGTCCCCTGACCCAGGAAAATCTGGTTCAGATAGAGGTTGAGGATCTCTTGCTTGGAAAAGGAGAACTCCATCATCACCGAGATAAAGGCCTCCTTGATTTTCCTGTACAGGCTTCTTTCTCCGGAAGTGAGAAGGATTTTCGAAAGCTGCTGGGTGATGGTGCTGCCCCCCTGCCTCACCCTTCCGGATGAAAGGTTGACGAAAAACGCCCTGACTATGCCCTTGATATTGATGCCGTGGTGCTCATAATACTCCCTGTCCTCCACAGCGACGAATGCGTTTTTCAGATGTTCGGGCATTTTCCTGCCCGGGATGACTTCCCTCTTCTGCCTGAACAGTTCCGAGACCAGAAGGCCGTTTTTGTCGTAAATCTTGGTCGTGATGTTGGGCTGGTACTTGGCCAGTGAGCGCACCTGGTAAAAATCGTACATCAGAATGGCCAGGAAAGCGATGATGATTCCGGCCGCGATCCCGGCAAAGAGAGTCCTTCTGTGTTTTACGTAATCGGTGACCGAATCGACAGAGATATCCTTCAGCCGGTCCAGGTCGCGCGCTGACCAGGTCATGTCTTTCAACGGGGTCTTGTTGATGAAGGTTTTTACCCGCGGATTACGATAAAGAAAACTCCTCCATTGGCGCGGCATGTCGGATGCGATCCTTGCCGCCTTTCTGGAAAGCTCCCTGACCGGGATTCTCCTGGAAAGCCCGCTGACCGGGAATCTCCTCGAAAATCTCCGGAGAGGGATCCTCCTGAAAATTCTGTTCAGGATGGGAAATGACGGCAGGCGCAGACCCCCGGCCAGCCTCTTTATCCAGGATATAAAAGTTCCGATAAAGCGGAACTTTTCAGTCAGCGAGAATTTTTTCCTTGGAGGCGAGTATTTTCGCTGGGAATGCAGCATGCGAGTGGGTTTCGGCTGATATTTTTTCATAGGAATTCAATCCGCAAATAATAACCAAATGGGAATGGATATGATTATTTCAAGAATAAATTCGTCTATCAAAAAATTATCATTCACCATGTCGAATCATGAGATTTGTTGATCTTGAGACAGGCGAAGTTAAGCGCCAGGATTTATTTTTTTATGCCGAATAAAAAAATTAAAAAAAATCAAAAACAATAGCATAGCATTGAAAATCAATGATTTTTTATCATATTTTATTATAAATGTCTATTTTATGCAAAATAAATTCTTACGATAATTTTTTTTTATGACGACTTCTTGAATGAAATTCGAAGAAATCAATTGAGCTATCAGGGACGATGGCCATTAGTTTCAAGGAGGAAAACCGATGATCATAAATCACAACATTGCCGCGATATTCTCGCACAGAACCTTGAAGTTCCATGACTGGGACCTCACCAAGGACGTTGAAAAGCTTTCATCAGGCATGAGGATCAACAAGGCGGGCGACGACGCTTCCGGCCTCGCTGTTTCCGAAAAAATGCGCTCGCAGATTCAGGGCCTTCGCCAGGCCGAACGAAACACCGAGGACGGCATGTCTTTCATCCAGACAGCCGAAGGATACCTCGAGGAAGTTCACGCAATCATCCAGAGGATCAGGGTGCTCGCGGTCCAGTCAGCCAACGGAATCTATTCCGCCGAAGACAGGCAGCTCATCCAGGTCGAGGTGTCTGAGCTGGTCGACGAAGTAGACCGCATCGCATCCCAGGCCGAGTTCAACAAAATGAAGCTCCTCACCGGCTCTTTCGCGAGGCTTCATCCGACCGCGTCGATGTGGTTCCACATGGGGCCAAACATGCACCAGAGGGAAAGGGTGTTCATCGAGACCATGAGCTCTGCTGCGCTCGGACTGCGCAACCCGACCGTGCTCACGTTCATATCGATATCCACCCCGGGCAAGGCCAACTCCGTTATCGGCCTGGCCGACGAAGCGCTCCGCATAATATCAAAACAGAGGGCCGACCTCGGCGCGTACTACAACAGGCTCGAACATTCGGCAAAGGGCCTCATGAACGCATACGAGAACACGCAGGCGTCGGAAAGCCGCATCAGGGACACCGACATGGCGGAACAGATGTCGTCATTCGTGCGCTACCAGATACTCACCCAGGCGGCGACCTCAATGCTCGCCCAGGCGAACACGAAATCACAGACAGTGTTGCAGCTGTTGCAATAGAAGTCCTGAGCCAACATCGCAGAACCATTCACGAAACGCCGGATCCTCCCATCCGGCGTTTTTGCTTTTCGATGATATGAAAAGGCTGACCGGCTTTGAATTGTAATCATCTCACCACATTATGATCAACCGGATTCATTCAGCCGGGAGTGTCAAAATCAAACATGCCGTTTTATCCCGTATCCCATGTATGAACAAGCGAGATCATCATTTTCCATGAAATTCATGCGTTCAGAAAGTTCTTTATACGAAATGATCTTTCGCGAAGCCCTGAACATCCCCATGAGTATGGACGGCCCTTTCATTTTCGGATTGATTCCCTTCAGGCCGTTCAATTCTATATCGTTATCCGCAAGTATTGAACGAAGCTCTTCAGGCTTGATAAACATCTTCCACAAATGAACGTTCGATTGGGTATATGAAGTCAATCTGCACTCCTGCATGAAATAAATTACCGCAATCCAGCTTATTATTGTCCGGTTAATCGTATCGAAGAAAAAATACCCGCCGGGCCTGAGAACTCTTGAGATTTCCGATACAACCCTGCGGACATCGCCTACGTGCTCGAGAACATCGCAGCAGAAAACCATGTCAAACAAACCATCGCTGAATGGGATTTTTTCACCGGAAGCCTCCTGATAATCAATCTTCAATCCCCCGGCTGCCGCATGCTCCCGCGCTATGCGTATTGATTCCCTGGAAGGGTCAACCCCTGTGACCAAAATCCCTGTTTTAGCAAGCTCTTCAGAAAGGATTCCGCCCCCGCAACCGACATCAAGAGCCGATCTGTTCCGAAAGCCGGATGTGAATCCGTTCTCGATGATCCTTTTATAATACTTGAACCTGACCGGGTTCACAAAATACCTCAGGCTCGCAGTGGCTCCCACATCCTCGGACCACCATGATTCTGCAATGGAATCATAATCGTTATTGATCGATCTCATGGCATCAAATGCCTCCGTAATATTTTCGTTACTTGGACTACGTCCGTTTATTCTTGATTTCAAGATTTCCAATCATCCAACCAGTGTGCCTGCCGATATGAATACAGGAAAGGACTCCCAGGAGCAGGGCAAGCTTGTCGTGGATTTCAACAAGCGCAAACCTTGCCTGATCGCCGGGATTAAAGAAAAACCACGATATCGTTGCCGTAAGAACAGTGGGAATCATGAGAAATAAAACATACATGGACAGGGATAACCGCGGCTTAAATCTCCTGATTGATCTCATTGCCGCAATGATGTTTTTCTCATGCAGCCGGCAATGAATGACAATACCGGCTGCCAGGACAGCGGCCCAAACCCGGTGAAACAACAGCCAGGTCCGCCTGTCAAGGCCAAGCACGCAACAATCATCCGGCAATCCATGCATATGATATTCAACCTGAAGCACTAGCCCGGTGATAACCATAGCCAGAAATGGAAGACAATTGAAAGTGTTAACATAAAAATTAATGCGTGATCTTCTTGAAACGCCCCCGGATTTTTGCATGGTTTTATCCTGAACGACAAAATACGGTTTAATGAAACCTGATAGAATAAAAATATTGCCCCGGGGCGACGGTGCAATTAACCATTGTTAATTTGTTTTTTTATTCTTTTTCTGATGCGGGACAGGGATTCGGGGGTGATGCCGAGGTAAGATGCGATATACTGCTGGGGCAAACGGGATACAAGTTCAGGATTATCTCTGACAAGCTTTACATATCTTATTTCAGGATTATCAAGAATAAAGGACGCATGAAGATTCATATAGTACATGAGACGCCCGATCAGATATCTGGTAAACTGATTCCTGACCGAGGGGAAATTACTGATCATGATTTCAAGATCTTCCATCTGAATGACTGCGACAGTTGAATCCTCAATTGCGTCTATATTCGTTCTGCTGGGGGTTCCGGTCATCGCGCTTTCAAAGGAAGATACGGCCTGGCCTTCGATGAAAAACTGGGATGTAATTTCACTGCCGCTCTCTTTTACAAAAAAAGCTCTCAGACAGCCATCAAGAACCATGAATAGTTTTGATGCAATATCACCTTCAGACAACAGCATTGTGCCTATCGGGAGTTCAATTATGAACACATTCTTCAATATTGCTTCAAGATCGCCATCCTCGAGCGGGAAAAACCTTGAGATTATTTCTTTATATTCTTTCTTCATGCATGACCAGTTATCTTGTTGAAAAGCACGCAAATATGGTCGGCATGTTGTCGAACAATGGACCCTGATGGGAACAATTTCTGCCGACAGATAGAATAAAAAAAGTACCGTGCGTCATTTTCGTATTATCGCTGCTTACCTCAGCGGCAGACTCAGCACGCTCATCGGATCGACCTGCACCCCCCGAATGAGGAACGATACATGAAGGTGCGGAGCCGTGGATATTCCGGTGTCGCCCACATCGCCGATGACCTGGCCGGGCCTCACCATCTGGCCTTCCTCTACTTTCATTTTATCCAGGTGCATATAATAGGAAAAGATCTTATTGCCGTGATCGATAACGACCATGTTGCCCTCATAGTACAGAAGGCCGGCAAGGACGACTTTCCCGTCGGCCATGGCGTACACCGGTTTTCCCTGCTTGCCCCTCAGGTCCAGGCCCCGATGGACCTTTGTCCTGTTTTTGAGCCGTTTTCTGCGGCCGTTGTTCCATTTAAACTGGGCTATGGTTCTCTTGCTCCAGAACTCCGAGGTTACGTAATGCAGGTCGCGGGGATGGGCAAGCGAATTATCCATGTAATCCGGGCCGGACGAGCCGAAAGCCTTTCTCTTCTTTTCGCTGCATTCCCTGATAAACGCCACAACCTCAGGGTTTTCCTGGTAATCAACATTGGAATACTTACCCAGGTCCATCGGGTAGCGCGAATAGGGGAACTCGTGTTTTCGGATGGCAACTTCAAACACTGCAGTTTTTTTCTCCCCGTCGTTGGCATACAGAATTTCAAGTTTCTTTTTACCGGTCTGATGCTCCGGCGAGATTGCGAATACGGCCCGGCAGCCCCAGTCCCGTTGCGTTACCGGAAAATCGATTCCGTCAAAGACGATGCCCTCCACGCTGAATTTTTTATCAGCGGCGCCATTTTTGAAAATTTCGGCATACACCGCCCTGCCCTGGGAAAAACTCTCGGAGTAAAGATATACATCCACGTGCTCCCCGGAAAAAACCTTCTTTTCGGGCATTTTCGGGGAATAATCCGACGGATGGTGCAGTCTCAGTTCGCTGTTATAGACATAGCGATATGAATCCTTATCTTCGAGCGCTCCATCGGGAACCCTGGATTTTGACGAGAGAATTCCGCCTAAAGCGAGAATTATGAAAAAAAACGCACAGCATTTGATTATTTTCATGCAAGTACCGGATTCGATAAATATTGGTTTACTTAAACTTTCGGTCTTGAGGTTATGAGACTTGAGACAACAAAACATCTCACTCGGATAGGCCGCAAGCTCATCCCGATTACATCTCCGCCGATATTCGCAGTCTACGAGAAAAGAACAAGGCTGGCCGCCATGACGATCATTCCCCCTACAATGCCGTACATGGATAGATGGTGCTCACCGTACTCCCTCGAAGCCGGAAGCAGTTCGTCCAGGGAAATAAATACCATGATCCCGGCCACAGCGGCGAAAAGCACGCCGTAAACCGCGTCGTTGAAAAAACGCAGCAGCACGAAAAACCCGATAAGCGCGCCCGCGGGCTCCGAGAGACCCGATAGAAACGACATTATAAAGGCCCTTTTCCTGCTGCCGGTAGCATGGTAAACAGGGACCGAAACAGCAATGCCCTCAGGGATGTTGTGGATCGCCACCGCGATGGCGATGGATACGCCGATTTTCGGGTCTTTCAGCGCCGCCGTAAAAGTCGCCAGTCCCTCGGGGAAATTGTGGATCGCGATCGCAATCGCCGAGAAAAGACCCATGCGCAGAAGCCTTTTATCTTTTTCGGAGCATGAATTCTGACACAGCTCCTCAATCATATGGGGCTCATGAGGATTTTCAAATCCCGGGACAAGCTTGTCGATCAGCGCTATAAGAAGCATCCCGCCGAAAAAAGAAAGAACCGTGAGCATCATCCCTCCCCTGGAGCCGTAAACCGGAACCAGGGCCTCCCTGGCCTTGAACATAATCTCGGTCATGGAAATATAAATCATAACGCCTGCGGAAAAACCGAGGGAAATCGAAAGAAAGCGGGTGTTTGTTCTTCGTGTGAAAAAAGCAAGAGCGCTTCCGATACCGGTGCATAGACCGGCAAAAAGAGTCAGTCCCAGCGCCATCAATGCATTTGATGCATCCATGAAACATCTCCTCATTGCATGAAGAAAATTAAGAAGGCGTTCCGATAAATTGTCAACATCAAAATCCGGCGGGTTGATCAGTTGCCGTGATAATTTTCCTTGATGTACCGGTTCAGGAATCCCTCGGGATCATCGACGGCATCAGCGGTCAAGGTAAGGTGCTCGAGCTTCATAAGTCGAAGACCGTGGAAATAATCACGGAATAGTTTCTCGCAGAGCGCTCCGGCGTCCCCGGGATTGGGACCGCATTTACCATCGATGGATTCGACGGCTTCCCTGCTGAAGTCAAGGTATACGCCGTGCTGGATCAGAAACGAGCGTTGGAATTCATTAATACTGCTGTCAATGATCAACGCCCTGAGCTCCTTTTGAGGATTATCAATGACTTCTTTCGTCAGAGTGAACTCTTTTACTTGTGTCGACGGAAGACTTTTTTCGAACTTGATGAGCGCTTTTTCAAATACGCTGAGAAGACCCCTGGCCCCCGTCTTTTCCTGGTGGGCCTTCGCGGCCAGGATGCGCAGCGCCTCGTCGGTGAATTTGAGATCGATGCCGTATGATTTAAAGTCAAGCTTCTTCCCGAGCACGACCGTACTGTATTTGTTGGTAAGGATTTTATACAATCCCTCCTCGTTGAGCTCGTTGAGCACCACATACACAGGAAGCCTGCCGACAAACTCCGACTCGAAACCGTACTCGATGAGATCCTCGGTGCGCACGAGTTTCAGCAGGTCCTGCTTTTCGCGAATTCCTATCTTGGCCTTGTCAAATCCTATCGACTGTTTATTGAGGCGCTTGTTTATGATTTCGTCAAGGGTGCTAAACGCCCCGGATACGATGAAAAGAATGTTCCTGGTGTTTATCTTTCTCCTGGTAACCTTGCCGGTCCTCTGGGCCTCCATCGCCGCCTCGACCTGGGACGCAAGGTCATGGGGGGTCTTGAGGTCTACGTCGGCCTCTTCCATCAGCTTCAATAAGTTTCGCTGGACCCCGGTTCTGGATACGTCGGGCCCGTGCATGGCGCCCGATGAAGCGATCTTGTCGATCTCATCCAGATAGATGATACCGTATTCGGCTTTTGAAACGTCGCCGTCGGCCTCGTGAACGAGCTCGCGCACCAGGTCTTCTACATCGCCACCAACATAGCCGGTCTCGCTGAATTTGGTGGCGTCCGCCTTCACGAAAGGCACGCCGATCTTTTTCGCGATGAGCTTCACGATGAACGTCTTTCCGACGCCCGTGGGACCGATAAGCAGCATGTTGCTCTTGATGTTGCCTACAATTTTTTCTTCTTCTTTCAGCGTGCCTTCCAGCTTCATCCTGTTGAAGTGCGTGCAGACCTTTGTTGCGATGACTTCGATCGTCGATTCCTGGTTCACGACATACTGATTAAGGTAAGCTTCCAGCTCTTCGGGCTTGATGTCGAAATTGAAACCTGAAGCCTTCGGGCGCACGCCGTCCTTCTCTCCGACATTTTCTGGATTCGCCAATGCCTCGTCGGTTTCGTTTTTAAGTATATCATCAAAAGTATTCTTGGGGTCTATTGCCGGTTTCGTCATTGATTATCATCCTTATTTATATAATTACACTTTTTCCGAAATTTCGGTATTTGATATTCATGTTAAAATCTTTTTTATTTAGACACTTTAGTTAAGGTAATGTTTTGATTTCAAATAATTAAAAAATTTTTTAAAAAAATAAAAAAATGCTTGCCATGTACTATACATATATATACTATACATATATTGAGATTAACAACTATGAGATGCAACTTTAACATATGCCCTGAATGCGGCAATCGCCTGATACCCGAATCCGGGTGCCTGTACTGCCGTGTATGCGGTTTTTCACTGTGTTCATTGTAAATTTTAACCAGGAGAATACAGAGGCGTTTATGAAAACAATTAATGCTTCATCACGATTGCTCTTCCCTGCAGAATCAATGGGGAAAAAAGTGAACATGCGCTTTTCACAAGAAAAAAAAACTATCAGGAGATCTATCAGTCAGAATAGACCGAAGTGTACAACGGCGACCGTCATTGCCATGTTCAACGGCACGATTGTAAATGAAAAAACAACATCTTTCAAGCTTGAATTGTAATTAATTCATTATCTAAGCACATAACAGGACAGAGTTCCCGCCAACAAGCCCAAAAACCAAAACCCAAACCACCCCCACCGGCTCTGTTCTTTATATAACCGGATATGAAAGCCCCTGGAAAGGGGCTTTATTTTTTTCCATGTATTCATCAAACACTACGACCGAAGAGCATTCCCTTCATACTGTAGTTCAGATATAAGCAGCAATAGAAAATAAAATGCTTGACCTTTTAAATAACACCGTTAATCTAACACCGTTATTTAAAAGGAGATCATATGCCCAAAGCACCAATGACCCCGCAGGAGGTCGAAAACATCCGCGTGAAGATACTGGACACCGCCCTGGGCATCATCATCGAGGAAGGATTCAACAACCTGAGCGTGCGTAAAATCGCATCCCGTATGAACGTGACCGCGACGACCATCTATAATTACTACACGAACAAGGACGAGCTGAACCTGATGATAAGGATCAAGGGATTCCAGATGATGCATGACCTGCTGATCGAGCGTTCCAGCCGTCATGAGGATATCGGAGACAAACTTCACGCCATGGTCCGCGCTTATGTTGATTTCGGCAGGTCATATCCCAGCTACTATGACATCATGTTCAATCTTCATACGCCCAAGTATCTGGATTACGTCGGCACCGACATGGAACCTGTCGCTTTCAACGAAAAGCAGAATGCGCTCAGATGCCTGGCCCTGTTCATGGACCCGATTTCGGCCTATGTTCCAGGCAAGGGAAAAAAGAAAAACCTTTTCCTCCTCAACGAGGTCGTCAAATTCTGGTCAGACCTGCACGGGCTCGTCACCCTGTGCAACAGCAGGCTGTTCCATGAGGTGCTGGATGATGTCGATGCATTCGTCGAAGTTAGGCTTTCGGCCCTTGTTGACGATATAATGAAACTCGAACAGCGGATCGAAGCCGGAGAGAAGCTGTACTGATACAATCGATCCGAAGATACCGGAGGAACCATGAAAAAAAACCAATCACTCACCAATACACTGGCCAGGATTTTCCTGAAATTTCTCGCTATGAATTTCAACACACGGCCGTCCCTCAGAAAATACCTGCGTTCGGATTACGGCTGGCTCAATTTCACTTTCGGCATCAGCACCGAAAACGGGAGCGTCAGGCAGGCGGTCGCCTTCGAAAACGGGAAGGTCCGCGTGCCGGATTATTTCCCTGAAAAATTCGACGCCGAGCTCGTGTTCGCGGATGAAACCGCGGTCAAGGAAGCGGCAACACAGCCGCCCAACAAGCTGATGATCGCGCTCATGGAAAACAGGATCGTGACCCGCGGCAACATCGGATATCTTCAGCTGATGAATTTTTACCTTTCAATCCTCCTGAAAAGCGCCCAGATCAGAAAACTGAAAAAGGAAACGAAAAGCCAAAAGAGAAACTATGACCGTGAAAATGCCGTCCGCGAATGCATCGAATCAAGAAAGCTGCCGCAGCTCGAGGCCGCAAGTGTCGATCCCGGAGTGCGTTTTTTACCTGACCCCTACCTCGCGCAATACGGCATTGACGATTTCCCGAGACTCAAAGACTTCCTCGACATTCACCTGAAGACCCGGCCGGCCATCTGCCACGAGCGGCCCGAGCTTCTTACACGATGGTATCGTGAAAACGGGTTCGAAACCGACACGAATGGAGCACCATGGGTCCCGGAACTGCGTCAGGCGCAGGCATTCAGGCACCTGATGGCGAACAGAAAACCGATAATACGCAAGAACGACCTCATAGCCGGGACCACGACCACGAAGGATATCGGCGTGGTCCTGTATCCCGACGCGCACGGAACCATGATCTGGGGAGAGCTCCTCACCGCACCGTACCGGCCGCTGAATCCCTACGATGTCGATCCCGAAACCATAGACGCACTTCATAACAGGGTATTCCCGTTCTGGATCAATCGCAACTTCCGCGAATGGGTGCGTGACAACAAGGCATATCCGACATGCCAGAAGCTGGACGAGCGCTTCGCCGCGTGCTTTCTCTGGAAAACGGTCGCGCTGTCGCACACCATCCTCGATTATCCCCGAATTTTAAAATCAGGCACGAAAGGGATAACAGCTGAAATCGACGCAGAACTGGCCGCAACACCGGACAGTGAAACGGAGAAAAAAAACACGCTCATGGCGATGAAAATCACGCTCGATGGCATCAATGCGTACGCGAAGAACCTTTCGGCAGAGGCGAAGCGTCTCGCTGCAAATGAAAAAAATCCGGCACGGAAAGAGGAACTCGTGAGGCTGGCGGATGTCTGCTCCCGCGTTCCCGAAAATCCCTGCAGGAACATCGACGAAGCAGTGAACGCGATGTGGATAATATGGGTCGGCGTGCACATGGAAAACACCAATGCCGGGTTCTCCCTGGGACGCCTGGACCAGTGGCTGCAGCCGTATTTCGAGGCCGACATGGGAAAGCTGCGGGACAAAAAGGAGAAGGATGATTACATCCGCCACGTGATCGAGCTCGTCGGATGCTTCTACATGCGGTGCACCGACCACCTGCCCCTGATCCCTGACATCGGCAACTACCTGTTCGGCGGCAGCTCGTCCGACCAGGCCATCACCCTCGGCGGAGTGACCCCCGAAGGGAATGACGCCGTAAACGACATGACCTACATATTTCTCAAGGTGACCGAGATGCTGTCGATACGCGACCCGAACGTCAACGCGCGCTACAGCCGGGAGAAAAACAGCGACACCTATCTCAGGCGCCTGTGCGAGGTAAACCTGAACACGACAGCGACGCCCTCGATCCACTGCGACGAGGCGGTGATGGCTTCCCTCGCCGAGTTCAACTATCCGCCCGAGCACCTTCGGGACTGGTCGGCGACCGGATGCGTTGAGCCGACTCTCTCCGGACGCCACATAGGGCACACGAACTGCATGATGTTCAACATGGTCGCGGCCCTTGAAATGGCCCTGAACAACGGCCGCCATCCCCTGATGAGATGGGACCTCGGCCCCGCGACCGGCGATATCCGCGGGGGATCTTTCCCAGACTACGAATCGTTCTTTCAGGCGTTCTCGGTGCAGCTCAGCCGCCTCGCAGGCCTGACCTGTGAGTACAACAACTTTCTGGGCGAGGCGCACCAGGCCATCCGCCCTACCCCTTACATCTCTTCGCTGATCGACGGTCCCCTGAAAAAGGGAAAAGACGTCACCAAAGGCGGCGCGCTGTACAATTCGTCGGGCACGGCCTGCATCGGCCTTGCGGACATCACCGACTCGCTGATGGTGATCAAGAAGCTCGTTTTCGACGAGAAAAAGGTCTCTTTCTCCGAACTCCATGATGCGGTGAGCACGAACTTTCAGAAACACCCGGCGCTTCTGGCCATGATCAGGAACAGGGTCCCGCTCTTCGGTTCGGGAAGCGGCGAGGCGCTCGCCACCGCAAACAGGGTCGCAAAGCTCGCCCACGACATATTCGGAACACAGATGAACTACCGCGGCGGCAAGTACACTACGGGATTCTGGTCCATGTCGAACCACGTCGCCTTCGGGACACTGACCGGCGCGCTCCCCTCGGGCAGGCTCGCAGGCAAGGCCTTCACGCCCGGACTCACCCCGGAGCCGCATGCATCGAAAAGCCTGCTCGACAACATGCGCGACGTGGCCGGCCTTGACCCGAAAAACATGAACAACAACATAGCTTTCAATGTCAAGGTGGTGCCCGGGCCGGGCGAGCCTCACGAGCGGACAGTCGAGAACATTTATTCCTACGCAAAAACGTATTGTTCGCTCGGCGGGATGCAGATGCAGCTCAACGTCGTGTCGTCGAAAACGCTCAGGGACGCGATGGAGCACCCGGAGAACTACCAGAACCTGCTCGTGCGCATATCGGGATACAACGCCTATTTCGTCACACTGAACCGGGACATGCAGATGGAGCTGATCGAAAGGGCCGAATTCGGCCTGAACTGACCGGGACACGACGATGAACAAGACCGGGACAATCTCGCCGCTGGTGCTGGAGATAAAGGGAAACAGCCTCGATGACGGCCCTGGTATCCGCACGGTCGTATTCTTCAAGGGGTGTCCCCTCTCGTGCGCCTGGTGCCACAACCCAGAGAGCAAGAAAAGCGCCGCAGAGCTTTCATTCGACGGGAACACGTGCATCAGCTGCGGCGCATGTGTAAAGGCATGCCAGGAAATGGCCCTGTCACACGATAATCCATATTACATCGACAGAAAAAAATGCACCATGTGCCTAACTTGTTTAAGAGAGTGCCCTTCCGGCGCGCTGTCGGTGGTCGGCAGGGAAATGTCGGTTGAACAGATAATCGGGAAAATCCTGCCCGACAGGCCTTTCTTCGAAACATCGGGCGGCGGGGTGACGCTCTCGGGCGGTGAGCCCGCCCTGCGCATGGATTTCGTTTCGGCGCTGCTCCGGGAGCTGAAAAAGCACGGCATTCGCACATTGATTGAAACATCGGGTTTTTTCAGGCTGGATGATTTCATGGAAAAACTGTACCCTTTCCTTGACGCGATCTATTTCGACATAAAGATCATGGACAGCGCCGGGCACAAAAGGTACTGCGGCGTTCCGAACGAAACGATACTGGATAATTTCAGGAAGATTTTCTCCGCGGCACAGGGCGATAACAAGCGCATACTGCCGCGCACGCCCCTGGTCCCCGGAATCACCGACACGGATGAAAACATCCGCCGGATCGCGCTGTTTCTGAAGAGCCTCGGGGCCGATGAAGCCGCCCTGCTTGCATACAATCCCCTGTGGCACGACAAGTGCGGCAAGGTCGGTGCCGACGACCCGTACAGGAACAACAGAGAGATGACATCATTCCCTGACCGGGATATTCTCGAAAGATGCAGGGCCATCCTCGCCGGGTACGGGATACGCGCCTGATGGAGG